>Ga0335073_10008730_pt1 | contig 14227 bp, 10 predicted proteins | sample Lox_Sample_22_FD_207093 | JGI IMG/M metagenome (GOLD analysis project Ga0335073, IMG submission 207093) | Soil microbial communities from Loxahatchee National Wildlife Refuge, Florida, United States - Lox_Sample_2.2 | ecosystem: Environmental > Terrestrial > Soil > Wetlands | place: USA... | reverse complement strand
ACATCGTTTGGCCAGCGCTGATTTCAGTGTTCGCGCCGGCGCCGCGGACTCCCTTCTTCCTGTTCTTCTTTTTTGTGCTGGCTGCGGCAGCTTACCGCTGGGGCCTCTGGGAAACCCTAAGCACTGCCGCCGCCGAAGTCGTGCTGCTGTGGATTGAGAACCTCACAGTGGTACACCTCTGGTCCATGCCGGGAGGATCGCAGGCGTGGAGCCGGTTTACCGGCTTGCGCATAAATGCACAGGACTTCGAGCCAGAACGCCTGTTCATGCTCTCCGTCTATCTGCTCGTGATGGGCCTATTGCTTGGCTATCTGGCCGAGCAACAGAAGCATCTGCGGGCGGAAAAGGCGCTGATCAATCGCATTTTGTCGCGCGTGCGGGTCGAGGCAGGTCTGAACGGCACCATGCAGCAGATTTTTCATGAAATCATTGCGATGTACGACGCGTCGCGCCTGCTCATAGCTTCCAAGGAAAGTCACAGTCATCGCTGCTTTCTGGGCGAAGTGAATGTGCCGGCAGATGGCGTCGCTTCGGAGCTTCGCTGGTTGGATTCGTGGCCGGGAGATACAGCGAGCTATCTGGAAGGATTCCCCGGAGAAGCCTGCTATGCGTCGGGCGACGGGAAGCACTTGTCAGCGCTGGCCGTGGACCGGGACGGGAACGTTCTGAATTCGCCGGTTACTGCGGCTATTGTGCGCTTTCGCAAACTCTACCCATTCCACTCTCTGGTCACACTCGGATTCTTGTTTGGAGAAGAATGGAAAGGCCGCGTTTTCCTCTTCAATCCGACATGGCGTGGCGAGGACCAGGAAGAACTGCGGTTCCTGCTGAGTGTGGTGCGCCAGGTGGGCCCGGCGATTTACAACGTGTACCTTTTGCATCGGCTGCGACGGCGCGCGGGCGCGGTGGAACGGACACGCGTGGCCCGCGAACTGCACGATGGCGCAGTGCAGTCGCTGATCGCCGTGGAAATGCAGGTTGACGTGCTGCGGCGGCAAGCGGAAAACGGTAAACCCATCAGCGGCGAGTTGGGGCGCATCCAGGGGCTGCTGCGCGAAGAAGTTCTCAAGCTTCGCGAACTGATGCAGCAGCTAAAGTCCATCGATGTGGATGCCGAGCGCCTGCTTGGAGTCCTGCATGATACAGTGGAGCGCTTCCAGCGTGAAACCGGCATCAGCGCGCGCTTCGTTACCGATGTCGAGGAACTGGATATGCCCCAAGGCGTGTGCCGGGAATTGCTGCGCATTGTGCAGGAGGGATTGGTGAACGTGCGCAAGCACAGCGGCGCGCGGCATGCGCTGGTGCGGCTGGCAGCGACCCACGGCGAATGGAATCTCACCGTGGAAGACGATGGCAAGGGATTTCCATTTGCGGGGCGGTTGACCCAGGTGCAAATGGAAGAAATGGGACGAGGACCGATGATCATCAAGGAACGCGTGCGTTTGATTGCAGGCGAACTCACGGTAGAATCGAATCCCGGACAGGGCGCGCGCCTGGAAGTTACGGTGCCGCGCGGCACGGAAAGCCATGAATTTTAGAAAGACTCAAAGCGTTCGCATCGTGATCGCCGACGACCATCCGATTTTTCGGGACGGCTTGCGCCGCCTGCTGGAAGCCGAACCCGACCTGAAGGTGCTGGGCGAAGCTTCCGACGGCGCCGAAGCGGTGAAATTGTCTCGTCAATTGAAACCCGACATCCTGCTGCTGGATCTCGCGATGCCGAAGCATCCCGGCCTGGAAGCTTTGCGGGAATTAAGTGTCCCGGCGAATGCCACCCCGGTACGCGTGATTCTGCTTACGGCCGCGGCCGAAAAGGGCCAGATTGTCGAAGCGCTGCAGCTGGGAGCGCGCGGCGTGGTGCTGAAGGATTCCGCCACGCAGCTATTGCTCACAGCTATTCATACGGTCATGGCGGGCGAGTACTGGGTTGGCCGCGAGAGTGTATCCAACCTGGTGCAATACTTGCGCACGCTGATGCAGTCCTCCAACGACGAGGCGCGGCAGAAAAAGTTTGGTCTCACGCCGCGCGAACTCGAAATTGTTTCCGCCGTCGTGGCCGGATATTCGAACAAAGAGATCGCCGAATACTTCAAGATCAGCGAAGATACAGTCAAACATCACCTGAGTAATATTTTCGACAAACTCGGGGTCTCGACTCGCCTCGAACTGGCTTTGTTTGCCGTGAATCAGGCTTTGCCTTTGAAGAGCATCGCCTGAAGAAGACCTCAGGTAACCCACATTTGTGGCACTTTTGGGCCATTGGCGCGATGTTTATGGGACGCTAATATCTGATCATCACGATCCCCCCTTGCACGAATTCATTGTGAGGGCGGGGACTCGCTCCGATTAGGAAAAGAGAGCGGCGAGATCAAGAGGAAAAGAGAGCCCCGTGGCTACACTTCTACAGCGCCTGTGGAACGAAGAATCCGGACAAGACATCGCCGAGTATGCGGTCATGCTGGCGGTGATTCTTGTCATCGTGGTGGGTACGGTTCGGCTGATCGGATCGAATGCCAACAACGTATTCTCCAATGTTGGCAACGCAATGGGTAGCTCGGTACAGTAGCGTCGCCCATTTCACCTCACTCGCTACCGTCATGATCTCGCGGTAATGCTCGTCTGCCCGGTCCTCCCACATCTTCTGTTGAATCTCTGTACAGCCGGCAGCTTGCCCCGCTCTCGCGAGCCTATCTTGCTCCCACAAACGGGCTCGGGACGCCCCAAGAGCCCAATGGGCCGCCAGAGCACGCGTCAACAGATCCCGACTATTTCTGCGCTGAGCTTGTAGGGACTGGCGTGGTCTGCGCGACTTTCTCCCCCCCATTCGACAGGCGCGTCAAGTAGGGGAAAACAGGAGTAATTTCGAACTCCATCTTTTCGCGCGGGAAAACCAGCGCCACCGGTTTCGCTTTCGAGAGCTCAATCTGATCGGTCCAGGGATCGAGCTTAATGCGCCCGCCCATTGGCAGAGCTGCGATCTGGTCCAGACGCTTATCATTCAACTCCGGAGCGGATCCTATCAAGTTCTCCATTCGCATGCTCTTGCCCGCAGCCAAGCTGTTTCCCAGGTGAGGACTGATCAAGTTTGGCAGATCGGGAGCCCGCTCCTGCAGAGCTTTCAGGAACAATCCGGCACTGGCGAGTTTATCTTTGTACGGAGAATTCTTCAGCAGTTCCAGGGCCTTGGCATCGGCAGCTTCCTCGTCGGCGGGATCGCGTTTGAAATCGAAGTGCTGGAACGAATCCTGATCGGGAAATAACATCTTGTCGCTGAATGCGAGGGTGGTATCGAGGCGATGGCCGAGCACAATGTGGGCCAGTTCATGCGAGAGCACCATCGCGAGCGAGGCCTCGTCGGGAAGAACGTCGAGCAGGCCGCGACTGACAACGATGGTGCGTCCGATGGTGAACGATTCCAACGGCGTTGTCAGCAATACCCGGCACCGCACATCGCCCCCAACATCGATGTTGTTGGTGACCATGATGTTGTTGACCACGGTGCAGAGAACCTTATCGACATCTCCTGGAGGGGCGAGCAGGCCGACTTTCTGTAAGCGTTCGATGGAATTGTCTTCCGCCTGTCTCTCCCACATGCGCTCGGCGACGACCGGACTGGCATCGGCTGCGGTATCGCTTTGATCTTTGACCGATTGCGGAGAGTCGATCAGGATCTGGGTGAATTCCTCGTTCTTGTTGATTGCTTTCAGGTCGTAGCCCCAAAGCCGGGTTTGCGCTTTGAAGTGCAGCGTTTTGCTGCCGGTTTTCAGATTCGCTTCTTCCGTGTAGATGTAGGCCGGCAGCCAGGTTCCGGGCTTCATGTTGAGCCGCCAGCTATCGAAATGGAAGAACAAAGCATACTTGGGCTGGGGCGCGTAGGTTCCGTTAAAGCGGACGATGTTGTAATCCTGGTCCTCAACCCAGATTCTTCCCTTGAAGCGCGGGATCCGCTGGCCGGGCTTGGGATCGACATCGATCACCAGGCAGCGGACTTCGCCCAGGAATTCACGGCGCACAAAAGTGAAGTTGTAATAGCGCTTCTGAAAATCGCTGTCGAGAACCACCATCTCGGCGAATCCAAGCGGAAGATAGTGCAGCGAATAGGCGCCGGTCAGCTTGGCGAGGAGCCGCTTGCCGAATCCGGGTTCGCCCATGAAGTTCGTATCTTCCGGGCCATCCGACATGTCGAGGCGGCCCAGAAAATAGCGATCGCTCACGGGGACGATATCTTCCGATTTCTCAGTTTTCATGTTCTGCAAATAAGTTTCGACCATGGGATGCATGTGGCGCATTTGCGCCAAAAAGTAGTGCTCGCGCTCCACGATCCGATCTAAGACTTCATTGAACGTAGTGGGAATCGGGGCCGTCGCCGAGGGGGTTTGTGTAGTCGAAACCGTCGCGCTGGAAGCGGCGACAGACTCGGGCTGAGCCGTTGCAGAATCCTGCGCAACCAGCTGCGGGCCGAACCCCAGGGCGATTGCTACCAAAACAGAACCACAACCGAGAATTCGCATTTGAACCTTCTTTGGGAGATCACGCTAATTGGAAAATGATGTGTATCAGTGCGGTCGAGTCCGATGGCTGACCGTTCTTGAGAGCGGGTTTGAAACGAATCTGCTCGGCGGCCCGCACCGCAGCATCGTCGAGCCCGTGTCCGAGTCCTCGAACGACCCGCACCACTTGGATCTTTCCGCTCGCCTCAAAGACTACTTCCAGAAGCACCTCGCCTTCAATCTTTTTGGCGCGGGCTTCCTCGGTGTAGACCGGCGTCGGCTTGGAGATAATTTCGGCGGGAACAAGTTTGTTCTCGGTCGGAGCCACGGCATGAGAAGCCGTAGGTTGAGCCGGAACATCAGCATCGCCGAACCCGGCCTGACGAACTATGCCGTGTGCGTTGGGACTATCAGAGATGGCCACGCCGCTGCCGAATCCCGCGCTGGCCACAACCCCACGTTCTCCTTTTGCGCCACCAGTACCATTTCCGTAGCCCGGGCCGACCGGCATGTCGAATCCGCCAGCCTGGGCGATGTTGACCGCCTGCGTTTGTTTTGCTCTGGCAGGAACGCCATTCGGATCGCCGAATCCACCCGTCTGTACTTTCTGCGCGGGGCGCGCGATCGTCTGTGGAGCGGAGCTTCCTGTGGAAAAAAGATTCGTCGCGACGATTCGTTTCGGAATTGCCGGGGCTGTCGACGGGGGTAAGACATCGTGCTTCGGCGTGGCGATTCTAATCTCCGGAGCTGGCGTATTTACGATTTTCGGTTTGATTTGCCGCTCGGGAGCCGGAAGTTTCAAAGCGGAGGGCGGCGGATCGAGTTTGGCCACCAGCACCGGTCGGGTCAATCGCGGCTGCGGCGCGTGATTTTCGGGAACTGGCATGGGAACCAGTTCTACGAAGTGATAATCACGTGCGGGACTCTCCAGAATTTTCGGATTGAGCACCGGAATCCAGACGAGAATCGCAATGGCGATCGCCTGCACGCCATAGCTGAGGAAGAACTCCGACCATGGGGTTTTCCACTTCGGAAGCACGGAGAACAAAACAGGTTCCGACACCAATGACCTCATAATTCTCGGCATTACCGATCATCCAGCCAAACCCGCACTATCCAAACACTGGGTCAGTGCGAAAGTCTTATTTTTTTGACAAACGAAGCCAAAAGCCAGTGGAAAGGAATCCGTACAAGTGTACTCGTACATGAATGGGGCATGCACGGCAGTGACCATTTGAAGTAACCACCGTTCTCCAATAAACCGATAATTTACAGGAACTTACGGGAATCGACCTGACATGCTCCGGTTCGCGCCGCAGGCCCATGCAAAAAAGTACATGCTGTTGGGCAGAATTCCGGAATGCCAATTCGGGTCAGCGCGGGAGGTGTTAGAACCTTTCATTTTCAATCCTGGGGGCGATGTTTCTATGGAAATTCTGCTCTATCCTGAGAGCTCGATTAGGATACTGGCGGAAAAGCGAATTGACCTTAACAACTCCACAAGGACCGGGTTGGCGGAATGATTAAGCGCAGCCGTACCCTATGGGTGCTCGGCGGTATTGTCGCGGTTCTAGTGTTGGCGTTCGCACTCAACGCGGGAAAGATTTTGGTTGTGAACGATCCAGAAAGCTCAGACGCCTTGGTGGTTTTGGCCGGAGAAACGGAATACCGCCCGCAGCTCGGCTTGCGGCTTTTCGATAAAGGCTATGGCCGAGAGCTGGTGATCGACGTTCCCGCCGAACAACAAATCTATGAATACACTCAAGTGCAATTGGCCAGGAATTATTTTGGCAGTCTTCCAGAAGCCGCATCGATCCGCATCTGTCCTATCTACGGTCTGTCCACAAAAGCCGAATCTCACGATGTGGAAAAGTGTTTAACTCCTGACGAACATCGGATACTGATTGTCACCTCCGATTACCACACTCGGCGTGCATTGAGTATTTTCCGGCGCGAGTTGACAGGCAGATCATTTTCTGTAGCGGCTGCATATGATCCGCGGGAGTATGGGGTTGACTGGTGGCAGCATCGCGAATGGGCCAAGACTTGCCTCGACGAGTGGCTCAAGCTGCTGTGGTGGAACGCTGTGGATCGGTGGCGATGATCGATCGCGGGAGTCCGACCAAGCGTGTCAGCCCAGAGGTTCATCTCCAAGCACTACCGTCAACGCCTCGCTAGTCAGCCGGTTTGAGAAGAGGCGACCCAAGCTCGCGATTATTGCGTGGCGGCCTTCTTAATAAAAGCTGCGCCGCATCGCGCGGATCTCACGGATCCCTTCGCGCCATTCAGCTCAGGGCAGGCTCATCGCTGCGCGACCGCGCTTGCTCAGGATGCCAACGCAGAAGGCCGATTCGATGAGTTTTCCACTGGAATTTGCAGGGTTTGGCACAAAAGGCCATTGACGCGCCACTATCAGGAGATTACGATTTCGAGCAACAAGTACCAACATAGTTATTAACGGAGCGTGGGAATGGGTTCGTCCGCCTTACGCGTTGTGGTCTCTTGCGTGCTAATGTTCCTGTTTCCCAGTTCGATTTTTGCCGCTGATTCAGACGCGGCGATGTTGTATACCCATGGAGCCGCATGGGTGAACGGTGTTCACGTACCTCGCTTTTCCTCCGCCATTTTCTCCGGCGACCTGCTGCAGACTCGTTCCGACACGGTAGCGGATATCAATGAGCCGGGATCGACGATTACGGTCCTCGCTGATTCTCTCGTAGAGTTTCAGCCGTCCTCTCTTCATATCGAGCATGGTGGGGTGACGGTCTCGACATCAAGAGCAGTCGCGACCGTGGCCGGAGACGTGAATGTGAAGCCGGCTTCATCCGCATGGACTGAATTTAATGTCGTCGATGTCGATGGGACGGTGAGAATCGCCGCACGGAAGGGAAGTCTGAACATCACGTACGGCAAGGAAGTTTTCACGCTGGCGCAAGGCCAGGAGACCACGCGGGACGAATCCTCGCCGGATAGCAACAGCGACGGCAAGAAGAGCAAGAAGAAGAACGGGGGCGGAACCGCTCCAGGCGCGTCCGGTGGCTGGCTGGATTCTCCAGTCGCAATTGGGGTCGGCGCGGCCGCTGTCATGGGCGTGACCACCTGGGTGCTCATACAGAGCGATGACCCCGCGAGTCCCAGCAAGCCTAATTGAGTCCCGGCAGTTTCTGGATACCCACAAAGGGGCACGAAGATGCACGAAGGCAAGCTTTCATTGAGCCCTTCCGGCGGATTCGTGTTCTTATGTATTGTTGGTTCCGATCAAACCACTTCTGATGCGGGCAGCAGGTCTTCGGACTTGGTGGGCGTGACCGGCTTGCGCTTACGCGAGCGCTGCAACAGCGGCGGTGCTGCCGCCAGGGAACACAGAACATAAAACAATGCGGCGTTGGCGGGAATCTGCAGATTGAAATCCAAACAGCTGTGGATCAGTATGCCCGTGATTCCCAACAGACAAGCCAGCGTGAGCGATCCACTGACGCTCGAAGTCCAATTCGAGATTTTGCGGGTGGCCGCACGGTAGAGCGCTAGCAGAAACCAGATCATCACCCCGAAGCCGAGCAGTCCGGTCTCAGTCAACAACTGCAGATAATCGTTGTGCGCCTCGTTGACGAAGAAGTTCGTGTAGAAGGACCGGAACTGCGGATACGCGACGGGGAACGCTCCCAATCCCCAGCCCAGGACAGGTTTTCGGCGGAACATGGATACCGCATCGCGATCGATGCTGAGGCGCATGCCGCCGGAAATCTCTGTGCGAGTTTCCCGGCCAATGCTGAACATGCGGGTGGTCAATTCTTTACCGCCGAGCCATGTGAGCAAGCTGAGCAGCACGACCGCGAAAACTCCGACGCCGACCGCGGTGCGCACGCCTCGCTTCTGGCGCGTCACTAAGACCGCGAGCAGCAGGAACTCGCTCAGCACCGCGAGCATGCCACCGCGGGAACCGGAGAGAAAGACTGTGCCTGTCATGATGGCGGCGGCAATGCCGGCGGCCAGACGTTCCTTTTCATGGGCAAGATGCGACAGGGAGATGACCAGCGGAATGGGAATGAGCATTTCCATCAATCCCGCGTAGTGGTTGTGATTCACATAGGGGCCGTAGATCCAACCTCCTAACCGTGGCTGCCTCATCCAGTAGAGTTTTCCGTTGGGAGCAATGCCCTGCAACAACGAGAACGCCGCGAGAGCGAATCCGTAAAAGCTGAGAATTAAAGCCATCTTGCGGGCCTGCGAAGCCCGCAGTAGCGACTGGGTCGAGACAAAGCATAACAATCCATAAGCGGCGTACAAGAAAGCTTCAGTGATTGTGTCGTGGAGGTAAGCGCTTGAGCGCAATGCAATTTGAGTGAGGATCAGGATTCCGAATGCCGCCATGGGCAGGAACAGAGGATTCCACTCGACAGCCAACTCCCTGTCCACGTATTGCTTGGCCAGCCATAGCAGGGCGAGAACGAGGGCGCCGGTTTCCAGAAGAAAGATAGACCAGGGCTCAACGGCCCCGAAGGCAAGCGGCCCAAACATGAGCAGTCCGAAGGTGCCAGAAAGCAGAGCATTGCCGAGCCGCAGAGATAATTGCGCGCGCTCCGCTTCTGCCATGTTTTGCGTGCTCATGAATGAAATTTCTGTTGCTCCGCAACCCTGCTCAGGATGGTTTTGGGGTGAGCCGAAAATCGTCGACCCAGAGCTTACCACGAATCGGACTGCCCTCCGGAATGCGGCGCACGTGCAATACGACGAGCCTGCAATCTGGAGGCGTCGTGAATTCGCCAGCGAGGGATTTCCAGAATCCCCCCGCATCTTTCAATTCATCGCTATCGTAGTAAACCGCCTGCGTATACATGTCCTGAATGGTGAGGTGGGGGCCCCCGGCGCCTTCCATCAGTTCACCGTTTTTGTAATAAGCAGAGAAATCGTAGGTGGTGTTCGGCTGCACGGCGACCAGTTGATAAATGCCGGCATCGCTGATGCCGGGCCCGTCAAATGCGATCAGCAGGGAGCGCCTTCCGGCGTGAAAATCGCTGGGGTCGAGCGTGAGTGTGACACTGTTCTGCTTTGAGTATTGCCAATCGAATCCACCGTTCAAAACCTCAAGGCTAAAACGCGGATTGACGATCAGATTTTTCGCGGACGGCAAATAATTCGTAAGGCCAAACTCAGGTACCGCGCGCTGCCATGCCGTGACCGCCTGGTCGACTTCTTTGTGCTTGACCAGGAACTGAATGTATTCCTTGAGATCTCGCAGCTCGAAATGCTGACGCGTGTTGATCAGGGCATCCCATACCTTCGAAGTGCCAAGGTCTTCAGGCTGCGATTCGAGCAGTTGAAGGAAGGCCATGTAAGCCTCGGCGCTATGCGGGACGACATCGCGCAGAAGGGAATCAATATGGGGATCCATCCGCCAGCAGAGGTGCATGGAAACACCAGCCAGCGAGGCGTCATTTGCCATGACGACGCTGAATTCATGGAGCGCCTTGGCATTCTGTCCCTGAACCAGATACAGATTGGCCGCCTCCCAGGCAACGTCCGGAGTCATGGGATCGGCCGCGATGGCGCGTTCCAGCGCGGCGGTCTGATTGGCAACATCCCCGAGAACCTGGTAGGCGCTGGCCAAATCGAACCAGTAGCCGGCGGAGTGAGGATTGAGTTGGACCGCGGAGCGGTAGTATCCAACCGCGGTGGCCGGATCGCGCGCGATCAGCGCGTAGTACCGGCCCAAGTGATCGCGGTAGTCAGCATTCAAAGGATCGAGGCGTGCGGCATACTGCAAGCTCTTCAGCTGCACCCGCCCTCCCAGCCATGACGCAGCCAGCTCGCGAGCCGTTTCCGCGAAATACGCCAGCGAAACAATAACCGCGGCAGCAATTAGCGCGGTTTTCCGAACTGAAGAATGAAGAGAGATTTTCATTTCGTGCAGCAGGAAATCACATCAGGCGCTGGTCCAAGATTCTGACACATCTTCGCGCTCGTCCTCGGCCTCACTGTCTCGGGATGTTTCTTCACTGCGATAATACTGGGCATACTTTCCCTGATACTCGTAATAGTAGTAATAGTCGGGCGAACTCAGATCAACGGCGTTGAGCAGAACGCCGACGACCTTCGCACTGACCTGGGCGAGAATATCGCGCGAGCGGCGCAGCGCCTGTTTCGTGGTCTGCCCGGAACGGATCACGAGCACAACCGCATCGGCACGGGGCGAAAGCACGACGGCGTCAGTCACGGAAAGAGACGGCGGAGTATCTACCACAATGTGGTCATATTGCTGCCGGAGTTCCGCCAGCACATCGCGCATATTCGTGGAGGCGAGCAATTCGGCCGGATTCGGCGGCGGGGTTCCCGCGGGCAAGACATGCAGAGTGGGCAGGACCGTGGTCCGCGCGATGGTTTGGTCCAAGGTCGTGCTGCCAGTGAGTACATTGCTCAGGCCCGATCGCGGTCCCATCCCGAGAGTTTTGTGAATGCTGGGGCGGCGCAGATCGGCGTCGATCAAAAGCACGCGAACCCCTTTTTGCGCCAGCACGACCGCGCAGTTGATGCTGGTCGTAGTTTTGCCTTCCTGGGGCAGCGCGCTGGTGATCATGATGACCTTTGGGGGCGAGCCGAGGTTGGAGAGCAGCAGGGAAGTTCGCAGGGCGCGATAGGACTCCGCCATTTGCGATTGTGGCCGGACCTGTGTCACCAACTCGACGGCTTCCTTGGAAGACGCGATCACCAGGCGTTTCGGATTCGGACCTTCGCGCGCCGATTTCGATCCGAGAGGAATAATACCCAGCGGAGCCAATCCGGAAATCATCTGCGCCTGCTCGGTACTGCGGATGGTGTTATCGATACCTTCGAGCAGGAAGGCGAGTCCCACGCCTGTGGCTGAGCCCAGCACTAATGCAAACAGGAGATTGCGCGGAATATTCGGTTCGACCGGGGCCACGGGAGCCCGCGCTGCATCTACGATGCGAAAATTATTCGACCTCAATCCGGCCGACACGCCCGCTTCTTTGAGTCTTTGCAACAGGCCCTCGTAGAGCTGGCGGTAGGTGTCAGCATCGCGCTTGAGCAGGTTGTACTCGATGGCGCTTTCGTTGAGTTTATTGGCTTCCTGCTTTTGTTTGTCCAGCGCCTCGCGCAGCATGTTCTCCCGCTGCAGCGACGTCATGTACTGTCCCCGGACTTTGGCGACAATTTTTTTAATTTCGCCTTGAATCTCCAAATTCACTTCCTTCAACTGATTGTTAAGCTGAGCTAATTTGGGATAAGCGGGTCCGAACTGGGTGTTTAAATCGGCGACCTGAATTTTCAGATCGGCTTGCCGCCCGCGAAGCGTGTCCAGGAATCCCTCTCCGGAAGAACCGCCGCTATCCGACCCTCCCGCACCTACGGCGGCGATTGCATCCGCATCGCCGGACTGCACCATGCGATACAGAGCTTCCTTGTCCATGCGATCGCTCTCGGCTGCGGTCATGGCCTTATTCAGTTCGTCAAGTTTTTCGGTGATGATGTTTTGCTTTTCATCGATGCCCAGGATTTCGTGTTCTTTCTGATAGCGGACGAGTTTCTCCTGGGAAGTCTCGACCTTCATCTGCATGTCGACTAATTGCTTCTGCAGCCAGTCGGAAGCCTGCATGGTCGATTCGAAACGGGCTTTGAAATTGTTTTCGACATAGGTCTGCATCAGGGTGTTGACGATAGTGGCGGCCATCTGCGGATCGGAGCTGCGATAGTGCACTTCAATGATGCGGGAATTCGGAGCCAGGGCCACGCGCAGATTGCCCTTGAATCCGCCGAGCACGGCTGAAGCCCGCGCCGGATCGGATTGCATGGGATCCGGGGCGAGATCGAAAGATGGAGCCGGAAGACCTCCGCCGAATTCGGGACGGCGATCGAGATTCAGTTCCCGAATGACCTGCAGGGCGAGCAGATCGCTCTGCAAGATTTTGAGTTCAGTTTCCAACTCCGTGGGATCGAAATAGTCGAGGCTGAAAGTCGCCGAGTTCTGAAAATTCAGGCTGGCATCGGGCTTGTTGATTTCGATCGTGCCGCCGGCTTCATAGACCGGCGTCATGCGCAGGCTGGCGATGGCGACCACGGAGAAAATAACGCCCAGGCAAGTCAAGACAAGCCATTTGCGTTTGATCAGAATGCGAACGTATTCGCCTAACGCGGACTCGTGCGGTGGAAGCTGGGGATAGATCGTTGGGCCCACTCGCCGCCCGAAGTCGAACCCCGGGTTGGGCTGCACTTCGCGAACCATCGAGCTATTCGCCGCTACCAGCGGTCCGGGTTCCATTCCTACTCCTCACAAATGCGTTCCTGTCATCGGCCGCAAACAGGGCTGTCCCGCAACAGAATCCTACGACTCCCGGTTCGAAGAGGCTGGTTCGTCGCGCAGGGAACAAATCGCAAGCTTTAGTTGGAGAGATCGACCGACATTTTAGCATCGCTTGCAAGAAAAACAATGGCTGAATAGTTTCCTCGCGGCCTTCCCTTATGCAGTGCAAACCTGCAATGCAAACCTGCAATGCAAACCTGGAAATCGCTCGAAGCGTGGTCGCCACCCTTGAGCCGGATGCGACCTTTACCTGGTTGCTGAAGAAGCTCGAACAGCGACCTTCGATAACCTGAAAACAGCGATATTAAATTTCAACAGGAATCAAGATTCCTAAACTCCTGCGCTCTGCTTTAGACTACCGGCAAGCGAATGCGAGTCGTCAGTTCTCTGTTGAAGCGAGCGGTCTATCCCTGCCTTGCGGGAGCGGGCTACTTCCGCTCGCTCCGGCGAACGGGACTTGCGGTGATCACCTATCACGGGGTGGTGCCGGCAGACTACCGGCGGATCGATGCTGGACTGGACGGAAGCCTCGTCACTGCGGAAACCTTTCGGCGCCAGTTGCGGCTGTTGAAATCGAATTACAACCTGATCTCACCCGAGGAAATGTTTGCCTGGTGCCGAAAGGAATACGAGCTTCCGCCTCGCGCCGTCTTGATTACTTGTGATGACGGACTGGCGAATAACTTCACGGAAATGCTTCCCGCGTTGCTGGAACAGGGCCTGCGCTGCTTATTTTTCGTGACTGGTGCATCGGCTGGCGATGCGCCCAGAATGCTCTGGTATCAAGAACTTTTGTTGCTCCTGCTGCACGCGCCCGACGGAGAGTTTCGCTTTTCAGCCGGTGGTCTTACGTTGGTGGGAAGACTCGATTCGCGCGAGGAGCGGCGCCGGTGGTGGTGGAAAACGGTCAGCGATCTCTCGCGGATGGATTCAAGCACTCGTGAACTTTTTCTCGATCAAGCGCAACTTCACTTTGGACCGGAGAGATCGTTGAAGTTCTGGGAGACGACCTGTCTCGAGGCGCGGAGCCGGTTGCGCCTTCTCACGCGGAGTGAGCTGCAACAGGTCGCCGCGGCCGGCATGACGATCGGAGCCCACAGCATGACGCATCCGATATTGGCGCAACAGCCACGGGAACTGGCTTGGAGGGAAATTAGTGAAAGCCGCGATCGACTGGAATCGGTGCTCGGCCGCAAGATCTGGGCGTTTGCTTATCCCTTCGGTCAACCCGATTCTGTGTCGCCACAGATCTTGTCCATGGTGCAGGAAGCGGATTTTACGGCGGCATTCATGAACATCGAAGACGAAATCGGAGCAGAGCTGCCGATCTATGCGATCCCACGTATTCATGTAAATGCGGATATGAGCCTCGCCGAGTTCGAAGCGCACATTTCAGGCTTCTATGGGTCGTTGCAACGAA
>Ga0335073_10008729_pt1 | contig 14229 bp, 14 predicted proteins | sample Lox_Sample_22_FD_207093 | JGI IMG/M metagenome (GOLD analysis project Ga0335073, IMG submission 207093) | Soil microbial communities from Loxahatchee National Wildlife Refuge, Florida, United States - Lox_Sample_2.2 | ecosystem: Environmental > Terrestrial > Soil > Wetlands | place: USA... | reverse complement strand
CGAGATCGCAAGCAACGCCTCCCAGCGCAATGACGCCGAAGAAATAGCGATGGCGCACAATCTCGCCGGTCAGCCGAAGAAGCTCTTCTTCGATGAGCGAAGCTTGGCTGGTCGCGATGGCCAAAGCGGTCGAATTGCAGATACCGGTGATCGACGCCGCGTGATGACGCAATCGCTCGAGTTCGGCGAACAGAACGCGGAGCGCCTTTGCTCGCGGCGGCGGCTCGATTTCGCAAATGGCTTCGACCGCCTGACAGAACGCCAGTCCATGAGCGAAAGCCGAGGCGCCCGAAAATCGCTCAGCCAGAAGCAGCACGCGGTCGATCGTCTGCCCTTCCGCGATCTTTTCAACGCCGCGATATTTGTAAAAGAACCGCGGGATTGTGCGCACGACATCTTCGCCGACGGTTTCGAGCAGAAAATGCGACGACTCGGCGAAATCGGAAAAGATCGGCCCTATTGGCATGGCGAAGCTGCCGGGCTCGAGCAGCGCCCGCGGCGGCCGCCAGGATGCGTTCGAATCGCGTTCGCCGCGCCACGCCTTGGCGCTGAAGGACCGTCGCATCGGGTTGACACCTTCTGGCCACTCCTCGTGCAGGACGAATTCGCCCAGTCGCGGATGCCCCTCAAAACGCAACCCAAACAGATCTTCGGCTTCGCGCTCATGCCAATCGAAGGAAGGCCCGCGCGATAGGGCGACCAGGGACGGTGCCGTCTCGCCCGCCGCGATCCGGGTCTCGACGAAGATCCACGGCTCTGTGCTTTCGGGGTAAAAAACATAGGTCAACAGAAAGCCAGCGGACGTTTCTTCAACGACCTGGGTCGCCAGCAGGCGCCCTCGCTCCTCAGAGATCCATTCGCAAAATTCGCGCAAATCCTCTTTACCGCACTCGACCTTGAGGGCCGCGGCCTGCTCAACGCGTTTGACCAATATCCGCCCTTTCCAGCGGCTCCATAAAAGCTCCGCCGCGTCATCCAACTGGCGAGAGTCTCGGGCAACGTCGTTCATTGTCGCCTCAGCCTCCCATGGCCGCGGCGGCCGCGCGAAGCAGCCCCTGGAATATCGATGGGAGATAGACGCCGATAGCCACCAGAGGGATGGCGGCGACGACGAGCGCAATTCCGCAAGAGATCGGCGCGACCGCGATCGTCGTATCGGGCCGCGGAGCGCCGAACGTCATGCGAGTGACATGAAACAGGATCGAGCAAAACGCGATGACGAGAAAGAAGGCGAGCAGACCGATGACTAGATAATGGCCGCCATCGATCCCGGCCTTGAGGATCATCAGTTCGCTGATGAAGATCGCGAACGGCGGCGCTCCAGCGATGGCGAAAGCGCCCGCGACAAAAGCGAGGGCGGAGAACGGCGCGTATTTCACAATGCCGCGGACGGCGGGAATCTCTTGAGTGCCGAAAATCGCCGTCAGGGCGCCTGCTGCAAGGAAACAGAATGATTTGGCGATGGCGTGCCCAGTCATCTGATAGGCGGCGCCAAGATGGGCCTCCGCGCCCCCGAGACCAGCCGCGACGAGGATGATTCCCATATGCTCAACGGTCGAGAACGCGAACATGCGCTTGAAGTCCCGCACATAGACCAAGAGCAGCGTCGCGATCGCGACCGACAGCAGCCCGAAGCCGATGAACCAAGGTCGCGCGTCGAGCGCGGCGGCGCCGCCGACCACAGGGAATAGCCGCAGGATCACATAGAGCACAGTGGTCGTCTCCACCCCCGATAGAAGGGCGCAGATCGAGGCCGGCGCCTGGCTGTGGGCGTCTGGCAACCAGGTGTGCATGGGGACAAGGCCGACCTTCACGCCGAAGCCCACGAGAATGAACAGGAAGGCGGGCCACAGCAGCGAAGGCGGCATGCGCGGCGCAGCGCTAACAAGGCCGAGCCAGGTGAAGGGCGGCTCGCCGGCGACCCGCGATCCCCAGTAAAGAATGAGAAAGCCGAGCAGAGCGAGAACGGCGCCGAGTGTTGTCAGCACCACGTATTTCCACGCAGCTTCGAGCGCCTCGGGCGTGTCCTCAAAGCCAACGAGGAACGCGGAGAGCAACGTCGTGAGTTCGACCGCAACCCACATCAGCGCCACATTGGCCAAGAGCGGCACGGCGAAAAGGGACATCAGAAAAAGATTGTAGAGAACGTAGTAGTTCTGTTCCTTGCTTGGATCGGCATGGGCATGGCGCGACCGCAGTCTGATATATCCCCAAGAGAACACGGCGGCGGTTGTCCCGACCATGGCGACGAGCACCACGATGAGCGCGCCGAGCCCGTCGCAGGTCAGCCACCCATGAGCCGCATCGAAATGTCCGAGCCGCGCCGCTTGCATTGAGACGCCGAGGGCGAGCGCAAGAACAATGATAGCCGAGGCCAAGGTGGTTGGCGCGGCGAACCTCCGACCGAAAGGCGACCAACAGAGCGCGCTGGCCGCCGCGGGCAATAGAATGATCGCCGCAAGCTCCATAACTCAGCGCTCCCGAAGCGACGACAACGAACCGACTGCGGTGGTTCCGACTCGCAGCTGGATGCGGCGCGTCAGCAAGCCGACGACGAGCGCGACCACCGGGACATCCACCGCCGCCGCCAATTCAGCGATCACCGGCAAATTCGGCACGATCGCAACGCCGGCGAAGAACACTCCGTTTTCGACCGCCAGCAGCCCCAAGAGCTGAGGAACGGCCTCGCGCCTGACCGCCACCGTGAAAACGCCGAGCAACATTGCGGCTATGCCGAGGGGAAGATTGACCTGGGCAAAGGGGGCGTCCACCGTCGCAAGAACCGGATTTGCGATCACGTAGGCCAGGACCACCAGCAGCGCCGCAATAAGAAGAGAAGCTGGAATATTGAGAACCCGTTCAATTTCCCGGGTGCGATAGACTTCCGCGCTGACCGTGCGCCGCAGCACCAAAGGGATCAAGATTGTCTTCGTGGCGATTGTGATGGCCGCGACGGCGAAGAGATGCGGCGAGTTCAGCGCGACGCCAAGGAGCGCCGCCGAGAGCGTCAGAAGCAGCGATTGGGCGATGAAGAACTGAAGCGACGCCAAAACCTGACGAGTCGCGAGAACGCCAAGGGCGGTCAAAAGGAAGAGCGCGCCCGTCAACGCATCAAGCGCGGAGATGACCGGAAATGGCGAGCTGTTCATCCCCACGCGGTCAGATCTCCGATAAGCGCGTGATCATCGCGATAACCGCGATAACAAAGGCGGCTCCGAGAAACTCGGTGATGCGAAAGAGTCGGAGCTTGGCGAGAGAAGATTCGATATAGACAAGGACGAGCACGAAGCCGAAGACCTTCAAGAGGACGAGCGGAATCGCCCCCAGCACCTCGCCAACGCCCATTCCGTGCGCGAGTCCCCAAGGCGTGACGAGCACGTTGAGGAAGATGAGAACCAGGATCAGCAGCTTCATGGCGCCCGCCCATTTCATTAGAGCGGCGCCCCGTCCCGAATATTCCAGCGATTTCGACCGATCGATCATCGCGAGCTCAAATGTTCCGGAAGGACTATCGACCGGAATCCTTCCGTCCTCGGCCAGAATCAACATCAGGAACGCGATCAAGAGCAGGATATGCGAGGGCTCAAAAAAATTCGCGATCGGCGACACCCACCGTGTTTGCACGATGTACGGAATGGTTGAGCCGGCCACGAATGAGACTGTCAAAAACACGACAATGAAGACAGGCTCGGCAAGAAAGCCGACCATTCGAGTCCTGCTCGCGCCCATGGGGCCGTAGGGATTGGCAGTATCGACCGCCGCCAGGGTCGAGAAGAACCCGCCGAGCGCCAGAACGAAACCTCCGCCTAGCATATCGCCCATGAAGGCGAAGAATAACGGGTAGCGGGTGAGCACTGGGATCAGCAGCGCGACAAAGACAGGCGCGACGAAGGCGACGTAAGGCGCCGCTCGAAATATCCAGGAACTATATTCTGAAACGATCTCGTCCTTATGCAGAAGTTTCCAGAGATCGCGATAGGGCTGGAAAATGCTCGGTCCGGCCTTGGATTGAAGATTTTCTTTGAGCCGGTTGGTGACGCCCTCGACCAACGGTGCGAACGCGATCACAACGACGACCTGCAGGAGATTGTAGAGGATCCGGTCGGCCATGGTCAGCCCCGAGATCCCCGCGCGGCGCCGCATAAGCCAATCGCGCGCTTGCTTCTGCCCCCGCCGTCCAAGCCGAGGCGATGGCGCTCGTCATAGTCAAAGAGGAATGCGTTGGCGACGATCCTCATCGCGCGGCCACCACCCTCGCTGACACGTCCTACGACCCACCCCGCGTTTTCGTCCGCGAAGCACTCGCAGGAGTCATCAGCCCCGAGCAGGGCGGTTGGGGCGGACTCCATCGCCTCCAGTTTCAATCCTGCCTGTTATCACATGACGGCTAAATTGCCAAGCCATCGGCGACAGCCATCGGCGATCAACGTCTCCTATTAAGCGCCGACCCGACTCTGATTGCCAGGATGTTTGTCTCGATCCGACTTGCGCGCGACGTGAGGATGGCTTGGCGGCGGTTCTATTGGCGGGAGGAACCGGAGGCGCTGCCGGTGAAAGCCTGGATGAGCGTTCCAGCGGAGTAATCTCGCCTCATGCGGCCGCGCGTTACGCGCGACCGCCGCTCAGGCGTTTGACGACCGCGCGCGGCCTTTCTTGCGAGAATGGCAGATTGATGAGCAAAGAACCCGACCTCAAACCTTCGAAACGCTACAATCGCATCGATTAGAGCTCGGGGTTACGCCCGACAACTGAATTGACGCCGGGTCGCCCTGTGACGAGCATGAGTGCGCGCTCTGCCGCGGTCTGCTCCTCCGTGGTTTCCAACTGTCGCCGCGCCGCGCTTCGTTTCAGCGTGAAGCGGCGCATGTCTTCCGCGATCCGCTCGAACGTGGACGCGAGATGGCTGGCGAGCGCGCGCCCAATCTCGGGGTCGTCAATGGCCTCCGACAAGGCCGACAAGTGGGGCAAGCAGAGCGCGGACAGATTGTCGAGCTCGCTCGCGGGATCCTTGCGAAGGCGCTCCGCCAACTGGCGAACAGCATCAGCCTCCGCGCTGTCGCGTGATGCGCAGGCCACGCATTTGGCGCGCGTTGGAAGCAGATTTTCGATGCCTCTTCGAGGGTCGCTCGCGTCGGCGCCTACGGTCCGCAGCGAGGCGGCAATCCGTTCGAGCAGCGGTGGAAATCCCGCGCAGGTTCCATAGGGCGAGGCGAGCTTCTGATATTCCCAGGTATGGTGGCAACAAAACCCCGAGCGTCTGGAAAAATCGACTTGGCTCTCGAGGTCGATAGACAATTCATACTGGTAGCGGGCAAGAAAGTTCCAAATAGCGTCGTCGATCTCAGTGCAAATCTGGCATGGGCGAAGCTGGTTCCGACTAAATGCAGGAGCGGGCGGTTCTGACATAGACCCAGCATCGCTGCCGTCTTGCATCGCCGGGCGCTCGTCCAGGAAATGATTGGCGCGTTGGCGAAGCGTCGCGACCCCATCCAACGGCGGCAGATCGCGGAAGAAATCCTCGATCCGGGCGCGCATCCTCGACAGGAACACTCCTTGTTTTCGATCAATAAGGAAGCGGACCAGTCGGTCTTCAAGCGGTGGAAGGCCGCTTGACCGCAGCAAATCGACGTCCATAAAGCGCTTCGCGAGGAGGCCGTCGCGTGCGGACACCGAGAAAATTTCCGGCGGCGGTTGGTCATTGCGCGCCTTAAGATGGGAACGCACGAACTCAAGGACTTCCGTGCGATCAGTGGCGGTCACGAGGTCGTGCTTGTTAATCACGACAAACACGGGTAGGCCCGCGCGGGAAACGGAGTCGAAGCAGGTGAGTTCATCCTCCGACAGAGGGCTCTCGAAGCTCGTCACCAGCAGGAGCGCGTCCACCTCGGGCAGGAAGCGTTGTGTTGTGAGCGCGTTTTCGACGATCGCGGAGCCGAGTCCAGGCGTGTCCACAAAGTGGAAGCCACGTCGGAGGATTTCGGCGGGGAATTCGATGTTGGCGATCACCACGCCAAGGCTGTTTCCGGGGTTGCCCTGTTCCGTGATGTAGCGCGGGAGTTCCTCGAGGGCGATCTCGCTGTCAAGCCGTCTCTCCCTGTATTTCACCGTGACCTTCTCCGTGCTGCCGTACGACACCGCCGTGATCACGGAAGTCAGTGGCACGATGCCCGTCGGCAATCGGTCGGTTCCCAGGATCGCGTTCAACAATGACGATTTGCCGCGGCTGAATCGACCGACCATCGTAAGGTTGAACCGATCCTCCGCAAGGCGCGCCAAGAGGTCGCGCACGCGATCCTCGAGCGCCTGATTCTTTTGGTCGTGGATCAGAGCAGCCGCCGACTGAACAAGCTCCGAGAGCTTGAACTTTGCTTGCTCGTATTCGCGCAAATTCATGATGCAGCGATCCGGCCGAACGGGCATTGCGCGAAAGGAAAGCAGCCGGCGCAAAGGCAGAGCGGCCGGCCGTCAAAAGCGCTTGTCATGATTGCGCCCTGGCACGCCTCCTCTGCCTGGGTCGAAAGCGAGCGGAAGCTATCGAGCGGCGGCATCGGTTTGTCGTCGCCAGACGAGAACGAAGATCGGCACAGCCACTAGCTGGGTAATCATGCAAAACGCGATCGCCGCCGGCAGCCACGCGTCGTAGAGGAAGCCGATGACGGCGCTTCTTACGAACCATGCGACGCCGTAACCGGCGGTGAAGAGGCCAAACGCCGAGGCCCTACGATCCGGGGCGATCATCGGCGCAACGGCTGCCGGGATGATCGATTCGTGCACCCCCATCCCCATTCCCCAGAGGGCGGCGCCGACGAGTGCGAACCAGAACCCGCCTAGAAAAACGAGAGGCGCGAACAAGGCGGCGATGACGGTGAGCGTAACGAGGACGCCAAACCCAAAGCGATCGAAAAGACGCCCAAAGGCCAAGGAGCTTGCGCCGCTGACTGACATTGCAAGGGCATAGAAGATTGGTGTCCAATGAGCCGAGACGCTCTGCGTCTTGCTAAAGTGATAGGCTATTAGCGGATAGTCAGCGAAGCCGGCGGCGACAAGAGCTGAGCCGGCCAGATAGACCCAGAAGATGCTTGGCAACTTCCGGCCGTAATCGGCCGGCGGCCCAGACTCCAGGTCCTCCGGACGTGGATAGAGCCAGCGCGCGGCGGCGACGAAGCACAGGTTGAGGACAGCTGGAACGACAAGAACGGCGAAGGCTTCGTGGTAGTTCGCTTGAGAAGCGAGAACGGCGGCAACGACGAGCGGTCCGACGACGGCTCCCGCCTGATCCATGGCCTCGTGGATGCCGAAGATCAAACCATATCCGCCAACATGCTTGGCGGCGTGAGAGAGCATGACGTCTCGTGGCGGATTCCGCGTCGCCTTGCCGAGCCGCTCCAGAATGATGAGGACGGCGGCCGCCGGCCAACTTTGGGTGAGCGCGAGCGCCGGAACCGACACCATTTGCACGACATAGCCGAAGATCGTGATCGGCCAAAACTTGCCCGTCGCGTCCGCCCATCGCCCAGAAACCAGCCTGAAGGCATATCCGAGCATCTCGCCCAAGCCCGTAACCACGCCGACGACAGCCGCGTTAGCACTAAGGACGAGAAGGTACGCGCCGAGAATGCTGCGGGAGCCTTCATAGGTGAAGTCCGCGAAGAAGCTGAGAACGCCTATTAATAGAACGAAGCGAATCGCGACACGTTGCAAGGACAGGCTGCCAGAATCGGGCGGCGCCGCGCGCTGAGCAAGCTCTCTTTGGTTAAGCACGATCGCGCGAGCCTCGTTCGACCGACTCGAGGTCGATGCAGGCGAGCAAGCGCTGGATTTGGGTGCCAATTCGGCACCTCGGAAAGGCTCTGCGGCTTTGATGGGAGATCTTTGGAAGTAGGCGACGCTCTTTGGATGAGCGCGCCCGCGCCACGTGCAGCATGACCGCCTCACTTCGAGCTGCGGCCGGATGCAATCAGTTTCCGCCGCAGATGGTTGCGACAGGAGTCATCAGCGACGAGGCGGTTCGTTCGGAGGGAGACTCCATTCCCTTGCGCTATGGTCTTCTGCGCGATGGCGAACGTCAAGACCCCTTCACCCTTGCCGCCCGATCGTACCTGTGAGGATCGCTGGCGATAGGACAGCGATGGGGGTCGCGCGCGGATGCTCATCACAGCTCAGCTACTGCAATATTAACCAGGCGAGGAGCACAAGAACGTATTGCATCCGCCGAGCCGGATGGTTATTGTAACCTCGGGAATGGAGTCTCCCATTATGCGCCTTTGAGGCTAATGACTCCTGCCGTGCGAGATGTCGCGGTGGGAGGATGATGCAACCCGCCGGAGGGCGGGTTTTTTGTTGCCTGGGCAATGTCCCCTCCTATGCCGGCGCAGCGACTGGGAGAAGCGCCAACGACAATCCGGGCTTTCACTCGCCCGCCGCGCACCCTTCCCTCAGGGGCGAGCGCGGCGGGTCTTCATCTCCGGCGGAGAGGGCGACGCCGCAACATTTGAGAAGGTGGAAAGGCCGCTCCGGTGTGACACGTGAGAACCTTCGCTGATCCAGGTTTCTTCCGGCTGATCCATACGCTCATTGGAGAGGCTAATTCAGATCTCCGGCTCAAAACATTCGCCCATCGGGGAGCCAATTGGAATCGGGAGCGACACAGCTTCAGCGGAGCGGCGTGCGGTTTCGCGGTCGATCGATATCTGATCAGCAAACCGAATCCGAACAGATGGTCCTTGCTCTTCGTCAAGGAGATCTGGTGGGACGAGAACGACAAAACGATTCGCTCTACTGAATGGGCGAAACCGCTCTCGGGGGACCGATCCAAAATACTGGAATGGCTTCGGTTGGAGGAGCGCCGGATCCTTGCGCGTTCCGCAGCTCCCGAGGTCGCCGAATGACCCGCGCGCCGGATCACGATCTTGCGCAAATCGCAGCGGAAGTTGAAGCAACGTTGCCACATCCCGATCCCGAGCAGCGACGGCTTCTCGATCGGCTCAATCAGCAGAGAGCGCGACTCGGCAAGACCGCTTTCCAGCTCGCTCTGCTCGGTCAGTTCAAGAGAGGGAAAAGCACGCTTCTCAATGCGTTTGTCGGCTATCCGCTTCTGAGCGCCGGCGTTCTTCCCCTAACCGCAGTCCCAACGTTCCTCTCCCGCAGTCAGACGGCCCAAATTCGCCTCAAATATCTATCGGGCGACGCCCGAATGATGGAATTTGCGAATCTCGAGGCCTTAGCCGCCGAGATTGCAGCCGCGACAACCGAGGAGCAAAATCCTCGCAACAAAAAGGGGCTGCAAAGGGTCGACGTTGGAGTTCCGTCGAGCGCCCCGCTCGATGGCCTCACCCTAATTGACACGCCCGGCATTGGGTCCACGCACATTCACAATACCGACATGGCGCACGAAGTGTTGCCTGAATGCGACGCTGCATTGTTTGTATCCTCTGTGGATCCGCCGATCACCGAGGTCGAGCTTCGCTATCTTGCGGCCATCTGCCGGACAGTGTCGCGCGTCATCGTTGTCCTGAACAAGATCGATCTCACGGAACATGACGACAGCGAGAAGGCGGCCGCGTTTCTATCCTCCGTTCTCGCTCAACAAGGCCACTCGCAAATCGATGCACGAATCTTTCCGATATCAGCCCGCCTCGCCCTTTCCGCCCGGCGTCGAGGAGACTGCGAAGCGCTGCGGACGAGCGGCTTGCTTGAGCTTGAGCATTACATCCAGTCGGAACTCGTCAGTCAAAAGCACAAATTCCTCAGGATATCGATCGCGAAGAAGATGTCGGACATCATCGACGCGCTTCAGATGGGCGCTGCGATGACTGTGCGCGCCTTCACGGTTCCGCTCTCCGAGCTCGACGAGAAGATCAGATTCTTTGAAGCGGCGGCGCGTGAATTTCAGCGGGAGCGAACCGATCTTGAGGACCTGCTGACTGGGGAATGGCGCCGGACTCTCGTCAGACTCGATCACCTGTGCGACGAGGCGGACAAGCGCGCCCGCCGAGATGTCGAGGGCCTGCTGGAGAAATTGAGCGAATCCGGCGAGCCGCAAGCCCTTCGGTCAGGAATCGAATCGGCGATGGTTGCGGTCTTCGATCGCGAGTTCAGCGCCATTGCGGCGACGGTCGATGCGGAACTTGCACGCGCGATCGAAGTCCACCAGCAACGCTATCGCGATTTGGTTGTGCGCGTAGGCGAGACGGCGTCCTCGCTGTTCGATATTGCCTCACGGGTTGCTGCCCCCGGAGAGTGGTTTCACATCGAGCGAGAACCCTATTGGATCGGTCAACTGCGAGTCGAGAGCCTGACTTCGCTTACCGTAGACGGAGTCGCGCGTCTTCTGCCCCGTAAGCTTCGAGAACGCAGACAGCAGACAAAACTGCGCGCAGCCGTTGCGAAGGCGGTCACGAGAAACGTCTCTGATTTGCATTGGACGATGCGCCAGAACATTGACGACTCGTTTCGTCAGTTGCTCGCGTCGTCGAATGAGATGGTGGAATCGAGCATCTCCTCCACCGACGGTCTGCTCAAAATGACGCGCGAACGGCGACGTTCCGAGGACGCATCTTTTCATCAACAGATCGAGAGTGCGCGTCGGTCTCAATGCCGGTTGGCAGAGCTTCGCAACGTTCTCGACGAGCGCTTGCAGGCTTCAGCATAACGGCAGAGCAGCCCATGAGCCTAGCCATTTCAGGGAGGGTTCGAGGCATACGCCTGGGCGACGCTTTGGCAAGTGCATTCTATTAGGTATGGCGTCACCGGGTTGCCATGGAGGAAGTCGTTCCGGACAATCGACGCGATTGAGAAGTGCGAGGACAGAACGGGGACCGTTTTCCCGGAGGCAATGAAGCTTGCACGGATCTCCGCGGGGTTTCATCCTCTCAGGCGGTGAGCGGCAGAGGATCGGTCTCGCACGTGCGCTTTTGCGCATGCCGGCGATCCTGATCCTCGACGAAGCGACCAACGCGGTGGACGGGCTGTCGGAGAGCACGATCCTGCGCGTGCTGCACGATCGCATCTCTTCCGGACGGTGCTGGTGATCAGCCACCGCCGCAGCACGCTCGGGGCTTGCGAGAATGGCGTCGTGATCGTGGACGGGCGGCTAAAGGAATCTGGCTGTGTCGATGAGCTTGTGTTCTACGCATGATGGAGAGCGCGGCCTTCGACGAACCCGCCTTCGCGCGGGAAGATCCGTCGAAGACGTGTTAAGAGAGAACAGTTGCGCCGGAGGCTTAGGATTAATCGGTTGTCCTCTTAGTTGCGCGAGCTCCGACGGCAGAGACCGAAAACCTCGCCAGCCCCTGTTGGGGCGCTCCGTTGCGCCGGCGACGCAGCAGGGCGGCGTCTAGGCGATCTCTGCGGCGATCGACCGGCTGCGCGCCGAAAAGGCCCACGCCTTCGCCTGCTGCCGAAGACTAGCTAAGCTAAGCTAGCGCCCTGATCGCCAAATCAGCTACATTCTCGTCAGTTACGAGCACGGGGGCGAGAATGGCGAAGGGGCGAGCGGTTGAGATTATCCTGGACGAGGCTGAAGAGCGGGCGCTGACGTCTCTGGTCCGTAAGCATGGGGCGCCGCAGTCGTTGGCGGTTCGAGCGCGCATCGCGCTGGCCGCGGCGAATGGGCTGACCAACAAGCAGATCGCAGCCAAGCTCGCCATTTGCGCGCACACCGCGGGCGTCTGGCGCATGGGTTTCGCCCGCGATCGCCTTGACGGGCTTTACGACGAACCGCGTCCCGGCGCGCCGCGTCAGATCGGCGACGACGAGATCGCCGCCACGGTGCGTAAAACGCTGGAGACGCGTCCCAAAGGCGCGACGCACTGGAGCCTGCGGACGATGGCCAAAGCATTGGGCCATTCGCCGTCGACGATTCACCGCATCTGGCAGGCCTTCGGCTTGCAGCCGCATCGTTCGGAGACCTTCAAACTCTCGTCCGATCCTTTGTTCGTCGAGAAGATCCGCGACATTGTCGGCCTTTATCTGTCGCCGCCCGAGCGCGCCGTCGTTCTCTGCGTCGATGAAAAGAGCCAGGTTCAGGCGCTCGATCGAACCCAGCCGCTGCTGCCGATGCGCCCGGCCAAGCCGAGCGGCGCACACACGATTACACCCGGCGCGGAACGACCTCGCTCTTCGCCGCCCTCGACGTCACAGCCGGAACCGTCATCGGCAAATGCATGCGCCGCCATCGCGCTCAGGAGTTTCGCAGGTTCCTTGACGAGGTCGAGCGCAACGTCTCTGACGATCTCGACATCCACGTCGTCATGGACAATTACGGAACCCACAAGACCAAGCTGATCCGCAACTGGTTCGCCAAGCGGCCGCGCTGGCATGTGCATTTCACGCCGACATCGGCGTCCTGGATCAATCTCGTTGAGCGCTTCTTCGCCCTCCTCACCGACCGCGCCGTCAGACGAGGATCGTTCCAAACCGTGGCCGAACTCGAAGCGGCCATCATAGCTTACATCGATGCCGCCAACGCCGATCCAAAGCCGTTCGTATGGACAAAGAGCGCCGATGACATCCTCGCTTCAATCCAACGCTTCTGCCTGCGCACCCTCGCCGCAAACGCTTAGAATGCAGCGGACTTCAGAATCAGGACACAAGTCGCCTTTTGCCAAGAACACCCCTCGGTCCCCTCCACCGGGCCCGAACAGACTGGGGACATAAGCCAGGGCGAGACGCCGATCGGCGTGCCGGTTCGGTGAAGTGCCACTCCTAGATCGCCCAATTGTGATGAAGCACGCGCATGTGATAGAGTGATCAGTACACGGAGATGGGGTTCCTCCGAAACCGCCTTTCCCAGGCTAATGACTCCTACCTCACACATCCTGTGCGGTGGGAGTCATGGACAACACTTCGGTTCCTACGCCCACTGGCGGACGTATACAACGATGGCGTTCATCGGTGCGCTACGCGGCGCGCGCACACTTGGCGTCCTTCGCACGGACCATTGGAGACTCCGTCTTGCCGTTGCTCATTTTCGGGGTGATCGGATTTGCATTGTTTGCATCACTTATCTTGAAAGCATCGAACGACATCGTGTTCGGGATACTGCTCATCGGTTGTCTTACAGCGCTCGTCGAGACGAAGATGCGCAACGACAACCGGGGGTAGGTAACGTCCTGCCGCCCCAGTGGAACTGGTCGCACTGAAGACCATCAAGTTCAACGCGGGGCCAATCGATGGTGCGGCTCCACTGGTGCATCATAAAGACGGGCTCACGCGCGCGATTAAGCGGTCTGTGTGTCACGCGTCCGAAAACGCGCCCACGAGGAGCGAATGTGCATTTGATCGCACAAAACGTTCCTCTACTGACGCAGGTCGCTTTGAGCCAAAGCTGCCCGACGAACGCTCCGGCCACGCGGAATCGTGGGCGCCTGCCGGGTCCGTTCCGCAATCATCTGAGCCACCCTTGTGATATTCAATGGCAGATACGATCGAGCCGCGATTTCGGAATGAGCAAAGACTCTCATTGCCTCGAAGGGTGATAACGCCTTTGGCGGTCCGAACTGAACCACCTGTCCAGCCGAGTAGCGAATGTTCAGGTCGAGGAACAAGTCTCGCGCCGTAAAGCGCTCCCCATCTGGCGTCGAAACGCGAGCCGGGGGATACACCTTTTTCAGTGAATCCAAATAGGCTCGTCGATAAATCGGCCGGAGGTCGTTGCGGAAGTTACGCAACCCATTGGTCACGACGTCCGGCAACGTCCCATAGACCCGCAAGAGAAGAGCGAGCGTTAGCTCCATAAGATCTTCGAAATTATAGGTGACGTTCGGCCCACGTTCAGACTCAACCTTTCCTCTGCCAAAAGGGATTCCCAGACGACGCAATGACTTGACGTAATGATTGAACGTCGATTTGCTCACGCCGCCGCGAAGGTCGAGTTCGGTCAACAGCCATATCACTTGACCATGGGTGAGCGCGAGCTGCGGAATCGAGGGTCGCTTGTCGGCCCTCGGCGTCTGTTGATTTTGTCTCGGCATGGCGAGCCTCGAGCGTTGACGCTAACTTCGGCTCGATCGCGCCATCGGCGCGCCGGATCGCGTGGCGAGCCATGAGACGATGTGGGCTCTGGGAACGAGATCGCCGATGAGGTCGATGGCCGCTTCCGCCACCTTGGGCTCGTCGAAAAACTCGATGACCAGAGGGAGATCGACGTTGAGCCGCAGAATGTCGTCGGCGCGGACCTCGCCACCCGCGCCGAAGCCGGCTATGCCGCGGAACACGGTGACCCCCTGC
>Ga0335073_10008728_pt1 | contig 14229 bp, 9 predicted proteins | sample Lox_Sample_22_FD_207093 | JGI IMG/M metagenome (GOLD analysis project Ga0335073, IMG submission 207093) | Soil microbial communities from Loxahatchee National Wildlife Refuge, Florida, United States - Lox_Sample_2.2 | ecosystem: Environmental > Terrestrial > Soil > Wetlands | place: USA: Florida... | reverse complement strand
AAGTAGGATAATCGGTGCCAAAAATTTCGATGTGCTTCTGGCGGCCCAAGGCAACGTTCATCAGGCGCGGGACAAGATGCGTTTCAGGCTGGTGGGCTTCGCCCCGATCAGGGGCAGCGGCTCCGGCGGCATTGAAGTAGCGCAAACTGGCATAGCGAAGGCCGTGGATACGGTGGAACCACTCGAGCATGCGCTCGACGAGCAACTTGGATTCACCGTAGGCGTTTGTTGGGCGAAGTGCGTCTTCTTCGCGAATGGGAGACCGGGCTGGATTGCCAAAAAGCGCGGCAGTAGAGGAAAAGACAAAGCGATACACGCGGGCCGCGAGCATGGCTTCCAGTACGGACAATGCGTTGGCGGTATTGTTGCGGAAAAATGTCTCGGGCGACTTCATGGACTCGCCGGCTTCGATGAAAGCGGCGAAGTGCAGGACGCCATCGAAGGAATGAGCGCGAAAGAGCGCGGCGAGGTTTTCCGCGTCGCTGAGGTCGGCAACGACGAGTTCGGCACCTAGCGGGACGGCTTGGCGATGGCCGCGGCTCAAATTGTCGATGATGACGACTTGGTGGCCAGCGGCTAGAAGTTGGCTGGCGACCACGCTGCCGATGTAGCCTGCGCCCCCTGTGACCAGGAGCTTCATCTTGGATGGTGGCCCTTGCTGTCGGATTCCGGCACTACTCCTCCCACTCTCACGGAGTTAATCAAGTTGATGCACGCCGTCGCCGGCGGTACAGACGTAGATCTCCGGCGGTTGTCCGGTGGCTGCGTGGTAGCTTTGCGCAACGGTGGATTGAAACACGTCTACGTCGCGGCTGCGAACCAGATTAATAGTACAACCGCCAAATCCTCCGCCGGTCATGCGCGAGCCGAAAACGCCGTCGACTTTGCCGGCCAGCTCCACCATGAGGTCCAATTCGCTGCAGCTGACCTGGAAATCGTCGCGGAGGCTGGCATGCGATTCGCGCATAAGCTGCGCAAAGCGGGGTAAATCGTGCAGCTTCAGGGCCTCGGCGGCGGCCAACACACGGGCGTTCTCTGTGATGACGTGGCGGCAGCGCTTACGCACCGTCTGCGGGAGGTCCGCGCTGTGCTGTGCAAACTGCTCCAACGAAATATCGCGTAGAGCCTTCACGCCGTGGAACACGCCGGCAAAATAATTTGCGCCGATTTCACATTCGCGGCGGCGCTGATTGTATTCCCCGCCGGCCACGCTGTGCCGCACCATGGTATTACAGATGACCAAACGAACGTCCACAGGAATAGGTTCAGGAGTGAAAGTCAACGAACGGCAATCCAACAGCAGCGCGTGATCTTTTTGTCCATGGACGGAAACAAACTGATCCATAATTCCGCAGCGCGCGCCGACAAATTCATTTTCTGCGCGCTGGCACAGCAAGGCCATATCGACGCCGTTCATTTTTTCCTGAGCGACTTGCAGCAGTGCCTGGCAGACGGCCACTTCCAATGACGCGGAAGAGCTTAGCCCCGCGCCTTGCGGCACATCACCGTGAATCAGCAGATTTGCACCGGGCACGGGAAAGCCTTGTTCCGACAATTTCTGCGCAACTCCGACGACGTAATCGCTCCAGTGATGACGAGCCAGCGAAGGCAATGCGTGCATGTCAAATTCGATTTGTTCGGAATAGTTCTGCGAAGAAACGAGCAAGCGGCGGTCTGTGCGCGGGCTGATGGCGACCGTGGTGTGAAACTGGATGGCGACAGGAAGCACGAAGCCATCGTTGTAATCGGTGTGCTCGCCAATCAAGTTGACGCGGCCGGGTGCCTGTACGAAACGAGGCTTGGCTCCGTAAAGGGCGATGAATTTTTCCAAAAGCGCTCGGAGAAAGGTGCTGGATTTTTCCGCGGACACTGGCGCCAAGTAGCTCCTTGCGGCAAGTATAACTGTGAATGGGCAAGCGTGCTGCCACCGAGTACAAATTTCGGGTCAACGCTCGGGTTTGAACCGATTAAATAAAGGAAAGAGCTGCGAAAAGTGTGCGGTTTTCTACCGAAAAACCGGGCAGTGTGAGCGATGGAGAGCGTGAACGCACACGGCCCGCAACCGCTTCATGCCAAAAGAGTTATTTCTAATTCAGGAGCTACGGCGAAAACTGTAATTATTGACAGTTCCCTTCCCAAGGCTTCTAACGCATCCTCTTGACCTCGAAGCGTGGGGTAGCCGAAGTTTCTTCAAAGCGGTACGGGTTCCTGTGTGCCCACTTTCGAGCAGCCCGAGCGGTTCGCAGGATCGTTTCGTTATTTTAACGGGGCGGAGTGCATCTAGAAATTCTTGGGCGGAGAATTTCTAGGCCGTGATGGGTTGCTCGATGGTAGGCACACCTTCCAGAAGATGTTCCCAGAGAATTTTCGTGAGAGTTTTGCAATGTGGCAAGAAGCGTTTGCGCTTGGGGTATGTCTCTCGTCCTTTCCAAACCAAGCAGAATTGATTTACGATTCCAGCCAACGGGTGGTCGAGGCCGGAGGGGGTAAGTGGCCAAAACACGTGTACTCATCGCGGACGACCACACGCTGGTCGCGGAAGCGTTCAAGCGGCTGCTGGAGCCGGAATGCGAAGTCGTGGGCACCGTCGGGGACGGGCGCGCGTTACTGAAAGCGGCGCCACAACTACAACCAGATCTGGTGCTGGTGGATTTGAACATGCCGCTGCTGAACGGACTGGATGCCAGCGAGCAGTTGAAGCAAAGCCTGCCGAAAATCAAAATCATCGTGTTGACCATGAATGAGGATCCGGAAATCGCCGCAGAGACGATGGACAAATGGGCGTCGGGTTACTTGCTGAAAAAATCGGCGGGCAGCGAGTTGTTGAAGGCGGTACGGGAAGTGCTGCACGGCGGGAAGTACGTTACACCGGCGCTGCAGGAAGCGATTGCGGAAATTGTGGCACGCGACGCGCGATCCGAGCCTCCGCGCACGCTGACGCCACGGCAACGGGAAGTGCTGCAATTGCTGGCGGAAGGCCACACCATGAAGGAAGCGGCGGCCATTCTGAACGTGGCTACGCGAACAGTGGCGTTTCACAAGTATCGGATCATGCAGGATTTTGGGCTGGAGAATAATTCGGAGTTGCTGCGCTTCGCGATGAAGCACAAGCTTGTGAATCAGACGTAGCGTTTGGAGAAGCGAAAACTTACCCCAGAGGCCACGGGAATTCAGGGATCATGAGGACATGGGGCGCAGCGTGCTGCGCCCCTACGCAGAAAGAGCGAGAGCTTACTTTGAAAGGGTTTGTTGGACGGTTTTATCGCGCCAAAAATCCTGGCCCAATTGCGGCAATGTGTAGATGGGGTCGAAATATTCGTAGCGGCGGCTGAGGGCTTCGGCGTCGTCCCCTTCAATGCCAGTGCGGTAGTTCTTGGTCCAGTAAGAAATGCCCAACTGGCGATCGTACTCTTTGACTTGATGAACCCAGCGCTTGCCGACGAAGGGCACATCGCAAATCATACGGGGAGTGGCAAAGCCGGGGAGATAGCCCATGATGTCGTGCTGTAGCTTCTGCACTTCGTGGATGGCCAGGCGCCAGTGCTCGGCGTTGGGAATCATGTCGCACTGGTAGAAATAGTAAGGCATGATTTTGCCGTAATCGAGAAGCGTAAAGCAGAGTTCGAGAAGCTCGTTGGCACTGGCATTCACGCCGCGCAAGAGCACACCCTGGTTACGAACATCGCGAAAACCCATGTCGAGAAGAGCCTGCACGGCCTTGCGTACCAGCGGTGTAACCTGGCGAGCGTTGTTGACGTGGGTGTGCACGGCGATGTCAATGCCGCGTTCGCGTGCCTTCTTGGCGAGGCGATCCAGGCCAGCCAGGACTTCACTCTGCAAAAAGTGCTGAGGGATGCCAATGAGGCCCTTGGTGGCCAGGCGAATATCTTTGATGTTCGGAAGATCCATCAGCTTGGAAACGAAATCTTCCAGGGCGCTGATGGGAGAGTTGGCGATGTCTCCGCCGCTGACCACCACATCGCGGACGGAAGGAGTGACGCGGAGATAATCGAGCATCTGCTGGTAGCGGTCTTTTTGTGGGATCTGAAATTTCAGCTTAACGATCTGGGGAACGTCGTTGCCGACCAGGTCCATGCGGGTGCAATGGCCGCAATACTGCGGGCAGGTGGAAAGGAGTTCCGCTAAGACTTTCGTGGGATAGCGGTGGGTGAGACCTTCGACGGCCCACATGTCGGATTCGTGCAGAGAATCGCGGCTGGCTTTGGGATGGCTAGGCCACTCCGGATGACGATCGTCAAAGGCCGGGAGCATATAGCGGCGCACGGGATCATTCCACAGATCCTTCTCGTCCATGGTGTTGAGCATGTGAGGAGGAATGAGCATGGACATGGTGGAGCGCTCTTTGATGTCGCGCTCGATGCTGGCGGCGAGAGAATCGGGAAGCAGGTCGCCAAACACTTGTTTGAGTTCGGCAAGATTCTTGACGGTGTGACGGCGCTGCCAGAGAGCCGTTTCCCACTCGTCTTTCGTGACGCTTTTGTAGCCAGGTAAGCGCTGCCAATCGGGCTCGATAAATTCCCGCTTCAGGGGATAGGCGAAGGGCTGTTCAGCCGCGTGTACTTTTCCCGCAGGCTTCCAGGTGGGCCGAGCGGGCTTGCTTCCGGGTGGCGCAACGGTTTTCGTGTCATTCATGAGCGTTTTCCTGTGTCTGGGACCGGTCCGGCGAAGGGATACTTCGGAACTCGTGTACGTCTCAGAATAACGTACGTGTGTGTATTTGCGCCACCCCCTGTGATGCACGAAGGGTACGCCGAAGGGGTGTGTTGGTGACCGAAGACCCACCCGCATGACCCGAGGGTGGGCACGCGAAGAGAAAGGCCCGGGTCGAAAGACCCGCCGCTACACAAGCAATACTGAGGAAAAAGGAACGGCCCGGCTCAGTTCTTGCGGTTGATTCGCGGTGAAATAAAAGCAGGACCGGGGTTCAGCTGACGATGCTTGAGAAGGGCTTCATGGTGGGGCCTCCGCTCCTTATGGTTACAAAGCAAGGCCAAGAAAAGTCTCCAGAAGCGGGCATTCTGCAATGTGTCGGCAGACATAGCGGGTGGTGAGATGGGGCACAGCATCGGCTGCGAGAATGTGAATAGTGACAAGACTAAGTGGTTCTTCGCTCCTTCGTCCCAATGACTCTCACCTTCCGCTCGCGGAGACCAAAATGAGATTTAGGCGGAACCTTTCGTGTATGGCAGTACTGGTGTGTCTAGTTATTTCGGCCACCTGCCCGGCGATTCTGTCTGGGCAATGTTACCTAAGCCAAGGATGCGCCCCCGTAGACTATCTGAACTATATCCCCAGCGGGACCAGCCAGGTGTATCACGGGGATGGCGCATCGAATAACGGCGCCGGAGGCTGGACCACGTATTTTTCGGACGTGAACCAATGTTTGGGTTGCCATTATGGAACGGACACGATGCCGTACCTGATGAGTGGCCATAAGAACACGCTGCGTAAGATTGCGCCGACGGTGCTGTGGGGCGGTCCGGATGGCGCGACGTACCCGACGACCGATGGCCATTATGGGTCGGGCAGCGTTTTCAATTGGACGACCGGGCAAGTCACGATGGGATGGTGCACGCCGCTGGCGACTCCGATGCAGAACGGGCTTAGCGCGACCGATCCGAGCTGCGAATATCCGTACTACACATTGCCCAACGCACAAGCGCCGGCTTCGTACACGCCGGTGGCGCCGACAGTGCAGGCTGGCGGGGTGCGGAATCTATTTTATATTTACGGCGGCTGGATGAACTATGGCGGTAGCAGTAATCCCGGGAATACTCATCTGAATGCCGTTATGAATGGCGGCTTTATTGGGGACCTCTATCCCAAAGGCAATTACGAGTGCGCCCGTTGCCACGCAACCGGCTACAGCTTTGATAATTGGGGGCCCGAGCCCACACAAAACACCACGACGGTTTCTGCGATTCCGGACATGGAGTTCAGCCGAATCCCGAGCGATGGGTTTGTCGCTCCAGGCACAAACGGGACTTCTTCGTGGTACTTGACGGGAATTCAGTGTGAGCGTTGCCACGTGGCGGCGTATCCCTGGGGTTCGCACCCGTGGGATAACGTCACTGTGACAGTACCTTATAACGAAGCGGCAACGGCGCTGTGTGTGGAGTGCCACCGGTCGGAGGTGGTGACGCCGGCGAATGCAACGAACAATCCGCCGGTTCCTGGCAGCATCAATCCAAACAATGCACCGGAGACCGTCGACAAAGGATATTGCTCGGATCTTTCGGGCTCGACCTATCAGAATTGCGTGACGAATGCAGCGAACACATGGATATACAAACCGCGGTTGATGCACGAAGCAGGACAGGCGTTCCTGAACAGCCCACACGCACGGTTGACGGGTTCGCTGGTGCAGAACTCGCAGAATTCACCGGATCTTTCGGTCACGATCGCCGGAACGTACGGAAGCGAGTTTTCGGAGAACCTGACGGATCCGACGAAAAACATGGGCTGCACCGGTTGCCACAATCCGCACCAGAGCACGGTGGCAGCGGTAAATGCCCCGCAACCGTTTTTTAACCGTTGCGACCAGTGTCACGCGCTGTCGCAGACCATTCTTTCCACCATCAATCATCCGGCGGGACCAGGCACACCGTTCCCGACGGGCACGAGCGCGGATATTCCCGGTGCGTGCATCACTTGCCACATGCAGGCCGCTTTGGGTCGCGCGAATAGCCACTTGATGCGGATCAACACCAACGTGAACTACGCAACATTCCCAACGCCGGATCAGTTGTACAACCAGAACATCACGGCGCTGAACTTGGCACCGGAAACGTCGCTTATCGATGCGACCACGTATGCTCCCGCGGCTTGGCTGGACGTAGACTTGGCGTGCGGGCAGTGTCACGTGGGAAATGACGGAGTGACGAACCCTTACGGGCTGACGCTACCTCCGGGGATGCCAGGGGCGCACGCGTTTACGAAGAGCCAGTTGGCGTATTGGGCCGCGTACATGCATCCTGCGGATCCGGGGGTGCCGACTCCGACATTTTCTCCGGCGCCAGGGATGTACACCAGCCCGCAGAATGTGGCGATTTCTGACTCGATGAGCGGCGCGACGATCTATTACACGCTCGACGGTTCGCTGCCGACGACGAATTCGGCGGTGTATTCAACGCCAATCGCGGTTTCGTCGCCAACCAATATCACGGCTATCGCGTTTCATACCGGCGTCCCACATAGCGCCTACGCTTATGCGCAATACTCGATCCAGTTGCCGACCGCACCACCGCCGCTATTTCAGCCGCCACCAACGACGTTTAGTACCGCGCAATCGGTAAAACTTTCGAACACCGCGAATCTGCCGATGTACTACACGCTAGACGGGACGGTGCCAACGACGAACTCCACGCTGTACGCGACGCCGATCCCGATGACGACGAATACGACGATCAATGCGATCACCGCCGCTCCCGGGTATCTAACCAGCATGGTATCCACCGGGGTGTATTTGATTCAAGGACCAGCGCCGACGTTCTCTCCGGCTTCGGGGACTTATTCCAGTACGCAGAATGTAACGATTTCCGACACTACGGCCGGAGCCACGATTTACTACACGACGAACGGATCCATACCGACGACTTCGTCGACGCCATGCGCAAATCCGTGCAGCCTGGCAATTGCAACCACCACGACGGTGAGGGCCATTGCATCCGGCGGAGGATATGCGTCGAGCAACGTATCGCTGGCGACGTACACCATCATGGCCAGCATGCCGAGCTTCTCGCCAGCAGCGGGCACGTATTATTCGCCACAAACCGTGACGATTACCGATTCCACTCCGGGGGCCACCATCTATTACGCCGTGAATGGCTTCCCGTCGACGTCATCTCCCTCTTGCGTGAGTCCGTGCAGCGTGCCGGTTTCGACTACGACTACACTGCGAGCGATTGCTGTAGGCAACGGAATTTCGCAAAGCAACACGGCGGTCGCGGTGTATACCATCGCCGCGTATACGCCGACGTTTTCGCCGCCGTCAGGGACCTATAGCACAGCGCAAAATGTGACGATTTCCGACGCGACGAGCGGTGTGACCATCTACTACACGACCGATGGCACTTTCCCGAGCACGTCCTCGACGCCGTGCACAAATCCGTGCAGCTTGACGGTTTCCACCAGCACGATCGTTCGGGCGATTGCCGCGGCAACGGGCATTTCGCAAAGTGGCGTAGCGATTGGGAATTACACAATAACGGGCCACTAAAACCAAGCTGATCCAAGCCGAGGCGCCTGGGACGATGACGTACCAGGCGCCTTATTTTTGCATCAGGCGCGACGAGACGGCGTGGGGCTGGACCTGTCCGAACGTCCGGGTACTCTTTCGCGTTTCCTCGCCTGATGGGGCGCTGCTTTGCGCACAACCGCCCTTTAACATGGAGCACGTCTGCCATACCCATATCACGAGGTAGCAAAATGAAGATGACGCTTGCCATCCTCTCGGGCACGCTTCTGGCATTTCCTGTGCTGTGCGCGGCGCAAAGCGTGCAGCCGACGAAGTCCAAGAAGACAACGACGAAAACAACGACACCGGCGGCAAAACCGGCGGAAGCGGCGCCCAAACCGGCGAAACCGGTATACACGGAATTGACGATTACGGAATTGGTGGGAGAAGACGCGAATCGCTGGTCGGACAGAATGTCGTCGCGGGCGGCCATCGGGGGATTTATCACGCAAATCTCGAAGTCCGAAGAAGGGGACACGGATGTGCGCATCTGCGAGAATCCCAAGATTGAAGGAATGGACCGGGCGCGCTGCATCGTGGCCAAGTGCATCCCAAAGGTGCCGTGCGATCTGCCGCCGTTGGGCCATCCAGTGACGGTCAAGGGCATCACGCGATACGATGCCGGGGTCGGCTCACACTGGTGGGAGATTCAGCCGATTGAAGAAGTAGAGAAGTAAGGCTGCGTTAACTTTCAACCTGCGTCGTGCGGGGTCGAGGACGTCACGGCACTTCTGCTGCGCCCGGATGACAGGCATCTTGCAACAATAGGCTCATCCCAAGGTCCCTTCACAATGAAGCGGAAACGCCCGTTGAGGCCTTTAAATCACGGCAAGTCCAGGAAAGTCGGATCGGCGAAAAGTTGTTTGCGGCGCTATCGAGTTTTACCTGGGTGATACCCGATTTCAGCAGTGGCGAGAGGAAGTCGCTTCGCCGGCTTTTCGAGAAAATGCTTCACAATTGGGATCACTCGGTCCTGTTCCGAGGACAGAGCAAAGTGACTTGCATCCGGGATAACTGCAAGTTCAGCGCTGGGTATAAAATTTACGGTTTCGACAGCGTGCTCCAGCCGGACGAAGTCGTTATCGGCGACAATAATGAGGATGGGAACCTTTATCGAAGCCAACTCCTCCTTCGTAAATCCTTCCCAGTGGAGACCAACCAGCTTCTGAAAAATCTTGGGCCAGTAAGTTGGATCCGGAGCCGCCTGCTGGTAACTTTCTCTTTGAAATTGGATGCCGCGGGAGTCGGCATCAAGTGGCCGCTCAAATCGCGTGGTCTTCGGGTTTAGCGCAACCTGAGGCGGGCCAAAAGTTGCGGAATAGGTCACGACGCGGCGAACAAGTTCCGGCTGGCGCACGGCGATCATGGCGGCAGTATTGCCACCATAGCTTTCACCAAAAAAATCGGCCTGAGCGATCCCCAGGTGCTCTAAGAGGGCCATCACGTCTTTGGCGTATTGCTCGATGGACAGCGGACGCTCGGGGATATCCGCGGTGCGGCCATGTCCCTGAAGATCGACGGTAATGACCGAATGGTTTTGAAGCAGCGCGGGGAACGATTTCAACCCGGCAAATTGGAATGCGGGAGGAATAAAAACAAGAGGATCGCCCGCGCCCTCGATTTCGTAATACATCTTCAAGCCGTTGACCGGGGCGTAGCCGCGAGTTTCGATGATTTTTCCGTTGCTCAGTTTCATGGGTGATCCTCTCCACGATAAACGGCGCTTGCTGCCGAAAGTGCGGGTTCCGTAAATCGCGACCTAGTGGCATAGCCAACCCCTTGTGACAAGGCTATCATCCCATGTCCAAGTTCACGGGCTTGTTCCCCTGGTGAGCCGGAGCCAGCACTTCATGAAAAAGCTCCTTCTTCTGCTACTTTTGTCGCCGGCGGCGGCGCCTGCCCAAAGTCTGTTCGATGGTGGTTGGATTTTTGATGAGGATTCGGTACACCAGACTGAGCCGCCAAAACCTGTGAGGTATTTAGTTGGGAACGGAGTACTTCACTGCTCTGACTGTTTTGCGAGCCCTGAAATCAATGCAGACGGGCGTGACCAGAAGGTCCATGCGACGAGCTACTGGGACACAGTGAGTGTTCGAATTGAGGATGCCTTCACGGTGGAGATCATCGCCAAGAAAGCCGGGAAAACGATGTTCACGGAAGTCGATACCGTTTCTCCGGACGGAAATACATTGAGCCAAATTGTGAAAGACACAACGGAAGCACAACCCGTGGAAAGTGAAACACTCAGCAAGCGAGTTGCACCAGCGCCCAGTGGTACCCATATGCTTTCCGGTTCGTGGCTGTTCTTCAAGAAAGTAAAGTCCAAAGCCGCTCCCAACGTTCCAGCAATCTCTTACAGGTGTACGGCGGAGGGATTCAGTGCATGGACACCCCTGGGCGAGAGATACGACGCAAAATTCGATGGCAAGTTCTATCCCGTAGAGGACGACCCGGGACACACGATGACCTCCGTGAAACTACTAAGCTCCACCGAGGTGGAGATAACTTCCAAACGCGAGGAGAAAATTGTTAGTGTTCTTCACCTTACTGTGATGCCAGACGGCAAATCCATTCATGCCGTTTTCGAGAACAAGGAAAATAAAAGTACCTCGAGCTACCAATTGCGGAAACTGCCGTAGCAAGACGTTTGCTTCCGAACCCCGAAAAGCCCCGGTCGATAGATGGCGTATGCAGCGTATGCACAGGCAAGAGTGCCTGTGCCACCGTCGTGCGGACATGGGGCGGTGCTGCGCCCCCAGCGCAGGGTTGGACGGCTTAGACAACTGCCACTGAAAGAAAAACAACGGCCGCCTCGGAAGGCGGCCGCTACAAAAGCGAAGACTAACGCGAGCTTGGCGGCTCAAGGAGGACTCGCCGGCGCTTCAGCCTAAATGCCGGGAGGCTTTGGTTGGTTCTTGTCCTGGGGAAGCAGGCCAAAGACGGCTACACCGGTTAGGGTGCCGACGAAGACGCGGCCGTTAGCGATCATCGGAGTAATGAACTTGTTGTCCGAGAAGGCGTCGCGGCTGTGCGCCTTTCCGCTGCTGCTGTAGAGCTCGTTGGCAAGATTGCCGGCGTCGTAGGCATGGAGAATCCCAGCTTCCGAGCCATGCGCCTCGACGGCCCACACGATCGCATCGGCGGAACCGTTAGCGGAAATGCTGGGAGTAGCGCCGGGATAAGCGAAATGGGCCGAGCTTTTGGAAGTGGGCGTGGGTACGAGTTTGGCATTCGAAATGGAAAAGGCTTTCATGGTGTCGTTGACGGAAGCGAAGTAAACGGTGTTGTTGAAATAGGCGGGCATGGAAAAAACCGGACCGGCGAGCATGTGGTCGATTTCCTGATAAATCCGGGCATTCTTTTTGTGGGTAAACTTGCCCATGTCGTTGCGATCCACAACATAAATGCGGCGATCTTTGCCGGCACCGACGGCCAATTGCCAAGTGCGGCCGGAATCATCGTGCAAATCGGGCAAAACGAGTGCGCCCCCAGAGCCTAAGTCTTCATCGCGCCCGGATTGGGCTTGCGTGTCGTGAGTGTTGAAATAGTCGGTGACACGCAATTTTCCAGCCTGCACGGAAAGCTTGAGGAAAGCGTTGCCAAAGTCGCCGTTGACCGGCATGTCGCAGGAATCAAGCTTCTCGTCGAAAGTGCCATTGCCGTCGAGGATATAGATGTTGCCTTGGGAGTCGGCAGCGGGACCGGCGCCGGACATCCAGATGGCACCGGCGCTGCCGTTGGGAGTGAGGTTCAGGACGTGAGTTTGCTTCAGAGTTTCCGCGTGGTAGCCGATGATCCAGCCGGTATAGTCGCCTTCGTCGCAATGGGAAGCCCAGGAGGTGTAAACGATGCCATCGAGAAGAAGCAACGAGGCGCGCTCTTTGTATTGCTTGGCGTCAAAGGTGGTTACGCCGTGGAGGTTGGGGAAAGTGGCCTGAACCGTGACGGGACTGCCGGGAAGTTCGGCACCAGAAGCAATGTCGAGCGCGTGGAGTCGGTGAAAATAGTTGCCCACTTTGTCTTTGGACATGGCGACGACATACATGACGCCACGCCCCTCTCGCAAAGCGATAACGGGAGTAGCGGTGACCCCGATTTCAGGAGTGACTTGGCCACAGCGACGGTCGTCGCTGGGAATTTCGCCGGGAGCGAGCATGGTGACGCGCCAAAGCTGGGTCATGGTTTCGGCGTCGAAGGCGTAAACGAAGTCGTGCTCGGTGGCGACGAAGACAGCGTTGCGGGCGTGGCCGGAGACGGTGACGTTGGAAACGTAGAGCGGCTCTGCATCGACCAAGCCATCGGTGGTCAGGAAACCAAGTTTGCCGAAGGTCTTGGCATTGACATTCGCACGGGTCAGGATTTTCTCTTCGAGATTCTGACCGGTGCGTGCATTGTCATTGTGATAGGTAAGAACTTGGACGGTGCTGGGCGGGGGAGTCGTCAAGACTCTTTGCAGGCCCTCGCCCAAAAATACGGTGAGGACTGTAGCTGTTATCCAGAACACGACCACGACCGCCCGCTTGTGCAACACAATCCTCCAGAAAGTCCACTTAGTTGACGCTTCATTGCGAACGAGGGTTACGTGAAAGGCGGAGAATAAGTGCAGCGCGAAGAACGGCGGAGGAGATTCTTCAGGGGCTGAAGCCTGACTTATTCCGTACGACTTACGTGGGGGTTGAAACCCCCACCTCCTAAAAAATAGTGATCCGCAAGCCTAAAGGGTGCGGGTAACTCCTATGTTAGCAGAATGTGACTAAACCCAGAAAAGGTGCGGGTGCACGGTGGGCCCGTCGTGGTGGCCGGTGAGATTCTTTTCCAGTTGCTGGCGCGAAGGTTGCAGAGTTTTGCGCAGCCGGTCCATGTCCCCTTCCGGGAAGGGAGAAAACGCCCGGGCGATCGCAATGTTTTGATCGAGCATTTCTTTGTGGGGCATACCGACAACCGCGGCGGTTACCGGAAGGCTGAGGGAATAGCGGAGCAGCGAGTCGATATTGCTATTGCCGGCGGGACTTTTCAGCAAAAATTCCTGACCGGTGATCTTCATGGCGATGACGCCGAGATTTTTCGCGCGAGCGGCGGGGAGCGCCAATTCCTCGAATTGGCCATTTTGCGAGGCGTTCAGGGCCATCTGGACACAATCGAGATCGTGTTTCTGAATAGCCTGAGCGAGCACTTCCCCGCTGGTGTGGCTGGTCATACCGATAGCGCGAGTCATTTTCTGCTCGCGAGCCTCGAGCAGACCCTTCAACGCGCCGTCTGGCGCTTCGATCTTTGCCAGATCTTCCGCGCGGCCGAGACTGTGGATGTGCAGCAGGTCGACATGATCGGTTTGCAAGCGAGTGAGACTGCCTTCAAGGCGGCGCATGAACGCGTCGCGGGTGCGGTCGGGAATTTTTGTGGCCAACCATACTTCTTTGCGGCGTGTGGCCATCACTTTGCCGACACGCGTTTCGCTCTTGCCATCGCCGTAGGCGTAGGCGGTGTCGAGGTAGGTGATGCCCTGATCGATGGCGTGATTGAGGACAGCCAACGCTTCCGATTCATCCTCGTACATCAAGAAGCGGCTTCCACAGCCAAACGCGAGAATCGAGACTTGCGCGCCGGTGCGTCCGAGAGTCCGCGTGGGTAGCGCGTTAGGATTGGCGGGGCGCGCATCGGTCAATTCACCGAGCAGCGAATAGCCTACTCCGGCGGCCGCGCCAGCGCCAACCTGTTCGAGAAATTGTCTGCGGGAGAGATCTTGCGCCATGGCTGGACTCCTTGATGCTGGATTCTTGTTTGTATGCGGTTCCGGGGCTGGTGTCAAACGAGAAATATTATAAAGGCACATCGCGGTCCGAGAAGCGATTCGCTATACTTTTTTGACCCGGCTTCCAGCGATTTTATTTTTTGGAGGAGTTTCATGGCAAAGCGAGAGGCGCGGGTCGAACTGAAGGGCAGCACACGAGCAGCAGTGCCGGGCAGTCAGGATG
>Ga0335073_10008727_pt1 | contig 14230 bp, 17 predicted proteins | sample Lox_Sample_22_FD_207093 | JGI IMG/M metagenome (GOLD analysis project Ga0335073, IMG submission 207093) | Soil microbial communities from Loxahatchee National Wildlife Refuge, Florida, United States - Lox_Sample_2.2 | ecosystem: Environmental > Terrestrial > Soil > Wetlands | place: USA... | reverse complement strand
TGAGACGTTGCATCAAAACCTTGTCAGAGGTGGCGGTATCAGCTTCTGGGATGACGGTACACAGTCGGGGTATTGTGAAGATTTGTACATCAAAGGAACAGAAAAGCATGCGAGAGCGTGCCGGACGCTGCACGAGCTGAATGAGCTGTTAAACAAGCATCGAAAGGTCGTTCTGCTGAAGTATCCTGCAGTGGAAGATCGAGATTTAATAGAGGAGGGTACCTATCCTCCACGAACCAATGAATCCGAGAATGGGATTTGTGAAGAAAATGGCACAGAGTCTGGATAAGGTGAGCAGAACAACGTACAGAGTCAGCTACCAAACTGACCATATTGTAGAGAAGATGACACGTTGCCTTGACACGGACTTGTTGGAAAGCGTACCTGAATACCTGATAAGAGTCGAAAGAGAAATCTTCTAGAGAATGGTCACATACTTGACAGCAATTGGAGATGCGGGTACGGATGGTTGCTATGGGCCCACGATACTAGGGTGCTTGCGTTCAAATCGGAAAGATGTAGCGCTGGATTGACAATGGTCTCTGCACTGAGAACGATGATGATAGAATGCAAGAGTGAATATGACTAGAGAATGACTTGGGAATGCATGAAGTTATCACTGAGGCCAATCATGGCTCAGGTAGTAGGTAGTTGAATGCGATCAAATCAGCTCTGTTCGGACAGATGGCCTGCAAGCATACGGAAGAGGCAGATTTATCGAATCTCAGCAGTTAAAGCCTCTAGTCGAATGCAGCATGAAGTTTAGCTTCAAGCAGTTGGTAAGTTATTCGGCTTGGTCGCAGACGGAGGACGGAGTAGTATGGGAGTACTCTATGTGTAGAGACCGTTGGCCAAAGCGTTGGCGTTCAGGTGTCTTAGCTGGAGTTTGCTTGTGATTTTATTGAATGACCACATCTGCGTCGAAGTCTCGAGGTCACGCCGCATACGTATGCCGCCTAAGTATTCCACCTTACCTATACATGTAACAGCTGTTCCGTCTCTCTCTTCTACCCCTTCATTATGGCCGACCCTACGTCCCATTCGTCCCCCAATTCTTCTCGCCGGCCTTCACTGCCACAGTCGCGTACGCATCCGGGCAAAATCATGAACAACCACTTTGCCTCCGTGGGAGAGGCGGCGTCGCGCGAACAATACGACAATGGAATACAGGTTATCGATGAAGACAAGAACTTCAAGTGAGTGCTCCCTAACCCTCTCCTACACTTTGTCGCCGAACTTCTAACATATCTGGCCACAGTGATCAACTCTCACAGTACCTCAAACTCGAACACATAATTGAGACTGGATTCAACTATCATCTCATCTCAGTCTTTGGGTCGCAATCCACCGGCAAATCCACCCTCCTGAACTATCTTTTCGGCACACATTTTGGGGTGATGAGCCAGGAAGATCGAAAACAGACAACCAAAGGCATATGGATGAGCAAAAACAAGCGTGCTCCCAACACTGATGCTTCAAAGAGCATGGCAGAAAATATCCTTGTTATGGACGTGGAAGGCACGGATGGCAGAGAAAGAGGAGAAGACCAGGACTTTGAACGCAAAGCTGCATTATTTGCCCTTGCCACGTCCGAAGTGCTATTTGTCAACATGTGGGAGCATCAGGTTGGCTTGTACCAAGGCGCAAACATGGGCTTGTTAAAGACGGTATTCGAGGTGAACCTTCAGTTATTCGTGAAGGATCGCAAGTCTATTCCACGTAGTCTGTTGTTCTTCGTTATCCGCGACCATCTTGGGACGACACCTTTAACCAATCTCCGCAACACGCTACTAAGCGATCTGAATCGTATCTGGTCTTCCATTTCCAAACCACCAGGCCTAGAAGACAGCAAGATAGACGACTACTTCGACTTTTCATTCGTAGCTTTGCCACATAAGATCCTACAACCTGAACGATTCGCGCAAGAGGTCGACAAGTTAGCCACACGCTTCAGAGAAGGCTACAAAGACCCACGGAAACAAAGTTTGATGGAAGAGCAAACCCAGCCACTGCTGCTACCCGAATACCATAGAAGGATACCTGCAGATGGATTTGCCGTTTACGCGGAAGGCGTATGGGATCAAATCGAGCAGAACAAAGATCTGGACTTGCCTACACAACAAGAACTGCTTGCACAGTTCAGGTGCGATGAGATTGCACGTGAAGTCATGGTGGCTTTTGACGAGGCGATTACGCCACTCGAACAGCAGCAAGCAGCGTCTGTACGCGAAGGCGTTGCCAAAGTCATCGGAGAATTGGGTGGAACAATGACCACGTCAAGAGCAGCCGTGCTGAAGAACTTCGATGCCGAGGCATCGCGCTACCACAAAGGCGTGTACCAGCGGAAACGCTCTGAGCTTGAGGGCAATGTCGATGCTCGCCTCAAGGCGTTGTTCGTGGGTCAGTTGACAGCGGCGCAGAAGTTGGGAATTGAGAAATTTAGTACCCAAGTCAGCGCTGCGGTCAAGAGCGGGCAGAAGAAGGGCGCGCATTACGACTTTGCTGAAATCGTTGATAGGGAGAAAAACAACGCATATACGTGGTTTGAGAAGACAGCCCAGAAAGCGTCTGTTGAAGGAACGCCATGGAGCGACTATAGACAGCAATTTGCGCTGTTCAAAAAGGAGCTTGACGAAGTCAGCAGGAAATTGAGGCAGGAGGAGATGCGACGACTTGCCAACAGAGTCGAAAGATGGGTGAAGAGCAAACTCGATGAGAGCGTAGGCTTACAATTCAACGCGCTTGGCTCTGGAAGAGGGGGTTCGAGAGCTCCGGAGCAAGGGGATAAGCTATCAAATGAAAAGGATATCTGGGATAACGTGTGGAATGTCTTCTCTGAAACGGTCTCAGAAGCAGAGAGACGCTTCGCCGATCGAGCAAGTAGCTACGATGCGTCCTCTGATGAAGTTGAAGTTGGACTATGGCGACTACGTCGGAAGAGCTGGAGTGTTCTTCGAGCAAAGATCGATGAGGAATGCATGGAGGGCAACTTGCTATTGAAGTTGCGAGAGAAGTGAGTTGTCCTACAATTACACAATGTCTTTGAGCAACATGCTAACAAATCAATCCAGTTTCGAAGACCGCTTCCGCTACGACGATACTGGAGTCCCACGTATCTGGCGACCAACGGACGATATCGATGGCGCCTTCTCTCGCGCCCGCGACTACACACTTACCCTCATTCCTCTCATAGCGCACTTCCGCCTCTCCAACACAAATTCATCACCTCCACTCGACGCCTGGATCGGAAATCCTCCATCCTCAGTCACACAGGCGGATGAGGAAGATTTAAATCCAATTGGCGGCGTAGACGACGACGACGGCCGTACGCTCGACGACGAAATGACGAACCTCTCCGAAGCTAAGCAGTCGGACCTGACGCATCGCTTCCGCAAAACCGCCGATGGCGTGTACGTGGAGGCGAAGCGCGGCGCCCTCGGCGGCGTCACCCAAACACCATGGTGGATGTGGGGCCTTCTCCTCGCTCTCGGCCAGAACGAAATCTTCGCCGTCGCCCGTAATCCGTTCTTGATATTGCTTGTGTGCTTGGTGGTTGCCGCCGCGTACGTCACCTACCAGATGAATTTGTGGGGTCCCATCATTCGCATGACCGCTGCCGCCATCGATCAGGCCAAGGAGATTGCGAGGGAGAAGCTGAGGGAGTTTGTCGAGGCTGGAGAGTCGGCGAATAGGCAAAGAGTCGCCATGGGTAGCCGAACGAATGGCACGGACGCCGATGCTATTAGTCTTCATTCTCTTGATGAGAATGGGAGACGAAGAACGAAAAGCTCCAAAGGAAGCAGTCGGAACCCCACCGTAGAACTTGAGGATGAGGAAGACGAAGAATAGACGCGAATAGAGGTTGTTTACTGGATGGTCAGCTGTTTGGTATTCTACTGTTGGGTTATTGCATAGCCTGCAGGTTGATGCTCCTTGGTGCATTCGTTGGACATCTGAAGATGACATTCGTGATATATACCTTACAGAAGTGTACATCATTAATAAGCGCGAATTCACGCCTCTCACTGTTATCACTACAGTTTCCACACTCTCCAATCCTTTAAGTCTAATTCGCGGAGTACTCCGCCTAATGGGCCTTGAGCTTCTTGCCCGCCAACCCATACTTTTTTGCCAGCCCAATGCTCGATGAAGCCGTCCGGACCTGAAACCAAAATGAGTTTTTGACCTCCCTCTTGAACTCCTTGCGCGGATTGGCTATGCTTTAAATGCTCACGAATACACGCCGGTCGTATGTAGGTCTTTTCCTCGTCAACGAAGTATTTTACTTGCAGTCTTCCTTCGGCCTTCTTCTTCAATGCTTCAAGCTCTTGTACAATAACTCCTTTATCCGCACAGCAGACCTCCTCCTCCTCCGCCACGACATTCTCCTCCAGCCCAAACAGGCTCCTCCAGCCACTGACCAAACCTTGCGAAACCCTCCGCCCTCCACCAACACACTCCTCCCTCCTCCGACTCGCCCACAGAATCGTGCACCTCGCGCCGCTCCTCCTACTCAGCACGTCCGCAACCTGCAAGGCCGGCGCAATGCCCGTCCCACCCGCCAAAACCAGCACGTCAGCGACGGCCTCCGGCACGTGCAGCTCCTCCGCCGGGCCACGCACCTCCAGCGTCGCGCGCAGCGGCAGCCGATGCAGATACCCGGAAACCTCGCCGCGCGCCTCGCGCCGGATCAGCAGCCGGATGTCGCCGCCGTCGCCGTCGCCGTTGCCGGAGCCGGAGCTGTGGCTCGGCAGCGGCGTGTAGCTGCGCGCGATCTGCAGCTGCGGCTGCTTGACCTGCACGCTCCAGATGCAGCTGTGGCTCTGTGGCGCCTCCGCGGCGGCGGCGGCCCGCGGCGGGGAGCTGCGCCCGCCGGGCGGCCGCAGCGTGAAGATGCTCGATGTGCTGGATACGGGCTGCTTGGCGACGAGCGTGTACGGCGTGAATGTCGTGGGGTTGAGATGAGCGGTTTCGGAGGGGTGGCTGTGCCAGCGGTATGCGCCGTAACTTGCTGCGCCTCCGCAGATGGCAATGATGAGTGTCGGAGTGCGGATGAGCTTGGAGGAGGCGCGGAAGGGCATGGATGAGTTTGGTGGAGGTGAAATCGAAGGATACGCAGTCGTCAGGATGGGCTGAATCAGTTATCTGAAAACGAATCAAGGGACAGCCAGAATGTCAAATATTAGAATATATTTCAAATAGGATTGCTCCATGGCAAAGATTGAGCCGGTGTCAATTGCAGCGCGCTGAGCGCTGTGAGGTTCAGAAACGATGGATGTTGTCAATCTGCAGCTTGGACCCTGGATCGACGGGATTACCGCGCCGAATACTCTGCGGAGTGTTGGTGCTCTTGATAGGCAATTTACGGGGCAAGAATTCCAAAATCGACATTCCATTCCAGGCTATACTCGCAAATCTTGAACTTGATCTGTGGGCGAAGCGACGTGGGACTGGTTCAACAGCGTGATCGGTGCTGAGAAAAAGAGAGATTGTGCAACTGTTAATGACGCGGTTCATCACAAGTAAAATGATGACGCAATTCATCACGAATAAAACAATGATGCAGTTCATCATGAACAAAACGAGACCAGTTAGGCCGGGAGTGCTTTTCGTGTTGCATGAAGAACTTTGGGGTGGCCTTGTCGAAGCCAACCACAGATACCAATTTAGCCAGTGATGGTAGATCCTTGCGGACGCCTACGCATATGATATTCCCTCCAAATTTGGGACAGCTGAGGTGCATGAGAGTGGAATATTATGTACAATCAATCTCAACTATGATTGGTCACGAAGAGTGCTCTCTACCATTCATTGGAACATGCTCTTCGCGACCCCTCGAATGGATATAAAGTGGAGATGCTCTTTCTAACGCTGAACAAGATCGTACCATCATTCAATTAATGCCTCGAAGCAGCTCCTGAATGACATTGCCCTTTAATATCGTCTCTTCAACAATGCCTTCTACGTGCCTAGGCTCCACTCTGCCATACCAGATCTCTCTTCCGCTTAGTGGATGACCAGGTCGAGGTGGAATGCGGATAATAACATTGCCTGCGAACTTGTGACCTCCTATATGACTGATCAAGCCAATCCGAGCAGACTTGAATGGTTCAACTTCAGCATTGTGTGGGCCAGGCGGAAGCTCAAAAATATCAACACCAACGGCACGTAATTTCTCTGTGAATTCTCGTCTCAAAGGCTCTCCAAGCATGCCACATCTCTTATCCCGCTTCATATGGCCACAAACGAGCACATGGACTTCTGGACTGTCGAGAGACTCAGCCTTCATTAAAAGGCGAAGCTCTTGGAGAGCTGGGTCTTGACCTCCACTCAGCTCGTCATTCAATATCATGGCAATGTTCCTTGAAATCTGGCTCTCGTCTGTAAGCCCACCTTTGTGCATGGTGACATAACGAAATGTTGGAAACACGTAAAAGTCAAGAGACGATTCCGAAGTCCGCTTATAATCGGAAAATGAGACCAGAACGGGAGCATGTGTTGACAGAATTCGGCCTGACTTTGCTTGGTCTTTCAGACCATGAGCTATCCATCCATCTGTTGCGGTCTCAATCTTACTTTCCCACGATGCTCTTCCCGTGCATACCACAATTTGTGCTCTATGTGGTGCCATAGTTCCAAGAAGTGTGGATCTGCGATCAATGTCCAGCTGTGGAGTAGGAGCGAATGCTTTCCTCGCCGGAGGACATGTTGGAATTGTTTGCACAGCTGGATGCTCGTCTAGTTTAGAGGAAGGGTTTCTCTGTTTCAGGAAATCGCTCAAGAAGGAGGCATATCTTCTTTGATGGAGGAATTGGGTGTCTGATCTCGGAATAGCTTGCCTACGGAAGCAAGCTCGTACTGTTGTCATCGCATTGGAGATGCAGTTGGTTGTGTAGGAGTATGATTTCGACAGCAATTATCCACAGCAAGAATTGAGGAAGAAGTATAGCTCTGGTAGAGAGCACACATCTTTTCTCCGAACAAATTAGCAGCGTTCCATGGACAATGTGCAGCGTGAACTGCCGTCGGCGACGGATCGGCGTTAACAAGGCTTCAACCAAAAAGGGGACAATGATAATCCACCATCCTTAACATCGTATCTCCTTTTCAACCTTCTATGATTTCTTTTGTCTGGGTTAATGCCTCGCTTGGCAACTAGGCTTATAGCTCGAGCTTCTCGTGAACACCATTTGCTTCCATTAATACTTCAGTCTTGTCGGGACTTACCTTCTGCTCGGCGTGAGCTGGCATGGCTCAAGGAGCATGCACAGAACGCGAAGTACATTGAATTCGACAAACGCGAGGTATATCTTCATCAACTGTGTCTGAAGAGATCTTTAGGAGTGCCATTGCAATATCTTCTTGGATCGGAGTACTTTGGGGATCTTGAAATTATATGCAGACCAGACGTACTGATTCCAAGGTAGCTAAGAAGTTAAAAGCGCGTTGATATGAATTAACTCTCACATATCGTCTTAAAGACAAGAGACCGCATTTACTGTGTCCTATCTCATTAATCGCCTGAGAGACTCATACTCGTCGATATTACCAAAACACTTGAGCGTGCTTGACCTCTGTACTGGAACTGGTTGCATTCCGCTACTCTTTTGTCACGCTTTTCCTTACAAGGAGCTTGGAGTCGAGAGCCTCGATGTACTCGGTGTCGACATTTCCGAAAGTGCTCTAGCCCTATCGCGGCACAACCAGCGCAAGCTTCTTCATGGTCTAGAGGCTGCTACAACGGGCAAGCTTGACGCCAATTATGATGCTCGACTTAACAGTATCAAAGCTACGCGTTTTACTCGTGGTGATATCTTAGAGGACTATGTGACCAGATCTCATAGCTCTATTTCGAAAAGCCTCAATCGCAGTGGCCAACTGAAGTGGGACATCCTGATATCCAACCCACCATACATATCACCGAGATCATTCGACCGAACTACCTCACGTTCAGTTCGAAACCACGAGCCGAAACTAGCTCTTGTTCCTCCGGTTGGCTATTCACGCAGCGATGAAGAGCAGGGTGATCTGTTCTACCCGCGGTTGTTGAAAATCGCGGAGATGGTCGACGCTAACATTTTATTGTTTGAAGTCGCGGACATGGACCAGGCGCAGAGAGTTGCCAAGGTAGCACAGCAGTATCAGCGATGGGAAGGAGTAGAGATCTGGCGCGATGAACCAGAAATTCACCACAATAACATCGAAGGCACGAGTCTCAGTGGTGTGCCGGTGATCGGACACGGAAATGGTCGTGCGGTCTTCTGTTACACACGTACCGGAAGTGATTGGGTATGCAAGATTCCGTGAATCTATGCTTGCCATTATCAAATCCGGGAAGTTGTGTTCTGGTTACCCGGATGGATACAAACTGTTTGTGGCAACGAGATTGAATCGGTAAGACTCTACTCCCGTAGATGGAAACAGTTTTCTCGCAGGTTGTCGTACCTGCTGGCTATCTGATGGCATTGGCCTCTTATAGAAGAATATAAAGAGAACGTCTGAACTTGCAAACTACTTCAGACTCCTCAACATATTGCTCCAAACAACCTCCCAGTGCCAACATCTATCTACAAACATTAAACAATCCTAATACGTTAAATGGCTCGTTCAGCACCCGATCCGTCAACTTTGAGACACCCACCGGATTGGTTTTGGTGTTGTAAATGCGGAATGTCGAATCCATGTGCAGAGAAAGTCTGCAAGAATTGTTTTCATGAGATGTGTGATGAATGCCAGCAAAGCGGTCACCCTTCGTCGACCGTGCAGAGAAGTACAGGATGAAAGAAGAACGAGAACTGTGATGCCGGATACATTTTGCAGCCATGGACTTAGATGAGGAGGAATCTGATCGAAGGCTCGAATGACTGGGAAGTATGGCCATGTGCTGGAATTTTGCCTGGCAGATTTAGAATGATTTGAATGTACGGTATCCTGCAGGATCGTATCTATACAAACTGAGCGGTTAATGTTTGTCCATGTCTGTGCCACTTCTTGCGGTGAATAACCGTAGCGAGTTCCATCTTCGTGAATCTGTATTAAAGAGTATACATAGGGAAGCCTCTGTACGTAGAGAAACGAACATTTCGAAACTTCAACTGAGCTGTCAGCACTACTACATACACCACTCAGGCTAAAATTACCTCTCTATACCTGCCCAAAGGGAAACGTCGACTTCGTAGAGAGGTGGAAGTTGTTTTTCGCTTCCAATCTTAAATAATAATGCCGCCTAAGAAGCCCAGGCCGACAGGACCCACGCCGCTTCCGGTGTATTGGGTTTGCTGTATTTGCGCAAATAAGAACTCCTACGCCACGGTAATCCGGTGTCCAGGTTGCTATCATCACCAGTGTGAGGATTGTGAACCAGTGTGAGGAAAGGAACCTGTCACCACCTTTCGCCGATAACCACAGCCGATTGCGAAGCTTCAATATCGGGAGATTGGACCGTGGTGGAGGACGGGTGATCAAAACCAGATTGATGATTTCATAGTTCAGGAATGGAATATTCAGAATTTGTTGAAGCGTTGTCTAAGTGAGACTCTTGACACACTGCTGGTTGGTCCATATGAGGTCTGGGAACTCCTGCAGGATGCATGATTCAACTCTTGAAAAGATCCATACCGTCCCCATTTAACAGCCTCACCAACCACTCGTCTCTACCTTTGACAATCCACTTATACTGTCCGGCGCTTGTTTTCGCTCCTGCCCACCCACTAATGGCCTCTTGCACCACGCTGGCATCCTCACGGTGCACGCGAATCCAAGCCTCGGATTTCTCAAACTTCAAGATGTCGACGTCGATGGCAGCTCCAGTGAGGCCTAGAAATTGATTCAAAGCACTGGTGAGATTTTGACGAAGTATCAATATGTCTAACTGTGGTGGTTCCGAGGTGGAAGAGACAGCAGCCAGGTGGAAATACGTCCATTGCGGCTTTCGAAGAGTTGCAGTATGATGGATGGCATTGGGTTTCTTTAATCCCTTCGGCGAAGCATTCGCTCCTTGTTCTTCTTTTTCTGCATCCTGCATTGGGTGGCCTTCAGGCGCGTCATTACCTAGATTGGTCGGCGTAGAGTGAGTATCGGACGACATAACGCTGTCGAGAGTTCCAAATGAAGTTGATTGTCGAAGAAACCGCGATTGGTGATGCTGTTGTACGTTACATATCTCTTCCTATAACATTCTTGAAGAACTTCGACTGCTGTTTCCGGGCATGTGGCGCAGTGGTAGCGCGTCAGCTTTGCACCTCGCAGACCAAATCACGCCGTCAGTGTGCGGAAAGTCTTTGCTTTTTGATCCTAATGGTACGGTGGATCGGATATGTTGGTGCTATAGACCTTGAGGTTAAATTTTTGACTTGTCCACGAAGTTGGTCGTTTTGCGGCTCAGCGGCAGAACTGTAAGGCTGAGGCGGCAAATTCCACACCTTCAACATCCGACTTCGCATACTTCGCAGACTGCAACCTATCCAACTCTCAAGCCTTCCTCCCCCACTTCTTACTCCTTGCTCCTAGAGTACCCTAAATCATGGCGACGCCATCGTCGTCGTCACAAGCGCTCGTCAAGCGTAAAGCCGAGAGCGCTTTGATGGCGCCGCCACCACCACCGAAGAAGATAAAGCGACCGAAACAAGTCCTCTCCGAAGAAGCATATCAGGCTGGCATTTCATACCACATAAGCAAAATGCTTGGCCGCGATGAAACTGAGGCACAATACGAATACATGCTCGCTCTGGAGTCGAAAGACGAGGAGGCTATTGACGAAGCTGGACGCAAACTCACCATTGCAATGACACCAAAGCCTGAGGGCCGTCAAACGCGAAGCATGGCTGGAAGAACACCATTGCTCAGAGCAACAGCAGGAAAGACGCCTACGACGTGGATTGGAGCAACGCCGGCGTCCGAAACCGAGGCAACTGCGCCGTTGTTGATGTCGGAGGAGCAAAAGATAGAATTAAAGTCGAGCCTCACAGAGTTCCAAGCAACATACACTTCCGAGGACAGCGAATCTGCCTACCAATCCCTCGACGCTCTGAATATGAAAAAGCGCCAGCAGAAGCCATGGCTCTACAGCGAGACAAACCAGCTTCCCTCGAAACGGCAAATCGCGGTGCACGCGCACGAGGAAAGAATGAACGCGGCCGCCAAAGACCCAGCCAAAGCGATGGAGCTCGCAACACGCGCAGCGCCCGACCAGCGGCCCGCGGCCGTGGCCCACAAGCGCACGACGCCCTTCAACAGCCTGATGTTCTACCCAGCCTCGATCGAAGACACGCACGAAACCTGGGCGCAAGCCGCGGCCCGGCAGTCCAAAGCGCCGCCGCGCCAAATCCTGCACCACAACACGCGCCTCCCCCCGCCGTCCTCCGCCGCAGCAGCACTCCCCCCCTCCCCCTCCCTCTCCGCCATCGACGCCGCCATCGCAGGCCGCCCGCGCCCCGCCCCCTCGGAAGCAGGCCTCGCCAGCGCAACACCGCGCGTCGCCGGCTACGCCTTCGTGGACAGCGAGTCGCCGGCGGGTGAGCGCGCCGCCGCCGCACAAGTCGACCACGCCGCGCTGCAGGCGCTGCTGCGCAGCCGGCACGGCGGCGGCGGCGCGGGCGGGCCGGGCGCGTTCCGGCTGCGCGAGGAGGGCGCGCGGGAGGGGCTGGGACGGCGCGCGGTTGAGCGCGTGGCGGCGGCGGCGAGGGAGAAGGCGCAGGCGGAGAAGGGTGCGGCGGATGTGCCAAGGTTTGAGAGCGCCGCCGGGTTGACGCCTGCTGCGAGGAAGGCGGCGGGTGGGTTGACGCCCGCGCAGCAGAAGCTGTTGGGCTTGGCGACGGCGGCGCCGCGGCGGAGGGCGGAGCGGTGGGAGTTTGGCGGCAGGAAGGAGGCTGGTGGTGGTGCTGCTGCGACGGTTAGAACGTTGCTTGGCGTTACGCCCGTTGCGAAGAAGTAGGGCTTTTATGGGTTGGCTTTGGGCTTGGTTATGGCATGGAGCGAGACCCTTCTACACGGCACGAGAACGAATGGTTCGGCGTCTTGAATTGTTACATTGATACCCAGAGGCCGCGATGGCAAGCCTGCTATCTAGAGGTCGTTACAGCAATGAATACATAGAAAGTGGAAGTAGGATTTGTCGCCTATCTTCTATTCCTAGCATCGTCTCCACACACCAATAAACTCTCGTTGAGCATACCCTGCGTGATCTTCATACACCTCCTATTACTTCGTCGTTGTCCTACAACCACTCGGGTCACGGGATGCAAGGATACGCTTTGTCATGCTCTTTCATACCGCCTGTTGGCGAGTCCAACGAGCAGATCAACATATAAATCGACGACACACTGCATTAAGCGCGGCGGTGTAAATCGTTCCTTCATCTCGCTTTCGTCGTGTTCATTGCCACTGGAGTCGGGAATGTCGCTCAGAAAGGCCCAATGGCATCAAGGACGTGACAGATTGCGATCCAAGATGAACTAGTAGAAACTCTCGACCATGGTATCCCTGAGGTTGGTGTTGATCTGGCCGGGGACGTTGCCCTCGCCGAGGCGGAAGACCGACTCGACGACGCTGAGCTCGGTAGCGGTGGTGTCGCTGCCGAGGACGGCGCACCAGTCATTGACGACCATGCCGGCGCCGACGACGGGCGACCCGCGGTTGACGGAGCCGGCGACGAGCGGCACCTGCAGCAAGCTCGACAGCTCGTCCTGGTCCTGCACGGCCGTCTTGGGGTGCACCAGCCCGCCCTGGTTCGACAGCGCCATGTACGAGCCCACCAGCACGTTGTCGGCCACCGTCTGCCGGAACACCTCCACGCCCAGCGTGTCCGCCACCAGCTCCTCGGTCTCACGCTCGAGGTCCGGGTGCACCAGCGCTACGAAGTCGTTGACGCAGATGACGTTGCCTAGCGCCGACAGCCGCTCCTCCACCCGTCGTACCTGCACGCTGTCGGGCAGGCTGTTTCGCAGGTGTTGCAGTTCCTGATCTGTCGTTGATGTCGGTACCAGCAGTCCGCGGCGGTTACCTGCCGTTAGACGGCCTACGATGCGTGTGCCTGCGATGGTGCAGTGCACGATTGGGATGATGGAAGCGAGCTCGGATTCGAAGATGCTGTAAAAGGACTCGCTGGCTCCAAGCGCCGTCAGCGCATATGAGTTTGTAAGGGTTGAGAAGACGCCGACTCTGCATGGTTTATAAGTGTTTGCGCATTCGAATATGCAGTTTGGTGGCTGCTCATAGCTTGGACTCACTCATTGGAGTTTTCGAATTGTGCGCGGACCGCCATGATGGGTGGCAAACGTGCTTATGTTCCTTGCTTTTGTTTCTACGAGTCGAAGCTTGTCTGTCCTCTGAAGAGGTCGGGGAAATGTGCCAAAACAGCGGTGCAGCTTGAGCAGGTCGAAAGGACGATAGATATGTTTGTCGCTGAGGCAGGACGATCACTCCTTTGGAGGTAAAATATTTCGGTGGTGCCGCTAAGAAAACAACGAAAGAGGGGCAGAAATCTGCTCCGCCACCGCAATGTCGGCGCCAATACGCCCGTCGGTGGCCGCCACTGATGTGCTTCGACTCATACTTGCTCATTTCGAGCATGATCTATCACTAAAACGAAAGACGGACTGTAAGAATTCGTATTGAGTTGACTCACTGGCTGCTTAATCTAAGAGAAACGACTCATTTGGCCCCCATCAAAGTTACCATGCACCGTCACTTCAACCCAGAAGGTGCATTTCGAAAATACGACACCCTTCAGCCTGATTCAACATGTGTACGGAGTATTCTTTCTTCATCTTCTTTTCGAATTGCGAAGTAGTAAGCAAAAAGCAGTAGCAAATACAAGGAATCTACATGCCAAATCTCTTCGCTCCGAATAACAGCGCGCTGGTGACGAGCAGAGAAACTGAAACGAACAAAAATGCCGTAGACTTCAGTAGCAAATACGAGCAAATACGCGAGAAGCCGGCTTCAAAATGTACTCCAATCCAACACCCACCGCACTCAATCCACTCCACCACGCTAAATGCAGAAGAACCGCAACTCGAAGCAAGCAAACAAAGCAAAGCACATCGTCCAAAAACAACGCTGCAAAGAAAAGCCATACCGCCTCAACTCTTCCCATTCTTCTCCGCGGGCGGGCCCTGATAATGCGAGAAGACGGTCTCCCCGCTGCGCGCACCCCTTCCGCGGCCCCTCGCCGCCCCCCTAGCCACACCATTGCCACGGCCCTCCGCCGGCGCGCCCGCCCCGCCCGGCG
>Ga0335073_10008726_pt1 | contig 14230 bp, 12 predicted proteins | sample Lox_Sample_22_FD_207093 | JGI IMG/M metagenome (GOLD analysis project Ga0335073, IMG submission 207093) | Soil microbial communities from Loxahatchee National Wildlife Refuge, Florida, United States - Lox_Sample_2.2 | ecosystem: Environmental > Terrestrial > Soil > Wetlands | place: USA... | reverse complement strand
CGCTGCCTCCTCCGGCCGTTGCCGTGAACCACGGGCCTGCCGCACCGTCGCCGCTGCCTCCTCCCGCCGTCGCTGCTAACCATGGACCCGCTGCACCTTCGCCGCTGCCTCCGCCAGCCGTTGCCGTAAACCATGGACCTGCTGCACCTTCGCCACTGCCCCCTCCGGCCGTTGCTGCTAACCATGGACCTGCTGCACCCTCGCCGCTGCCTCCTCCGGCCGTTGCCGTAAACCATGGACCTGCTGCTCCTTCGCCGCTGCCTCCTCCGGCCGTTGCTGCTAACCATGGACCTGCCGCTCCCTCGCCGCTGCCTCCGCCAGCCGTCGCCTAGTCCGGAAGTATTAGTCTCTCTGCCACTTTTCTCCTGAAATTCGAGCCTTCCTGCTGATATGCTGTCGGCAGGAAGGCTTAGGGTGCGAGTCACTGATCTGGACACCATTCTTTGGTTGATTGGTATTGCAGGGCAAATAGTCCTGCTGGCAACCCTCCTGTATCGTCGCCTCTATCGCGATTTCCCGATATTTTCTGCCTTCATTCTCTGGAACGCCCTTTCCGATCTATTTCAGCTCGCTGTCCTCATGGGGCATCATGATGCGAACAGCATCGTCTATTACCGGGTTTCCTTCGCAATTAATGTGGTTCAGTACGCGTTGGAAATAGGCGTCTTCGTTGAAATTGCTACGAATGTCCTCAAGCCCGTCCGGCGCTCTCTGCCCTCAGGCATCATCTATATCCTGTTCGTCTGCATGGCGATCATCGGGATCGGCGGATTTCTGTTTGCGGCCCGTCTGAATGCGGCGACTCTGACCCATACTCGCGCGTTCTTCGTGGTTGATACCAGCGTCGCGATCCTCCAGGTTGTCACCTTTGTCCTGATCGCCGCTTTCTCCCAGGTCCTCGGATTGACCTGGAAAAACCACGTTCTGCAGCTCGCCTCGGGACTGGCCTTTTACGCGGCAATTGGGCTGATTGTCAGCTTGGCGCACAGCTATCTGCGCGCAGGCCCCGAATACGCAACAAAATACCGGGAAATCGCCCATTTCGGGGTCGCCGGTTACCTTTGTTCACTGTCCTATTGGTGTTACTCTTTTGCGCGTAAAGAGGCTCCACGCAAAGAATTTAGTCCACAAATGGCTCAGCTTCTGGTATCAATTAGTGGAAGTGCTAAGAGGCATTCTGTTGCTGCCCGTTCTCTCGATATAAAACGACCATGATTCTGACTATCATTTCGGTAGCTATTCCCTCCGCATTGGTCGCCTACGCCGTGCTTTGGCGGCGCAGTCAGGCCAAACGACAAGCAGCCGATTGGGATTCGATTGTCGCCCGCCTTCGCTCCAACAGCGAGTTCAACTTTGACGAGGTTGCCGAACGCTATCTATATAGTGACGGTATCCGCGCCACGACTCGTGATATCTGGTCGCGGATTGACGGTGCGAACGGCCTCTGGGCGATGTTCACAAATGCCGGCGTGCTGATGCAGCTTGCCGACTACGCCGCCGAACACGGCGAGAACGTCCCCGAGGAGCTAATTGAAGAGCTTCGCAGCGATGCACTGCAGATTCGCATGGCTGTGATTATGGCCCTTGTGAAGTACGGGTTCTCGCGTTCTGGTGTAGCGGCTTCGGTCAACGCTCATCGCGCCGCGACAGCCTACAGTGCCATGCTCGCCCATATCACAACCCTCTTCCAGGAGCATTCAGCCCTCTATTTCCCGCGCTTCCTCGAAGCTATGTAATCGCGGCGCTCCATAAAGCTTGAAAAGCCCATGCTCAGAGCATGGGCTTTTTGATTTTCGGCCACCCCCGGCTTACGGATTGTCCCGCAGGAAGGCCTCGATCCGCTCAATTTCCTGCTGACTGAGGCGAAATTTCGCCGCCGGCAGCACACCATCCACCTGGTCAGGGCGCCGGGCACCGACAATCGCCGCCGTAATCGCGGGATGGCGCAGCGTCCAGGCGATCGCTACCACCCCTGGCTCTAGGTTATGCGCCGTACCCACCTCCCGTAGCACTTCCACCAGCTTCAGATTCCGCGACAGCTTCGGCTCGTTGAAGTTGGGACTACGCTTGCGCCAGTCATCGGCCGGCATCTGTGCGATGCGCTCCGCCGTCATCTTCCCGGTCAACAGTCCGGACACCATGGGCGAATAGTTGATCACCCCGATGTTGTGTTCCTGGCAGAAAGGCAGAATCTCCGCCTCAATATCCCTCCGAAGTAGCGAATAAGGCGGCTGTAGAGACGTAATCGGAGCGATCTTCTGCGCGCGCTTCATTTGCTCGACATTGAAGTTAGACACGCCGATATAGCGGACCTTGCCTTCTTCCCTGAACCTCGCCAGCGTTTCCCATCCCTCGTCGATCTCCTCTTCGGGATTGGGCCAGTGAATCTGGTAGAGGTCGATCACATCCACCTTCAGCCGTCGCAGCGAGTTCTCCAGTTCCTGCTTGAGAGATTTCGCCTTCAGACTGCGATAGATCTTGCGACTCCATTTCCAGCGCATGGAGCACTTGGTAAAGACGTAGGGCTTGTGGGAAGACTTCTCAAGTGCCCTGGCGACAACCTCTTCCGAGTGCCCCAGACCGTAGATCGCAGCCGTATCGATCCAGTTGATCCCTGCGTCCAACGCCCGCTCGATCGTGCGCACCGACTCGTCGTCATCCTGCGCGCCCCAGGCAAATTCCCAGTTGCCTCCACCGATCGCCCAGGCTCCATAGCCGATGGGCGTCAACCGCAGGTCTGAATTACCGAGCAGGCGCGTTTCAAACGAAGTAGCGGGCGAAGCTTGAGTCGTAGACATAACCATTCGATGCGTCGCCTTCGCAGCCCGCATCAGCAAATCCGAAAACTCTAGGGCTCGATCAGGAACTCGCCGTCGCGCATAATCTGTTCGTCATCCACCCAGATGTTGAAGCGCAAACCCACCACGTCGATATGCGTCGTCGAGGTCCATGGCGCACCGGTGTGCTCGCCGTAAGGATTGCCAAACGCAATATGTATCCCCGGAAACTTTTCATCCTGCAGGATGTTCCCGATCACCTGGTGAATCCCCAGATTCGTCCCGATCGCAAACTCTCCTACCCGGTCCGAATTCTCGTCCGTATGCGTGTACGCCCAGAACTCGTCCCGCAGCTCGCCGTTTGCTGATTCACAGTTCACGATGCGATTGCCCGCGATCTCAATCGTCAGTGGCGTCTTCTCCAGCAACCCATAGCGCGCGCAGAGATAATCCCCCACCACGCCATCGACAACAAACGTCCCATTCACCTCGCCCGGAGTCGTAAAAATCTCCCCACCCGGAAGATTCCCCCACTTGTCCCGCGAGATGATGCCCGATGTCTTGAGCCACTTGTAGTCCGGATTCAGCTCAGCGAAAATATCTGTCCCTGCCGCCGTGCTCGCGTGGATGCGGCTCGCGCGCCTTACCTTCTCGATCACCTTCTGCGATAGCTGGTCGACACGATGAAAATCCGCACGCATCCCTTCGCACATGATCTGCGGCGTAATGTTCACCATGTGCGCGTGCCGCATGCGCCTGCGATTCACTACCTCGGTCATCTGCATGCGCGACCGCAATTCGTTGCGCTGCACTCCCACTGCAAAGATGCTCACGTCCGAGGTCTCCATATCGGCCAGCACCGGCTTCGGCATGTCCACCAGCGGCCGCGGAGCCAGATCTTCCAATACAAAGGCATTCCACCGGCAGCCATTGGCCGCCAGTTCCTGCGCCAGCGACGCGGCAATCGGCGCCGTCGCCTGATCGGTAATCAGTGTCACCTTCTCCGAAGGCTGGATGCGCAGGCAGGTCTCAACCGCCGAGCGTGCGCCGGGAAGAAACTCGGATGGAAACGGCATCGCCAGCAAAGTCTGAGCCTCGGCAGAACATGAAGTGTTTGTCAAAATGCGGTCAACCTCGTGCGGATATTTCTTGAATTTACTGTAAATCACCCGCAGAAGAGCGCGGAATGACTAATTTGTGCAGAAGATTTGCCGGTCGCACTGCGGCGAGATATCGTCTTTTCAGCATCCAGCAGTCACCCCATTTCGGAGCGCTCATGTCACTCGTTCGCCGCTCGCTTTCCCTGTTTCTTCTCTCCAGCGCACTCGTCGCCGCCGCACAGACCGCAACCCATCCCCGGACTCACACCACCACACCAGCCAAGTCCGCTCAGCCCGCCCTGCCGAAGAACATCCCTCCCGTCACCGCGCCCATGAAGACGCAGTACGTCATGCGCTATCAGGACATCACCGTTGGCACCGGTGATCTCGCGGAACCCGGATGGGTCTATTCCGTCCACTACACCGGCTGGCTCGCCTCCGACGGCACCAAGTTCGACTCATCTCTCGACCGCGGTCAGCCGATCCAGTTCCAGCAAGGCATCAAGCGCGTCATTACCGGATGGGACCAGGGTTTCGAGGGCATGCACGTCGGCGGCAAACGCCGTCTCTTCATTCCCTACCAACTCGCTTATGGAGAAAAGGGCCGGCCGCCGGTGATCCCGCCTAAGGCCGACCTGATCTTCGATGTTGAGCTTGTCGACCAGCTCAACCTAAACGCGCCGCAACCGCCTCCAGCGGCACCCGCACAACCCGCTGTCCCGCCGGAACCCGCCACGCCGCCACAGCCGCAACAGCCGCAGTCTCCCCAATAGGCGCGCTCAGCACATCTAAAAAGCTGCCGGAGCAGGAATTCGGAACCATTCCGCTGCATTGCCCCGAAAGACGGCATCCTGCTCCGACTTCGACAACTGAGCTGCCATCGCTTCGTAAGCGGCATACAGCCTCTCGAAGCTTGCTGCCAGTCCGGAGATCGGCCGGTGACTGCCGAACATCGTCCGGTCCGGCCTGAACAGTTCAAACACTGTGTGGATCCACGGCGAAACCTGCTCCATTTTCCATTGCATTCCAAAGATGCATTCGATGGCTGAAATCGTGATGCGCGTGTTTTCACATGCGCTAAGCGCCGCAAGGTCTCGCTTCCATTGCGCAAATCCCGCCGCGTCCACCTGCACTGGCCATCCCATGACCGCGATCGTAAAGCCGATTTCCGGATTCAGTTGAACGACGGCGAGCAAATCGGGTAACTGATGCGCGAAGACTTCAAGCGAACATCTGAAGCCAAACCGCTTCAGTGTCGCCAGCCCTTTCCGCCACTGCGGATCAGTCAGCAGATCGGACCGTTTCGCAAAGCGGCGCAACGGATTGCCCTCATCCCAGCACAGATGCTCTCGCACCGCCGACACATTCGGGCACTGGGTGTAGGCCTCAAGTCTCGCTACCAACTCCGGCGACAGAAAATCCGCCAGCCCGACAATGGACATCGGCACGCGCACACTCTCGGCCATCGCCTGCGCCCAACGAACCTCGCGCACCGGGTCCGACGAGAGCATCTCGTGCCACACCAGTCCCGCCACCTCGAGTCCGCCGGCATCCCGTAAGTAGTCATCCAGCAGGTAACGTCGGGGAAGTGCCGAATAATCGCCAATGAGCGCCTGGAATGTCTCATCCACGTGCTCAAGAAACTCATAGTAGTTCGCGTTGTGGTCGATAAGATGGAGATGCGCGTCGACGATCTGCCGCTTTTCTGCAGAAGACATGGCTCCTCCAATGCTGCTTCTCAGTAGAGCCCGACCTGCGTTTCCTCGGCCATGTAGTCCACCACCGCCTTCAGGTCGCCAGTCTCCTCAAACTTCCGCAGCTGGCGGTCCGCGCCTGTTCCCATCTCCAGAATCGTGCGGATATACCCAATCGCATCGCGGCATTCGAGCTCATCGACCACCTCATCGATAAACTCCAAGTACTCCAGAATCAACTCCCGCTCCGGCACTTCACTCTCCTTGCCGAAGTCGATCAGCTTGCCGTCGAGCCCGTACCGCACGGCCCGCCACTTGTTCTCCATAATCAGCGCGCGGGAGTATTGCCGGTAGTCCTGGTTGCGCGCGTGCAGCAGATAGAGCTTCGCCGCTGTTGCCTGGATCAGCGCCGAAATCGCCAGTGTCTCTTCGGCGCGCATAGGTAGATCGCATACCCGAATCTCCACCGTGTTGAAGAATGGATGCGGCCGGATATCCCACCAGATCTTCTTCGCGTTATCCAGACAGTTCGTTTTAATCAGCAGATTGATGAAGTTTTCAAACTCGCTGTAGCTCGAAAAGCTGTCCGGAATATTCGTGCGGGGAAACTTGTCGAACACCTTCGCCCGATAGCTCTTGAGCCCCGTCTTCATCCCCCGCCAGAATGGCGAATTCGTCGAGAGGGCCAGAATATGCGGCAAGAAATAGCGCATCGAGTTCATGATGCGCATCGCCGCCTCGCGGTCCTCAACCCCCACATGAACATGCAGGCCAAAGATCAGGTTCGCGCGCGCCACCAGTTGCAGATCCTCAACCACCCGCTCGTATCGCGGATCGGGATAAATCTCCTGACTGCGCCAATCCGCAAAAGGATGTGTCGCACCCGCAACCAGCACCAGGTTATGCTCCTGTGCGAGCTGAATCATTTGCCGCCGCAGATCGAAGAGGTCTTCGCGGGCTTCCGCAATCGTCTTGCAGATGCGCGTGCCTACCTCCACCACCGACTGGTGCATTTCGGCCTTGACGCGCTCTTCCAGTCTCCGCTTGCCCTTGGCCAGCATCTCTGTGGCAATGTGTGAGCGCAAATCGCGCGTCACCGGATCGACTGTTTGGTATTCCTCTTCAATGCCAATAGTGAAAGAAGGACGCATAGGTGATTACCGTTGTATGACGATGCGTCCCCTCACGCAAGCGGATTGTTGCCGCACAGTGGCTCGTTGCCCCGCGCCCCTCACTTCGCCGGAGCGACGGAAGGATCCGCGGGCTCTTCCTTGAGCACCTTCTTCTTCTTCACCGGAGGCTTTGGCACGCCTGTAGCCTTCCCCGGAGCTTTCTTCGCCGCAACCTTGGCCACTGGAGCTTCAGCCGCCTTCGTCTTCGCCGGAGCTTTCGCTGCGGCGCTTTTAACCGAAGCGCTCAGCAGCGTCTGCGCCTGCAGCACCGGAGTAGTGGGGGCGGCTTTCGCCTTCTCCACCGCGAGCTCCGCGACCGCATTCACAATCCACTCAAAGTTCGCCTGCCCCACCGAGTGCACATCCGCATCCGGCGCGGGATTCATGAAGTCAATCGCATACGGAATGCCATCCTCCACGGCGAACTCCACCGTGTTGAGGTCGTACCCCAGGGCCCGGCACAGTGTCAGCGCATCCTTCTCCACGCGCTCCAGCAATTTCTTGTCGTACTCTGGAGGATTCTGCAGATACCGCTCGTGATGGGGCCGCCGCGGATCGTAAGGCATGATGTGCACCTTCTCCTGCCCGATCACATAGCAGCGAAAATACTCATCGAACTTCACCGCGCCCTGCAGTGTCATGCAAAGATCGCGACTCTGGTCGTAGGCGTGGAAGAACTCCTCGGGATTGTGCACATGATGCACGTCGCGCCATCCGCCGCCATCCACCGGCTTCAGAAACGCCGGAAACCCGACGTATTCAAACACCCCGTCCCAATCCAGCGGATACTCAAGATTGCGCATCGACCGGTCCGTCGTGCCCTCGGGATACTTCTTGTGCGGCAGAATCACCGTCGGAGGTACCGCCACTCCCAGCTTCGCCGCCAGCGAGTAGTTGAAAAACTTGTCGTCCGCCGACCACCAGAACGGATTATTGATAATCGCCGACCCGAACAGCGCCGCGTGCTTCAGAAACGCCCGGTAGAACGGAATATCGTGCGAAATCCGATCGACAATCACCGCGTAATCGGGGGGCCTGTCGAGCCGTACCCCGCCCACCTGCACAAACTCGGCGGAGATGCAGTCCCCATCGTTCGTTTTCACGTTCATCGAGTTGATGCGCTCAACCAGCGCTCCGGGGAACGTATTTTCCATGCCGAACAGGACGCCAATCTTCTTCACTTTGCTTTCCTTTAGCAGAGGGATTCTTGCGCCCTGCAATCAACTCACGAGCGTGCAGGGTCTATGGTCACCTTAGCAGGTGCCGGGCCGGAGGCAAAACCACTCAGCGCACCTGACGCCGTCATCCCTGCTTCAGAAACTTTCCCGTCTCCAGGTCCTGAAACGCCTGCTGCAACTCTTGCTGCGTATTCATCACGATCGGGCCATACCACGCCACAGGCTCCTGCAACGGCTTGCCCGAAACCAGCAGGAACCGGATGCCATCATCGCCTGCCTGCACCGTCACCTCATCGCCGCGGTCAAACAAAATCAGCGACCGGTTGTCCGCCTCAGCCGGAGGATGCGTATCCAGCCACTGCACTCCCTCCGTCGGCACCGCCAGTGGCGCAGACGCATTGCAGAACTTGCCCGACCCGCCAAACACATATGCGAACGCGTGACTGCTCACCTCCACCGGTAGCGTCTTCCGCCGGCCCGCCGCCACCGTCACATCAATGTACGTAGGATTCGTCGCGATCCCATCCACCGGACCCGACTTCCCCCAGAAGCTTCCGCAAACCACCCGCACCTGCGTCCCGTCGTCATCCGTGATCTCCGGAATGTCTCCCGCCTTCACTTCCTGGTAGCGCGGAGCCGTCATCTTCTGCGACGCCGGCAGATTCGCCCAAAGCTGAAAGCCGTGCATTCGCCCCACCGCATCGCCCTTCGGCATCTCCTGGTGAATAATTCCGCTTCCCGCCGTCATCCACTGCACATCACCCGCGCCGATCGCGCCATTATTCCCGATGCTGTCCGCGTGCTCCACCGTCCCCGCCAGCACATACGTCACCGTCTCAATCCCGCGATGCGGATGCCACGGAAACCCTGCCAGATAATCCGCCGGTACATCGTTGCGAAAATCATCCAGCAGCAAAAACGGATCGAACTCCGATGTTTTACCGAAGCCAAATGCGCGCCGCAGGTGGACCCCCGCGCCTTCCATGGTCGGCTTCGATTGAATGACCTGCTTCACCGGACGAATTGACATGATGACCTCCCGTACCGCGAGTTTATCTTTGGTGCCCCACTCAAGCCCGGCCTCGGCTTGAGTGGTCTTTTGTCATTCTGAGCGGGTGAGTTGATTTTTAGAAACCACTGATTTATCGAGAGATAAATAGCTTGTTTTTGGCTGTGTAGGAACTGTGCAGGCGTTTTCTCGATTTCTGTGCATTTCTTGAACGCGAGACACCATTCTACAGGGACGATTCATAGGTTAGAGGCTATGTCCTACGCTCATGCCATGTTCGATGACGGGCGCAATCTCTGGCTGCTTTGGCGTGATGGCTTGCTCTGGCTTTATCGTCGGTGTGTTGGCGCTTTCATGGGATACGTCGTGCCCTAATGCTTGCGGCAGTTTCGCGCGGTCGTTGGTGTATACCTGTGCGTCTTCTGCTCCGCGTGAGACAGCGACATAAGCCATGCGACTGTTGAGCAAATCTTTTGCAGCCAACTCAGTATCGACGTGAATCAAGACGCGCTCTGCGGTTTGTCCCTGGCTGGAATGGCTCGTCACCGCATAGCCATGATCGAGATGCGGATGCTCGCGCGGATCGAGCTGCACGTCGCGGCCTCCGTCCATCCTCAAGCGCATCTGCCCATCCTGGCCGATGGCTTCGACTTTTCCTAATTCACGGTTGGCAATCTTCAAGTCGTTCGCTGGCGCGGTGAACTGTATCCGGTCGCCCACGGCGAAGCTGCGCGGTTCTTCCCGATAGACAGATACTCCCTGCTGCCTGCGGGGATCATAGGTCACTTCTGAGCCATCGGCCCGCACCACCGTCAACAGGTTTTTCTCCACGTCTGCGGTTTTGACCCGTGCGTATTCGCCGCGCTCCATGCCCGTCTCTTTCGATGCCCGCGCATAGCGCACTACATCATTGAACTCATAGCGCGCGGCCCATGTGCGCTCCGGCCCTGTAAGGTCTTGGCGAGGCACAAGCGCCGCAATGGGATGCTCTTCTTTGCTGACCAATCCGTGCTCCTGCATCTCGGCACGAATCGCCAGATTGATTTCCACACGGGAACGGTTGTCGGGAGAGACAACCAGCGTACCTTCCGGCGACTTTGCGTATTCCTTCGCAATCGCGGCGATACGGTCCTCGTGGCCTGAAATCTCATGGACGCGGCCCTGCCGTTCCAAGCCCTGCACGGCCTCGGGCACCTCGCCACGCGCAAGCAGTTCCACTACTCGTTTCAGCTCCGGGTTTTTCTGGCGGACGATCTCTTCAAGTTTGACTGTCTTCATGCCCGCGTCCTGAAGCTGCGCGAAGGGACGCCCGGCTTCGACGGCCTCATGTTGCCGTCGGTCGCCTACCAGCAACACACGGTCATTGGGATGCAAGCGGTTCACAAACTCGTGCATCTGTCTGGTGGAAGCGAGCGAGGATTCATCGAGCACATACAGACGGCGCTCTCCGGTGTCCGGCTTCTCTCCACGCGCAAGATGTTTTTGCAGCGTGGATGTCTCCATACCGGCATCGGCCAACTTTTGCGCCGCGCGGGACGTGGGCGCGAAGCCTTCGACCTTGTACCCTTGTGCCTCCGCGCCTTCACGGATGACGGCCAGCGTCGTTGTCTTCCCCACGCCCGCGACTCCATCCAATCCCACTATCTTTTCGCGGGAGAGAAACACATCATCGACCACTTGGCGCTGCGAAGTATTCAGTTCCGGGTGACGGTCTTCCGTGGCAATACGGATACGCGCATTAACCAGTGTTGGGGCATTTACTCCGCGCTGATTGCCTTCCTGCATCTTCGCAACAATCTCGCGTTCCATGCGGAGCATCGTGGCGGTGGTGTATTGCTGGCCTGCTCCGACTGTGCGGAACTCGCCACGCACGGCCCTATGCGCGAACTCCTGCCGGACCTGGGCATACGTCGTTTCGCCCATGCCTCTGTTGAGCGCCGCTTCCAGAATGTCGCGCCGGTCCAGCACGGCGGAACGCTCAAACAGATGGTCGCGGGCATAGGTAACGGCCTGCTGCGCGGCCACGGTGTTCCGATTCAGCGCGGGTTCGTGAACGTGATGCTGGCCGCGTTCCCGCGCCTCGGCCACAACTCGGTCGGCCTGGTGTCCATACTGCGCGGCGAGGTTCCGATGTTTCTCTAATACCTGTTCCGGCGATAGAAGCTCTTTGCTGTCCCTCGTCCGGTGCGCGGCCACCTGCGCGGCTCCCGCTCCGTCTATGCCCATCTCGCGCAGATGGTCTTTGATTTGTTCCCGGCGCGGGCTGCTGGCTTCCAGATACTCTTTCGTATAACCCTTAATCTCCGGCTGGCCGTGCTTGCCGCGCTCCAACTCATAGCCCAAACCCTGCAACCGTATCGCCAGCTCGGAACGGTAAACGCTGGTAGCAATGCGCTGCGACGCAAATAGCTCCTGTGGCTGCAAGGCCCGCGTCTGTCCGTTATCGCGCTCGGTGACGTTGAAGATCACAGCATGAGTGTGGAGTTGCGGCGCGGCGTAACCGTCCACAGGCCGCGCGGTGTCGTGCTCGAAGGTCGCCGCTACGAATTTGCCGGTTGTCTCCGGCGCGTGGACGTTGCCGATTCGCGCCTGCGTGTACCTCTCCAACTCATTGAGCGCCACGCGCACGCTCTCCCGGTGCGCCTCTCTTACGCGCTCATCGCCACCGACAAGGGCGGTGAGAGAAACAGACTTTGGCGCGGAGAATGTAGCATCCCAACCGGCGCGATGTTCTACGCTTGTTACCTCTCTGCCGAATTTTCCCTCGTAAGTTTTGGAGGCTTGATGGCGAACAAGCTGCGCTTCCGTGTGCGGATGCTGGCCTTCGGTCAGGCGCGCAAAGTGCTCATTGCCAACTGAACCCGATAAACCCCACTGCTCGGCCAGCTTGCCTTGCCACTCGCTATGTCCTTGCTGGTCGCGGCTCCAATAGTTCTGCCGCTCCGAAGCAAATTCCCGCTCATGGTACGTCCGTACCTGTGAAGCTGACAGCGGTTTGGAGATCGTCAGCACAAGAAAATTCTAATCCGCAACTCAACAGATGCTACCTTGCGAAGGCTTTCCGTTAGGCCATTTGAAAGAGTGCTCAACCACTCCTTAGCCAACATGCTTGCCCCAACGCAGGAAATGCTGCGACCTCGCATCCGCTGCTTGAAATGCCATCGCGTTCTGATTGATGTCGGTTATGCAGACCAAGCCGCCCTCTTTGAAGGCCAAAGCGAGGTTTTGAATGTCGATCCCCAGCGGAGGCATTGGGGAATTCATGATGAGATTTACGCCTGCCTTGCCGTCAAGGTGATACCAGATTTGATGTGCCTTTCCTGCCCGTTCCAAAGCTGAAAGCGGTGTGGACGTGTGAAGGACTCCACATCTGGCTGCCCAAAGATCAATCGCATTGATTGGGCCGCCCTCAACAGGCTGCAAGTGATGCAAAATGTACTTCTCACACCAATGCTTGAACGTATCGCCGCTGGCGTCTTCAATAGCAGGAGGCGCGGCCAAAAGACCGAATGTGTCGATGCCCGAATAGATCAGCGCCAAAGCGGCCTCCGGCAAATCCGCATTTAGGCATGTGCCGATAGCGCGGAGCTGCATTTGGAACCATGAAACCATCCGGTTCTTATTTGGGTCATCGCCCGCATAATCCAAGATCATAATTTCCCACTTTCTGTATTGGCCCAAAGCTAAACGCAGCGAAACCATAGGTGGAGGAATTATTTCGTGAAATTGCCTCGTTCCACCGGCTCACACTGAAAGAAGCGCCAACGCCGTAAGTGCTTCGGGTCGCGTTCATTCATAGGGATTTCCATAATCGACCAAGTAGGCGGATAGCGGGCTTCGATGAATGCAGGAAACAACTCGGCCATCGTTCGCCAAGCGTGATCGAAAAGCATCTCCGCTGTCTTTGGCTCGTAGTATGTGGCAAACTCTGCAATATCCTTCTTGCGATGTTCGAGATAGTCATTTCGGAAACTAGAAAGCCCTTGCTGCCAGTTAGCACGTTGCCGCCTCAATAGTTCTGGCACGTCCAAGATGAGTGAAGGGTGTTTGCTGAGAAAGGTCGTTAGACCGTTCTCAAACTGAGCGTCTTGCTTGAACAGAAAGCCAATATCGAATCCTAGAAGCATGATCGCTTTCGGGAATAGGTCCTTGTAAGCGTGCCATAAACTCCGTGCAAAATCTTCGTAGAGCTGCCGACGATTGAGTTCAGGAAGAGGAGTCGTTACCGACGCTCGAATCTTTTTCAAATGCTCAAACGCTGGCATCAGCCCTTCGACAACGATAGTCATGATTGCATTTTTGACTGATTCCCGTTCATCCCCGAAAATCAGGCTTCCGTCCACAAGCTCCAAAATCTCGCCGGAAAAAGTCTCGATAAACTCTTCTGACGTGCCGACGTTTGCGAAGTGGACCATCTTCCATTCGTTCGGCTCTTTGCCTTCTTCCGACTTCACACTCCACACGTCTGCACCTCTAACGAGGTGCAAGGCGTCGTCCTTTAGGACAGCTCGCTTGATCTCATCGCTCATGGTTTTGGTGTCCGTTATCCCTCATATACCATTTTCCATGCACTCGATTATCTTCTCTGACGCCCGTGATGCGGCAGGTATTGCAGAACACGCCTTCGATCATTCAATCCCTTTGGACTCATCCCACACGAACGCCTCTTTGGACTCATTGGCGGGCGTTTCAGCTGGCGCATCGAAAAGTGGAAGCGTGGTCTGGACCGCAGCCGATGATTTGGATTGCTCCGCGCGAGCTGCTATCGGCGGCGGCGGTGACGGCCTGGGCACAACTGGCAACTTGCGTTCGATGAACTCCGGTTGTCTACCGTGCTTCTTTGCGAACTGAAAATAGACCGGCACGACCTTGTTTTCCTGCTTGATGAAGCCGTGTAATGGTTCTAGGCCGGAGATTTCAGACGCCATGACAAGCGGCTTGGTTGCGATCTCCATCGCATACGATTTCCTTCTGCCGAACAGCCTCATGCTGCGCGACTCCTTCAACCGCTCCACTTCAATTTCCCCGATAGCATCGGAAATCCACTTGGCCGCGCGTGGCTCGGTCGTCTTGAAAAACAGCTTGGTTGCGGGCTGCGAAAGCATGGCCTCGGCGTCTTTCCCATAGCGTTTCTCAAGTTGGCTGCGCCCCTGAAAGCCCACTACAACAGGGTTTCCATACTTCCGGTTTTCCGTGACGGCGGTGTGAAGCTGCGGCAGTTTGTTAAGGCTTGCCAGCTCATCTAAAACAAACCATACCGGCTTCGCCGTGTGGTCTTCGCAGTAGCCCATCATGCGAAG
>Ga0335073_10008725_pt1 | contig 14230 bp, 18 predicted proteins | sample Lox_Sample_22_FD_207093 | JGI IMG/M metagenome (GOLD analysis project Ga0335073, IMG submission 207093) | Soil microbial communities from Loxahatchee National Wildlife Refuge, Florida, United States - Lox_Sample_2.2 | ecosystem: Environmental > Terrestrial > Soil > Wetlands | place: USA... | reverse complement strand
GTGAAACGCATCCGCCGTATCCCCTCGTGAATGCGCGCCCGGTCCATGCAAACCCCCATTCCTTGGGGGACAAAGGACCGGACACTTCACGAGCTACAAAACCCGGACAGATCACGAGCTAGCCACAGGCGCGGTTCTGGCTCTTGCGCAACGGCGTGCCGCCGATATGCTCGTTGACCGCCTGGCCGAGCGCACGGATGGCCGGCGTCAGGATGGTTTCGTCGCGATCAGCCATGTCTTGCCACGCCGAAGCTGCGCAGCGGCGAAGGCGGGCGGGCCATCCGCCAAGCGGCGTGGCGATCCGTCCCGTTCCTGCCGTCACTCGGCGCGCCCATTCCTGAGCCTCCCGGCGATCCGGTCGCGGGCGACCATGACCCGCATCAGCAATGACGCAGCACGGGTGCCGCCGTCGTCAACATCAATCCTGCCGGTGCGGGAAATTCCGGTCAGGTTTCCCCTTCGGAGGCCGCACACCGGAAGCATGGTGCCTCGCATGCTGCTGGCCCTACGGCGCACCTCGCGGCTCCGGGGCAAGGTCTGTGACCTCGGCGCGGGTCTCCCCGCTTTCGGCCGCTGTGCACCCTGCAACCGGGTGATCCCCCTCCCGCGCCTCGCCCCTCCGCTCGCAAGGCACCGCGCCGTCACGGGCCGCATCGAGGCCCCAATCCGGCGGCCTCCAACAACGAAGGAGGAAACGATGATTCTCGGAACATTCGAACTGATCGACGGCAGCTATGTCGGGATGATCGACACCCTCAACGGGAGCATCGCCACGACAATTCATCCGCAGGAGCGCGGGCCGGACTACCTGGTCAGCTCGGCCGAGAGCAAAGGCGAGTTCGGGGCCGCGTGGAAGCGCACCAGCCGCGAGCGCAAGCCGTACCTATCGGTCAAGCTCGACAGCCCGTTTCTCGTCGGGCCAGTCACCTGCGCGCTGATCGAGCAGGAGGACGGAACATACGCACTCGTTTGGAATCGTCGGCGGCAGGTGGAACAACCTGCGGTCTAACCCGTGGTCGGGCCGCTCGCGCTAGGCGGGCGGCCATTGCGCCGAATGGCTTCTGGACTTCCTGAAACAGCCCACATACTATAACGTGATGGCAACAGCACTTTCACTTCGTTCGTTGGCTCTATTGTGCGGTAGTGCGCTGTTGCTGTTGGGCAGCGGTCAGATGGCCGATGCGTTGGAGAAGGGAGAAAGCATCTTGTCTGCTATCTTCCCAAGCGAGAAATACATCCGCGCCACGATCGACATCGCGAACGTCGCTACCATCCATTCCTCACCGATCGTCACCGGGGTCGCGTGGTCGCCGGATGGTCGGACCTTGGCGACCTATAGCGACTACGGAGCACAAATAGACATTTGGAGAGATAATGGCGATCACGTCGTGGGCTGGAGGCGCACGGGCCTAGACATTCCTTATCCTTATAGCTCAATCGGGTTCCTTGATAACCAAATCTTGTTAACCCCACCCGACGGCCGAACGGAGTTGAGTGCGGATTCCGCCGTGAGCTTCTGGGACCTTCAAAAAGGTGTCGTGGATAGGAATGTTACGGGTCCGGCACCCGGCCACGGTTGGAGAGCAAATGTAGCCCAAAACTTTACTCTAAACACCGACAGGAGCGTGCTTGCGATATTGACGCGTGGCTGGCCCTCGTTAGTGACTGTTTATTCCTCTCCAGGGTGGACGGTTGAATTTATGCCGCCGTCCCGTGACTTCGGTAGCGCCTCTTCGATCGCCGTCTCGTCGGATGGCAAATTGCTGGCGGTAGGGAACCCGAGCGGGCATGTCGTAGTCTATGATATAAAAGCGAAACGCCTCATTCAAGATATTGCTGCTTTCGTATCACCTGCAACGCCTGTGTCCACGATTAGCTTTAGCCCAGACGGTAAGGAGCTGGTTGCCGCCGTGGGCATTGCAGTCGGTGGTGTAACTGTATCTACGCCGTTGCGGACTTGGCGTATTGTGGATGGCTCAGCCGGCGGTACATTCCCAGATGTCGGCTTACAGCCCATCCGCGATGTCCGTTGGTCGCCGCGAGGCGATTACATTGCATTCGCTACGGATAAAGGCGCTCGACTTTGGCGCATGAAGGATAACTCCTCCATTACGCTGGAAACAGCGTCTTCGATGGCGCTCGCCTTCGCACCTTCCGGTGACATGCTGGCGGTCGGCAACGCCAGCCGAGTCACCATCTTCGATATGCTAGGGTACCTCGATAGATAGGAACAAGGGCGATGACCGCCAGCCCGACACAACAAGAATATATTTCGGCAAGCCAGGCTACATATCTTAGGGTTGGGTCAACGCCGATCTCCGTCCCTGGTCTAACGCCGCTGGTTGGACCAGACGGGCAACTCGTGTATGCGTCGGACGACGCTAATGGTTTCTACGCAGCAGCCTATACAGACTCGGCCGGGAACGTTATCATCGCGTACGAAGGGTCGCTGCCATCACAGTCAACCTCGTACGGCTATAATAGCGGGTTGGCAGATTTCGCGCTCTTGCAGCAAGGAACCCCGCAAGCCTTCGCTGACGCAGCAGCCTTTGCAAACACTGTCTTGACCGACGCCCAAGCGCTCGGCATAAGCGCTAACCAAGTATATGTTACAGGCCATTCACTTGGCGGTGCCGAGGCCGAAGCTGCAGCGGAGACCTACGGTCTGTCCGGCGCCACTTTCGGTGCGCCTGGTATCCCAGGATACACGAATAGCGGAAGTCAGCCGGACCTAATCAACTATGTCGCCTATGGCGATCCAGTGGGCAATTATGCTTCCGATTCGAGCGAGGAACAAGGTTTTGCCCCGTCGACTGGGATGGATCACGTGGGCACCGTCCAATTCGTCGGAAATCCGTCTAACGCTGTTGTGCTTCAAGCCGCTTCTGCTGCGTATTCTCTCACAGATGATCTGACAGGTCAGTTAGTATTTGCCGGGCTAGGGCTGTTTCTGGACCTCGACAATCATTCCATCAACAACTATGGATCAGCGTTGGAGTTAACAGTCCCTCAGGGATTCGATCTCGCGCCGGGGCCATACGATATCCTATTTGCACTTGACGCTCCGCTAGGAGCCAGTGGAGCTACGGATTTTGATGCAGCGACGCTATTGAATACAGGGGCCGTGGTGTCGCCCGACTTTACCGTCAACCTCAGCCCAGACGGGTCGGTCTGCACCATCGTTCAGGGGAGTTCTATCGATGCGAGCACATGGACATCGGCAAGTGACCCAGGAACCCTTGTCGCCGATCTGGTGGCGACCGAGAGTAACACACAAACTGCGACCTTCTATGACTCGTCAAATGGCGATGTCAGTGACTTAACTTTTGACGCTTCAACCGGTGCGGAAGAGGTGGCAACCACTGACACGCCGGATGGGACATCAAGCACTACATCATTTGACTATACGAATTCATCGACCATCTTTGCAACCACGACTTCGTACGCCGGCCCGAACGGCACCGGATCGATCACGGAGGTCGATCGGGAAAACACCAACGGCGCATCGCAGATCACGACCTACAATCCCGACGGCTCCTCGACCGAGACGTACTATACCGGGCCGAGCGGCACGGGTTCGGTCACCGAGACGGATCAGGAAAACGCCAATGGCACCTCGCAGATCACCATCTACGACCCGGGCGGCTCATCCACGGCAACAACCTACAGCGGCCCGAACGGGACAGGCACCGCCACGGAGGTCGATCAGGAAAACGCCAACGGCACGTCGCAGATCACCACTCAGAATTCATATCCTGATGGAGATGTCGATGGAGTAAGCACGACAGCTTACTATACCGGTCCGAACGGCACCGGAGGGTTGGCCCAAGTAGTTCAAAACAATCCCGACGGTACCTCGCAGGTCGCCGTATATAATCCCGATGGCTCGGCGAGTATCACCGAGTATAACGGGCCGAACGGCAGTGACGGCGTAGCCGACGACAATGCCATCGTGATACAGCCAGGCGCGACTCTCGATTTACAAACGGTCGCGTACCCATTGGTTGTTGTCTTGGGTTCTAGTATGCCTACCTCGCCAGAGCAATTCACGATCGATCTGCCGAACGGGCAAGGGGACGTGACCGGCGAATATGAGACATGGGTGGCTCCCACAGTCGGATATGATGATCTTCCAGATGCCGAGTCCGACTTTGTGCCGGGCAATGACGCGGTGCTCGGTTTCGAGAATTTACCGACTGTGGATCAGCCTTACGGCGAATACTCGTACGACGACTTCATCATCTTAGACTCTCCGTATTATGTCCCAATCATCAACATTCAGTTTTCTCAGAATCCGGTGCCGGACGATCCTAACGGATATGCTGATGGGTATGTGACCGCAGTAATAAATTTGGCACGTTCTGTATCGTATACATCCTACACACCGGGGGCGGTCGAAAAAGGCGAGACAGAAGTCCTCGGTGTAGTGTCGCCAGGCTTTGCTGGCGACACATTGACTCTGACCGAAACGAGCGGAACCGGTACTGTTAGCCTTGGTCCGGTGCAGAGCGATGGCTCGCAACAGGTGATTTACACGGCCCCCGCGTCTATTCCCGTGAGCACGACGGACACCGTCGATTTCCTGATCACTGAGAGTGACGGCATTTCAGTCGATATTGAGAGTGTGGCAACATTAGACGCCGGACCTAGCCTCATGCCGCAAACTCCATCGCTGGTCGGCCCCAACCAGAGTACGGTCATCGGCGTGGCGACGCCAGGCCTTCCTGGGGATACGTTGGACGTAATCAGGTTGGACCCTTTTGGAATAGGAACGGTCAGTCTCGGCCCCGTACAGGCTGACGGTACGCAGCAGGTGATCTATACCGCTCCAGCCTCGATTCCAATATCTGAAACCGAAGCGGTTCACTATACGGTTTTCGACGAAGACGGCGGCGACTCCGTGTCAGGGGAAGCATCAGTTCGTTTGTTCGACGTGCCCTGCTTTCTGGCCGGTACGCTCATCCGGACACCATCGGGAGAGCAGCCGGTACAGGAACTTAGGGTCGGTGACAGAGCGTGTACTTTACGCGGCGAGCAGCGATCGATTAAGTGGATCGGCTCGGGCCGCGCACTGGTAACACGTGGCAAGCGCAATGCGGCCACGCCGGTCATAGTCCGAAAGGGAGCGATCGCGGATAACGTTCCATGTCGCGATCTACGCATCACCAAGGGCCACTCTCTATTTATTGACGATGTGCTGATCCCTGCGGAGTTTCTGGTCAATCACCGCTCGATTCTCTGGGACGACCATGCACAGGAAGTGACTATCTACCATATTGAGCTTGAAAGCCATGACGTGCTGATCGCCAACGGCGCACCAGCCGAAAGCTATCGTGACGATGGCAACCGATGGCTGTTCCAGAACGCCAATTCGGGATGGAACCTGCCACCACAGGAACCGTGCGCCCCGGTGCTGACAGGCGGCCCCGTCGTGGATGGCATCTGGCGTCGCTTACTGGAACGAACCGGCCCGCGTAGATCCCTGCCGCTCACAGGCGATGCCGATCTGCATGTAGTGGCTGACGGCCGGCGGCTCGATGCGGCCGAGCGCGTTGGCGACATCCATGTCTTTCATCTGTCGGCGCTGCCATCGTCACTCAACCTCGTGTCGCGCGCGGCTGCCCCGGCGGAGTTAGGCCTGGCCCGCGACCCGCGTGTGCTCGGCGTGGCATTGCGGCGGCTTGTGGTGCGCAAGGGGTCGCGGTTCCGGGTGACCGAGGCCGACGACGATCGCCTGACAGAAGGCTTTCACAGGTTCGAGACTGATAACGAATTCCGTTGGACAGATGGCGACGCGACCATACCCGCCGAACTGTTCGAAGGATTCACGGCTCCACTTGAGCTGGTCGCCCATGTCGCGATGACCGCGCGGTATTTAGACGAGGGCCGTGTACAGCACGTGGCGTGAACGACAGTTGCGTTAATCAAGAATTTTGCGGCAAAGCCAGAGGTTCGAAAAACAAGAGGATGTCTGGTGCGCAAGTCCGGTGCGGAATGCCCGTGCGCACGATCCGGTAAATTCAGCCTTACTGCTTGATGCCGTAGGAGAGGACAAGCGAATCCCGGAGCGCGTGAGCTAACTCGTATGCGGCCATTTGGGCCGGCGTCATTTTGAGCAAATCCTGGTCAACCTGGCTTGCAAGACCCACCATTTTCGCCTCGACCGCGGGAACCTCGACCATGCTGAGTTCAGCTACATAAAGCTCCCGAAACCGCTTTTTTGCGTCGGTGATCTCCACCGCGGAGTGGGTCTCCGGGTTTGCAAGGACCGCGGCCATTTTAAGTGCTTCGGTGTACCGATCCTGCCTGAGCTGAAGAAACTGTTTGGCGGCTTCGATCCGCTGAGTTTCTGCGTCCGTTTCGCGGGCCGCGTAGAATACCCAAATGCTGATGACAACGCCAATTACGACAACAACCACCTGTGCGAACGCCGCAATATCTGCCCACTTCATATCACCACTCCGCGTGTCGGTTGCTCATATCGGTAACGACCGCAGGCCCTTGATGGTCATTCGATCGATCCACACAGCCGGATACCGCTTCCAGGCTACCGATCATTGCAGATATGTCATGCGGTGACAGTGGCCCACCTCACAGCGCCGTGATCCGCGTTCGGGTACAATCCGTTCCATCTATCTATGATAATGTCCTTTATCATAGGTAGCATTGACGCGGCTCCGGCAGGCAGGTTATAGAACGAAACCAGTACGCCCAGCCCGAGTCGGAGTCGCCGATGCGCCTCATTGATCTAACACCCGACGCTGACGAACTTTGTGCGCTTGGGCCGGACGAACTGGGCTTGCGCATGTTGCCGGTCCTCGCGGAGTGGCGGCGACACTATCCGTCGAACAGCCTGAGTTTGGGCGACCTTCTGCATGTGGTGGCCGGTGATCCGGGTCGTGGGGTTGAGGGTCAATATCCCCTCCGCAAATGCGGAGCGGTGCAAGACGCGCTCTCGGAGGCGTGGGCCTGGCTCGAAGGTGCTGCGCTTCTCTTGCCCGACCGCCGGTATATGGGGAACCACGGTATTCGCGTTCTTAGTCGGCGCGCGCAAGGACTCGCGCAGGAGCCGGATGCCAGGAAGACATATAGCGCGCGCTTCCTTCCCAAGGAGACGCTGCACCCGGCCATTCGGGAAGACGTCTGGCAACTTTATCTTCGTAGAAAATATGAGACGGGGGTGTTCGAGGCGATGAAAGCCGTTGAGGTCGCCGTGCGCGAAGCGGCTGGACTCGCAGCGGCGGATATCGGCACGAAACTTATGCGCAAAGCCTTTGACGTGGAGAGCGGGAAACTCACCGACAAGACGGCGGAACAAGCGGAACGACAGGCTCGCAGCGATCTATTTGCCGGGGCAATCGGCTCCTATAAGAATCCTCATTCTCACCGGAACGTCGTGCTCGATGATCCTGACGAAGCCGCCGAGATCATTATGCTCGCAAATCATCTTCTGCGCATCGTTGATAGCCGCCGTGCGGCGCATACTGGCTCATGAACCAGCTTGTCGAGATCACCGCGCCTTCGGCCCTTCCTGCATTGATCGCCGCCGCCAGCGACCGCGCGCGCCGCCGCTTCCTGGAATTCTTCGCCGCGCGCATCCGCAATCCGCATACGCGCCGGGCTTACGCCCGGGCTGTGGCGGATTTTCTGGCGTGGTGCGAGGACAACCGGGTGACGTCGCTCGCCGCAGTGCAGCCGCTTCACGTGGCGGCGTGGATCGAGTTGCAGACCAAGGAGCATGCCGCGCCGACCGCCAAGCTGCGCCTTGCTGCCTTGCGTCATCTGTTCGACTGGATGGTGACGGGCCAAGTAATCGAGGTGAACCCGGCGCATGCGGTGCGCGGCCCGGCGCACACCGTGAAGGAAGGCAAGACGCCGGTGCTGTCGCCGGAGGAGGCACGCCAGCTTCTCGACAGCATGGAGGTAACGACGATCGCTGGGCTGCGCGACCGGGCGCTGATCGGGATGATGGTCTACAGCTTCGCGCGCATCGGCGCGGTGCTGGGGATGAAAGTCGAGGACGTGTACACGCAGCAGCGCCGTCTTTGGGTGCGCTTGCGCGAGAAAGGCGGCAAGGCGCACGCCATGCCGTGCCATCACAACCTTGAGACCTACCTCAATGCTTACATCGACGGCGCAGGCCTCGCCGGAGATCCCAAGGGGCCGCTGTTCCGCACCATCGGCCGAAGCAAGGGCCGGCCGTTGACGCGGACAGTGCTGCAACAGGCCGAGGCGTACGAGATGATCACGCGGCGGAAAAACGCCGCCGGCATCGCGACCAGGCTCGGCAACCACAGTTTTCGGGCGACCGGAATCACGGCGTATCTGAAGAACGGCGGGACGCTGGAAAAGGCGGCGCAAATGGCGAACCATGCCAGCACGCGCACGACGCAGCTCTATGACCGAAGGCGGGAGGAACTCAGCCTCGATGAGGTGGAGAGGATAAGGGTGTGACAGGGTTGAGTGATCCGGGAAGCTTTATCTTTGGTCCAGATTGTCGGCCACATCCGTGGTCCTGCTGCGCGTAAATTTGTTATCCTAGGCTGCGAATCTGGCAGATGCCGCTTGGAAATGATCATGGGCAAACCAATGCAAAAAATAATCACCTTCTACCCCAACGACCCGTGCCCGTGTGAGAGCGGAAAGTTGCTGTGTGACTGCCATATGGGTCCGGACGGCCGTTTCTGGAATCCTCGGCCATTGCTTCGAGCGCCAGGCCAGCCGACCGGGTACGCACACCCGGGCTGTTACCTTCGTGGTACCAATGACTGTTCCCATCAAATTTCACGCGAACACTATGTTTCAAAGTCTGTTCTAAAGCAACTCGGCGATTTACTCGGCGTCACCGGACTTCCCCGGCAGGACACTGACGCGGTGCTGAAAACTACGGCACGGAGTTTGACAGCGAAAATCCTATGTCAACGTCACAATTCAGCACTCTCGCCTCTTGATACGGAGGCTGCCACTTTCTTCCATCATCTTGCCGAATCTATCGACGATCTAAACCGGAAAACTCTTTCGCGTCGGCGAAGAATTCATCTGGTCAATGGCGAGGCCCTAGAATTGTGGATGTTAAAGCTTGCGTGCGGCCTCTATTTCTCGGTTGGCTCGAAAGGCGGCAAACGCATCGATAAAACTCATTCGATCGATCTTGGTAAAGTCGGCCGCGCTTTATTCGAAGGTAAATGGGATCCGTGCGCAGGCTTGTATTTTCAAGGGGTTTTCGGCGGCAAGGCTACCGACGCGTCCTATGTTGCGATAGGACCGGTGACTGTGGAGCAGATTCCGCGCTGCACCGGAGCAATCGCGTTTTTTAATGGATTTATATTCGAACTCCTTTTCGATACGAAAGAGGTGGACCCCGGTCCGCGATGGGGTTTGGTACACCGGCCTGGCGAGATCGTTCTAGCCAAAAAGCAACGGGAACATCGTCTGTTCTTGACTTGGCCAGCGGGCACTCCAGAAGCCAGTGTGACGCTGCGCCGAGATTGGTGGAGGCTACCGCACGGGCAGGAAACGTAGCGGCTTCTTCTACTAGAAGTCAGAAAGGGCCGGACACGTCACCGTGCCGGCCCTAATTTCCTTGACGGTCATCGGCTTCCCAGCCTGTACCGTGGCGTCAGCTTACGCCGCTTCTACCGAGTCGCAAGCTCAAAATTTCCTTGAGCAGATATCCCGGAGAGCGCGAGAGGTAGAGCCTCTCGCTGTGAATGCGGACGAGTGAGTCCGGATTACAACAGGCTGCGGGGCAATGTTCCCGCCGCGTGTCACGAATTTCTCGACGCGAATCAATCAGCAAGGCATGCTGACAGGTGGCGCACGGCTGATTCGAGTCGGCGCGTCATCGTCAACCATTCTGGAGAACACGAAGCCCAGAAACAGCAAACCCCGCTAGGAGCGGGGCTGCATATCCGGCGAAGCCGGGAAACTCGCTGATCTGGACAATCACGAGTTTCCCCGAATCCAAGCCCTCAGTCAAGCGAAAATCCTGTTTTCGCTAATGGGTCGATTCGCGCCGATTTCAGGCCCTCCCGGCGGGTTGCTGGCAACCCGAAGGAGCGACTCATGCCTATGCTTGCCTTTGCATTGCCTACCCTGCCCGGCCTGCCGGACGGGCCGAAGACCTATGCCGCCTGGCCGGTATGGCGGGACAGCACGACGAAAGAGGTGCGCTTTCAGCCAATGCCGAAGAAGGCCGCGACGAAGCTATGGCACCGCGCGCGCGCCTTCGACCGGCAGAGCCACGTCGCCGGCCGTCACGGCGGAGCTGTGGGCCATGCGGCGCTGCAAGTGCTGCACGCGCTGATCTTCGATTTCCTGAACTACAAGACCGGGCAGCTCGATCCCTCGCACGCGACCATCGCCCGCGCGGCGCATGTGTGCGAGCGCACGGTGCGCAACGCGCTAAACGGCCCAGGTACACGGTCGGTCGATTTTCGGCCAGATTTCCGAACGGATCGAGAACGGGTAGCCAGTCGCTGCTGATCCGACCAACAAAAGTCGCTGTTGCGCAAACGAACGTTTGAGCGTCACCGCGGGATGGCGTGCAGAATCAACCGATTGCCTGTCGCACAACACCGTTGCCATTGATACGTCAAAGGCAACCGACTTTTGCAACAGAACCGGGTGGCTCAGGTCGTCATCCGGCGTCGGCAACACGCCAAACGAAGGCATGTTCGTGCAATGTTCGAAAATTTGGCCGAAAATCGACCGACCGTGTACTTGGGCCTTCTGGCAGGCCTACCGAGAGGCGGCGGCTAAACTCCTTCCCGAACTAACGATCACCCGACTGCCTGTGATGGTAAGTCGGGCGTCGCCTTGGCCGCGCTTTGGTGTCGGCACTCTGCCTGAAGGTGTTCTGCTGGAACACAAGCCGCGGCAGGGCCGGGTGGATCTATCCATATCGAACCAATCGGCGGAGCAGTTGCGGGCGGCCACCCTGGGGCTGGTACCCCTCGGGGTTCAGGTTGCGCGCGCTGGAGGGTCAGCGGCACTGCGGCTGGCAGTGCCGCGGGTCGATCATCTTCGACCATTTGTCGAGCAGGAAGGGGAGGTGTTGGCCGCGCTCGCGGCTGTGGAGAGCTTGTATGCGTTCGGACGCTCGCTGCCACCTGACGCGTTGCCCGAGAAGGGCCGTTTCGGTCGTCCCACATGGCCGGAGCCATAGCTTGATGGTCACGAGGCCGAAGTCGGTCGGGAAGCCTGCCAGAGCTCGGCGCTCTATCCCGGCACCGCAAAGAACAGCCCCCCTCCCCGCCTCTGCTACCGGCATCCGGCTCTACACGGCGGGGGGCGCCCGCAAGTACGTTACCGCCGACGAGCGCGACGCCTTCCTGCGCGAGGCCGAGCGCGTCGAGCGCCAGGTGCGTACTCTCTGCATGACCCTCGCCTACGCCGGCTGCCGTTTGTCCGAGGCCCTCGCCCTCACCGCCGACCGGGTTGACCTTGCCGCCGGTGTGCTGGTGATCGAGAGCCTCAAGAAGCGCCGGACTGGCATCTATCGCGCCGTGCCTGTCCCCCCGGCCCTGCTCGACGCCCTCGACCTGGTGCACGGCATCCGCGAGCTGCAATCCCGCCGCGGCAAGGGACGCGGCGAACGGCTGTGGCCGTGGTCGCGCATGACCGGCTGGCGCGCCGTGCACGCAGTGATGAGCGCCGCCGACCTCGACGGCCCGCAGGCCTCCCCCAAAGGATTGCGCCACGGCTTCGGCGTGGCCGCGGTCTCCGCCGGTATCCCCCTCAACTTGGTGCAGAAATGGCTCGGCCACGCCCAGCTCACCACTACCGCCATCTATGCCGATGCCGTCGGCGCCGAGGAAAAGGACATCGCCAGGAGAATGTGGGGTTAAGTGGCATCCCCAGCCCCGCTCGGCCTTCCACCTTGAAGAACCCAAGCCGAAGGGTTATATCCGACTATGAGTCGGGTGTTTGTCTCTGAAGCCACTGGGGCTGGGATCTACGTATTCGCCGACGACCACTGCCCGCCGCACGTTCACGCCCGCCACCGTGGCGAGGGCTGGGTTGCGCGTGTGAGGTTTTCCTATGTTGGCAGCGAGGTGGAGTTGCTCAGTATCGCGCCGCTGAAGAATGTTCCACGCCAGCGCGTGGTGAACGAGCTTTTGGACGATATTCAAGCTCGGCTAACGGATTGCCGGCGAAGTTGGTGGACGACGAGACAGACAACCTGCTTGACGAACCAATGGGCCGTCGCGCTGGCGGGCGGAAATATCGCGCTGCACCCAGAACGTACGCGGGAAGCCAAGCAGATCGCAGGCGCCAGCTACGACGCGGCGACCGAAAAGCTTCAGGTGACCTTTCAGGATGGCACGACGGCGGAAGTGAGCACGCAACCATGATCCGGTATCAGATCACCGACGCTGAATATGCTGCGGCACTTGCTGCCGGCCGGGCGGAAGCCGAAACAGAGGTTCGGGCACAAGCCGTTCGCTATGTGCCCGACCGCGATGCCATTGAGATCGTGACGAACCGCAATGCTGGCTTTTTGATCCCCCGGCAGTGGATCGGTGCATTGCAAGACGTACCGCCGGAAGAGCTGGCAAAGTTGGAAGTGTGGCCGGACGGATCGGCTATCGAGCTTGAAGACCGGGACATCCATATCAGCGTCAATGGTCTGCTGACCGCGGCCTTGCCCGCGATGCTGCCGCCGCGCGCCGTGGCGGCGATCTTCGCAAGCCGCGGAGGCAAAGCGACTTCGGACGCGAAGCGGAGCAGCGCCCAGGCCAATGGGCGGAAAGGGGGGCGGCCCGCAAAGGCCTCGAGGACTGAAGCCGCCTGAGTGGGGCCGAGGACGGGGGCGGGCGACCCCACGTTGAGTACATCACCAGGCTTGCGGGCAGAGGTGCGCCGCCGAGGCGCCATGTTGGCATTCCTCCCTTTACTACCCAGGTGCTGCGGTATATGCGTGTGTGCATGTAACGCCGTGTTGGCGTAGGGGCGCAACGATGTCCGTGCTGACAATTGCCAGTTCGAAGGGCGGCCCTGGAAAGACAACGGTCTGTCAGCTACTGGCGGGTAGTCTTGCTGGCGAGGCGAAGCTTGTTCTCCTTGACGCGGATCCAAGCCAGGCCCTCTCTCGGTGGGCGAGGTCGGCCTATGAGGGCTCGCCGTTTGAGACATTGGCGGAGCCCGATGAGACCCGCTTGGCCCATCTGATAGCGGCGAAGGCCGACGCGGCCGACCTAGTGATTGTTGATACGGCCGGATTTGGCAATCGTGCAGCCTCGGTGGCCATGACTTCAGCCGATGCAGTGATTGTCCCCACCCTCTCGGGGGAGGCAGATGTCACTGAGGCGGAGAAGACAATGCGGTTGATTGAAGGATTGGCGCGAGCCGCCAGGCGAGAGATTCCTGCTCGGGTGCTTCTCAACCGCGTGCGAAAAACCACCCTCGCCCGCCATGCCGCGGCCGAGGTGACAGCTGCGGGACTCGCTCAATTCAATGCCACTATTAGCGACCTCGTTGCGTACGGCGAAATGACCTACAGCGGACGTGTGCCGACCACGGGAGTTGCTGGCGCAGAGGTTGCCGCCTTAATCGCCGAGATGCGTGTGCTAGGTTGGGCGCCTGTAATAACGGCGTCACGTGAGCATGTCGGTTCGTAGGGACGTAACGACGTGAAGAACCTAAAGCCTCGCTCCTCGCGCCCCACCCCAGAGGACGCTCTGGCTATTGCGACCCAGACGGCGCCAACCCTGCCCCCGGCCCGGCTTAACGTTGATGACCGCCCCACGACGCTCAACCTTCGCGTACGTTCGACCACCATTGAGGCGCTGATGGCAGTCGCACACGGACGCGGCCTCACGATGAAGCAGGTGGTTTGTCAGGCGCTTGCCGATGCCGGTGTGCCTGTCGCGTCGGCTGACCTTGAAGATCGGACCCCACGACGCAAGGACTCCGGCCGGGCAGGATTGTAACGACGTAACCATAGAATTACGTACAGCCGTAACTAGGTTGTGTGGACGGAATCCCAGCCATGCGTAATTTGCGGATTCCCGAATCGGTATTTCATCGAATCACTGGGTGGTCGGCAAGGGAGGCCGGCCATGCTGACGCAGATGACCGAAGCGGATTGGGAGATCGTGCTGACGGTGTTCGACGCCGCGCAGTCGCGGCGGGGCGAGCCGGGGCACGATGATCGCAAGTTCCTGGAAGCGATCTTCTATTTCACAGTGCACAACATAAAGTGGCGTGCGCTGCCGGCGGAATTCGG
>Ga0335073_10008724_pt1 | contig 14231 bp, 11 predicted proteins | sample Lox_Sample_22_FD_207093 | JGI IMG/M metagenome (GOLD analysis project Ga0335073, IMG submission 207093) | Soil microbial communities from Loxahatchee National Wildlife Refuge, Florida, United States - Lox_Sample_2.2 | ecosystem: Environmental > Terrestrial > Soil > Wetlands | place: USA... | reverse complement strand
CGCCAGCTCCGGGATCAGCCAGGAGAGCTTGTTCGAGGAATCGCCCCAGTGCGCGGCCGTGGCTACCCGGATCGCGGCGGCATGGGTCTCGTCCAGCACGCGCGTGGTTTGCGCCGCGTCGATCAGGCCGGAATAGCGCTTCACCGCCAAGGGCTGGACGATGTGCACCATGTATTCGTGATGCATCTCGATATCGCCCGCCGCGGCGAGCGCTTTGTGCAGCATCGCCGTGCCGGAGCGGCCGCTGGAGACGATGAAGAAGGGGGCGGTGTCGCGCATCGTTAACCTTCTTTTAGCCATGGGGGATTTAGAAACGGTTAAGCACGAGGAATCAGGTGAGCGGCCCTCTCTTCATCGCGGAAGCTTCCAGCAATCACGGGCGCGATCTCGCCCGCGCGCTCGCCTTCGTCGACGCGGCGGCGGATGCCGGCTGCGACGCGGTGAAATTCCAGCTCTTCCAGATCGACCGCATGTTCGCGCCCGAGATCCTGGCGCAGAGCGCCAAGCATCGCGCCCGCCGCGAGTGGGAATTGCCGCTGGCCCATCTCGCGCCGCTGGCCGCGCGCTGCGCCGCGCGCAACATCCAGTTCTCCTGCACGCCGTTCTATCGCGAGGCGGTGGCGGAGCTGGAGCCTTATGTCGATTTTTACAAGATCGCGTCCTATGAACTCTTGGTGACGCCGCTGTTGCAGGCCTGCGCCGCGACGGGCAAGCCGGTCGTGCTCTCCACCGGCATGGCGACGCTCGACGAAATCAAAGCGGCGGTGTCGGTGCTACCCGATGTGACGCTTCTGCATTGCGTGTCGGCCTATCCGACGCCGGTGGAGGACGCCAACCTCGCCGCCATCCAAACCATTCGCGACGCCACAGGCCGCGCCGTCGGCTGGTCGGACCATACCCGCCGCCCCGCCGTTATCGAGCGCGCGGTGCATCGCTGGGGCGCGAGCGTGGTCGAATTCCATCTCGATCTCGACGGTGAAGGCGCGGAATATGAAGCCGGCCATTGCTGGCTGCCCGAGGAGATCGCCCCCGTCATCGCCCGCATTCGCGAAAGCCTTGTGGCGGATGGCGAAGGCTTCAAAGGCCCGCAGCCGTCGGAGCTTTCGGATCGCGACTGGCGCGCCGATCCCACAGACGGCATGCGCCCGCTCAAGCACATCCGCGCCGACTGGACGCCGGAAGCGGCATGATCCCCGAACCGTCCGATCATATCCGCATCGTCGCCGTGATCCAGGCGCGCATGGGCTCCACGCGCCTGCCCGGCAAGGTGCTGAAGCCCATCGCGGGCCAGCCGCTCCTCTGGCACATCGTGCATCGGTTGAAGCGCTCGCAGTTCATCGAGGACATCGCCATCGCGACCTCCACCAATGCGCGCGACGACGCCATCGTCGAATGGGGCCGCGATAACGCTGTCACCGTCGTGCGCGGGCCGGAGGACGACGTGCTCGCCCGCTTCGCCCGCGCCGCTGAGGTGATGGACGCCGATGTCATCGTGCGCGTCTCGTCCGACGCGCCGTTCATCGACGCCAGCTTCATCGATCACCTCATCGCCTCGCTCCTGGAGCAGGACGCGGACTACGTGCTCTTGGAAGAGGACGCGGTGACGGCCCATGAGGGCGTCGATCCGTTCACGCGCCGCGCGCTCGACCGGCTGATGATGGATGCGCCCGACGATCCCGCCGCGCGCGAGCACGTCACGGGCTATTTCAAGCTCCATCCCGATTTCGTGCGCATCGCGCGCGCGCCCGCTTATCCGGCCCTGGCGCGCGAAGCGGGGCGGCTGACCATCGACACGCCGGACGATCTGGCTTTCGTCGAGGCCGTGCATGCGCGGCTGGAGGCGAAGGCGGGCGAGGCGTCGCTGTCCGATCTGTTGTTGCTCCTCGAGCGTGAGCCGGGTTTGCGCGCGCTCAACGCTCATGTGCAGCAGAAGCCGATCCGCGCCGAAGGCGGGCTGGCACTCATCCGCTGCGACGGCGGCGGGCGCTTCGGCTATGGTCATGTCAAACGCATGGTGGCGCTGGCGCGCGCGTTGCGCGACCGCGAAGGCATCGGCTCGGTGTTCGCCGTGAACGGCACGGCGGATGCGCATGAGCCCATCATCCGCGCCGGATTCGAAGCGATCGAGGCGACCGCCTTGCCGGAGATGGTGCGGGCGCGCGATCCGGATCTGGTGATCTGCGATCTGCGCGAAGGCGTGACACGCGACGAACTGGCGTCGCTGTCGCCGCTCAAGATCGCCATCGATGACGGCTCCGCCCTCCGGCTCGCCGCCGATCTTGCCTATTATCCGCCGGTGCCGCAGGCCGCGGCGCTGGAATGGCACGGCTCGCAGTGCGAACCGCGCATCGGCTGGGAATGGTCGCTGCTGGGCATGAACAGACCGGGCGCGAGCCCGCGCACGCTATCGCCGCGGCCGACCTTGCTGGTCAGCATGGGCGGCAGCGATCCGCATGAACTCACCTTGCGCATGGCGCGTGCGCTGACGCGGCTCAATCCCGTCTTCCGCGCCCGCTTCGTCATCGGCCCGGGCATGGAGAATCGCGGCCGCGTCGCCCGCGCCATCGCCTCGCTCGCGCCGCATTTCGAAACGGTGGAGGGCGCGGCCGATCTCGCCGCCGAATATGGGGCCAGCGATCTCGCGCTCGTCGCCTTCGGCGTCACGGCCTATGAGCTTGCCGCCTATGGCGTTCCGGCGCTCTATCTTGGCCTGACCGAAGATCATGCGCTCTCGGCATCGGCGTTCGAGCAGGCGGGCATGGGCCTGTCGCTCGGCGTGGCGGAGCGCATCGAGGATGAGGACATCACCCGCGCCGTCTGGGCGCTGATGTCCGATGCGCCGCGCCGCCGCGAGATGCGCGCCGCGGGCCTTGCGACCATCGACAGCGACGGGGCCGCGCGGATCGCGAGCGACATCGCGCAGCAATGGCGCGCGCGCCGCGCCGGTACGCTTAGGCGCGCAGTTGGCTGAGCGTTCTTTCGAAGCTCGAGCGCCAGTCGCCGGGCCTGTCCGGCATCATCAGCGAACAGGATGGCGCGAGCGGCTCATAGTCCTGGCCGAAGGCCGTCCAGCTCGTGTCGTAGAGGATCTTGTAGGTCGGGACACCTGCGGCGGAGGCGAGCCACGACACGGCGGTCGGTGCGCTGACCACGGCATCGAGCGTCGATAGCAGCGTGCAAGTGCGGTCGAGCTCGTTCTTCTGGTCGAGGCCTTCGATCATCATGATCGGCCGCCCGCTCAGCGACTCCAGCACGGCGACTTCCTCGGCCGTCGCGTCGTATTGCACCGAGACGACCTCGCCGGGGATTTCGCGGAGGAACGCGGCCCAGGCTTCCAGCGGCGCGAACTGGCGCGAGCGTTCTCCCCCCAGCTTGCCGCTACGCCAGCAAATGCCGATGGCCCTCTCGCGTCTGGGCGCGGGCTCGGGCACGAGATAGGCATGCGGCCTGGGGAATTGCTCGATCCGTTTGCGCAAGAGCTTAAGCAGGCTCCCCATCTCGATGGCGAGATTGGCGCCGCCGGTCTGCTTCAGCCAGCCGTACTGCGCGGTGGTGACGCCGCCGCGTGTTTCCATCCGCGATGGCTTCACGACCGCAAGGGGGAAGGAGCGCGCGAACAGGCTCACAAGACGCGGCTCGCATTCGATGATCACGTTCGTGCCGAGTTCTCCGAAGAGGCTCGCGAACATGATCTGGTCGCCGACGCCCTGTTCGGCCGTGACGAGCAGGCGCTTCTGCCTGCGCTGGCTGCCGCCATCCCAGCGCGGGAGATTGTGATCGCAGACCGGCGCCTTGCCGGAGATCTTCAGCCGCGCGGCATAGTCGCGCCAGCCGTCCTCCAGATTGCCGTGCAGCAGATGCAGGATCGCGCGATTGAGCCTGGCCTGCGGATTGCGCGGGTCCCGCTGGATGGCGCGGTCATAGAGCGGCAGCGCCTCGTCCGGCGCGCAGAGATCGGCGAGATTGCACAGGGCGGCCGGGTAATCGGGCCGCAAGTCCAGCGCGCGGCGGTAATGCGTCTCGGCCTTCGCGGTGTCGCCCATCTCGCGATGGATCGAGCCCATGGTCAGCCACAGCTCCGGCACATCCGCCATGGCGGGCGCGAGCAGAGCTTTTGCGGCGGCGAACTGGCGGTTGGCGCGCAAGAGATTGGCGAGATTGATCAGCGCCTCGAGCCGCCCGGGCTCCAGCGCCAGCACGCGGCGGAAGAATTCCTCCGCCGGCCGCGCCATGCCGAGCGCGCGCGCCGTATTGCCCAAGGCGAAGAGGGTGTGCGTGTCGTCCGGCTTCGCGGCCAAGGCCGTCTCGAAACAGGCGATGGCTTCGGCGTGGCGGCCACTTGCCTGGAGCTTGAGGCCTTGGGCGTAAGCATTCATGGCGCTTCTCTGCCATGGGCGCGATTAAGCCCGCGTTAAGCATGCGCGTCGGTTAGCGCGCCATTAAGGCCGAACGCGCCAGAATGCGGCCATGTCCGTGGCGATCGACCCGTCCGTCCTGATCAATTACTACAACGCGAAGCTGCCGGTGGCGCAGTCCGCGACGGCGTCGTCGTCCGCCTCGTCCTCGGCGACGAAATCCGCGACCGCGAACGATCAGCCGCCTTGGGAAGCGACGACCTCGCCCACGCAGCAGGCTTCCGATGCGGCGGCGCTCTCGACCACGAACTTCCTCGATCTCAGCAAGGTCAGTCTCTCGCCCAGCCAGAGCGCCGACGCCAAGACCGAGCAGGACAACCAGAAGCTCTTCGCCCTCTATCAGGCGGTGAACACGCTTTCGAACATCGCCTCGATGTCGGGGCGCGACGGCACCACCGCGGGCCAGCAGACGGGCTACAACACGCGCTTCCAGCAGGGCCTGTCGCAGATCCAGTCTTTCCTGTCGTCGACCAGCTTCAACAATTTCACGCTCCAGGCCGGCACGCCCAGCGCCACCGCGACGTCGACCGTGACGGTGCCGCTGGCGAGCTTCGGCTATCAAGGCGGCACGGTGGTGAACGACGCCAACATCGCCAATCCGCTCGCCAATGTCAGCGCCGACGAGAGCTTCGACATCTCGGTGACCAAGGGTGGCGTGACGAGCGACGTGCCGATCGACCTGTCGCAGGTCCAGGGCGGGCTCACCATCGACAATATCGTCGGCTATGTGAACCAGCAGCTTTCGGCGGCGGGTTACGCCACGCGGTTCCAGCGCGTCATCACCCAAGGCTCCATCGACGATCCGACCACCGCGAAGTACGGCATCTCGATCAACGCCGCGCCGAGCGAGACGGTGAGCCTGTCGTCCGCCGCCGCCACGCCTTCGCTCTATGTCGCCGGCACCAGCGGCACGTCGGTTTCGACGTCCGACACCGCGGCCGATCAGCAGGGCCGCCTCGTCAAGCTCGACCTGTCGTCGGGCACGCCGCAGGGCGTGTTCAACGCGACATCCGATCCCGACACCGGCAACACCACCGCGCAGCAGACAGTGGTGGACGGGCAGGGCAACGTCTATGTGCTGGGCAACGCGACCGGCGACACCGGCAACCAGCTCAACCAGGCGGACCAGGACGTCACGCTGTCGAAATACGATTCCGCCGGCAATCTGCAATGGACCAAGCTGCTCGGCTCGACCGGCACGGCGTCGGGCTACGGGCTCGCGGTCGATCCCACGGGCGGCGTCGTCATCTCCGGCGCGACCAACGCCGATCTCACAACCACGGCCATCGCCGACGGCAACACCGACAGCTTCGTCACCAAATATAATGGGGACGGCAGCCAGGCCTGGACGACGCAGATCCAGACCTTGAACCAGAACCAGGCCAATGCGGTCAGCGTCGACGCGCAGGGCAATGTCTATATCGGCGGCCAGGTCAAAGGCGTGATCGGCGCGGGCCAGGTGAGCGCGGGCGGCGGCGACGCCTACATCGCCAAGCTCACCAGCAAGGGCAAGCTCAGCTACGAGCAGGAATTCGGCACGTCGGGCGCGGATTCGGTCGCCGCCACCGCCATCGACTCCAACGGCGATCTCGTCGTGGCGAGCGTGCAGAACGGCCACGCCATCCTATCGAAATATGCGGGCGGCGACGCCACGCAGACGCCGGTCTGGACGATGGATATGGGCGATCTCGCGGGCGGCGCGATCTCCGGCCTTGCGGTCTCGAACGGCAAGATCGCGATCTCCGGCACCACGACCAACGGCGCGCTCAACGCGCCGGTCGCGGCTGTGTCGAACGGCGGCACCGACGCTTTCGTCCTGACCGCGACCGATGGCGGAACCTCCGTGACAGCGAATGCCGTCAGCTATGTCGGTACGTCGGGTTCGGACAAGGGCGGCGCGGTCACCATCGGCTCGGACGGTACGGTCTATCTCACCGGCACGACGACGGGCACGTTCGCCGGCGCCACGCGCACGGTGGCCAACGTCAACAACATGTTCGTCTCGAGCATCGCGGGTGACGGCTCGGTGTCGTGGACGCAGCAATATGGCGGCGCCAGCGGCCAGTCGACCGGCGCTGGCATCGCCATCGACACGCAAGGCTCCAGCGTGCTCGATGCGCTCGGCCTGCCGCGCGGAACGGTGACGGTGAACCAGTCCGTCGACCTTACCTCGCAGAGCACCTTGCGCGCGGGCGACAGCTTCAACATCGACCTGCAGGGCACGGGCGCGCGCAACATCAAGATCACCATCGACCAGGGCGAGACGCTGCAAAGCCTCACCACCAAGATCAATGCCGAGCTGATGAATTCCGGAAAGGCCAGCGTGACGTTCGCGAATGGCGGGGAAGCGCTGCAGATCAAGCTCAATAGCGGCTTCACCGCGTCGCTGGTCTCCGGCCCCGCTGATTTCGACGCGCTGGCGCGGCTGGGTATTCCGGCCGGCACGCTGACCGCGGCGTCTTCGGGCTCGTCGTCCAGCGCGTCGTCAGGTTCGGCCACGCAGGTCTTCGGACTCGGCCTCACCAAGTCGCTCGATGTGTCCGACACGGCGAGCGCCAATGCGGCGCATGCGACCTTGCTGAACGTCTTGTCGGCGATCCGCACCGCCTACCGCACCACCAACGCGCCCGCGACCACCACGAGCACGACGTCCTCGTCGTCCAGCGGAACGGTGCCGGCCTATTTGCAGGCCCAGCTCGCGAGCTACACCTCCGCCCTCACCATGCTGGGCGGCAGCACGTCGACGAGTGCTTAAACCACGCTGTTGTAGAGCATCGCGCCGCTGGAGCGGGGCGGGGGCAGGGCGCGGCCGTAGGGGCGCGCGGCATTGCGCTTCTTGTCCACGTCGCTGGCGATCGCCTGGATGAGGCCTTCGCTGGCGTTCTTCACGCGGGTGAGAAGGCGGGCATGCAGCGCCAGGGTCTCGCGGAAGCGCTTGGTCGCGGCCATCAAATTCTGGCGGAGGGCAGCGGGCGCGGCCTTGGTCATGGCGATGTCCACGCCACTGGCTTCGCGATTGTAGAGCAGCGTGAGCTGCTGCATATCGGGTGCGATCACCTGCATGTCGCGGGCGCGGCCGCTTTCGATGAGCGCGATATCGGCGGCGAGCGTTTCGGTCAGCCGCTCGGTCAGGGCGATCAGGCGTTCGATCTTGGCGCTCATGCCTTGATTTCCTGGGTGTGCAGGAGCTGGCGGGTGATGGCGTCGGAAAGGCCGAAGCCGCCGCTGGATTCGATCTGCTTGCCGTATTCGTCGGTGAGCAGCGAACGGAACATCTCCTCGCCCTCGCCACCGCCGAATTCGCCGTCGGTGGGGATGCCTTCGAACATCTGGCCGAGGAATTCGGAGATGAAGCCGCCCTCGAACTGCTTGGCGACTTTTTTGGCGGTGGCGGGATCGACGGTGTTGCGCGGCGCCTGCAGCGTCTGCTGCTTGGCCGCCAGCATCGCGCCCTGGATGTCGAGGCTGGTGTTCATCGTTACCCCACCACCTCGATCTCGGCCTGCAGCGCGCCCGCGGCCTTGATCGCCTGAAGGATGGAGATGATGTCGCGCGGGCCCACGCCCAGCGCGTTCAATCCGTCGACCAGCTGATGCAGGCTCGCGCCTTGCGCCAGTACGGCCATCTTGTTGCCGTGGCTGTCGTCGACCTGGATCTGCGTGCGCGGCAGAACCTGTGTGGTGCCCTGGCTGAAGGGCGCGGGCTGGCTCGCCTGCGGCGTCTCGGTGACGCGGATGGTCAGGTTGCCCTGCGCGATGGCGACGGTGGAGACGCGCACGTCCGAGCCCATCACGATGACGCCGGAATTCTCGTCGATGACGACTTTCGCTGGCTCGTCGGGCGTGACTTTGAGCTGCTCGACATCGGTCAACAGTCCGACCACGCCGCCTTTGTAGCTCGTGGGCACCACAAGATGGACGGTCGAGGGATCGGAGACGACGGCAATGGAGCCGCCGAGATAGGCGTTGACGGCATCGGCGATGCGCGTGGCCGTGGTGAGGTCGGGATTGCGCAAGGAGAGCTTGATCGATTGCGCGTCGGCGAGCTTGAAGCCGATCTCGCGCTCGACGATGGCGCCATTGGCGATGCGCCCCGCGGTGGGCACGCCGCGCGTGACGCTGGCGCCCTGGCCTTGCGCGGAGAAGCCGCCGACGGCGACGGGGCCCTGCGCCAGCGAATAGATCTCGCCGTCGGCGCCGAAGAGCGGGGTGACGACGAGCGTGCCGCCCTGCAGCGATTTGGCATCGCCCAGCGCGCTGACGGAGACGTCGATGCGCGTGCCCTGGGCGGCGAAGGCGGGCAGGTTCGCGGTCACCATCACGGCGGCCACGTCCTTGGTCTGCATGGTGGTGCCGCGGGTGTTGACGCCCAGACGCTCCAAGATCGTATTGAGACTCTGCTGAGTGAAAGGCGCGTTGCGCAGACTGTCGCCCGAGCCGTTGAGGCCGACGACCAGGCCATAGCCGACCAGCATGTTGTCGCGGATGCCTTGGACGTCGACGAGGTCCTTCACCCGGCTGAAGGCAAAGGCCTGCAAGGGCGCAAGCGCCAGGACGGCGGCGAGGAGGGCAGTGACGGACTTGCGAAAGCGGGCCATGGCATTCTGCTGGGCGTAAGTTTCCGCGAGTGTCCTTGCGAGGATCGAGCCAGGATGAATGACAATGAAATCAATGGCTTGGCATGCAGAATCGGGCCTGCCCGGCAGGATTTTCCGGGCAGGAATGGCCGCGCGCCCTTGTGAGGCCCGTCCGCGGCGGGCAGCATCGGGGTATGCTCGAACTTCGATCCCTCGCGGGCTTTTTGGCGGTCACGCTCCTGCTGACGGCGCCGGCCGGAGCGCGCATGGTCACCGTGCCCTTCGACTTTTCGCGGCATCAGATTGGCCTGGACGTCCAGGTCCACGGAACGCCGCTCTATATGTTCCTCGATACCGGCAACAGCCCGTCGGCCATCGATACCGCCCGCGCCAAATCCCTCGGCTTGAAGATCGACTTCGCCCATGGCGGCGAGGCGTCGGGCCAGGGTGACGCGGTGCATATGATGGTCTATCCGACGTCGATCGACGGTCTGACTATCGGCGGCGAACATTTCGACGCCGTCGAGGCTCTCGCGGCCGATCATGCCGCCATCAGCAAGGCCTATGGCCGCGCCGTCGACGGGACGCTGGGTCACAGTTTCTTCCTCGGGAGGGTGGTGCTGATCGACTATCCGGCCCACACCCTCACCATTTCCGACAATGCGGCTGATGTTGCGCCGCAGCTCGCCGCCTGCCGCGCCTGGCGCATGCCGCTCAAATCGTTCAAGGGCGACACGATCCCGATCGTGGAAATGGGGATCGGCGAGGCCAAGCTGCCGGTCAGCATCGACACTGGGTCCGACAGCGTGGTGGAACTGTTTCAGCACGCGCTCGATATGCCGGCCGTTAAGGCCGCGCTTGTGGAAGATGGGAGCTCCATCAGCACCGGCGCGCGCGGCGCCTACAGCGTGAAGCTCTACAGGCTGAACGCGCCGCTGAGCCTCGGACCATTTGTCTTGGCCGCCGGCCAGCGCGTGATGGTCACGGGCGATGCCGGCACGGCCGATACAAGGCTGGCCAATGTGGGCAACCGGCTCCTGGAAGGCCTCAAGATCAAGCTCCTTCTCGACTATCGGAACAACGAAATCGGCTTCTTCGGTTGCGCCCAATAGGGGCGGCGAATATGAGGGTCCGGCCGAAGCTTTGAGAGTGTGCCATGCCTGATTCCCAACTGGTCCTGCTCCGCCATGGCGAGAGCGAGTGGAACAGGCTCAACCTCTTCACCGGCTGGCGGGACGTGAAGCTGTCCGAACAGGGGGAGAAGGAGGCGCGCGAGGCCGGGCGGCTGCTCCATGCCGAGGGCTTCAAATTCGATCTCGCGCACACCTCGCTTCTCAAGCGCGCGATCAAGACGCTGTGGCTGAGCCTGGAGGGGCTCGACCAGATGTGGATCCCCGTCGCCAAGCATTGGCGGCTGAACGAGCGCCATTACGGCGATCTCCAGGGCAAGGACAAGAAAGCGGCGGTGCAGAAATTCGGCGAGGAGCAGGTGCATGTCTGGCGCCGCTCCTACGCCACGCCGCCGCCGCCGTGTGATGTGAATTCCGAGGACTACCCCGGCCACGACCGCCGCTATGCCGATGTCGACAGAGCCGATCTGCCGCGCAGCGAAAGCCTGAAGGACGTGCTCGCGCGCGTCATGCCCTATTGGAACGGGGTGATCGTGCCGGAGCTGCGGGCGGGCAAGACGATCCTCATCGCCGCACACGGCAATTCGCTGCGGGCGCTGCTCAAGCATCTCGAAGGGCTGAGCGACGAGGCCATCACCGACGTGAACATCCCCACCGGCGTGCCGCGCGCCTACACGCTCGACAAGGACTTCAAGGCGGTGAGCGCGCGCTATCTGGGCGAGGACGTCGAAGCCCGCATCGCGGCGGTGAAGGCCCAGACGCAGAGCCAACCCTCCCCTTGAGGGAGGGTCGAAAAACGTCCTTTGCGTTTTTCGGGGTGGGGTCATGCTCGCATGCCGGTGGCCCAACCCCACCCCGAAATTTTGCTGCGCAAAATTGTCGGCCCTCCCTCAAGGGGAGGGCGATTTGGCGTGAATTGTTCTAGACTCTGCTTCGTGAAAGTCCTTTCCGCATTGCTTTTCGTCGTTCTCGCGAGCGCACCTGTGCTCGCGAAGCCGCACAAGGCTGAGCCGAAGCCGGTCGCCGCGCATGCATCGCACAAGCCCGCGCCGCCGCCTGCGTTGAAGCCGGACGATACGGTGAAAGATCTGTCCGGCGCGATTCCGGCGAACCAGGCGGCGAAGCTTCCCTCGACGGCGGATCAGTACCAATCGCTCACCAACCAGATCGCCAAGTCCAAGCCGCAGGTGAATTCGGCGAAGGAGAAGAGCGACTCGCTGAAAGCCGAGGCCGCTGCGTTGCGCGAGAAGCTGGTGGCGACGGCGGCGCGGGTGCAGTTCCTGGAGGAGGAGAAAGGCCGCATCGATGTCGAGGTCACGCGGCTGACGGCGCAAGAAGAGACGCTCTCGGCGGATTTCGCGCGCGACCGCGTGCGAGTCGCGCATCTGCTGGCCGTGATGGAGCGGATGCAGCAGGACATGCCGCCCGCGCTCGCCATGCGGCCCGACGATGCGTTGGGCGCGGCGCGGGCCTCGATGGTGCTGGGCTCGAGCTTGCCGCGTGTCTATGGCGCGGCGGCGGCGCTCAGCCGCAAGCTCGCGCTGCTGAGGAAAACTCGCGCCGATCTCATTATCCGCCGCGCCGAAAGCGCCAAGACGGCGCTCGCCTTGGGTTCCGCGCGCGTGGAACTCGATCAACTTCTTGCGATGAAAAGCCGCGAAGCCGACGAAGCGGCGGCGCGTTACGGCGATCTCGCCGCCAAGCTCGACGCGGCGGCCGATCAGGCGGCCAATCTCGGTGCTCTGCTGGAGAAGGTCGCTTCCTTGCGCAAAGGTCCGCCCGGCGCCGGCATTACAATCGTGACAGCCGGGGGCGAAGCGCCGCAATTGGGCCCGAAAAAGGGTGTCATGATCCGCCCCGTGGTCGGTTCCGTAATCGCAGGCGGCGGCGAAGAGGGCGCGAAGTCTCCGGGCCTGAGTTTTCTCACCGCGCCCAAGGCGCGGGTGGTTTCCCCTGCCGACTCAAGGGTGTTGTTTGCCGGCCGTTACCATAAGGAGGGCCAAGTCTTGATCCTGGAGATGGGCGGCGGCTACGATCTGGTGCTCGCGGGCCTGGAGCGTGTGGACGTCAAGCCAGGCGACCAATTGCTGGCGGGAGAGCCGGTGGGACTGATGCCGGAAGGCGCGAGCGCAAGGCTCTATTTCGAAGTGCGGGACAACGGCAAAGGCATCTCCCCCGCGCCGTTCCTCGGTGGCGATCTCAAGAAGGCGAAGAGAACATGAATCGGATTGCGTTGGTGAGTGTCGGTGCGGCTGCCGGTTTCGCGGCCGCCTTCATGCTGTTCCCGGTCGCGCATGGCGCGACGGACGGCTCCTATCACCAGCTCGATCTCTTCCGCGCCGCGTTCGATCTCGTGCGCAAGGACTACGTGCGCCCCGTCTCCGACCAGGAGCTGGTGAACAACTCCATCGAGGGCATGGTCTCCGGCCTCGATCCGCATTCGAGCTACATGGACGCGAAAGCGTTCAACGATCTGAAGATCCAGACCAGCGGCCAGTTCGGCGGCCTCGGCCTCGAAGTTACGCAGGAAGACGGCCTCGTCAAAGTCATCGCGCCGATCGACGACACGCCGGCGGCGCATGCCGGCCTCAAGACCGGCGACTTCATCGGCGGCATCGACGGCGTTCCGATCCAAGGCATCTCGCTCGACGACGCGATCAACAAGATGCGCGGCCAGCCCGGCACGAAGGTGACGATCACCATCCTGCGTCCCGGCGCCAAGAAACCGTTCGACGTGGCGCTCACCCGCGCCGTCATCGCGGTCGACGCGGTCAAATATCATCGCGAGGGCGATGTCGGTTACATCCGCCTGCCCACCTTCAACGAGAAGACCGATGAGGGTCTGGAGCGCGCGGTGCGCGATCTGAAGCGCCAGATCGGCCCGGGCCTCAAGGGCTATGTGCTCGACCTGCGCAACAATCCCGGCGGCTTGCTCGACGAAGCGGTCGCGGTGTCCGACGATCTTCTGAACAGCGGCGGCATCGTCACCACCAAGGGCCGCAACGCCGGCGACAATTCGCGCTACGACGCGCGCGGCGGCGACATCACCGACGGCAAACCCATCGTGGTCTTGATCAATGCCGGCACGGCGAGCGCCTCTGAGATCGTGGCCGGCGCGCTGAAGGACGACAAGCGCGCCACCGTCATCGGCATGACCTCCTTCGGCAAGGGCTCGGTGCAGACGATCCTGCCGCTGTCGCCCGGCAACGGCGCGCTGCGTCTCACCACCGCGCGCTACTACACCCCGTCCGGCCATTCGATCCAGGCGCTCGGCATCACGCCCGACATCGCGGTGGCGCAGGGCGACGAGAACGACGCCGCCACCAAGCTGCAGCGCGAGAGCGAGGCCAATCTGCCGGGCCATCTCTCGGGCGAGAAGGCGAACAAGAAAGAGGTCCCGCCGGTGAAGGCGCCCGCGGGCAAGAAGTTCGACGATTTCCAACTGTCCTACGCGCTTGACCTGCTTCGCGGCAAGCCGATGAAGAGCGCGGATGCGAACTGAGATGGCCCTGAAACGCGTTGCTCTCATTTCCATCGGCATGGGCGCGGGCTTCTGCGCCGGCCTGGCGCTGCTGCCCATCGCGTATGGCGACGATCTCGCCGGTTCGCAGAAGGAGCTTCAGCGCTTCGGCGAGGCCTATAACGTCGTGCGCGAGCGCTATGTCGAGCAGCCCGACGACAAGACCATGGTCGAAGGCGCGATCAACGGGATGATGTCCAATCTCGATCCGCATTCGTCTTACTTCGATCCCAAGGCCTTCGCCGACATCACCGTGAAGACCGAAGGCCAGTACGGCGGCGTCGGCCTCGTGATCTCGGCCGAGACCGGCGTGGTCAAAGTGGTGCAGCCCATCGACGACACGCCTGGCTCCCGCGCCGGCATCAAGAAGGACGACATCATCAGCGCCATCGACGGCGTCTCGATGCTGGGCAAGAATCTCGACCAGGTGCAGCAGAAGCTGCGCGGGCTCGCCGGCTCCAAGGTCACGCTCACGATCACCCGCGCCGGCGTGAAGGATCCGTTCGACGTGAAGATCGTGCGCGCCGCGATCCAGGTGGAATCGGTCAAGTACAAGCGCGAGGGCGATGTCGGCTATATCCGCATTCCCG
>Ga0335073_10008723_pt1 | contig 14232 bp, 12 predicted proteins | sample Lox_Sample_22_FD_207093 | JGI IMG/M metagenome (GOLD analysis project Ga0335073, IMG submission 207093) | Soil microbial communities from Loxahatchee National Wildlife Refuge, Florida, United States - Lox_Sample_2.2 | ecosystem: Environmental > Terrestrial > Soil > Wetlands | place: USA... | reverse complement strand
GCGGAGAAGACGACCACCCCCGAGGCGGCGCCCGGCGATGCCGGCAGGCCGCGCGCCAGCACCGTCTTGGGCGCTTTGGGATCGAGCGTCGGATGGAGCAGCTGATCCAGCGATTCGGGCTCGATGCGGCGCACCGCCTCGCGCTGGTCGATCAATCCCGCCGCCGCCATGTCGACGGCGATCTTCAGCGCCGCCGCCGCGGTGCGCTTGCCGGTGCGGGTCTGCAGCATGTAGAGCTTGCCCTGCTGCACCGTGAACTCGATGTCCTGCATGTCGCGGTAATGCTGCTCCAGCGTCTCGCGCACTTTCGCGAGATCGCCGAACACGTCCGGCATTACCTCTTCCATCGCCGGCAGCGACGATTTGTTCGCCTTCTTGCCGGCGATCGTCAGGTGCTGCGGCGTGCGGATGCCGGCGACGACATCCTCGCCCTGCGCGTTGACGAGATACTCGCCATAGAACTCGTCGGCGCCGGTCGAGGGGTTGCGCGTGAAGGCGACGCCGGTGGCGCAATCATCGCCCATATTGCCGAACACCATCGCCTGGACATTGACCGCGGTGCCCCAGTCGGCGGGGATGTCGTGGAGGCGCCGATAGGTGATCGCGCGCTGGTTCATCCACGAGCCGAATACGGCGCCGATCGCGCCCCAGAGCTGCTCTTGCGGATCCTGCGGGAACGGCTTGCCCAGCTCGCGGCGGACGACGTCCTTGAAGCCCGCGACGACCTCCTCCCACTGCTCCGCCGTCAGCTCGGTGTCGAGCGTGATGCCGAGATCGAGCTTGGTGTTCTCGAGCAAATCCTCGAAGTGATGGTGGTCGACGCCCAGCACCACCTGGCCATACATCTGGATGAACCGGCGATAGCTGTCGAAGGCAAAGCGCCGGTCGCCGCTGCGCCGCTCCAGCCCGGCGATGGTGGCGTCGTTGAGGCCGAGATTGAGCACCGTGTCCATCATGCCGGGCATCGAGGCGCGGGCGCCCGAGCGCACCGAAACCAGCAGCGGGTTCCCGGCATCGCCGAATTTGGCGCCGATGCGCTGTTCGAGCTGGTGCAGCGCCGTCTCGACCTGCTCGCGCAGCTCCTTGGGATAGCTCTTGCCGTTGGCGTAGAAATAGGTGCAGACCTCGGTGGTAATGGTAAATCCCGGCGGCACGGGCAGGCCGAGATTGCTCATTTCGGCCAGGTTCGCGCCCTTGCCGCCGAGCAGGTTCTTCATCTCCGCCTTGCCCTCGGCCTTGCCTTCGCCGAAGCCATAGACCCATTTCGTCATCGTCCACCTATCCTTCGATCTGCGAGAAATCGGCGACCCGGTTGAGCGTGTCGCGGATTTGCGCCAGAAGCCGGAGGCGATTGGCTCGCAACTCCCGATCCTCGCAATTAACGGTTACGCGGGCAAAGAATTCATCTACCGGGCCGCGTAAACGCGCCAGTGCAGCCATTGCCGCCGTAAACGCCTCCCGCCCGAGCGCGTCGCCGCTTTCCCGCGCCGCGCGGTCGAGCTCCGCCGCCAGGCTCGCCTCCGCCGGCTCCGCCAGGAGCTTCGGGTCGGGCTCGCCGGGGTAGACGGCGCCATCCTTCTTCTCCTCGATGCGCACGATATTGGCGGCGCGCCGATAGGCCACGAGCAGGTTCGCCCCGTCATCCGTCTTGAGGAACGCATCCAGCGCCGCGACCCGGGCGAGCAGGCGGACGAGGTCGTCCTCATCGCCGAGCGCGAAGACCGCCGCGATGAGATCGTGGCGCACCCCCTCGCCGCGCAAATGCACCTTCAGCCGATCGGCGAAAAAGCCGAGGAGATCGGCGGTGGGGTCGCCGGCAAACGCATCGGCGCCTTCGCGGCCAATGGCAAAGGCCTGCCGGAACAACGATCTGAGCGGCAGTTTTAATCTGTTTTCGAGGATGAGGCGGATGACGCCCAGCGCGGCACGGCGCAGCGCGTACGGGTCCTTCGACCCCGTCGGCTTCTCGTCGATCGAGAAGAAGCCGACGAGTGAATCGATCTTATCCGCGAGTGCCACCGCGACGCTGACCGGCGCGCTGGGGCAGCGGTCACTCGGGCCCAGCGGCGAATAATGCTCGGCAATCGCCGCCGCGACCTCGGCCGGCTCGCCATCCCCCTGCGCGTAGTAGCGCCCCATGACCCCCTGCAGCTCCGGGAACTCGCCTACCATGCCGGTCGAGAGATCGGCCTTGGCGAGCTCGGCGGCGCGCCGCACCTGGGCAATTTCCGCGCCCGGCACCAGCGGCGCCAGCGCCGCGGCCAGGCGCATCACCCGTCCCGCCTTGTCGAGCACGCTGCCGAGCCGGGCATGGAAGACGCGCTCGGCCAGCTTCGGGATGCGGGACGCGAGCGCGACCTTCCGGTCCTGCTCCCAGAAGAAGCGCGCATCCGAAAGCCGCGCGCGCAGCACGCGCTCATTGCCGGCGACGATCGCCGCGCCGCCATCATCGGCGATCATGTTGGCGGTGACGAGGAAGCGCGGCGCCAGCCTCCCCACGCGGTCGAGGCAGGCGAAATATTTCTGATGCGTGCGCATCGCCGTCGTCAGCACTTCGGGCGGCAGGCTCAGGAATTCGGCATCGATGCGGCCGAGCAGCACCACCGGCCATTCGACGAGGCCGGTGACCTCGTCGAGCAGCGCCGGATCGTCCTTCACCGTAAGCTGCGCTTCGGCGGCCCGCTCATAGAGCGCGAGCGTGATCGCCTGGCGCCGGTCCTCGCGCCGCAGCATGACATGCGCCTCGCGCAGCTTGTGCCGGTAATCGGCGACATTGCGCACCCTCACCTTGCCCGGCGCGAGAAAGCGATGGCCGCGCGTCTCGTCGCCGACCGGCACGCCGTCGAGGGCGAGCGGCAAGACCGTGCCGTCGAGCAGTGACAGCGCGCTCGTCATCGGCCGCACCCAGCGAAACCCCGCGGCGGGAAAGCGCATCGATTTGGGCCAGGGCAGCTCCAGCACGACTTGCCGCAACAGATCCGGCAGCACCTCGGCGGCGGCGCGGCCGGGCCGGCGGATCACGGCGAAGTAGAAGACACCCTTGCCGGTGTCGCGGGCCTCGCATTGGTCGATCGCGGCGAGCCCGGCGCTTTTGAGAAATCCCTCGAGCGCGTTGCTCGGCGCGCCGACACGCGGCCCGCGCCGCTCTTCGGTCGTATCGGCCTGGCGCTCGGGCAGGCCGTCCACCACCAAGGTCAGGCGGCGCGGCGTGGAATAGCTCTGGACCTCGGCGGGAACGAGACCCGCCGCGGTGAGCTTCTCGCGCGCCAGCGCGGCGAAGTCCTCCGCCGCGCGGCTCTGCATGCGCGCCGGTATCTCTTCGGTGAGCAGCTCGAGGAGAAGCTCGGCCATTACCCAGGCGCCTGATGCGCGAGCCATCCCTCGCAGCACGCTTTGGCGAGCGCGCGCACGCGGCCGATATAGGCGGCGCGCTCGGTCACCGAAATGGCGCCGCGCGCGTCGAGCAGGTTGAAGGCGTGGCTCGCCTTGATGCACTGATCATACGCCGGCAGCGGCAGGCTGCGCGCCAGCAGCGCCTTGCATTCCTGCTCGGCATCGGCGAAGTGCTGGAACAGCAGCTTCGCATCGGCATATTCGAAATTGTAGGCGGAGAACTCGAACTCGGCGCGCTTGAACACATCGCCATAGCGGACGCCGGCGCCGTTATAGTCGAGATCGTAAACGTTCTCGACGCCCTGCACATACATGGCGAGGCGCTCGAGCCCGTAAGTGAGCTCGGTCGAGACCGGATCGCACTCGATCCCGCCGACCTGCTGGAAATAGGTGTATTGCGACACTTCCATGCCGTCGAGCCACACCTCCCAGCCGAGCCCCCAGGCGCCCAAGGTCGGGCTCTCCCAATCATCCTCGACGAAGCGGATGTCGTGGTGCCGGGCGTCGATGCCGAGCGCGGCCAGGCTGTCGAGATAAAGCTGCTGGCTCTCCATCGGCGCCGGCTTCAAGATCACCTGGAACTGATAATAATGCTGCAGCCGGTTGGGATTCTCGCCATAGCGCCCGTCGGTCGGGCGGCGCGAAGGCTGAACATAGGCGGCACGCCAAGGGTTGGGGCCGAGCGCGCGCAACGTGGTCGCGGGATGGAACGTCCCCGCCCCCATCTCGACGTCATAGGGCTGGAGGATGACGCAGCCTTGCGCGGCCCAATAGGCTTGCAGCTTGAGGATGAGCGACTGAAAGCTGGTCTTGCTCGCCGCGGCCGACGCCACCATCGATTGATCCGAGACAGTCCCCTAGGGTGCGGCGCAACATAAACGCCACCCTTTTGAGGGTCAAGCTGAGGGGCGCGCTCGCCTCGGTCGTCAGCGCCGCCAGGGGCAATCGGCGCGGCCGCAAGCGACGGCGCTGCTCGCCGACACAAAGACGCTGCAGACCGCGCATTTGACCAGATCTTCGGCCTTGAGGCTCGGCGGCCGCTGGGCCTGCTGCTGCCGCCGCTTCGCCTCCTCGCGCACGCTGCGACGGATCATGTCGACGCGGTTGACGAAGCGAAAGCCATACCAGATGACGGCCACGAAGATGACGAAGACCAGCAGCTTGCCGGGGGAAAAGCCCATGTCCGCGGGTTTAGGAAAGAGCTGCGGCGGCGGTCAAGCCTCACCGCGCCCGGGCGCCGAACAACAAGCCGGGCTCAAACAGGCCGTGGCGACGAACCCTCGGCAGCGATCGAAAGACGGCGCCGCTTGCCCTCGGCCGCGCGGCATAGGGCCGTCATTTCGCCGGGGCCGCGGCAGCCGGCGGGGCGCTAGCTGCAGCCGCCATGGCAAAGGTCATGAGCTTCTCGTTCGTGACAACATACTTGAAGAGCTGCATCTCGGCTTGGACCACATGCGGCTCCGTCATGAGTCCGCGCATTGCCATCTGGCCGAGCATCGCGAAGGACGACGAGAACGCCGCCTGGCCTTCATGCTTGATCGTATCGATCGCCTGCTTCGGGCAATCCGCAGTGATGAGGCGCACGAACACCTCAGACGCCTGCCGGCTCAGCTTCTCGCGCTGCTCGCTGCTGATCGCGAGCATCGGCTGGACCGCCGGATGCGCAGATATCGCGGCAAACGACCATTGCAGCAGCAGAAGCTGATCCTGCGGCTTCGCGGATTTGACGAGACATTGACTCAAATTATCGGCATAGACGCCGGCGAACGCGCTCTGAACCGGCAGCATCGCGGCGATCAGCACCAGAACGGCAAAGGCTCTGCGCATCATGGTAAAGGTTCTCCTCATCCCCTGATGCGCAGTGTCGCATGCCGGCCAATCGAACTCAACGGCGGGGCCGAGCGCGCCGCCAGCAACGAGCTAAAGCCCGAAGCGCGCCCAGATCAGCCGCTCCTCGAGCCGCGCCAGCAGATCGACGGCGATCTCGGTGATGTCGGGGCGGCGCGGCCAACCGAAGCGCGACAGCAGGGGAAAGCGCCGGCGCTCGGGCTCGACGAGACGGAGCCTCACCGCGTCGCCATAGCGCTGGCGCATGACGCCGCGTAGATCGCCGATGCCGTCGATGAGGCCGAGCTCGAGCGCGCGCTTGCCGGTGAAGATTTCGCCGTTGAAGAGCGCGCTCTCCTCCGCGGTGAGCTTGGCACCGCGGCGCTCGCGGACCATGTCCTTGAAGCTGTCATGCATGTCGCGCTGGAGCGCGGTCAAGCGCTCGATCCCTTTCGGATCCTCGGCGAGGAAGGGATCGAGCAAGGATTTATTCTCGCCCGCGGTATAGAGCCGGCGCTGAACGCCGAGCCGGCGCAGCGCCTCGGCAAAGCCGAAGCTCGCGGTGATGACACCGATCGAGCCGAGCAGCGACGTATCCTCGGCAAAGATCTCGTCGGCCGCCAGCGCCAGCCAATAGCCGCCCGACGCCGCCACATCCTCGGCGAAAGCGAAGACCGGCACTTCTTTTTCCTGCGCCAGCTGGCGGATGCGGCGGGTGAGCAGCGAGGACTGCACGGGCGAGCCGCCGGGCGAGTTGATGGCGAGGGCCACCGCCTTGAGGTGGCGCAGCTGAAACGCCCGCTCGATGGCCCCGGCGAAGCGGCGCAGCGACAGCGCCCGCGGGCCACGCGGACCGATCAGCCCGTCAAAGCGGAGGACCGCAACTTGCGGCGGCGGATTGCGGAAGCGCTCCAGCGGCAGCTTCTCGAGGAGATCGTCGACGAGGCTCATGGTCTAAAGAGATGGGCACGGCACCCGCCGGTTGACAAGTCGGGGCGGGCGGTCGGCGAATCCGTCACCTCCGCATCGAACCCAATCACGACAAATCCAGCGCCGCGCCGCCGCGCAAGACGGCATCGGCCGCCGCCGTGTAGCGGCCATCCGCCCCGTGCAGAACCAGGCCCGGGGTGAGGCGGGTCGGCGTTTCGACGCCTTTGCGCGCCCGCACGATCACGCGTTTGGCCGACTTATCGGAGCCGGCCCAAAGCGGGAAAACCGTGATTTCGCCGGCGCGGCCCATGAGCTGCGCCAGGAGCTGCTCCATCCGGTCGGCGCGATGGATGAAGGTGAGGCTGCCTTTGGGCCGCACCATGGCGAGCGCGAAGCGCACCCAGGCGGCGAGGTCGGCTTCGCCTTCGACCATGGCTGCGGCCTTGCGCGGCAGCGGCGAGGCGGTCGCGGCACCGGCCTCGAGAAAGGGCGGGTTGGCCATGACATGCCCGAAGCTGCCGGGCTCGAGCCGCGGCGGCGGCCGCAGGAGATCGCCCGCCATCGCGACGACTCGGCCCTGAACCTGGTTAAGATCGATGTTCTCGCTCGCCAGCCGCACCAGCTCGCGCTGGGCTTCGATGCCGGTGATGCGGCAGCCCGCGACCCGCGCCGCGAGGCACAGCATCGCCGCGCCGACGCCGCAGCCGATATCGAGCACGGTCTCGACGGCACCCGCCGGCACCGCGGCGGCGAGCAGCACCGGGTCGATGGCAACGCGATAGCCAGAGCGCGGCTGGCGCAGCACGACGCGGCCGCCGAGCAGCCTGTCCTCGCTGACCTCGCGCTCGCGCGCCGGCTCGGTCACGCCGTCGCCTCGCCCGCCGCGGCCAGCGCCGCAAGCGCGCGGCGGTGATCCTCCTCGCGCACCATCAAGCGGCGCTGCAGGGCGGCGATGCTGCCTTCCACCGTGGCCGTATTCTGGTCGAGGACGACGCTCTCGATGCCGGCATCGCTGAGCAGCGCCTGCAGCCAGGACAACCGTACGAGGTCGTTGGTGCGCAACAATTCCTTCATTGGCCTCGGCGCTTTCCGCAGATAGCCCGGTGGGCTTGACCGCTTCTACCAGCATTCTATGCTCGCCTGCGCTCGCCGCTGCGTCAAGTTAAGGCGGCGAGCAAAGCGGCGGGGGAAAGGGGAAGTTGGCGTGGCCTTGGTGGCAAGTGCGCGCGGCGAGGACGCCAAGAGACCGGCGACGCTCGACCATCTCACCCTCCTGCTCAAGACCGATCTCGACCGGGTGAATGCGTTGATTCTGCAGCGCATGCAAAGCCCGGTCGCGCTCATCCCGCAGCTCGCCGGCCACATCATCGCCGCCGGCGGCAAACGCTTGCGGCCGATGCTGACGCTCACCACTTCGCGGCTCTGCGGCTATCGCGGCGAGCGGCATCTGGCGCTCGCCGCCGCGGTCGAGTTCATCCACACCGCGACCTTGCTGCATGACGATGTCGTCGATGACAGCGATCTCCGCCGCGGCCTCGCCACCGCCAACGCGGTCTGGGGCAACAAGGCCTCGGTCCTGGTCGGCGATTTTCTCTTCAGCCGCGCCTTCCAGCTGATGGTCGAGGACGGCTCGCTCAAGGTGCTCGACATCCTCTCCGAAGCCTCGGCGGTCATCGCCGAGGGCGAGGTACTGCAGCTCGTCACCTCGAACGATACCGAGACCGAAGAGGACGCCTATCTCGCGGTGATCCAGGCCAAGACCGCGCAGCTCTTCGCCGCGGCGAGCCGCATCGGCGCCGTGCTCGGCGACCGGCCTGAAGCCGAGGAAGAGGCGCTGGCCGCCTATGGCCGCAATCTCGGCATCGCCTTCCAGCTCGTCGACGACATGCTCGACTACTCCGCCCATCAGGCGGAGCTCGGCAAGACCGTGGGCGACGATTTCCGCGAGGGCAAGATCACGCTGCCGGTGGTGCTCGCGCTGCGTCAGGGCGGCGAGGCCGAGCGCGCCTTCTGGCGGCGCACGCTCGAGGAGCTCGACCAGCGCGAGGGCGATCTCGCCCATGCGATCGAGCTGATGACCCGGCACGGCACGCTGCACGCGACGCTCGAACGCGCCCACCAATATGGCGAGGCGGCCCGGCGCAGCCTCGCCCTCTTCCGCGACAGCCCGGAGCGGCGAGCGCTCGACGAAGTCATCGATTTCTGCCTGGCGCGCGGGTATTAGCGCCGATCCGGACTCCCGAGCATCGTCTCCGAAAAGGCGCTAGGGTACGTCCACAAAACACTGCGATTCCAGCATCTTTCCCGCCGTCCCCGCCCAGAGCCATGCGCTCGATCGGGGCTGAACCTTCTGGATGCCCGCTTTCGAGTGTGTGAAGAAATCGAAGTGGACGTAGGTGGCGCTTTGAGGCCGTATGGATTCCCGCTTTCGCGGGAATGACGGAATGGTTTGATTTTGCTTTAGAATTCGTCGCCCCCGCGAAAGCGGGGGTCCATCTCTGAGCCGCACGATGTCAGCGAAAGCACCCTTGCGTGCGCAAGGCGAAACCGGGGACATGGCTTCGCTGTGCGTGAGACCGGTTCCGTTTGAGCGGATGCGGCTCTCGCCGCCTCAACGCCGGGAGCGAGCTACGCCCCCGGTGTACACCGGGAGCATTTTTTTCGAGCCAGACCCCGGCGTAGAGCACGGCGCGTCACACGTGAAACATCCTGCACGATGTCAAAGAGCGCGGTCGCACCATGCTACTACGGCACCCCTCCACGCGACGCCGCCGGAATGACGGAAGATGGTCGATCCCGCCGGTCGAACGCTGTTCCAGCGGCGGCCCCCTTTGCCCTTGCGACTCCGGCGATAACGCAGTATATCGCCCGGCGCCGGAGTGTAGCTCAGCCTGGTAGAGCACTGCTTTCGGGAGGCAGGGGCCGGAGGTTCAAATCCTCTCACTCCGACCAGTCATCAAGCCAGCTAGCTCGCAGCGCTAGCTGGCTTTTTCTCGCCCGCAATCCGCTGCTCACTCCAGCTCCCGCTCGAGCGCCTTCGGGTTGACCGCGAGGCGCGCGCGGATGTCCTCGGCGACATCGCCGACGAAGACATCCTCCAAGCCGCGCCGCAAGGCGTCGACGGTCGCGCGCGCCAGCGCCGCGGGCGCGACCTTGGGCGGCGGGAGGTGGTGAAATGCTTCGGTCTCGAGCGGGCCGGAAAAGACGCTCACGACCTTGATCCCGGCGGGTCTCAACGCCGCGCGCAGCGCTTGCGTCGCCGACAGGCAAGCCGCCTCGGTCGCCGCGAACGCGCCATAAGCCGGCCAACTCGTCAGCGCGTAGACGGACAGCAGATTGACGAAGGCGGCGGCGGGGTTGCCGCTCGCGGCGCTGCGCGCGCGGAGCACCGGGGCGAAGGCCTGGGCGAGGCGCATCAGCCCGAAATAGCGGATGTCCATCGCCGCGCGCGCGAGCACCATGCTCTCGGGCTCGATGATGCCGCCGGCGCGGACATGCTCGGCGGTGTTGACGATGATGTCGACCTCACTGCCGATCGCGCCGGCCAAGGTCGCAACCGAGCCCGCATCGGTGAGATCGAGCGGGACGATCTCGACCCGGGCGGTCCGGCGCAGCGCCGCCTCACCGCCAAACGGCTTTGCCTGATCAGCGATGCCGACGAGGACGCGGCTCGCTTCGGCCTCCGACAACGCTGCCGCAACCGCTTGGCCGACCGCGCCGCGCCCGTCCGTCACCAGCACGCCGCGCTGCTTCGGGTCGGCGGTGAGCTCGCGCCATTGCGGATCTTCGGTCATGTCGGGTGTCTCCGTCGCGGGCAGGGCAAAGGCAACCGCCGAGCCGCTCTTGTCCAGCTTGAGCGCCATCCGGACCCGCTCTCCCTCGCGCAGCTCTCGATGCAGATGCGCGAGGATCGTCGGGCCGCTATCGAGCTGCACCGTGCCGATGCGCCAAGGCAGCCGGTCGCGGAAATAGGCGTCGGTCGAGGCATGGATCGTGGTCGCGGCCAGCAACACGCCGCCGCTCGGCACCTCCTTGAAGGGAAGGCGCGGCGACAGGCAGCGGGGGCAAGCATCGCGCGGCGGATAGATCACCGTCGCGCAGTCGGCGCAGACCTGCAGCGCGAAGCGGCCTTCCGCGGCGGCTGCGGTGAGGCCGCGCGCCGTGCGGCTGCGTGTGCCGGGCGGCAGCGGCGGATCGGGCTCGGGACCAGGGAGCGGTTCCGTCATGCGTTCAGTCCCGCCAGCAGCACCGCGCCGCTCGCCAGCCCGCGGTCATAGGTGATCATGCCGAAACCGGAAACGAGGCCGATGCGGGCCTCGCGCACGGCGGCGCCGAGCGCGGCGCCCGTGAGCTGCCGCAGCGCCTCGACGAGGCCGAGATAGCCGCCGGCCGCTCCCGCCTGCCCGACCGAGAGCTGACCGCCGGAGGTGTTGTGCGGGAAGCTGCCATCGACGGTGAGCGTGTGGCTGCGGATGAAGGCCGGCGCTTCGCCTTTGCCGCAGAAGCCGAGATCCTCGATCTGCATCATCGCGATCACGGGATAATCGTCGTAGGTCTCGAGGAAATCCACCTGGTCCGGGCCGATCCCCGCCATGGCGTAGAGCTCGCCGACATCCAACGCCCAGCCGCCGCGATCTTGGATCGGGTCGTCGGGAAAGGCGTTGTGCCGCTCGATCGTAGCGAGGATCCGTGCCGCCGGCAGGTTGAGAGCGCGCGCCGCGTCCTCACGGCAGATGAGAAACGCCTCGGCGCCAGCGCAGGGCATGACGCAGTCGAAGAGATGGAGCGGGTCGGCGATCGGGCGCGCCGCCAGATAGTCTTCGAGCGTGAGCGGCTGCTTCATCAGCGCGTGCGGAAAGCGCAGCGCGTTTTGCCGCTGCGCCACGCAGATCGTGCCGAAATCCTCGCGCGTGGCGCCGTAGCGCTGCATGTAGTGGCGCGTGATCAGGGCAAAGCCGGCATTGGGGCCGCCCGCGCCATAGGGATAAGCGGCGTCTTGCGCGAAGCGCGAGAAGCTCGCCAAGGTCCGGCGAAAGGAATCGACGTGATTGGTGTCGCCGGCAACGCACAGCACGCGCTCGGCATCGCCGCATTGCACCGCGCGCGCGGCGCGGCGCAGGGCGACGACGCCGCTCGCACCGCCGAGCGGCACGGTGTCGAGCCAGCGCGGGCTGAGACCGAGATGCTGAGTGAGGCCGATCGCGCTGTCCGGGCCAAGCGTGAAGCTCGACACCGAAAGGCCATCGATATCGGTTCGCGTGAGGCCGGTACGCGTCAACACCTCGCGCACCGCCCGGCCGATCCACCAATGCGCCGTGTTGGTCGAATAGCGCCGATAGGGAATGGTGACCGGTGCCGTCGCGACGACGCCGTCATAGGCTTGGCGCCGCGCGCTTGCCGCTATCCTCGCCATGGTCACGACGTCCGCTTTTTCATGGCACGGGTATCGGCATAGGCGCCGCTCGCCATGACGCGCGCGACCAGCTCCTTGAGCGCGCCGCGCTGGAGCTTCTGCGTCGAGGTGAGCGGCAGGCTCTCGACGAAGGCGACATAGCCGGGCGCTTTGTAATAGGCGAGCCGCGTCAGGCACCAGGCGACAAGCTCGGCCGCGCGGCCGTCGCGCTGCGCCGCATCGGGAAGCGGCGCGTCGGTCACGATGCAGGCGACGACCTCGTCGCCGCGTAGCGGATCGGGCGTTGCCGCAACCGCGGCCTGGCGCACGGCGGGATGCTGCTGCAAGACGCTCTCGACCTCGACGGCCGATATGTTCTCGCCCGAGCGGCGGATCAGGTTCTTGCGGCGATCGACGAAATGCAGCGAGCCGTCGGCCGAGCGGCGGACGATGTCGCCGGTATGGAACCAGCCTCCGGCCCAGGCTTCGGCGGTGGCCTCGGGGTCTTTCAGATACGCGCGGAAGAAGCCGAAGCGCGGGTCGGGCCCGGCATGGCGAACCAGCAGCTCGCCCGGCTCATCCTCGGCCGCCTCGGTGCCATCCGCGCGCTCGATGCGATACGCCACATCGCCGCGCGCGCGTCCAAAACAATTGGTGCCGATATGGCGCGGCTCCTCACTGGCGGCGATGACGGCGCCGGCGCCGGTCTCGGTCATGGCCCAGGCCTCGATGAGCGGGAAGCCGAAGCGTATCTCGAAGGCGGCGTGGAGTCGCCGATCAGCGCCGGCGCCGAAGCCGAAGCGGACGCCATGATCGCGGTCGGCGGCACTCGCCGGCGCCGAGAGCAGGATCGGCGGCATGACGCCGAGATAGTGGACGGCGCTGGCGCGCGCCGCCCGGACGCTCCGCCACCAGCTCTTGGGATGGAAGCGGTCGAGGAGGATGAGACAGCCGCCCGTGGTCACCATCGCCATCGCGGAGTAGGCCATGGCGTTCATGTGGAAGAGCGGCAGCGGCGTCAGCATGCGCTCGCGGCCCGGGCGTAGCGCGATCAGCCCGCCCGCCTCGGCGTACCAGCGCCCGGCATGAAGGAAATACGTGTTGGTCAGCACGCAGCCCTTCGGCCGGCCGGTGGTGCCCGAGGTATAGAGAAGAGCAGCCTCGGTCGCCGCGTCGGGCGGAGCCGCGAGCGGCGGCGGTGCCGGCGCAGGCGCGGGCGGATCATCCGGTCCGAAGATGGCGAGCCTGCGCCCGGCCGCCGCGGCAGCGGCGGCGAGAGGGGCTTGGCGCCCTGGCAACGCCACCGCGGCAGCGATCTCGGCGTGGCCGATCAGGTATTGGAGCTCGACCGCGCGCAGATCGGGATTGATCGGCACGACGCTGGCGCCGAGCCGGTTGAGCGCGAACCAGTGCAGCAGGAAAGCCGGCCGGTTCTCGAGCAGCAGCCCGACCCGATGGCCGCCGCCATAACCCGCGCTCGCATACTGCGCAGCAAGTCGCTCGATCCCTGATGCTGCCTGGCGATACATGATCTCGCCCGCCGCGATGCCGTAAGCCGCTGCGGTTTCGGGCAGCACCGCGAGGAAGGGCCGGTCGCCATGCGCGCGCGCCGCGGCAGCGAAGGCAGCGAAGACAGTGGCCGGGGGAGCCGTCATGCCCGCAGCCTCGCGTCACGATCGTCATGGCCCGCGGCCGATGTCGGGGCGTTGACCCAAGCGGTTGTACATGACCCCGCGCGCGGCCAGCAAGCCAGGAAGCAGCTTCCGCCCGGTTCGCGCTCCGGGCTCGACCCCGCGTCCGTCGCCGACTAAGGTCGGCGCGCGAGCGAGCGCCCAATGGCCGCCATATTGATGCCTTTACCCAAGCGCGACTTCGACCCGACGGAGACCGGGGTGCCGTGGCGCATGTTGAGCGAGCGCGGGCATCGCGTCGTCTTCGCCACGCCGGACGGCAGGCCGGCGGAAGCCGATCCGATGATGGTGACCGGCACGGGGCTCGGAGTCTTCGCGCGCTTTCTGAAGGCCGATCAGAACGGCCGCCGCTGCTACGGCGAGATGACGCGGTGCGACGGGTTTCGACAGCCGATCCTCTATGACGACATCCGTGTCGGCGACTATGACGCGCTACTCCTGCCCGGCGGCCACGCCAAGGGGATGCGGCCCTATCTCGAATCGGAACGGTTGCAAGCCGCCGTCGTTGCTTTTTTCGCCGAACACAAGGCGATCGGCGCCATTTGCCACGGCGTCGTCCTGGCGGCTCGTTCGCGCATCGGCGGCGGCAAATCCATTTTATATGGCCGCAAGACGACGAGCCTCACGAAGCTCATGGAGCTGAGCGCCTGGGCGCTGACGGCGCTTTACCTTGGCGACTACTATCGAACCTATCCGACGACGGTCGAGGACGAGGTCCGCTCTGCGCTGGCGCGTCGCGCAGATTTTATCACGGGTCCGGTCGCGTTGGTCCGCGACGGGCCAGAGCGCCGCGATGCAGGGTTCACCCTTCGCGATGGCAACTACCTGTCCGCGCGCTGGCCCGGAGACGCCCACCGCTTCGCCAGCGACTTTGCCGGCATGGTCGAGCGGCCGAGCCGTTAGCCCGGATTTCTCACACCGTCACGGGCTGCGACGGCGATCTTTGGCGCCAGGGTAGGAGCCGGGACGCGCGGCGATGCGAGCATCGTAAGCGTCCCG
>Ga0335073_10008722_pt1 | contig 14233 bp, 10 predicted proteins | sample Lox_Sample_22_FD_207093 | JGI IMG/M metagenome (GOLD analysis project Ga0335073, IMG submission 207093) | Soil microbial communities from Loxahatchee National Wildlife Refuge, Florida, United States - Lox_Sample_2.2 | ecosystem: Environmental > Terrestrial > Soil > Wetlands | place: USA... | reverse complement strand
CCCGGCTTCCGGCTTCCTCTTTACTCCCACCTTCCGGCTCACCGTCAGTTCCTCGTCATTGTTTCTTGATCGGAGATCCGGACGTCGAAGGCAGGCCCGGCACGGCCAGCTTGGTTTCGCAGCCGCAATCTTCTCCCGCGTTCTTGGCCGTCTTCTGATATTCGATCTCGTTTTCGATCATGCCCTTCAGAGTAGGCCACTCGACGGAGTTGCTCACCCGGCGGCCGTTGACGAAAACCGTGGGAGTGCCCGTGACGTCCATGGTTTTGGCTTTTTCGATTTCGTCGCCCACTTCCTTATCGGTCTCTTTGTTCGCCATGCAAGCATCGAGTTGCGGGCCGTTGATGTCTTTGCGGTCCTTCGCCCAGATGTCGATGATCGACTTCAAATTGTCGGCGGTGATGCTCTCCTGATGCGCATAGATCCAATCGTAATATTCCCAGAAGGCGCCGGCATCCTGATGAAACACGCAACGGCCCGCGTCAGCCGCCGGACGAGCCCAGGGGTGCAACTGCTCGATTGGAAAATCGATGAAGTAAAGACGCACCTGCGTCGGGAAGGCGGAGATCAGGTTTTGCCGAAGCATGTTCGCCTCCACCTTGCAATGCGGGCATTCAAAGTCGCTGAACAGCACCATCACCACCGTCGCGCCGGGCGTACCCAGGCTCGGCTGGAACGACGTCTTGAGCTTGTCGAGATCTTTCTTGAACGGGTTGGCCGTCACGTCGTATGCCATCCCCTGCAGGATCCTCGTGCCGTCTTTCGTCACGTAAAGCAGTTCGTCGCCCGATGCCGGTCCGCGGGTAATTTTCACGTGGACTTCGTCCATACCGGGAACGTCCGACGGCTTGGGATCGCTGACCGCGACGGTGTCGGTAGGCAGCAGGATCCACAGATGCCGTATATATGTTTCCAGGTAAGCCTTGTCGAAGGCGGTTTTCTTTTCGCTCTGAGCCATGCCGGCCGCGACCAGCAGAAGCGCAGCCAGGAAAGAGGAAAACAGCGGTTTAAACATTATTTCCATTGTAGACGACGCGGCCATGAGATTTAGTACAATCGTCGCCAGTGGAAACCTTTAATCGCCGCACCCTGTTGTGCGCCGCCACCGCCGGCGCGATGATGCAGGCACGCGCGCAGGAACCTAAATCGGGGACGAAGATGCGGTTGGGCATCATCCTCGGTGTCTCGAAAGACGCAGACGCCGCCATCAAGCGGGTGCACGAGTTCGGACTACCGACTTGTCAGGTCGCGATCCACGATGTGAGCGCCGGCGCGGCCGCCAGTCTCCGTGCCGCGCTCGATCGCTACCGTGTGGAAGCCACCTCGGCCGTGGCCACCGGTCCGGGCAAGGAAGTCTACGATTTCTACCAGGGGCCGTTGACCATTGGCCTGGTACCGCGGGAAACGCGCGCCCAGCGCATCGCGCACTTTAAGGAAGTCTCGGATTTTGCGGCAAAGGCCGGAATTCCAGCGGTGCAGGGGCACTGCGGATTCCTCCCCGAGAATCCCAACGATCCGGTCTACCACGAGGCCGTAGAGGCCATTCGCGCCGTGGCATCTTACTGCCGCCAGAACGGCCAGAAATTCCGCTGCGAAACCGGCCAGGAGACGCCCATCACGCTTGTGCGCGCCATCCGCGATACCGGTCTGGATAATGTGGGCGTAAATTTCGACGCCGCGAATTTGATCATGTATGGCAAGGCCAACCCGGTGGACGCAGTCGAGATCCTGGGCCCATATATTCAGGGTGTACACGCTAAAGACGGGTTGTATCCGACCGATCCAAAAGAACTGGGTCAGGAGGTTCCCATCGGGCAGGGAAAAGTGAATTTTCCGGCGCTAATCGCCAGGTTGAAGCAGACCGGCTACCGCAATCCGCTGACCATCGAACGGGAGATCAGCGGCGATAAACAGACTGCCGACATCAAGTCGTCGATAGCTTTCCTTGAAAAGCTGATTGGGTGAGTTTATGAAAGAAGAAGATTTCGAACGCCGCACGTTCCTCAAAACCGCCGGAGCCGCGGGCGTCTTTACGATCTTGAATTCACGCCTGGTGCGCGGGACCGAAGCCAACTCGGCGGTGCGCGTCGGCCTGCTGGGCTGCGGCCGCCGCGGATCCACACATGCGAACACCATCATCCAGCACACGGGCGCGCGCATGACGGCGCTCGCCGATTTGTTCCAGGATCAGCTGGATGCCGCGAAGAAAAGAATCGATACTCTGGCGCAGGCCAAAGGCTACTCCGGGATCGACCACACGTGGGTTGGGCCGCACGCCTGCCGCGAGATGGCGGAATCGAAGGACCTGGACGCGATGGTGATCGCCACTCCGGCCTATTTCCATCCCGGCCATCTGCAGGTTGCGGTGGAAGGTCACAAGCACGTCTATCTCGAGAAGCCGGTGGCGATCGACGTCGCCGGGACGAGGCGCGTGCTGGAAATCGCCAAACAGGCCGAGGGCAAAACGAGCATCGATGTGGGATTTCAGATTCGTTCCGCGCCGCCCTATATCGAAATGGTGCGCCGCATTCACGCGGGCGCGCTAGGCGATATCGCGGCGGCGGAGGCGCACTACAACTGCGGCGCGCCCGACGAGCGCCGCTGGACCGGAGCTGCCGGCGACGTGCTGCGCGTGCGCAACTGGATTCAGGACCGCGTGCTTTCCGGCGACATCATTGTGGAGCAGGACATCCACGTGCTTGACGTCGCCAATTGGGTGTTACAGGGCCATCCTATCAGCGCCACCGGCCGCGGCAACCGGATTGGCCGCAATGCTCCGGGCGACGACTGCTATTCGCACTTCGACGTGATTTTCCGCTATCCCAACGACCTGCACCTCAGCTTCAATTCCACACAATTCGGCAAAGGGCCTTTCGAGGTGAGCGAAAAGTTCTTTGGCACTCGCGGTGTGGCGCAACTGCCCTACAGCGGTCCGTTCGGCATCGATGGCGAAGATAAGTGGATGTGGGCCGGCAGCGAAAATCAGGGAGCCGCGCAGTTTTCCGCCAGCGGCGCCTTCACCGACAATCTGGCGCAGGCCGACCCCGAAAAGCAGAAGGGTTTTATCGAGAGCATCACCAGCGGCAATCTCCACAATCAGGTCGCGCAAGGCGTGGAATCGGCGCTTACTGCCATGTTAGGCCGCAAAGCCGGTTATCTCGGGCGTGAAGTGACTTGGGAAGAGTTAGTCAAGTCCAACGAGCACTGGGACGCCAAGATAGACGTAGAGAAGCTGGTGTAACTTACATCACCGGCCCGATTCTCCATGGCACAAACTCCTTGTGCCCCATCCGCTCTGCGCAGGTCCGCCGCCCCGAAGCGGCGTCCAGCATGAGGTCGAAAATCTCGCGGCCGACGTCCTGAACCGTCGCTTCGCCTTCGGCGATACGGCCGGCATTGATGTCCATGTTGTCCCGCATGCGGCTGAAAGTGCTGGAATTGGTGGCGATCTTGATGACAGGAATGGTGGGGAATCCGATGGCGCTGCCGCGCCCGGTGGTGAAAGCGATCAGATTGCACCCGCCGGCAGCCAGGCCAGCCAGCGACACCGGGTCGTACCCCGGTGTGTTCATGAATACGAAACCGGGCGACGCGATCCTCTCCGCGTAATCGTAAACATCCATCAGTGGAGACGTGCCGCCTTTCGCCACCGCTCCGAGCGATTTCTCCAGTATATTCGTAAGCCCCCCGGCTTTGTTGCCGGGACTGGGATTATCGTCGAAACTGCCTTCGAAGCGGCTCAAATACCGCTTATAACTCCCGATGCACGCGAGCAGTTTTTCCGCCACCTGCCGATTCCGGGCGCGCCTCACCAACAAATGCTCCGCGCCGAAGATTTCCGTCGTTTCGGCGAGCACCGGGGTACCTCCGAGCTTTGCCAGAAGATCCGAGCAGAAGCCCAGAGCGGGATTAGCGGTGATTCCGGAGAACGAATCCGACCCCCCGCAGTTCAAGCCGAGGACGATTTTCGACGCCGGCGCCGGCGTGCGCTGCTCCCCGGCAGCCTGCTCGATGAAACGCGCAATTTCGCGGCGCGCGGCCTCCACCGCTCCGCGCGTGCCCCCGCTTCCCTGAAGCGTGAGGCCCGCGAGACGGTCATGACGCGGCGCGCCGGGTCCCAGATAATGGTCGATCTGATTGGTTTCGCATCCCAGGCCCAGAATCAGAGCGGCGGAAACATTGGGATGCATCAGGACCCCTGCCAGGGTACGCCGCAGTTGATCCATATCCGGTCCGAAGGCGTGCGCGCAGCCCTCGCCATGCGGAAATGCCACCACTCCGTCCACGTTCGCCGGAAAAGACTCGCCCAAATAGCTTTCCGCAATCAACTCAGCGGTATGCGCCGCGCAATTACTGGCCGCAACCACGGCGATATAATTGCGCGTCCCCACGCGGCCATCCGCGCGCGTGTAGCCCATGAAGACGGGCTCGGCGGCGCGTTCCGGCAGCGGAATCTCCCCCGCCGGGAATTCGTAATCGAGCATCAATTCCTCAAACCCCAGATTGTGCGTATGCACATGACGGCCGGGCTCGATCTCGGCAGTTGCCCGCCCGATGGCCTGCCCATAACGCTCCACCATCTCGCCGGCGCGAATCGCCCGCAGCGCGATTTTGTGGCCGGCTGGGATGGCGTCGCGCGCCGTTAGGGTTATCCCGTCCACGCGCAACTCGGAGCCTGACGATATGGGAACCCGCGCCACCGCGACATTGTCGGCGGGGTGCAGATGAATGGCTGAATTTTCAGCCGTCGGTAGTTTGGCGATATCGAATAACATCAGAGCCACTTCGTCATGAGAAATCGGTCGTGCCTTTGAAAGCCCGACCAGTGATATAACGACTGCGCGCGGAGGTTTTTCTGTCCGACCTCGAGGCGCAGAGCCTGCCATCCCCGGGCCCGGCACTGCTCGCCCGCGAAATCGAGCGCCTGTTTTCCCAGGCCCATGCCGCGAAAATTGTCCGCTACGAACAATTCGTCCAGCAAACCGAAACGCCCGCCGAATTCCAGGCTATATCCCAACAGCACCACGATATACCCGGCGGCAGCGCCATCCACATCGATCATCCAGACGCCGCCGAACTCGGGCTCGCGAAGAAGCCTTTCCGTGGCGCAGCGCGCCCGTGCCGCATCGAACTCCGAACTGCTCTGCGCATAGAGTTGCGTCATCATCCCGATCACCCGATCGAGATCGGGTGGCGTTATCGGCAGGAAGCGGGCAGCCACGACTCTATAATAAGAAAAATGGTCCGGAAAATTCCGCCCGCCGTGTGGCTGGTACTGCCGCTGGCGTTTCTGCTGTACTTCTACCACCTGACGGCAGTGGGATTGATCGGGCCGGACGAACCGCGGTATGCGGCCATCTCGCGCACCATGGCGTCGTCGGGCGACTGGGTCACGCCGCGCCTTCTTGGCAAGCCCTGGTTCGAAAAACCGGCGCTGCTGTATTGGATGGAAGCCATATTTTTTCGGGCCGGCTTCGGACCGGAGTTGGCTCCCCGCCTTCCGGTCGCCCTGTTCGCCATTGCATTCCTCGGGTTTTTCTGGTGGATTCTGCGGCGCGAATTCGGCGGCCTTCCGGCTGCGTTCTCCACCGCGATTTTAGGCTCTTGTGCGGCATGGGTCGTCGCTTCCCAGACCGGCACCACCGATCTGCCGCTGGCAGCCACCTATTCGGCGGCCATGCTGCTGGCGCTCCCATGGGTGCGGAGGCGCGATCCGGCCTGGTTGCCATGGGTGGCCGCGCTTCTCGCGCTGGGCGTGCTCTCTAAAGGTCCGGTGGCGCTCGCGCTGGCATGGCCTATTGCGGTTCCGTGGAAATCCCCGTTCCGGCAGGGGCTGGGCGCTAACATTCGCACCCTGCTGCGCCCCTGGGTTGTCCTTCCGTTCCTGCTCATTGCTCTACCCTGGTACGCGCTGTGCACTTTGGCGAATGGCAGGGCCTTCCTGGCGGACTTTTTTTGGAAACACAACGTTGAGCGCATGCTCTCCTCTACAGCGGTGGGGAATCACGGGCAGCCAATCTGGTATTTCGGGCCGGTGCTGCTGGCGCTGCTGCTGCCCTGGACCCCGCTCCTGCCGCTCGTGCTGCGCCGCTCCCTCTACGCCGATCCCGGCCGCTTGTTCCTGTTGGTTTGGGCGGCTTTGTGGCTGGTGTTTTTTTCGATTTCCGCCAACAAACTTCCATCGTATATTTTGCCCATGATTCCCGCCGCCGCCGTGCTTCTCGGCATCGCGCTGGCGGAAGTCTCGAATCCCGCGCCGTGGCTCGCGGTTTGCGCGCTGCTATTGATTGCCTACCCGGTCGCCGCTCCGATTGTGCCGGTGGCGGTCGCCACCGGCCTTACGCATGCGCCGCGGCCGCATTTTCAGTGGACCTGGCTCGCGCCGCTCGCAGTTGCGGTTTTGGTTGGGGCCATGGCTGTCCGCGGGAAGCGCCTGGCGGCCGTTCTGACGATCGTCGCCGGATCGGCGGCGGGAACCGTCGCGGTGAAAAGTATTGCCGCGCACGATCTCGACCGCATAGCCTCCGCCCGCGCTGTCTGGCGGCAACTGAGCGCGCGGCAGGACAGTGTATGTATCGACTGGGTGCCGCGAGGAATGGAATATTCGCTCGATTACTACTTCGTCCCTCCGCTTCCCAGGTGCGATGCGAAATCCCCTCGTCCCGTGTGGCTGCATCAACTCGCCGGGCAGACTCCGGCGACCGGTCCGCCCAAACCCAAGCCCTAGAGTTGACCCAGCAGCCCGCTGCATTGTACCCTCGGTGTCCGAGGTGGATTCATGATTCTGCCACACAGTGATCCGACGCTGATCGTGTTGCTGATTATCTGTATGTTCTGCTGGGGCACGTGGCCGATTTTTCTGAAAATGGCCAAACGCTACCGCTTCGAATTGTTTTATTTCGATTTCGCCATCGGCCTGGGAATCACTGCATTGATCTGCGCCTTCACCGTCGGAAGCCTGGGTTTTGACGGATTCACATTCACCGACGACATGCTGAACGCGCGCAAGCAGGAGTGGGTGTTCGCCGTGCTGGCAGCCATGATTTTCAACTTCGGAAACATGCTCACGCTGGCGTCGGCGTCGGTTGCCGGGATCGCGGTGGCTTTCCCCTTGGCTTTTGGGGTTGCCATGGTCGTGGCGTCCTGGATGTACTATTTGGGACACCCCGGCATCAACAACACCCTAATGATCGCCGGCACGGCGCTGATCGTGGTATCCATCATCTTGGGCAGTTCGGCATATTCGCGCCTGCGGGTCCTCCTGCACGAAGCGCTGGCGCGCGCTGGAAAGGCGAAAAGCACCCGCCGGCCCAGCGCGCTGAAAGGAATCATATTGGCCTTGATCGGCGGAGTCCTGCTGGGGACTTTCGCGCCGCTTCTTTTGAGAGCGCAGGATCCGGACGACGGCGTGGGACCTTACTCTTTGCTGTTCCTGTTTGCGATCGGCGTTTTCATTTCCACTTTCGTGCTGAATCTGTTCTTCATGAACGTTCCGGTGGAAGGCGATCCTTTGGAGATATCGGACTACATCAAGACACCGGTCAAGAACCACTTCACAGGATTGATTGCCGGCGCCATCTGGGGGCTCGGCGCCTTAGCTAGCTTCGTCGCCTACACGCCCAAAGGCGATATCCGCGCCAGCGGACCGCTCGCCATGGTCATCGGACACGCGGCGCCGGTCGTAGCAGGCTTGTGGGGCCTGCTCGTCTGGAAAGAATTCAAGCCCGGCGACGCGCGTGCCAATGCTTTCGCGGGCCTGATGCTGGTGCTTTTCGCCGGAGGCGTGACGATGTTTTCGTACGCCCTGACAGTCGTCCGGTAGCGCCAGGCGGGCAGCCAGTCCTATCCGGCTGCCGCCTGCTTTCGCGCCGGAGGAAGAAGACTACGCGGGCGCCGTCATGCCCAGCTTGCCGTACCACGGGGTGGCCGTTTTAATGGCGTCGTTCACCGCATTGATATTGCGCACGCCCTCGCGCTGCAACCAATCCTCCAGCGCCTTCGCGCCTTGCTTGGCATACACCGGAATGCCTTCCTTCCAGGTAGCGCGCCCACAAAGAACGCCGGAGAAATCCGTGCCCGCTTCGGCAGCCATGCCGAGCGACTCAGTGAAGACAGCATTGCTTACACCGGCGCTCAGGTAGATGAACGGTTTGGCGGCGATGGCGGCAGCCTCGCGAAAATGGGCGAGAGCTTCGGCGCGAGTGTAGGCTTTCTGACCTTTATATACGCTCGATCCCTCCACATACTCGGCATTCACCGGCACTTCCACTTTCAACACATCCACTTTGTATTGCGGCAGCGAAAACTCCTTCATGCTGGCCTTGACGATCTCCGGCTTGCTCTTGGCATATTCGAAGCCCTTCTCGTCGCCGCCTTTGGGATCGTAACCCACGAACTCCAGGAAGAACGGAATTTCGTGCGTCTCGCACTCCGCCCCGATCCGTTCGATGAAAGCGTGCTTGATGTCGTTGATCGATGACTCTTCGTGATGGGTGTAGTAGATCAGAATCTTGACGGCGTCCGCGCCCCAATCCACAATGCGCTTCACCGATACGTGCGGCAGCAGGTCGGGCAGCCGCCCGGGCTGCGTGTTGTCATAGCCGCTCAATTCATACGCCAGGAGGAGGCCGGCCGTTTTGCTGCGCGCATGCGCCGCTTCCAGCCCGAATTCCGGATCGAGCAGAATGGCGCTGGCATGCGGCGTCAGAACCTTGCTCACGATTACCTTGAATTCGCTCATCATTTCGGGAGTGATACTTTTCGAATCGACGCCGCGTGCCGATGCCAGCGACTTTTGCAGACTCCCGCGCTGATCCATGGCAGCCGCCGCGATCACGCCTCGATTATTGGCGAGCGCTTTCATGCGCCGCAGTTTTCCCTCTGAAAGTGTCATGCGCAATATTATCCCATGGGACAATCGTAGCGATGAAGTCCGACAACTTTGCTGCCGAGCGGTCCGAAGCAGACGGGATCGCCATCGTTCGATTGTCCGATGCCGCACAAAAGGCGGAAGTGCTTATCGCGCCTTCTATTGGTAATATGGCGTACCGGTTTCGTGTGGCGGGCGAAGACGTGCTTTGGTTTCCGTACACGAGCCTTGCGCAACTGCGGGCCAAACCCGTCTTATGCGGAATCCCGTTTCTGGCGCCGTGGGCCAACCGGCTGGACGGCGAAGCATACTGGGCCAACGGCAAACACTACCAACTTAATTCCAGATTGAACAACATTCGCCGCGATGCGCACCAGCAACCGATTCACGGACTGCTGAACTTCTCGCCCGATTGGAAACCAACGGATTCCGGCGCAGACGGCGCTTCGGCATGGTCAACCAGCCGCTTCGAATTCACCCGCCACCCCGATCTGATGGCCCAATTCCCGTTTGCCCACTCGCTCGCCATGACGCATCGCTTGAGCGCCGGCGGATTGCAAGTGGAGACCACGATCGAGAACCACAGTGACGAACCGCTGCCCGTCGCTATTGGCTACCATCCCTATTTGCGGCTGCCCGGAGTCGCCCGCGACCAATGGCAGGCGCACATCGCCGCGCGGGACCATCTGGTTCTGAACGACATGGTGCTTCCCACCGGCGAGCGCCATCCAGTGGAGTTCTCCGATCCTTATCCGCTGAAAGGCGCGGTGCTCGACGATGTTTTCTCGAATCTGCTCCGCGACCCCGATGGGCGCGCGCGTTTCTGGGTGGAAGGCGACGGGCGCCGCGTGACTGTGACGTACGGTCCGAAATACACCATTGCCATCGCATACGCGCCCGGCGGCAAAGATTTCATCTGTTTCGAACCGATGTCGGCTGTTACCAACGCGTTCAATCTGGCACATGCGGGAACTTATTCGGAGTTACAGAGTGTGGCGCCGGGTGAAGTCTGGCGCGAAAGTTTCTGGCTGAGCTACACGGCAGGTTAATTATCGCCCGAATCACGGCAGCGTCAACCACGTGCGCCAAAGAGTGTCCACGAGCGCGTGAACCGACGCCGACGCTATAAGACTGCGATGGTTCCGGTAGGCGCCCCCATAAAACCATCCCGCCACTGTTGCCAAGGCAACATAGCGCCAGTTAGGAAATGGCGCGTGGCGAATGTGGCTCAAGCCGAAAATCACTGCCGCCGCTACCTGCGCGGCAGGGCGCGAGCCGAGCGAGCCCTCCAGCAGGTTCTGGATCAGTCCGCGAAAGAACAACTCCTCCCAAATCGCGATGAACAGAAAGATTGTGGCGTAGTCTGCCGCGAGTTGCCCCAGTCCGTGGAATCGCGGATTCCAGGTAATGAAATGAAGGCTGAAGCCCAGCGGAATCGCCACGCAACCAAAGCCGGCAAAGGCCGCCAGCGCATCGCGAGCGCTTGCCGCCGTACAGCGAAACTCGTACCCGGCGCCCTCCACGCCGCGCACAATCAGAAACGACCATCCGCCCACGCCCAAGAGGAATGCACGCGCCATGAAATCGAGGTTCTCCGGCACGTTCCAAATCCCACCGATTTTGCCGAGCACCACCGGCAGGAGGAGCCAGAGAAGAGCCAGTCCGTCCTGCCAGTTCAGGCTCACGGGCCGGCGAACGGGGGCGGCGGCAAACAAGAAGAGCGGCAAGGCAGCCAACCCGACGATCTTGACCCATGCCAGCCAGCGAAAATCACCCGTACCGGCGCAATATATAAGATACGGAATCAAAAACAACAGCACGTTCAGCGCCGCTCCCCGAATCCCGCGCAACCGCACCCGAAGCACCGATCTAAACTGCGGAAACCCGGGCGCCAGCGCGAGCCCGAACAGCAGCATCAAGCACACATAGATGGATACCCTTTGCGCCGCTGCGGTAGCGAAGCGCGTAAAGTAGGTGAGCGCGTACCTGCCGAAAAACAGCGCCAGGGCTGCATACAAGACCGCGAATCGGACCCGCCAGGAACTGCTGCGATCCATGAGAAATTCCGATATTCATAATAATCGGTTACGGAAACCCGGAGGAAACCTAAGATGTCCGATAATTCAGGGCGCTCGCGCACATTATGGGCTAAGTCCGTCTTCCGGCAAACATTGATGTGTTGACCAACTTACTAGGTGGCTGCTAGGCTCGAACTTAGAGTCTGTATTTCTTCAGGAGTTTCCATGAAATCGCCCGTAGTAAAATTCCTTTATGTCTGGTTTGTGTCGGTGGCCTGCCTCTGTGCTCAACAGGCCGGGGTGCTGGCCGGCCGAATCACCGGGGTCAACGGCTCCGGCGTCGCAAACGCCTCCGTGAGCATCACGAACACCGCCACAAATGTCTCACAGAAAGTCCTTACCGCGGCCGATGGGTCGTTTTCCATCTCCGGCCTGCAACCCGGCTCCTACCGCGTGGATGTGGAAATGGCCGGCTTTCGCACTACCGAGCAGACCCTTACATTGGGCCCTGGAACTTCCAGCACCGTTAACCTGAACCTCACCATTCAACCGGGCAACGCCAATGAGATTGTCGAAGTGAACGGTACCTCGCCGGCGACACAGGACAATAATGCCCAGCTTGGCGTGGGCCTCGGAATGCGGCCCTTGCAGGAACTTCCGGTGGTGGATCGCAATCACCAGCAACTGGCAGGGCTCGAACCGGGAATCACCCCGCCGGATACCGACGAGAATCTGACGCTCGATCCTGACCGTACTCGTGTTTACAGCTCGGACGGGCAGTCGCCCTTTCTCAATCAATACTATTCCACCGGCCTGCTGAATCAGGAGCCAGTGCGGGGCACGGCGATTCGTGTCATCCCGGAAGAGGCCGTCGAACAGACAAACCTGACGGTAGCGAATCCCACCATGAACGAAGGTTTTACGGGCGGCGCGTTGTTCATGGATAACGTGCGCGCAGGCACCAACGGCCTGCACGGCAGTCTGTTCGAATTCTGGAACGGAGATGCTCTGGATACGCGGAACTATTTCGATTCCATTTCGAATCAGACTCCCCGCCTCACCTATAACCAGTTCGGCGGCACGGCCGGAGGTGCCATCCGGCACGACCGCACCTTCCTTTTTGGCTCCTACGAGGGCTCCTACCAGCGCGGCGACCAAATCGGTCTGTCCACGGTGCCTCTGGCGGGGGCTGCGATGGGCAACTTTTCCGCCATTCCCGGTATTTCCATCTTCTCGCCGACGAGCGGCACCACCGCTGGCGTGGGGCGATCGGCGTTCCTGAACAATACCATCCCTTCGTACCTGATCAACCCGACCTCGGCCGCAATCGCAGGTTTCATTCCGTCTCCCAACCTGCCCGGACTTGTCGATAACTACGCCTCGAGTCTGCCGTTTCAAAACGATTATCAGAAGGCCGATGCCCGGCTCGATCATCGCATCGGGGAACACACCAATCTTTTCCTGGGCTACGGTTATTCCAATGACCACGCGCTCACGGAGAGTCCGATCGGTCCGGTAATCGGCTCGGGCACGAGCGACCGCCTGGTTGCCCAGAACGCCTCCATTGGGGCTACATCCGATTTCGGTCCGCATCTTACTTCCGAGTTGCGATTCGGATACAACCGTTACGATCAGAAGGTAGGGTTCGAGGGCGATGAGACCGCGTTGGGAAACTCGCTGGGTATCACCGGGTTCGGTAACAGCCTGGCGTCGATCCAAATCCCCGGGATGCCCGCCATCGGGGAGCCGGCCTATCTTCCCGAGAATCCAATCGACAACACATTTAACTGGGTCTGGTCGTGGAGTTACGTCACGTCCCACCATCATTTCCAGTGGGGAGTGGACGTCCGCAGGCTGCGGTCGGACGGCTTCCTGGATTCCGCCCTCAGCAATCAATTCGGCCTCAACGGCGGTTATTTCTTCGGTCCCGGCGCCACTCTAGCCAACAACGGCACACCGCTGGCGCCGTACAGCGAATTCTACAACTCCTATGCGGCATTTCTACTGGGAGCCCCCTCGCAAGCCGGAGCGGGGGCTTTTCTCACTAATCCGTCATACCGGCAGGGCGAGTATGGCGGATGGGTGGGCGACACGATTCAGGTGATGCGGCACATCACGGCGGATGTGGGTGTCCGCTATGACGTTTTCACTCCCTTGTTCCCGGACCATGCAGGCGATGCGGTCCTCTTCAATCCCACCGCGGACACGCTCAACTATGCCGGCATTGGCGGCTACCCGAAAGGGCTCACCAATTGGAACTGGGGCAATGTCGCTCCGAGGATCGGTATCGCGGCGCACGTGACGTCGAAAACTGTCATTCGCGCCGGGTACTCCATTCAATATTTCGAAATGCCGTACATGTTCTCCGGGATGATGACTCCCATGACCGGCTTCGTTTCCGGAGTTCCAGGCGGATATTCAGTGGCGCCTCTTACCAACGGCTTCACGCCCACACTCACGGTCCCCGCTGCCACCGGCTTCCTGACCAACGGAATGGCGGCGAGCGACCTGCCGGTTTCCCTGGTTCCCCGGAACATGGATACTTCTTCGGTGCAGGATTTCCATCTTCAGGTACAGCAGCAGTTTCTCTGGGGAACCGTGCTCAGCGCAGGCTATGCCGGTGCTCTGGGCCGCCATCTGCTGGGGATCAGCGAGTTGAATGAATCGCTTCCGGGCACGGGCGTGGCAGGTCTTCCCTTCGAGTCTCTCGGCCGCACGGGGAGCGTGCTCGGGTACAACGACGGCTACAACAGCAACTACAACGCGCTGCAAGTGAGTTTGGCGAGACGCTTCGTCAACGGGCTCAGTTTCCTGGGATCTTATACCTACAGCAAAGCGCTGGGTTATACGAATATGGACAACATGATTCTCGATCCCTATAACCTGCGGGCCAATTATGGCCCCATGGATTGGGACCGGCAGCAGGTGCTCAGCATTTCCCATCTCTGGGAATTGCCCTTTTTGCGCCACGGTAACAGCCTGGCATCCACCATCCTCGGAGGCTGGCAGTTGAATGGGATCTTCAGTTGGGCGACCGGTACGCCGCTGACATTCACTGCCGACCCGCTGCTCTGCAATTGTGTGAACGCGGTCGTTCTGGCCAGTGCCACCGGCCCTATCGGGACCACCGGCAATTATGGTCTCGGCCAGGAAGCGGTAACCGGCTCGTTCGCGGCGCCCACCGGCAGCACAAGCGGCAACCTCGCGCGCGGCGTTCTGCGGGGACCGGGAATCGAGAACTACGATCTGTCGCTATTCAAGAACTTCCACGTGCACGAGCGATTCAACATGCAGGTGCGGGGCGAAGCTTATAACCTGTTCAACTCGCCCAGATTGATGAACCCGG
>Ga0335073_10008721_pt1 | contig 14234 bp, 15 predicted proteins | sample Lox_Sample_22_FD_207093 | JGI IMG/M metagenome (GOLD analysis project Ga0335073, IMG submission 207093) | Soil microbial communities from Loxahatchee National Wildlife Refuge, Florida, United States - Lox_Sample_2.2 | ecosystem: Environmental > Terrestrial > Soil > Wetlands | place: USA... | reverse complement strand
ATGGCTCCTCACGATTGAGAACGGGAGCACGTGTAACCACAGCACGCATGAGAGAGCTACTGGTATTAGCAGTGGTTTCACGTTGATGTCGGCTACCATACCTGGCTTCTCTAAGCGCACGCCATGAGTAGCTCAGAATGTCCTTCGTATCAATGTCCGACTCCGGGTCCAAGTCTTCTGGGATATGACCCTCAGGAGCGTCATTACACAGTATAGGGCGAACACAGTACCAGACGCGAGAAAGCATAGTAATCAAGGAAGTATGTAGCTTTATCCATAGCTTCCGATGATCAATGCTATACTCTTGGGTAGAATGATAGAATTCGCTAGTATCTATGATGTATCTACGAGAGTTAGCATGGGAGCCATTGCGCAAACTACTTGTATCTTTACCTCAGACTTGCAAGAGTACCATGTAATGGGAAGCTTTGAACCGCGGCTGATAGGTCGTTTTCACCGATCCTGATTGTTCTTTCAAGAGAAGACACAAGATGATGGAATATTCCGAGCTTGGTTACCAATACAGTGACCTGACCTTGGCTTATCTCTCTTAGGGAGTGCGATTTGGCATCAACTTTAGAGAAGAGCAGTGCATATGCTAGAGACACACCGTCAGCATGATCAGCTCGACCACTTAACATCATAAGCTCTTCTGCTTGTTGAATGAATTCAACAAAATCGGTCAAAGCATAATCCGTTGATGTTGCTAACTGTACGTCCATTCCACATTTTGTCTCAGTTGCTCTAAGCGGAAAGCTGCTTATATCTAGTAGAGCTGCAGCAAGACTACGGACGTCCTCAAAGGGATCCATGAGGAGGTGCAAAAGTGACTGCTGCACCCATGGAGTGAAGAGGCGAAGTTGAAATGGCCAGCTTATCTCCAAGGCTGCTTGCTTTGACCAGTGCTTCGAAGAAATTGAAGGGTCTATTCTAGACTTTGAGAGAATCATAAGCGCCTTTAGGCAAGATATGTGGCGCTGATAGACAGCTCCCGGTCGCAAACCCGCCGATAGAAACTGTAAGAGCCAATTTAGGAAGCCTTTATGAGAATCTAATGTTGCTGTGATGATTTTACGGTTTGAATAAGACGCCGAATGATTGCTATCTGTCTTTTTGAGGAGGATCTTGAAGAGAGATGCTGTTGCTGCTCGGATACGGTCTAGCAAGTGTGGTAGGAGACCCAACACCTCTCCGCGAATATGAGCATCAGTCTCCGCGAACAGCTGGAATAAATTTTGCTTGATTCCATTCAAACAATTCTTGGTAAGAGGCCTGGTGATTGAGGTAGAAGCAACGACCAACGAAAAGCCAGCAAGTCGAATTGTTGGAGAAATGTGACTGAGAAGTCTAGTAAATGCCAGATCCGGAAATCGAATAACTTTTCCATCCAATTGATAATTTTCAAGATGAGTAGAGTCTGTTTGAAAGCGTTAGATGAGTACGATCTTGTCTAGGTGCGAATACAAAGACTCACCGCTCTCAATAATGAGCCCAACCTCCTTTCCGACTTGGAGTGACGCGTACAGAAGGTCAGGTACTACATTCACCTCATTAGAAGCTGCTGCGGCAGAACGAGTGTGACTATCTGTGTCGAAAAGATTGCTTAAACCGATGTATCGAAGAAATTCTAGATAGTCGACGACGTCGATCTTAAACAGAGCCGGGAAGATGTGGCTTTGGTAGTCTGAAAGATTGCTAGATTGAAGTGAAATACTCTGAACAAGAACATCCACCCAGACAGGTAGAGTTTCCGAGCCATCGGTAGAAGTAGCTCGAGATTGCTCTTCCTTCCAACTTCGGACGAAAAGCTCCACTGTGGTACCGACTACATGAGCAGCTTCTGCACTTCTTGTCCAGTAGAACACAGTTTTCAGTAGTTGCTTGAGGTGATTGTCCATTGGAATCGAAGTTGGTCCAGTCTCGACGGATGATTTTGAGTGTGCATGATGAGACGCGGCAAGTTGCTCAAGGCTTATAGCGTGCTTATGGACCAAAGCCGATATTACTTGCAAAGCAGCCTTTACCTTGATCTGCTCAGTTCGACAATCAAGGATTTCAAAAGCCGTTTGAAGCACTCTATTTACGACTTTTTGGTTTGTGACTGGATCGCTTCGTGCTGTTGTGTTGGCCAAAAGGAGAATAAATTGGCGAACAGTTTTCGGCTTGGTGACATTGAAGCAATTTAAGGTAACTTCGAATGCTCTACTAAGAGATGCAGCATTTGGATGGGTCCAGAACAGCTTTGAAGAAGGCTTGCTCTCCAGCAGAGCGCAGACTGCATTGATAGCAGTAAGTCGGTGAGCTGGAGCGATGTCTGCACGATGAGCAGTCTCCACGAAAGCAGCAAATGCATTTTCCAGGTTTCTAGATGCTGGTGAGCGAGATTCAAATTAACTGAACTTCGCATCGGCTCTAAGAGTATCGACTTTGATCGGTTCTTACATTTCAAGTTGTTCAGAGTCACGGCTTAGATATTGGAACAATTCGCCTTTACGATTGACAAAATCAGAAAGGTCAGCCTGTGTCACTGGAGAGGCGATGTGAATGTCTTCCGAGTCCATGGCTGATATTAATATTGCAAGGACTTCCGTGACAGCGAATTTGGACGGATGGTGTGCGACCAGAAATGCAAAGGGAAGGCTGCTGATTTGAAATCGACATCTTTCTCATTTACGGAGAAGAATGAGGCAGGCATTTGGCAAGAAGGATTGAAAAAGAAGCAGGCCGGTCAGACGCAGTCATCCTTTTAGATGAGTTCAGAGCGATGGAGTATAAAGGCACGAAACGGAAAGCTCCGCCAGAGGCATGGGCTTCAGTGCCAAGTCGTGGCTTTTTATCAGCGCGGGCTCATTGGATCAATTTAGTTGGGTTCATTACCGTACCTAGGGCCTAGAAGAGCCGACTGGGTTGAATAGAATACAGAATGAACGGGCATACCTTACGGCTATGGCCTAACCTGATTAGAATGGTAGGAGATGAGAAAGTGGGTGGATACTGGATAGTGGGCAGATGCTGGCAAAGCAAGGGATCACAGCTATCGTGCTCCAAGCCTTTTCTTTTCTCCCACTCTGTACCCTAATTACAGTAATAACGCACTAGCACTCTCAGAGTAGCCTGATCGCGAATCCCCAATCCCCAATTTTCGCTCAGCCCAAATTTTGTCACGCAAACAAAGACCCGCTGTCGTCGGCCTGTCACTCTCCCTTCACCCGCAAGACGTCTCAACCTCAATTGGCCTCACTTGATCGCTTCCTAGCCCCACGGTAGGTCGCAGCGCTTCCCCTCTCTCCAGGAGGCAACCCACCAACGCTTCGGCATTGCAGTCTTCCAGTTTCAGAACGCGTCGCTGTGGCTAGCGTGCTGGCCCTCTCGTGGTAGGTGTGCTCCTTATGATGCGACGACCGCAGCAACCCGACAAAACTGACATCGTTGCTTCATGCCACCGCAGCCTGCCTTCCATCCCATTTCCTCCGTTTCTCTGTTGTCTCCTGTAGAGAATAGGCGAAAGCCTAGTCTCCGCGAAATCCCCGCCATAGCTAGCCGAACAAATCTGCAACAACGCAAACCTCCAAACCATCCTCCCACTCACTGCTCTCATCTGGTATGTCATCCCACCACCCCACCGGCTTTCAAATGCAGCCAATTCAGCTCATTGTAGCGCTGTCCGAACTTGGTGATGCTGACTGACAACCTCGCAGACCTCTAAAGCCATCTCGTGCCTCCACAATGAGCCCGACGATCAAGTACGTTTTTATCCCCGCTTCCTCCGTCGATTTGTTCACAAGCCCGTCAAAGGCAGTGACAACATCTCTCGCATTCAAAAGTGGAAGTGCCGAGCATACAGATATCTGCTGTGGATGTAATGGCGCTGCCACTGCCGCCGTATTCTGCTTTCACTCTTCCCGCCTCTTAGACATCTACAACCCCACCAAGACTGTTTCATGACCGTCCACACACTTCAATCAACTACTGACCTGCTGCAGATGCGTCGTGGTTGGCGACGGTGCCGTGGGTAAGACCTGCTTACTCATTTCCTATACCACCAATAAGTTTCCCTCCGAATATGTGCCGACCGTGTTCGACAACTATGCTGTCACTGTAATGTATGTTCGTCCAATGTGGCTACTCGATGCCATATCATACCCTACTCTTGTGGAAGTAATGATTGACATGTAATGTCAGGATCGGCGACGAGCCATATACCCTTGGTCTGTTCGATACCGCCGGACAAGAAGATTACGATCGCCTTCGACCGCTGTCTTATCCTCAAACAGATGTCTTTCTCGTTTGCTTTTCCGTGACGTCTCCCGCTTCATTCGAAAACGTTCGAGAGAAATGGTTCCCAGAGGTGCATCACCACTGTCCGGGTGTGCCGTGCTTGATTGTTGGCACTCAGGTCGATTTGCGGGATGATCCTTCGGTTAGAGAGAAATTGGCGAAACAGAAGATGTCACCGGTGACCAAGGAACAAGGCGAAAGGATGGCGAGGGAGCTTGGTGCTGTGAAATACGTCGAATGCTCGGCACTCACTCAATACAAGTTGAAGGATGTCTTTGACGAGGTGCGCTCTCCACCCGAACATAAGAGTGAAGGCATGCTAACACTAAATAGGCAATAGTTGCTGCTCTGGAGCCTCCGCCAAAGCCCCGAAAGAATCGGGGCAAATGTGTGCTTCTTTGACAAGGTCCTTTGCATGCGTGTTGTGGCGATGTTACGGTATCAATTTGCTCGGCATAGACATGTTGCCGTAGCCTCGATTTGCAGAGAGGAGTGCTTTAAAGGAGATCAGGCGCAGCATGCCGGCCTTTCATGGAATTGATCAGAATGGCGCTCTCGGTTTGCTTATTTTCATTACTTGAATTCCATTTGGGCAGCGACCTTTTGATAGATTTGCAGTCAAGCAATCGATTCCGCGGCCTTTTACCAGACGCGACTCCAATCACTCACTCAGAGCGAGCAGCCTTGTACGACTCTTCGCCGCACCGTATTCTATGTCGATGTGATCTGGACTTTGATCATGGTGAGAAAAGTGGCGCTATTCTGCTTTACTTGATGCTGGTGAGAGGAAGTGACGGGCCAAATTGGGAGTCGTTGGATCGTCTCCATACGAAAAGAGAGCAACACAAGTGAACATTTCCAACCGACAACATCACTTCTCACTCACAGCAACAGTCAAAAAAACGCTCTATGCCAAGACCCACAATACCCAAAATTCGCGGTCTCCCTTCTCTGCACTCTTAAGTTTTCTTTCTCCACCATTTTCCAGAGAACACTCTCCAGAGCCGACTCCTTGATTCCTTTCTTATTTCCTCACTCTCAATTTCCAAATTCTCCTCGTTAGAGAAACATGGATTCCTCTTCAGGAGGGCGTGGTCCCCATTCACGACGTGGAGAAGGTGGTGGAGGTCAACACCCTCGCGAGGACATCGTCAACAGTCGTCTTCACAACAACCAACGTCTTCAGATCATCGGCGATTATAACCACAACAACTATATGGCCACTGGCAATGCCTTCTATCAACCATCTACCATTTCCTCTCGGGAACAGGTAAGTAAACCTTCAAAGACGTGGAAAGAGATCGCTAACTCATTTAGGTTGCTGCTGGACACCAAGAGCATCAGCCTACGCCTCATACTCCTATTCATGATCAGATGCTGGTTCAACGTTCTACCTATGTAAGAATCCTATATTTTTTGTGAGACACAATACTAACAACAAACAGCTTGACATGCAGCCGTCAGGAAACGCGACTCGTCAATCACTGCTATCATCGCCTCCGGCATACGTAGATAGCGCGGAATATCAGCTACAACTTCAACAATCTGGTGTTGCTAACCGTCGCGATGCTCCACTTCCACCAACTCCAGGCAATAACCAAGAGCACTTCTCAAACCCTCGCCTGGCTACAGAGAACCGCATTTCAATGGAAGATCGAGCTGATAACTCTGCTATCACTATTGACGATGATGATCAAGTGACTGAAAATGAACCAGTCACTCCGGTGAATTTGCGAAAGAAGAGTTTCTTAGGTATGAATCTCCTTGCAAGGAAGATGTCTACTCCAGAGCTTCCACCAGGCACACCCGAAAAAGGTGAGCAGTACTTTGCGGCTGGCTCACATGAGCGTAAACAGCGCGGCAAGCTCACAAAGTTTATTGACAGGAAGATCACGAAGAAATTTTCTTTCTATAGACCCAAGACTAACCGCAAGGCATCAGATACATCGTCGACTCCTCCATCCGGGCCTATGCGTCATCCAGAATCTCGACGTCCTGTCCAACATGGCACCTTGGAGGAGGGTGTTCGCATTGAGAACCAGAGAGATAAGATATCTGAACTTCGAGAACTTCAAAAAGTTCGTGAAACTTCAGATTCTTACCATCAAGCTCTTCGTGACGTATCTACTTCCAAACCCCTTCAATCTGAACGATTGACCGGCTGGACTGCTGCAACTGAGACTAAACAAATTCCATCAGTCGGTGAGGTATCAGCCGATGAAAAGCGATCAGCTCCTTCATCTGTTCATCCTAGCAAGTTGCGCTATATCAACGACGAGATCCTTCCGACTGCTTCCAGTGAGCAGGATCAGTCTAGTCCTGCAACACCGGATCCAAGCCCAGCAACTCGAAATCTTCAGAAGAATATCATGCGCGGCGCTAGGCGTCGCTTCGGAGACCAAGACGCCGACAACACCATTGAAGATCAAGCAGTTGCTCATTTGAAGAAAGCCGACCCTTCTCCGCGCGCAGGTAAAGCCGCTCCCCCGAAGCGACCGACCATTGTCTACAAACCGATTCACTCACTTCAAGCAGAGATTGTCGATGAGCGCAACCGTTCTTCTCCTGTGTCTGCCACGCCCAAGCCAGATCAGCCCGTCCAAGAGCAGATGCCAGCGCACCAAGTCGTGGAGTGCCACGACATGCGTCAACACCCTCATCGCGGCAGTTCACTTCCAGGCCAGAATGCTTCCAGCATCGCCCAAGGTGAGTCTTTCCTTTCTCGCTCTGCGGAGCCCAACTGGGAGTCCGAGAGCATAACAGAAAGCATAATTGATCTGTATATGCCAGGCACCACCGCACATCCAGCCAGTCCGCCCACCGCGCCGCACCACCACAGCGCCCCAGTCCCAGCATCCGCTGCGCCGCCCGCCCCACCCACCGGCCGCGCCCCGCACCACCACCGCGCGTCGTCGCCAACGCTCCCGTTCCCGCCACCCCGCAGCGCCTCCAGCGCCTCCACAGACGGTACGTGGATGCCGGCGCGCGCGTCGCCGTCCCCCTTCCCCGACATCGTCGACCTGACCATTAACACGCTGGCAGCAGGGACCCGCCGGTCGCGCGCCGCGCCCGACCGCGTGAGCGAGGCGCTGCGCCCGTCGTCCGACGCCGCGGAGCTGCGCCGCCGCGATGAGGAGGAGCGCCGCTACCGCGATGAGGAGCGCCAGCACCGCGCTGAGGAGCGCCGCGTCTCCGACATCTTGCTGCGCTCGTGCGTCCGCCTTGTGCGCCGCGTTCAGGCTTTGGTTGTGCGCCGCGTTCAGGCTTTGGAGGCGGACACTGCGGCTTTGCGTCTGCGGTTGGGCCGTCTCGAGAGGGCTGCTAGGGCTGCTGGCGTGCCGCTGCCGTGGGTCAATGAGGAGGATTGGCGGGTTTAGGGTGGAGGACTGCCTGGAGGGTGGTAGAGAGGTTGCTGGAAGGTAATTAGGGGTGGGCAATGGATCGTGGTGGCTAGACATCAGAATGTGGAATCATCTTGGTATATTCGGACATCAGAATGAAGTTACCCTATAGTCCAATCAAGAAGCTTTTGGCTAGTTACAATCTGTTTTATTCTCTGCTGTGAACCTTATGAATCTCTCATACGTGCTATAATATCATTAGGCCATGGTGTTGATTCTATCGCCGTCCTTCGCGTACTCCTTCACCATCCTAAGCGCTTCCCAATGACAGAATTACTGCGTATCTGGAGGCAAGTCACGCTCCACGATCGCTCTTCTACCACCTAGCCTTCCATCTCCACGCCGCTCAACACCTCCCAAGAACCTAGCCGCCCACTCCTCCACGCGCCTCACCTTCTCTGCCTGCCCATTCCACTCCGCGACATCCGCCCAGCGTACCACCCCACCCACGCCAACGCGCACCACACTCGAAACCCCCCTAACACTCTGCGCATACATCCTCCCGGCGAACATACCCAGCGCCATCCGCGCCAGCACCACGACGTCGCGCCGCCGCAGCGCCGTTGCCGCCCGCCGCAGCGCCTCGTCACGCGCGGTGCGCCCGTCCCGCGGACCTGCGCCGCGCCGCCCCGCCGCCGCCGCCGCCGCCGCCAGCCACAGCGTCACTGGGAACCCCGCCGCCGTCTCGTCGCCCACCACCAGTTCCACCAGCGTCATGACTCCCGCGCGTCGCCGGAGTTGCACGGTACGCGGTGCCGAGGCAGAGATCACGGCCGCGAGGAGGTTTACGGTTCGGTTTTGGGAGTGTGGAGAGCGGAGGGTGCGGAGGTCCGCTATGGTGCGTGGGAGGTGGATTGGCGGTGGTGCCGTTGGGGGTGGGAGGCTGGAGGTTGTGGAGGTGAGGAATGAGGTCTCGTTTGGTGTTGGTTCTTCGATGGAGGTGTCGAGATCTTCTGCAGGGTTGATTTGAGGTTGCTGGCCGGGCTCTCCTTCGAAGACGGCAATGGAGTGCTCTAGAAATTCCATCTCGTCATTCTCATTTCCCTCGTTGTCCTCTCTTCTCTCGCTGTCCCGGATTTCAACGACGCGGTCACCCTGACCAGGTTCTGAATCATGGAGACTTATCGAACGCCATTTTGGGAATGATTCTTGTTGTGAAGATATGATTTCAGATCTTTCAGAGCTCTCGAGCTCATAGTCGCTGGCCAAGAAGCGGCGAAAAGCTGGCAGGAATTCGTTCACAGCGTCGGCATCGTTCCAGTTCAGTAAATTGACCTCTGGAGCTCCGGTAAGGAATTTGACGGGTTGCATGAAGATATCCTTGCTCTTAGCTATTACGGAGTTTCAAGAAGGAAAACAATTATGCCTCCAAACATCCGTCTCTTAATCCACTTTCTCCTTCGAGCTTTGTCTGTAAGACTCTGATTCTTCACGCTCGACCACTCAAAGCTTTACACCGCAACACAGGTTGACGAAGAGTGAGCCTCAAATAGTGAATTCCTTTAATACTGCTTTTAGAGAGTCATTCAACGTTTCATTCTCGGCGCCAAGCGCATATGTAGGTTGTTGATGTAGTTGGGATCATTTTCAACATTATTGGCTGTCAGCGTCGTACTCTAGCTACGATAATTATCGTAGTATAATCCTGGCAAGCCTCTTCTTGAGTAAACATCGTTCCAGCCGTCTTTCAGGACATCGGACTTCAGCTCTATAATGATACTACGAGGTATCCTTTGTGACTCACACTACAATACAAATGGGCGAAGTAGGAAGCCTAAGGTCAGCTCAGAGTGGCTCAGAACCGCAAACGGTACATGAGTTGATTACAACTATCAAAGAACTTAATCTGTTCTCGAGTTATGACGCGCATGTGCCATTCAGTCACTCTCATTCCATTCACTCTCCTTCAGTTGCTAACTTTTGCGATAAAATCTCGCCCGCTCTCTGAATCGTAGGTATCGGCTTTTCAACTGTCCCTTGCTATCCAGAAACTCTATTGTTAGCACAAGCTTCTCTCCGATCTCGTCAAAAACAGCGTCCGAGCATATTCGTCAGCCGTCGTCCGGATACATATTGTAGGTGCCGAATTAGGTACTACTTTCTTAATCGCAACTCGATCGGCGATTGATGTAGCTCCGCACTCGGTGAAGAAATGTGCATAAAGCCGAGCTCAAAGTGGTGTTTTGTCTCCTCCGAGCTCCGTTCTATGGCACGCCTTGACTGTGAGGATTTCATCAACTGTTCGGCATTGTTTCTGCGTCTGATACTGGGAATTGGTAATCGCTATCACATCACTGTCCGAATATGCTGTGCCATAACTCTTCTCCTAACTTGTCATGAATCACATCGATCCATGGATGCTTTTTGATTTCGTCTCGCGCCGCCAGCCAATTGTCAATGCCAAGGTTGGCGAGAGATGTCTTGACCTTGGGAGAGAGCCATACCGTGTCAGGCGAATCGAATACAGATATACCGCCCACGAAGAGAAACCAGAGCATGGTCGACTCTGCTATCGAGTCGTTGGCCAATGTGCAGTCAATTGCTTTGCGAAGTGACCCAGCTAGTAGACTGTATGACAGCCGAAGTGAGCGACCCTTCTGAAATAAAAATGTCGTAATGAATGCTAGTATGCTGAATTGCCACGCATTTTCACTGGCAGTCTCTCGTTGGCCACCTCTTAGCGGATAGTGATGTAATAGCCGATACGATAATGATATCCAAATCTCCTGGAATGCGTACGGCTCCAGCAAGTTAAAATCTTTGCGATCCACGTTGAAGAATCGACAGACGCGTATTAAGTCCGCAATGATAGAGCGTAGTTCGGGATCGAAAACGTGTGAAGAATCGAGTAAGTTGAGAAGTTCATTTTGATCGACCACTTGATACAAAGGAGACCGAATCACTTCGTGAGGAAAGTCATCAACATAGAAGCGTGGATATAAGCCTTCGTGAAGCGTATACTCAATGTCAGCCCTGGGTTGAAGATCATTAGTCGTTGCAATAAAAATGAATGCAACTAGAGTCATACCTGCACACCTTCGTACAAAGGGCACGATTGTTTCTGAGCTTACTGATTCCTCCTCTAATCTGTACAATTTGCCAAAGAGCGTCCATATGGATTTTACTTCTTTCAGGGTGGCCTTTCAGATCTTCATGAATGGCGATGGACATAATAGAAGCTACTGTTTCGTCGGATGGGATCGTTTGGGTTTGAAGATTTCGTTGGATGCAGCGATATGCGTTTGTGAGGTGATGCAGCACTCTTGGAGAAGCATCGTCTGTTACTAACATCGCGCCGGCAGCCATTTCACCCATTGCAAGACTGCAGTGAAAAACTTCACCGAATTAGCAAAGCCACTTGCACAGGTACATTACACTCACAAGATTCGTCGGTTTGAAAGTACCGAAACCATATCAATTTCATGGAATTGACTGGAAGACAAAACTCCTCAGGATATGATGCCGAGTGTGTCATGGACCAGACTGGACGGAGTTAGCGATGATGAGTAGGTGTAGAGGGTATTGATTGTCCGCACATTTATGTAGAAGATCTTTCATATACGGTTTGAGTTCGCAAGGGAAAGTTAATGTAGAAAATATGTCTCCAACAGCTCTAGGCACAGAAAGGACTCCTAACTCGTCATTTTTGTCTGTGGGTTTCCTATCGTCATGACTGGGGATGTGCTTTGCTCCCTGCTTTTGGCGGTTTCGCGGGCGAACCTTGCCGGCATTTTTGCCTTTCATGACATGACTGCGTATTCGTTTGCGAGCAGCTTCATCGATATTATTGTTCTCCACAAATTGAAAGCTCATTTTATGCAACAACGCTGTAGATGAATGGTGCAGTGTAAGAGAAAGAAAGCGTCGTAATTACACAGTTCGGAGTTCGTAAGTCCATGCTAATGTACGGAGCACTCCACTACGATACAGTACTCCTCGGCCCTCTACCTCACTACATTGATACTTGAATTGACAACATATCGCTCCAATTGTTGCAATATATAATCCAGTTCTACGAATTTAGCAAGCTTGTCCTTTTCCGTAAACTTTCTACCATGGAGAGTCTCCTGCCAGTTTACACTTTGCCGAAATCAGCCCTCGGCAGCATCAAAGACCGCGTAGCTTTCCTTTGATGCAAGACCTCCAGGCTGTTGTTCTTTCGGCACCACACCGTGAAGCCACATTCTATGATAATCCACGCCAGCAGATTTCCATCCTGCTTCTTCAAAGACACTGACGGCATTGGGATTCTGTGGCCAAACTTCTGCAATGAACGTGCCTTCTTGCTTCTCCACTCTCTTCATAGCCGTGCGTAGTAGTAAGGCCGCCCTCGATGGACTTGTTGCGTACAACGGACCAAACCTGAATCCATGTTGGCAGCCTCTCACCAAGATCCATCCCTCCAACTGATCCGTGCTACCCTCTCGAACCAGTGCGAACCCGAAAGCATCCGGTCTGCTAAACATAGCGTCTTGGGTCCAGAGCATGGGCCTCTCCAATCCACTGTGCTCAAGATCGCTCTTGGTCAGGACCTTAGCAGGAATGTGATCGAGCGGAATCAGCTCTTCTCCATCGTCGGGGCGCAGAAGCCCCTGATTCAGCGGCTGAATAGCCAAACCATTGCGCACCATGACGTTGATAGTCGCGGCCTCGACGAAGCCACGCCGCGCATACGTGCCGACCTGCTCGCGGACGGCGTCGAGGCCGACGGTGGTCGCGCCGCGCGCCGCGAACCGCTCTAGCCCCGCCTGGAACAGCGCCGCCCCCCATCCCCGCCCGCGCATCGCCTCGTTCACGCAGAAGAAGCCCACCCACCCCGTCCCGTTCGCGAACACGAACGGCACCACGCACCCCTCCGCGTCGTCCGGGTGCTCTTGCGGCGCCGCTACCAACCAGCCGTCTTTGCCCGCCGACGAGTAGTGCGTTGCGCAGTCCGCGGACGCCCGGTTCTGCGGCTGTGTCAGTGGTGCGGGTACAGTTGCGGGTCGGAGTTGTGAAACGCTGATGGTCAGGAGAGACTTGAGAATAGGTAGATTGAACGTGATATACTTTAGATTCGACAGAAATCTTAATGAAAGATTGGAAAGGTTGAGAGATGACTTGACATACCCAGCCGAGCACTTGCATCAATGGCCACCAGAGGTCGTGTGCCTCTTGGAGAGACTTTGCTGGTCGAATGATGCAACCTTTGGTTGGAGGTGCTTCTGATGCCATGTTTCCCTTAGACTGATATCGACTTGTTGAATTTAATTTGAAATCGGAAATTGATTTGATGAAGAAGAAATCGCCAATGAGTTTTCAACCTCCTTTTGATGTGTTGCTCAAGGTATGAGGCTTCAAGCTCTGAAGTTTTAATGATGTGAGCGTCGATATCGGCAAGAGACAATCAACGAAGCTCCAATGGATGATAGATGCTCTCAGAAGGTTTAAAGTGAATCTCTGAGTTCGTAAGGCTTCCAATTAGGAGTCAAAATAAAGTGGTGAGAGCAATATGCAGGATCGTTCCTGAGCTGCAGTTTGCTTCTTGTGGGGTATCGATAGGTACGTCGCATCATAGATGCATGGTTTTTGCAGATTCACACCGATTGTTCAGCACGTACGATAAGCAATCGATAGAATTTTTTGCTCATGGAATTTTGGATATAGATTTCGATACGTTTTATGCTAAATAACCAAAGCTGCAACGAACTTGTTGCGGCATACTTTCAAGGCATCTCGGTCCGTCCTGGGCCCATCCAACTCAGCTTCCCGCTGCGACTCTAACATATTAGTCGGTGACAGCACTATCAGACATTTCTACCATGTTCTCGCCCAAGCAATGAGTTTCAATCCAAATCGTAAAGTCTTCAGATGGGCCGAGAGCAGCTGGACATGACACTCTGTCCGTAGCCATCTTCCAGTAAAGCCATAAGTTGCGAACGGCCATGGGCTGGTTTTCATGAGATTTCGATACGCTTCTCTTTGCGGAGTAATCACATTGCGCTGATATATGGTAATCAGGGTTTCAAGCCGCTGGCCAAGCTTTTGATCATCTTCCAGTATTCGGTCCATTTCTGCTGGGTCTGGTATGCCTTCGGCAAAAGAGGCACTTTCTGCCTTGTCGTCGGATCGTGACTTTGTCAATGCTTTAATTTCGCGTCTGTAGAATTCATTGGAGATCTTTGACACGGTGGGGGTTACGGTGGAGTTGAGGAGTAGTCTTGCTCGCTCTTCCATAGTAAGGCGAGGGTCATTGAACTTTCGCACAAAGTCCTCATCTTAGCTTCCTATTAGCGGCGAATACCACCAGTAGTGCTAATGAGTCCTCACCTTTGGCTTCGAGGTCCTGCCAGAAGCTATCACGTCCCATAGATGCCTCATTCTGTGAATCTTTCAATGACGCCGATTTGCTTCCGTTGTCTCTTGCGAGCTGTGCGGCATTCTGTCGATAGATCTCTGCCTTCAGGTCATCCCAAGTGAATGATGGGCCTTCGTTGGCCACGCCATTGCCCTTTCCACGCATTCAAGCTGCAATTTTGTCGAAACACCCAGACGAACTTGGCATTCAAGAGAAGC
>Ga0335073_10008720_pt1 | contig 14236 bp, 11 predicted proteins | sample Lox_Sample_22_FD_207093 | JGI IMG/M metagenome (GOLD analysis project Ga0335073, IMG submission 207093) | Soil microbial communities from Loxahatchee National Wildlife Refuge, Florida, United States - Lox_Sample_2.2 | ecosystem: Environmental > Terrestrial > Soil > Wetlands | place: USA... | reverse complement strand
CTCCCCCGCGCCCCCCCCGCGCGGGGGGGGGCGGCCGCGGCACCCCCGGCCCCCCCGCGCCGTGTTTTATCGTGAGACCATGAGCCCGGTTTTCGTCGTAGCTGCCTGCCGCACCCCCATCGGCAAGGTCAAGGGATCGCTGGCTGACGTCCGTCCCGACCACCTCGCCGCCGATATCCTCAAAGCCCTCTTGTCACGCAACCCCGCCCTCGACCCGGCCGCCATTGACGACGTCTACTGGGGCGCGGCCAACCAGGCCGGCGAGGACAACAGGAACGTCGCCCGGATGGCCGTGCTGCTCGCCGGGCTGCCGGTGGAGATACCCGGCGCCACCGTGAACCGGCTGTGCGGGTCGGGCATGGAGGCGGTCAGCGACGCCGCGCGGGCGATCGCGGCGGGCGACGCCGACATCTGCGTCGCGGGCGGCAGCGAGTCGATGACAAGGGCGCCGTTCGTGGTCGCGCGCGCCGCGGACGCGTACCCGCGGTCGCTGGACCTCGCCGACACCCGGCTCGGCTGGCGCCTGGTCTCGCCGCGGATGCAGGAGCTTTACCCGCCCATCACGCTCGGCGAGACCGCGGAGAACGTCGCGGAAAGGTACGGCGTCACCCGCGACCGCCAGGACGCCTGGGCGCTGCGCAGCCACCACCTGGCCGCGGCTGCCCGCGACGCGGGCCGGTTCGCCGAAGAGCTGGTTCCGGTGCCGACTGCCAGGGGCGAGGTGACCGCCGACGAGGGCATCAACGCGGAGATCACGCTCGGGGAGCTGTCGGCCAGGAAGCCGGCGTTCCGCAAAGGCGGCACCGTGACCGGCGGGAACTCATCGCCGCTCAACGACGGCGCTGCCGCCCTGCTGCTGATGTCGCAGGCGGCGGTCGAGCGCGCTGGCGTCACCCCGCTCGCCAGGTACGCCGGCGCCGCGGCGGCCGGCGTGCACCCGGACTACATGGGCATCGGCCCGGTGCCCGCGATGAACCGGGCGCTCGCCCGGGCCGGCTGGCGCGCCGCCGACCTGGACCTGGTCGAGGTCAACGAGGCGTTCGCCGCGCAGTCCGTCGCCGTGGTCGACGAGCTGAAGCTCGACCCGGAGACGGTGAACGTGAACGGCGGCGCGATCGCGATCGGCCACCCGCTCGGCTGCTCGGGCGCCCGGATCGTGACCACGCTCCTGCACGAGATGCGCCGTCGCGGCGCCGTCCGGGGCGCCGCGACGATGTGCGTCGGCGTCGGCCAGGGCATCGCCACCCTCTGGGAAGCGCCCTGACGGACCGCGCCCACGCCGCGCGCGTTCCGTGCTATTTCGGCTAACCAGTAGATAACAGGTTGGTATCGGAGTTAACCTGGCTGCTCAGGGACCCGGACGGAGAACCCGGACAGGGCGGAGGAGGCCAGCGATGACGCTGATCGAGGGGGGCTTCGGCGGCCGGACGGGGGAGCGGCGGCGGGCACGGCGCCGCCGGACCGCGCGGGCGGTCGCGCCGCTGCTGATCCCGCTGGCGCTGGCACTGACCCTAGGGGTGATCCTCGCAGTCTCTTCAGGCTCGCCGACCACGCATGTCAATCAGCAGACTTCCACCACCACAAGCTCCACGTCCGCGCACCCCTGACACCGCCGCACGCAGCCGCCGCCGCACAGGAGCCACGGTCCGTTCGGGACACTGTCTTTAGTTATCCCGAACGATCCGTCAGTTCCCGTCAGCCGGCGAAGTAATTGCCCGGAGCTGAGGTACCCACCGGCACGGAGCCAGTGTCGGCTGGCAGCGACGACGGCTTGACGAACGTGCTCCCGTCCGGGCCGGCCTCGACCGCCATGTGCGTGGCGCTGCCCGCCAGGTACTGGCTCCAGGACAGGAACCACTCGGTCCAGCCGTCGTCCCAGTTCCCGGCCTTCGGGCTGTTGGTGATCGTGATCGGGTCGCCGGGGACCGCCATGTTGTAGTAGGTCTGGGCGTCCGCCGGGGCCAGGTTCACGCAGCCATGGCTCACGTTCGACACGCCCTGGCTGACGACCGACCAGGGAGCGGAGTGGTAGTAGTCGCCGCTGAACGTGAACCGCACCGCCCAGTTGACTAGTTCGTTGTAGTAGCCTGGGCTGCCTTTCTTGCCGCCGCCGATCATGCGGACCGGGTTGCCCTTCTGCACGGTCAGGTACGTGCCGTCCGGGGTCGGCATCGTCTCCCGCCCGGTGCTGATCGGCCACGTGTACTTCAGCTTGCCGCCCACGTAAATCAGCGTCTGGTGCGCGCTGGTGCTGGCGACGGCGATCACCGACTGCCCGATGTCGAACGTCTGGGTGAGGTCGTGGGTGCCGTATACGCCCGCGGCCCCCTCGACGCCGTTCAGGTGGCCGTCGAAACTGACCGTCGTTCCGGCCGGCCAGTAGTCCCGCGGCCGGAAGTCCAGCTGCTCGTTCCCGTCCCAGTACCACGCGCCGATCACCGGCTTGGACGTAGTGAGCTGCAGTGACCGCTCGACGGCCGCCTTGTCTGTGATCGGCTGGTCGAACGTCAGCATGATCGGCATCCCGACGCCGTACGTCGCGTTCTGGCCCTCGTAGATCTCGGTCTGGAACGTGTGCTCTGGCGTGAGCGTGCGGAAGGTGCTGGTGGCGGTGACCGCGTGGCCCTTGCTGTCGGTACCGGTCGCGATCACCGTGTACGACTGGGCGGTGCCGAGCGTCCAGGTGCTGTGCCAGCTCTTGCCGCCCGAGCGCAGCGTGCCGCGCACCGCGTCGCCGCTGGTCCGCACGGTGACCTTGGTCACCGTGCCACCGCTGAGCGCGCGCACGGTGATGCCGTCCGACGGGTTGGCGTCCTTCGTGCCGGGAGCCGGGGTGATCTTCAGGTACTTCGCGACCGCCTGGGCGGGCTGGCCGGATACCGCCTGCGGGTTCAGCTGGGTCGCCACCGGGGTGGCGCTCGCGCAGGAGGCGGTGAGCAGGCCGGCGGCCGCGGCGAGCGCGGCGGCGGACAGACGCCAGGCCCGGCGTCCTGGCAGGCCGGACAGTGTGCGGTGGCTGCCGTGCACGGTTCGGGTCCTCTCCTGGGGGGCTGCCCAGTTTATCGGCCTTGCGGGGTCCCGGCCGGTTTGTTGGCAGATCGTGCCCTGACCGCGCTGACAGCGGCGAACGCGGCCGCGAGGACGGTCAGCGCGACGATCACGTACTCCGGCCACGGGCCGGTCCGGTCGGCGAGGGTGGTGTAGCTGATGAGCGGGACGCGGGCCTCGAGTTCGGCCTGCTGCCAGGTGCCGCTGCTGACGATGAGGTTCCCGTCGGGCGCGATGATCGCGCTGTACCCGGTAGTGCTCGCGACCACGACCGCGCGGTCGTGCTCGACGGCGCGGATCCGGGCCATTTCCAGCTGCTGGCCGGTTTCCGCGGTGATCCAGCCCTCCCGCTCGAACGTCGCGTCGTTGGTCTGCATGGTCAGCAGATTGGCCCCGGCCGCGACGTCCGAGCGGACGAGCGCGTCGAAGCCGATCTCGTAGCAGATGACGTCGCCGAGCCTGATCTGCCCGACCCGGAACACGTTGACGGAGTGGCCGGGGGTGAAGTTCACAGGCAGCAGTTGCGTCAGCGACGTGATCTTGCTGATGAGACCGCGCAGGGGAAGGGTCTCGCCGAACGGCACGAGCTGCCGCTTGACGTACATCGCCACCGGGCCCTTGCCCGGCAGCCAGAGCAGGCCGGCGTTGCGCTGCGGGTTCTGCAGCACGGCACCGACGAGGATGGGCCGGCCAATGGCGGCGGCGGCGCCGGCGATCTGCTGGTAGGTCGCTCCGTACCTGGGGTCGATGTCTGTCGAGTTCTCCGGCCAGATGACGATGTCGGGCGCCGGCTCCTGATGGTTCCTGACCTTGGCGGCGAGCTTGTCCGTCGCGGTCACGTGGTTCTGCGTGACTATGTAGTCGTTGGCCAGTTGCGAGATCAGGCTTCTCGCCCGCGGCACGTCGCCCTGGATGGCGGCGACCTCGGCGGTGGGGCTGCCGTGCGGAACAGGGTCTAGCGGGAGGGCAGCGGGCAGCACGGCGATGCCGACGGCCCCGGCGAGTGCCAGGGCGGCGAGGACGGTTTGCCTGCGGCCGGCGGCCCGGCCCGGCCGAGGACGCCGAAGATCAGGCCCGGTGCCCGGCTCCGCGGCCAGCGAAGCTCCCGCCGGGTCCGCCGGGTCCGCCGGCTCCGCGGCCTCCTCCGGCGGTGCGGCCAACGCGGAATCCGCCCGCTCCGCCCGCGGCGCGGCCGGCGGGAGCAGCGTGAGCAGCAGCCAGGCGAGTGTGGCGCCGGCGAGGGCGACGACGAAGCTCAGCACGGGCGCGCCGCCGATCGCCGCCCAGGCGCGCGCCGGGGAGGCCGCCTGGCTCATCGCGAGCCGCCCCCACGGGAAGCCGCCGAACGGCCAGCGGTCCCGCAAGGCCTCGGCGGCGACCCACCAGCCGGCCACCGCGAGCGGCCAGGCGGGCAGCCGCAGCAGCAGCCGCTGTACCACCGCGAGCACCGCGAAGATGAGCGCCGAGGCCGCGGCGAGCGCGACCCAGGCGTACCAGGCCAGGTTGATCACCCAGTAGACGAGCGGGAAGAAGAAGGCGAGGCCGAAGACCAGGCCGGTACAGAACGCGGCCCGCAGCGACCGTCCCGACAACGCGACCGTCAGCAGCGCGGGACCGGCGACGGCCAGCGGCCAGATCCCCGCGGGTGGAAACGCCGCGGCGAGCGCCAGGCCGCCCGCGAACCCCGCCGGCAGCGCCCAGCGCAGCCGGAGCCGCGGGCCGGCGAGGGCCGGGCGCCGCGCCGCGGTAGCGGCGTCTGCCTGCACAGGGATCACCCACGCAGCGTAGCCGGGACTACGGCGCGACGCGAAGCCGGGCAAGTTGTCTATTAAGCGTGAACATGGCAATCCGTTGCGTTATATTCGGTCCTGCAAATGCCTCGGTGGGGGGGCATGCATATTCCTCTATATGTGCGAGGTTTGGCATGCGCGTGCGCGAATGGACTGAGCTGTGATCCGGATCCGGTACAAGGATCTGTCTCCCGGCTTACACGGGAAGGCGGAGCGGGGCGCGCGCGGCACCACCGTATACCTGCTGCCCGGCCTCACCTGGGGCCAGCGGACTGCCGCCTTGCGCAGGCTGCGGCAGGAGGCGAGCCGGGGTTGCGGCCCCGCGCTGCCCGGGCCTGATCTGGCAGTCGCGCTGGCCGCGGACCGCTTCCGGGTCGGGGTGCGGAATACCGCGGCGGTGGTGCGGCTGCACCCGGCGGGAAGCCTGCTGCCTACCGTGCTGGCCGGCCTGCTGATGACGCTGTTCGTCCTGGCGTCGGTGTCCGCCAGGATCGAGGCGCCGTCCGCGCCGCCCCTGTCGCCCGCGACGGGCGGCACGCTGGCGGTGGCGGGCCAGCCGACCCTGGTGGGAAGTCCGGTGCTCGCCTCGGCGGCTGGCGCGGGCGGCCCGGTCCGGGCGGCGCACGCTACTGGCGTTTCCGGTGCCGGCGCGCCGCGGACCTCCGGCGGCGGTTCGGGTAATGGCTCGTTCTCGCTGGTCGCCTCCTCGGGATCCGGGACGGTGCGCCAGCCGGGGAGCGCAAGCGCCGGCAACGGGTGCGGCATGGCCAAGCCCAAGGCGGGGAGTCAGTACCGGACTTCGGCGGCCGGCCAGGGCGTGCAGTGCCGGCCGCGAGCGCCCTCGGCAGACCCGACGACGGGAACGCTGCCCTGGTGGCCGGCTCCGCCCGGCCAGGAGGGTGCTCAGGGGTAGCCGCCCAAAGGGCCCGGCCACGTCCGAGCGTGACGTCCGATACCCGCCAGCCGTTACCGGAATATTCGCCGCGGCCGGCAGCTTCGCCATGTCGGGTGAATTCCTGACATTGACGGCAGGTGAGGATTGAGCAGGCGCGGCGCGCTCTTGTTCGCGGCGATGGGCGTCATCTGGGGCATCCCCTACCTGTTGATCAAGGTGGCGGACGGCCAGGTGGCGGTCCCTGTGCTCGTCCTGGCGCGGGTCACCGTCGGCGCGCTCATCCTGGTCCCTGTGGCGCTCGCGCAAGGGGAGTGGCGGCCCGGACGGCGGGCCATGCTGGCGCGGAACTGGAGATGGCTCGGCGCGTACGCGGTCATCGAGATCGCCGCGCCCTGGGCGCTGCTGTCGACCGCCGAGCACCATCTGTCCAGCTCGACGACGGGGCTGCTCATCGCCTCCGTGCCGGCCATCGCGGCGGTGCTCGGCTGGCTGCTGAGCCGGCCCGGGCGCCAGGTCGACGCGCGGCGCGGGACGCGGGGCGGCGCTGACCCGATCACGCCAGTGCGCGCGGCGGGGATCGCCATCGGGTTCGCCGGAGTCGCGTTGCTCGCCGGTCCCGGCGCCGGGCGCGGCGACCTGCTGTCCGATGCCGAGGTCCTGCTGACCGCCGTGTGCTACGCTGCCGGGCCGATCATCGCCAACCGCAAGCTCGCGCAGGTGCCGAGCATCACGGCCAATGCTCTCTGCCTGCTGCTCGTGGCGGTGTGCTACGCGCCCGCGGCGGCGCTCACATGGCCGCGCGCGGTGCCCTCCGCCGAGGTGCTCGGCGCCCTTGCCGCGCTGGGCGCGATCTGCACGGCTGCCGGGCTCGTTGGCTATTTCTGGCTGATCGCCGAGGTCGGCGCGCCGCGCGCCACCGTCGTCACGTACCTGAACCCCGCGGTAGCCGTCGCACTCGGGGCGGGAATACTCGGCGAGCGGCTGACGCCGGTTATCGGCGTCTCGTTCGTGCTCATCCTGGCGGGCTCGGTGCTGGCGACCCGGCCAGCACCTGCCCGGGACGTCACCAGCGCCCCGGCCGTCGCCGGCGTGCCCGCGACCGTTTCCTTCCCAGCCGGCTCTGACCCCGTCAGCTCGCCCGCTGCCGGGCCGGGTCGTGCGCGGCCCAGTGACCAGGCCCATGGGATTTAGCCTGGTAGAGGGCGGCGTCCGCGTCGGCGACCATCGAAGAGGCGCCCGGCGAGCCGGCGGCGCGGTCGACGATGCCGGCGCAGGCGGACACGCTGACGCGGCCGATGCGCAGCGCCACGGGATGGCTCACCTCGGTCAGGATGTCCATGGCCAGCGCGATCATGCTAGTGATCCCGGGGGACGACTCGGCCAGCACGATGAACTCGTCGCCGCCGAGGCGCGCGGCGAGGGCGCCGTATGCGGCCGCGACCCGGCCGATGCGCTCGGCGACCGTGACCAGCAGTTCGTCGCCTGCGTCGTGGCCGTACCTGTCGTTGATCCCCTTGAAGCCGTCGAGGTCCAGATAGCACAGGCCGACCCGCCTGTCGCCTCCGGCCCGGATGGCGGCGGCCAGCCGGCCGAGCGCGGCGGCCCGGTTCGGCAGCCCGGTGAGCGGGTCGTGCGTCGCCTGGTGCCGTAGCTGCTCGCTGATGATCCGGTGCGCGTCAAGCTCCGCGCGGCGGATCGACTCCTGTTCCGCGAGGGTGCGGTCGCGCAGCGCGCGGACGTAGCCGTTGGCGAGTGCCTCGGTGACCGTCGCCACCCGGTCTTCAAGCTCGCCGCGCCCGCCTGGGAGCCGCGCCCAGGGGCCGATCAGGCCGGGAAGTCGCAGGATCAGCACGCGCAGGCTGCGTCCGAGCACGTCGGCGCCGACGAAGTCCGCCCGGACGAGCGCGTGCCCGACCGTGCCCGCCAGCCGGGGCAGGAACGGCGAGCCGAGCAGGATCGAAACGAGCGCCGCGGACTGCTCGGTGAGAAACCGCCGCGCGCTCGCCAGGTCCATGGGGATCACGCCCTGCTCGCCGGACAGTTCGTCCCCGCTGACCGTCAGCGCGCTCAGCCAGGCGCGTGCCAGTTGCGCATCAGGTTCGCTGCCGTCGGCGAGCGGGGCCCACAGGCTGTGGCGTCCGGGGGCCACCGCGTTGGGGCGCGTCGCGGAAACGGTCCAGGACGGGTGCGGAACGGCTGGAGTACTCAGCAGGGGCGGCTGGGCTGCGAGCGGGACGGCGTGACGGCCGTGCTGCCCCGCCTCGTTCAGAGCCGTCTCAGCCATAGGGCGCTCCTGTTCGGAACCGGCAGGGGCCAGCATTGGGGAGAGCTTCGAGCGTCACTATAGGCGATCTTATTGATACTAGTAGTGCCAATTCGAATAATCTGTGATCGAACGTTCGCTGTGCGCGGCCGGCCGAAGCGTCATTCGCGTCGCTAGGGGATGAATCGCGTCTTTGGGGTAGGTGCCTTGTATGGGGAGTTCGGAAAACGGCGGTCAGGTCGCGGACGCCGACGCCGCAGCGCAGCAGGCAGCCGAGGTCGCCGTCGAGCTGACGGAGTCGGACGAGCTTGAAGACAGGCGGCGGCTGACGATCGCGCTGAATGGAGTCGCGCGCTCGGCGAGCAGGGTCTTCGGCGGCGGAACGGGAATTGTCAGGCGCGGCACGGACATAGCAAGGCGCGGTACGGATATCGCCAGGCGCGGTACCGATGTAGCCAGACGCGGCACGGACGCGGCCAAACGTGGCACGGGCACCGCCCACGAGGACATGGATGCGGCCAGCCGGGGCACGGATGCGGCCAGCCGCGGCACGGATACCGCCAGCCGCGGTGCGGATGTCGCCAGGCGCGGCACGGGCGCGGCCAGGCGGACCGAGATGGCCCGCCGCAGCGCGGAAGCGGCGCGGCGCGGCGCGGGAACGGCCCGCCGGGGCGCGGGGTCGGCCGGCCGCGGCGCGGCCTCTTTCCTTACGTGGCTGAGCGCGCAAGTCGTCGCCATGGGGCCGCGGCTGGCCATCAGGGACCAGGCGACCCTGCGCGCCCAGTTCCCCGGCCGGTCCGACGAGGAGATCGCCGACCTGCTTGTGGAGCGCGCCGCGCGCGCCGCGGCGGCCGTCGGCGGCGCCACCGGCGCGTGGGCCGCACTGCCCGTGCTTCCGGCCTTCCCCGCCGAAGTGGCGGCCGAGACACTGGCGGTCGTGGGCATCGAGATCAAGCTGGTCGCCGAGCTGCACGAGGCGTACGGCGTGCCCGCCACGGGGACCGCCGCCGACCGTGCCCGCGCCTATATCGGGGCCTGGGCGCACCGCCGCGGGTTCTTCATGGTGCCCGGCGGGCTGCTGCTCGTGGCCGGGTCGCCGCTCGCCAGGCAGTTGCGGCGGCGCCTGGCGGCCCGCGTCCGCCGGTCCACGTTCTCGCTCAGCCCGCTGTTCACAGGCGCCCTCGCCGGGGCGGTGCTCAACCGCAGGGATACACGCAAGCTTGGCAGCGACATCCGCGCGGACCTGCGCCGCCGTCCGGTCGTCAGCGCGGAGCGCGTCAGCGGCCCGCCGCTTACCGATCCGCGCGACTGAACGACGCGGACGACAGGCGGCAGCGGGGATGCGTGCAGGGGTAACGGGTGAGGCTCCAGGCCTGACCTACCGCAGCGGCACCGGGCGGTGGGTGATCGCCGCCACGGTGCTCGGGTCCGGCATCGCGGCGCTCGACGCCACCGTGGTCGGCATCGCGCTGCCGGCGATCAGCAAGGAATTCCACGCCACGGTGGTCAGCCTGCAGTGGGTCGTGGACGGCTACACGCTGACGCTGGCGGGCCTGCTGCTGCTCGGCGGCGCGCTTGGCGACTTCTACGGGCGGCGGAAGATCTTCATGATCGGCGCCGTCTGGTTCGCGCTCGCCTCGCTCGGCTGCGGCCTGGCCCCTGACGAAGGGCTCCTGATCGCCGCCCGCGTGCTGCAGGGCGTCGGCGCCGCGCTGCTGACGCCCGGCAGCCTGGCGATCCTGCAGGCGTCGTTCGTCCCGGATGATCGCCCGCGGGCCGTCGGCGCCTGGTCCGGCCTCGGCGGCGTCGCCACGGCCATCGGGCCGTTCCTCGGCGGCTGGCTGATCAGCGCGGTGTCCTGGCGCCTGGTGTTCTTCATCAACCTGCCGGTCGCGGCCGCCGTCATCGCCATCTCGCTGCGGCACGTGCCCGAGTCGCGCGCCCCGGGCCCGCGGCCGCCGCTGGACAAGACCGGCCCGGTCCTTATCAGCCTCGCCCTCGCCGGGATCACGTACGGCCTGATCGCCGCCTCGGACAGCGGCTGGGGATCGCCGCGCGTGCTGGTGAGCCTCGCCGTCGGGGCGGTCTTGTTCGTCGCGTTCTGCGTCGTCGAGGATCGCAGCAGCAACGCGATGCTCCCGATCGCGGTGTTCAGGAGCCGTCAGTTCTCGGCCGCCAACGCCGTCACGTTCGTGGTCTACGGCGCACTCGGCGGGGCGCTATTCCTGGTGCCGGTGGTGCTCCAGGAGGTGTGCGGGTATAGCCCGGTCGAGGCCGGAGTATCCCTGCTGCCGGTGACCTTGATCATGCTCACGCTGTCGGCCAGGTCGGCGGCGCTCGCCGCGCGGATCGGCCCGCGGCTGCAGATGACCGCGGGCCCGCTGGTGATCGCGGCGGGCATGGCGCTGTTCGCCCGGGTGGACAGCAGTGGCGATTACCTGACGCAGGTGCTGCCCGCGGTGCTGGTCTTCGGGTTCGGGCTGGCGATCAACGTGGCGCCGCTGACGGCCACCGCGCTGTCGGCGGCGCCCGCGGAGCACGCCGGCATCGCCTCGGCGGTCAACAACGACGTGGCCAGGATCGCGAGCCTGATCGCCGTCGCGGTGCTCCCCGGGCTGGCGGGCATCTCCGGTGACACCTACCTGCACCCGGCCGCGCTGCTCAGCGGCTTCCACACCGCGGTGCTGATCGCGGCGGGGGTAGCCGCCGCGGGAGGCGTGCTCGCCGCGGTGGCCATCACCAACCCGGCACGGCCCGCGGAGCGCGCGGCACCCGCCGTGGCCGACGAGGACACGCTGAACTGCATGTCCTGCGCGCTTGACGCTCCGCCACTGCGGTCAGGGACGGTCCGGTACGCTCGGCAGGTGCCGGCAGGCAAGGCCGAGCGGCGCCGGGAGGATGGATCATGACAGCGGAAGACGCGGCTGCCGAGGCCGTGCGGGCCGCCGCCCGCGCGGCGCGGGCCACGGTGTCGGGGCTCGCCGCGGCCAGCGACAGCGCGATCGGCGCGGCCCTGGCCGCGATGGGGGAGGCGCTCGCGGCTGCCGCGCCCGCCGTGCTGCGGGCCAACGAGCAGGACATGCGCGCCGCCGCGGCGCAGGGGCTCCCGGACGGGGTCCGCGACCGGCTCCGGCTGGACGACCAGCGCCTTAAGTCGATGGCCGCCCAGCTCGAGATCCTGGCCGGCGTGCCAGCCGAGCCGTCCAGCCGCAAGGTCCGCGACCTGCCAGGCGGGCTTGTCCTGACCGAGCGCCGCCGTCCGGTCGGCGTGATCGGGGCGAACTTCGAGGCCAGGCCGAACGTGGTTGTCGACATCGCCTCGCAGCTGGTCAAGTCGCGCAACGCGGGCGTGCTGCGCACAGGCAGCGCCGCGCTCGGCTCCGCGATCGCGCTGGCCGATGAGGTCATCGCGCCAGCGCTGGCGAAGGCCGGCCTGGACCCGGCGGCCATCCAGCTCGTCAGGCTGCCGGGCCAGGCGGCGGCCTACGCGCTGGTCCGCGAGCCGAAGCTGGTGCCGCTTGTGATCCTGCGCGGCAGCGGCGCGAGCACCCGGGCGCTGGCCGCGGAGGGGGCGGCCCACGGGGTGCGGACGCTTGCCCACGCTGACGGCGGCGGGGTGCTTTACGTCCATTCGTCCGCCGAACGATCCGCGGCCGCTGGCCTCATCAGCGCGAGCCTGGACCGGCTCGGCGTGTGCAACAGGCTCAACCTGCTGCTGCTCGACTCCGCGCTGTGGGACGCGTGGCTGCCGGACATCACGGCACAACTGGCCGGCCTCGGCATCGCCGTCTCTCTGCCGCCGCACGACCACCCCCTCGGCTACGAGTGGGCGCTTGACTCCGAACGCGAGGCGACCGTCACGATCGCCCCCGCCGGCAGCCCGGCGGAGGCGGCCGCGATCGCCAACGACGAGACATCGGGCCTCGCGGCGGGGATCGCCACCGCCGACGCGGACGCGGCGGCGGAGTTCCTGGGAGCCTACGCTGGCACCGGCGCCTTCTGGAACGCCACGACCAGGCTGCTCGACGGCTTCAAGCTGCTCGATGTGCCCGAGACAGGGATCAACATCGACGCGGTGCCGGGCCCGCGCGGGCCGGTGACCTTCCGCGACCTAGCGCTGCGTCAGTTCGTCGTGACGCCCGCCTTACCTTCCTGCGGCTAACGGTGTCAGATCGTATACGTCAGTGCCCGTGTGGGGCTCTTGATGCCGATTTTGCTGCGGGAAGGCCCTTTGAATGTCGATACTCTGCATGTGGTGGGCGAGGACTTCGCGGCGCTGTTGGCGGCTGCCCAGGGGGGAAGCGACGACGCTTTCGCCTTCCTGTGGCGTGACGCCAACCCTGCCCTGCTGCGCTACCTGCGGGTGGTCGCCCAGGACAACGCCGAGGATGTCGCAGCTGAAACCTGGGTCCAGGTAGTCAGGGGACTGCCCAGGTTCACCGGCGACGAAGCCGCCTGGCGGGCCTGGCTGTTCACCACCGCGCGGCGGCGGCTGCTCGACCAGGCACGGCTGCGCAAGCGGCATCCCGCCGAACCGCTCGACGAGATCAGCGCGGCGGATGTGCCGCGCACAGCGGGCGCTGAGCAGATCGCGATGGAGAACATCGCGACGGAGTCGGCGATGGCCCTGCTTTCCCACCTGCCCGACCGGCAGGCAGAGGTGATCATGCTGCGGGTGGTGGCCGGGCTTGACACCGACGTGGTCGCGCGGATGCTCGGGCAGTCTCCCGGCTCGGTACGCGTGGCGGCACACCGTGGGCTGCGCAAGCTGGCCACGTTGCTGTCGGGAGCGGGTGTAACGCTTTGACCCGATACGGCGTTCCTGACGATGACATGCCAGACAGCTTCCTGCCGCCGCCCTGGGGTCCTCCGCCGATCGACGAGCGGGACCTCGACGCCCTGCTGTCAGGTGACATGTTCGACGTCCCCCCGCAGCTCAGGCAGGTGGCGGACGCGCTGACGGCGCTGCGCGCGGCCCCGACGTTCGCCGAGCTGAGCGGCGAGGCGACGATCATGGCCGAGTTCCGCGCGCTCGCCGAGTTCCGGGCGTACGGAATGAGCGCGGCCGCGCGGCCCGGGGGCATGGCACACACGCTCGAACTGCCCGCGCTGCCCTCGGGCCTGGCGCCGCGGCGCAGGGCGCGGCACCGGAGCCACCGCCGGACCGGCAGGCTGCTGACCCGGCCGATGGCGGCGCTGACGGCGGCCGCCGCGGCCGCCGTTGTCGTAGCGGCCATCGCGGTCGCCGGCGTGCTGCCCGGCCATCATCCCGGCACCTCGCCCTCGTCTGCCGTCTCGGGCACGACGGCGAGCGCCAGCGGCGGCGCCTTGCCGGCCGCGCAGTCCGCCTCCCCCGACCCGACCCGCACCCATACGACGAGGCCCACGCCGACCGTGACTCCGACGCCCACCCAGGCGCCGCCGACATCGAACGTGGGCAAGCTCTGCGTGGACTACTTCAGCAGTCTGGGCCATGCGTGGTCGCGATCGCGGTGGGCTTCGGAGGTGGGCCTGTACACGGAGCTCAGCAAGCTGGCCGGTGGCGGGGACCTGTACCACTTGTACAAGCTCTGCGGCCCGTACTTCGGCGACCGGTTCCATCACGGGAGCGCGGGATCCAGCCAGTATCCGCAGCACCCGCGCGCGGGGACGCAGGGAGCCAGCGGCGAGGGCGGCTCGGACCCAGGCCAGCCAGGTAGTTCCCCGCAGCCAACCGCGCCCCCGAGCCAGCCGGCTAACGGCCAGCCAGGCAACAGCCAGCCGACCGCGAGCACCGGCCCCGGGCTCTAGGCCGCGGCAACCGCCCGCACCCCAGGGACCCCAGCCCACGAATCCGGTCCGCACCCAGGGACCCAGGCCACGAATCCGGTCCGCACCAGTAGCCGCTCGACCTCCCACTCCCGCCAGCAGCCACATCTTCAGGGCGTCCCTGGCGAACAGCGCCAGTCACACAAGCCTCACTCGTTAACGCTTTTTGGCGCCCGATCATCCTCGGCCAGGCCAGCATGTTTCCAGACCTCTTCTTCGAATACCCCATCCGGGTATAGAGAGCGGGTGGCGATCATGATCATGGGTCGTTGGGGTACGAAAACGACCCCCTTTGACCCATGATCTAAGGCGAAAGTGAGTTCCTGGACTGAGGCCATCGAGTCGCGGATGTATCTCAGCGCAGGATCGCCGAAGAATGACTGGATCTTCTCCGGCAATGCCTTCAATTTCGTAAGGGCGGCGTGGGCGAAC
>Ga0335073_10008718_pt1 | contig 14237 bp, 10 predicted proteins | sample Lox_Sample_22_FD_207093 | JGI IMG/M metagenome (GOLD analysis project Ga0335073, IMG submission 207093) | Soil microbial communities from Loxahatchee National Wildlife Refuge, Florida, United States - Lox_Sample_2.2 | ecosystem: Environmental > Terrestrial > Soil > Wetlands | place: USA... | reverse complement strand
TTCCACCGCCACGCCCTCTTCTACCAACACCGCCGACGCTCCCGTCGTCTTCAATAGCCGCGTATATCGCCGGTTCGCCAAAAAGGTCAACTGGCCTGCGCTGGCGTGATCGATCCCCGCCACTCCTCGTATCTCCGTCGACGGATTTCCCTCCAGGCGGCAACGCAACTTCTCTGCGAGTTCCTGCAGCTTCATGCCTGTGCTCCTGCCTTCAACCCGAATGAATTTTCTAGGGATGATGGTTTGAGTCTCGCACAGCCCCCAGCGGGAAGTACAGGCAGGCACTTCGGCTCGTCCGGCTCCCTGGGCCAACTTTAGGTTTGTCGATTGCATCGGAGCCGTTATAATAGGGCGCAGCTTTATTCATCGCGGCCGCCTGCCCGGACACACGTTCCCGCCCGTTAGCGGGAAAATTCTGTATTGCGTTCGCTTACCCTCTTGGAGGAGTTGAAAGGCTTTGGCAAGAGTAAGTCCGATCTCTGTATTTCTGTTGGCCGTCGGTTCGTTTTTTGCCCCGAGAGTACTCGCCCAGCAACTCGTCGATCTCTCCTCGGGTCCCACCGACGTGCTCTACGCCCAGGGCCAGTTGTTGCATTCGATCGATCAGTCTTGGTACACGCCGCTTTCTCCTTCTCCCGTTCTCGTCGCGTCCCTGGATGACCCCGACATCGTCAGTATGCCCGCTCTCGTCCCCACGGATACTCAGCCCAAGAATGTGGATCTGAACCCGGCTGCTCCCGTCATCAAAAAAGAACGGGATAAGAGCATGGATTTCCGTTTCTGGCCTTCCATCGGTGAGTCTCTGCTTTTCACCGGCATTCAGCACACCTTCAACTTAACCACCGAAGCCGGTACCCGCGACACCCTCAACGGCCATTGGTTTAAGGACTACACCCGCTCCGTTTCCGAACTCCGTGGCTGGAGCGACAGCGATCGCTTCATGGCTCCTTATGTTGGCCATCCGATCGAAGGTTCCACCTTTGGCTTTATTCAGCGTCAGAACGATCCCAAGTTCCGGTACGTCCAGTGGGGCGACGGCCGCGAATATTGGGTCAGCATGCTTCGCATGATGGCTTGGTCCGCGGTCTGGCACACTCAATGGAAGATTGGTCCCGCCAGCGAAGCTTCCATCGGCAACGTTATGCTCCACGCTTCGCCGGGCTTCATCACTCTCGTCGATACTCCCACACTGGGCTTTGTCACCTCGATGGCTGAGGACATTGCGGACCGCTACGTCATCATCGGTCTCGAGAATCGCAGCGGCAATCGCATGATCATCATGCTCGCTCGCAGCTTCTTGAATCCCGGTCGCACCATGGCCAACATGATGGCTTTCAAGGTGCCCTGGCACCGCGACACCCGTATGGGCCTGTTCGGCGAGTCCTACGTCCTTCGCGAAGAACTGCTGGAAGATTATAAAAACGGTCTTGGCCCCAAGCCTTTCGAATTCGTGAAGGACTCCTGGAAGCCCGCTGGCGTCGAATTCGAACACGCCCACCCGAAAGAAGCCGATATCGAGTTGAGCGCCTTCCCCTACTACGAATCTTTTCTGGGCGGCGGTTCTTGCATCGGCGGCGGCGGACAGGGTGCCGCTCGCGTTAATCCCAACTGGCAAGTCATCACCGAAGTCAGCGGCTGCCTCGTCATGCACCAGCCGATGTACGAGATGAGCGCCGACTCGCTCTTTTACGGTGGCGGTTTCCGCTGGACGCCACTCGCGTCTCATAAATTCTCTCCTTTCACCGAATTTATGTTCGGCGGCAGGAAAGTCACCTACGAAATCGACGACCTTGCCCTGAAAAAGCAATTGCTCAAAGAATGGAACGATGGCAATGGCACCTTGGCCCACTATCCCTTGCGTAGCGCCTGGTCCTTCCAAACTGCTCAGAACGGTCCCAGCATCGCGGTGGGTGGCGGTTTCGACTGGGTGGTCACTCGCCCCTTCGCTTGGCGCATCCTCGACGTGCAGTACACCCACTCTTGGATGGACGACGTCATGGGCATCCGCCCTCAGCAGGGCATCAAAGTCTCCACTCAAGCCGTAGTCCGCATCGGTACCTGGTAGCTTACAAGGGCAAGGGCGCTGCACTGTTCAGCCTGAGCCGCGAAGGGCTGCGCCCATCTCCGCACGATCCCTCCAAGGGCAAAAGTAAAACAGTACAAAAGTCAGTCAAACAGTAACAAAGTGCGGGTGCCCCACCCTCGGTTTGTGAGGGTGGGTCTTGAGTTTCCACTAGATCAGATTTTCTCGGCGCGGGTGCCCCACATGCCGCTATTGCATGTGGGGGTCCTAACCCACAAATCACCAATCATTCCGCCCCCGCTGACCGGCTCGCTTCCGTCCCCACCTTAAACACAATTTTCCCATCCACCTGCCCCGAGCGCGCCGCCTCCCATCCTTTCGCCACCTCGCTCAGCGGGAAGGTCTTCCCGACAAACGGCTTAATCTCCCCGGCGTCCACAATCTGCGCCAATTTCTTCAGTCCTTCGCCGTTCACCTCCGTAAGCAACATGCTTGCTTTCACCTGGTGCTTCGCTGCTTCTTCTTCCGACGGCGGCTGTGTGATCGCCACCAGCACTCCGCCACGCTTTAGCACGCCAAACGATCGCTGCTGTACATCGCCACCAACCGTGTCCAACACCACATCCACATTCTTCGCTCGATTCTCGAAGCGTTCCGCCTTGTAATCGATTACCTCGTCCGCGCCATAATCCTTCACTCTCTGCATACTCGGCCCCGTCGCCGTAGCAATCACCTTGGCGCCTCGCCGGTGCGCCGCCTGTACCGCAATTCCTCCCACCGCTCCCCCAGCTCCCTGGATCAACACCGTCTGCCCCTTTTGTACTCCGCCCCGTTCCAACATCTGCAATGCCGTCTGCGCCACCATCGCCACAGCGGCCGCGTCCACGTGACTCAGCGTCTTCGGCTTTGCCGCCACCTTATCCGCGTCAATCGCAAGGTACTCCGCATACGCTCCACCCGCGGGCGTGTAACCGTATACCTCCTCGCCCACCTTAAACTGCTGCACGCCTTCTCCCACGGAATCCACCACCCCCGAAAAATCGCCCCCCGGCACGAACGGGAACTGTAGCGGAAACACCTGCTTCATATTTCCAGAAGTTCGCTTCACATCGATGGGATTGAATGACGTGGCCAGCACCCGCACCACGATTTGCCCTTTTCCCGCCTTTGGCTGTGCCACCTCCACCATCTTCAATTGTTCTTCACCGCCATACTGGTCCGTCTGAATAGCCTTCATCGCAACTCCTTTCCGGAATTCTCCAATGCTGTGCTCGAGCTCGCGCATGCTTGGGCGCCACTGTCCTCCGGGCGTTTGATGCCCGTCACCACCGTTTCAGTTCATCTCTCTTTGCTATAACGAAGTAGCACAGGCTTCCGCCCGTGTTGCGTAGCGGCGGGTCTTTAGACCCGTGTCTTTGGGATAAGGCAGCGCATAAAAGCGTATCGCAGAATTTCCAGTCGTCTTTCAGTGGAGCGTGCTGCCTGGCCTGCTTGCCTAGTAGCCGAGCCTTAGATCGGCCAGTCGAGCCTGTGAGTCCCCAGCACTCTTAATATTTGCAACCCTCAAAAAGAGCTTGGTCATCCGGAGCGCTGCGAAGGATCTGCTTTTCACTGCCCCTGAATGGGCTTGTTTTCCCCTATTCCGAATCGTCCGTAAACAGCCGCGGTTGCGCCGCCGCTGCCGCCGCTGCCGGTTTCCGCCTCGCGATTCCCACCACTCCCAACACCGTGCACTCCGTCATCGCCGCACGCGGCACAAAAATCCGGTCCGTATTCGAATTAAAATCCGGAGGCGTCATCTGTAATCCGTTCTCCAGAAATCCCAGCAAGTCGTTTGGGATCACTCCCTCCAGGCTCTCCCCGTCCCGGAATCGCAGCCGCACCCACAACCCGTCCAATTTCGGCCGGCTCAGGAAACTTTTCCGCTCCAGGCCTATATCTACTTGCAGATCTCTCACGAAATAAATCGCCCGAATCTTACCGAGCGGCACTTCTTCGTGCGCGCCCTCCGGCGTCAGCAGGTCCACCATCTCCCCCTGCGTCAACCGCGTCGGGTTGACATACCCCCGCACCAGCTTCTTTTCCAGAAGCTCAATCACCACTTTTTTATGGGTCGATGCTGCCGATTTGCTCTTCAAACTGACCTTTTTCGTCAAAATTCACGAAACAATTGCGCAAAATTGGAGATTATGTTAATTTAACCTCGACTTTCCTGTCAACTCATTGTTTTTATTGGGTTTAGGTCCACGAGGGCCGCTTTTGACCGAAAAGACACAAATCCTCAAATCGGCTTCCATAATTTCCCTGGTCACCATCGTCAGCCGGGTCCTCGGTTATGTTCGCGACCAACGCATCTCCTTCCTTCTCGGTACCACCCTTTCCGCCGACGCCTTCGTTCTTGCCTACCGCCTTCCCAACCTTTTCCGCCGCCTCGTCGCCGACGGCGTCGTCACCGCCTCCTTTATCCCCATCTTCAGCGGTTACATGCGCGAATCCTCCTCCGACGAGTTGTGGCGCTTCGCCAATCGCCTCTTCTGGACTCTCGCCCTCATCCTATCCATCATCACCGTTCTTGGCGTCATCTTTTCTCCGGTGGTTATTCAATCCTTTTCCAACCAGCAAGACCGCACCGCCAGCTACAACGAAGCCATCTCCCTCAATCGCATCATCTTCCCTTATCTCTTTTTCGCCGGTCTCGCCGCTCTCGGAATGGGCATCCTCAATTCCTTCCATAAGTTTGCTCTCCCTGCGGCAACCACCGCCCTCCAGAATCTCTCCATCATCCTCTTTTCGATTGCCATCGTTTGGCACTATTTCGGCAATCCCGCCATTTCTTTGGCCGTCGGCGTTCTCGTTGGCGGCGCCATGCAATTCCTTATCCTCGTTCCCCAACTGGTTCGCCGCGGCATGCGCTTCGATTTTGGAATCTCCTTCAACCATCCCGGCATCAAGAATTTCGCCCAAGTCATGTTCCCGCGCTTCTTCGGCATGGGTGTTGCCCAGATCAACTTCTACGTGGACACGTTCTTTGTCACAGCCCAGCGTATGCCCCGGGGCAGCCTCGCCGCTCTCTACGTCTCGGATCGCGTCATGGAATTGATCCTCGGTGGCTACGCCATCGCGGTGGCCACCGCCATTCTTCCCATGATGTCCCATCAGGCCGCCGACAACGATTATGAGGGCCTCAAGCGCACCCTCAGTTTCGCCGTCCGCATCGTCGCCTACATCACCATTCCCGCCGCTCTCGGCTTGATGATTCTCCGCGAGCCCATCATCCGCATGCTCTTCCAGCACGGTCAATTTGTCGCCGAATCCACCCGCCTTACCGCTCGCCCCTTGCTCTATTACGCCGCCGGTCTCCCCGCTCTCGCCTGCGTCAAACTCATCGTGCCCGCCTTCTATTCCGCACGCGACACCAAGACCCCCGTCATCGTCGGCCTGATTTCCTTTGCCCTCAACATCGTCTTCAACATCATTTTTCTCCACTTCCTCTTCCGCCGCTTCCAGAACGGCGGCCCGGCCCTCGCCACCGTCCTCGCCACCTTCTTCGATTTCTTTACTCTTTTCTTCATCTTCCGCTTGCGCTACGGCACTCTCGGGAGCGTCGAAATCCTGCGTTCCATCGGCAAAATCTCACTTTGCGCGGTGCTGATGGGTGTTGCCTGTATGATCGGCAATCATTACGCCAATTACACCCTCCAATCCGCGTTCTTCACCCAGTTGATGGTATTCATCGCGCTGATTGGGGGCGCTACTCTTCTTTACATCGGCCTCACCTGGCTGTTCCGGTGCCCGGAGATCGAAGAAGTCTACGGCATCGCTACTCGCCGCGAGACCGCCGAAGAATTGGCTGGTTCCTGATGGAGATTTCTGCTGCCATCTCTGCCTTTCTCACCTACGTTCGCGTCGAGAAGGGCCTCTCTTCCAACACCGTTTCCGCCTATGGCCGCGACATGGCCAAATTCGAAGCTTTTGCCAGGAAGCAGAAACTCGCGCTGCCATCCATTTCCCGCAATGACCTCGTCGACTTCTTGGCCAGTCTCTACCGCCAAAAGCTCGAAAGCCGCACCGTCGCGCGCCATCTCGTCACTCTGCGCAATTTCTTCCGCTTCGCTCAGATCCAGGAACTGATTACCGACGATCCTTCCCTTAATCTGGAATCGCCCAAAATCCGTCGCTCCCTCCCCGACTACCTCCGCCTCGAAGAAGTGGAAAAGCTTCTCGCCCAGCCCGACGAAAAAACTCCCATCGGGCTCCGCGATCGCGCCATGCTTGAAGTCCTCTATTCCAGCGGCTTGCGCGTTTCCGAACTCACCGGACTCCGCGTCATGGATCTCGATCGTTCCGTCGGCTGTGTCCGTTGCATTGGCAAAGGCAACAAAGAACGGATCGTCCCCATCGGCAAAAAAGCCCTCGCCCTCGTTGATCGCTATCTGCGTGATGCTCGCCCCAAGCTGCTCGGCAAACGGGGCACCACGCAATCGCCCATGCTTTTCCTCAATCGCCGCGGTGGCAAGTTCAGCCGCGTCGGTGTTTGGAAGATTTTATCCGCCTACGGTCGTCAGGCCGGACTGCGTGTTGCGCTCACCCCGCACATGCTCCGCCACAGTTTCGCTACACATCTCCTGGAGCGCGGCGCCGATCTGCGCTCGGTCCAGTTGATGCTCGGTCATAGTGATATTTCCACGACGCAAATCTATACCCACGTCGTGGAGGAGCGTTTGAAGCAGATTTACAAGGCTCATCACCCGCGCGCCTAAGCGCTCGGGAAGGGAACTACCGCGGGTGCGGATGCTGCCCTCACCGGCCGCCCACCCTAACTGGGAAGGAGCGCAATGCCTGATTACATGTTCTTGCTCGAAAGTCGCCTCTCTCCGGAGCAGCGCGCTGCCATGCTCCGCGTTCAGGAATTGGCTGCGGCCATGGGTTTCAATCTCTATCTCACCGGCGGCACTGTTCGCGACCTCATTACCGGCGCGACCCTCCGCGATCTGGATTTCACCGTCGAAGGCAATCCTTCCAAGATCGCTCGCGAACTCGAAAAAGGCGGCGCCAAAACTCTCTCCGAGGACGATAAGCTCCGCCACATCGAAGTGCTCTTCGCCGGTGACGTGGAAGGCAGCCTCTCTGCCGCTCGCGATGAACATTACGTCCGCCCTGGCACCCGCCCCGAAATTCGCTGGTCCACCATCATGGAAGACCTGCGCCGCCGCGATTTCTCCCTGAACGCCATCGCCATCTCCCTCAACCCGGCTTCCCGCGGCCTGCTCCTCGATCCCACCAACGGCCTCTCGGACATCGAGCACGGTGAAATTCGCGCCCTGACCATCCACAGCTTCACCAACCAGCCCGTGCGCCTGCTCCGCGCCATCCGGATGGCCGCGCGCATGGGTTTCAAGCTCGAGTCCCGCACCCAGGAATGGTTCAACCTCGCCATTGAACGCGAACTTCAAAAGACCATTACTCCCGAAGACGCCGGACACGAACTTCGCGCCCTCGCTCGCGAAGAACGTCCTCACCTCGTCTTGAAGGAATGGGACGAACAAAGCCTACTCGAACTCGTTCATCAGCTCCTCGCCAAGAAACATCCCGACTACGACGCCATTTCTCGCCTCATCAAAGTGCGCGACGAACTTTTCATGGCTGGCTTCCGCCCCCGTCTCGCGATTCCGATGATGCTGGCGATCCTGGGCCGCCTGAAGGATCGCGAACTTGGCCACCTCCTCTCCAAGCTCGACTTCCGCAGTGCCGAAATTTCCGAAATCGAGGATTTCCCCGAGAAGGCCAATGAGCTCCAGAAGGAGCTCGCCGGCAAAAAAGGCAAAACTCCCATCGATGCCTACCGCTTCATCGAGAAGCTGCCCCTCGAAGTCGTCGCCTACATTCTTGCGGAGTCCAATAACTCTGCTGCTGTCTCCCGGATCAAAGCCTATCTCCACAAGTGGCGCCCGATTCGCCAGGCCCTCCCCGTTGTCAGTAACGAACTTGAAGCCCTCGGCATGCCTCGCGGTCCTAAGTTCGATCAGATCATCGACGACGTCTTTGCCACCCAGCTCAACGGCCGGGGCAAGACTCCCGAAGAGCGCGAGAAAATCCTTCGCAAGCTATCCGGCATCAAGGAAGCTCCCAAGAAGAAAGAAAAAGACAAGAAACCCAAAGCCGCGGAGAAGATAGCGGCCGCCCACAAGGAAAAACACGCCGCCGCTAAACCAGCCCCCAAACCCGCGCCAACCCACAAGAAAAAAGCCTCCAAATAACCTTTGGAGTGCGGGAGCCCGGCTCCCGCCGGTCACACCCACGTACCACGCTCAGCGGCAGCCCGGCTGCCGCCACCTTAGGCAGCGGCCTGCCCACCGCAGGCAGGTTTTACTCCACTGCTTTTGCGCACTGTGTGCCTCACATCCTTTCTTCCTAAGGGCTCTACACCGATGCGCCCCATGTCTGCACCATTCCAGCGATTAACCCAGAGCAAACTCCGTTGTCATCCCGAGGAGTGCCTCATCCGACGAAAGTTATTCCGAGGAACAAGCAGCGCTCAACCGATCCTCAGCTACTCCGATATCCACAATGCTCAAAACCCCCGGGTCGCATTTCTCCCCTCCGCGTTTTAAAATGAATTTCATGGGCAATTCCCAGTTTGTTCACTTGCACGTTCACACCGACTACAGCTTGCTAGATGGTGCGTGCGAAACCTCCCAGCTTCTCGACGAAGCCTCCCGACAGAAAATGCCTGCCGTAGCCATCACCGACCATGGCAATCTCTTCGCCGCCGCCAATTTCTTCTACGAAGCCAGCAAGCGCGATGTGAAGCCCATCATCGGTTGCGAAGTCTACGTCGCCAAGGGCAGTCGCCACGATCGCGGTGCCGCTTCCGGCCCTCCCTCCGAAGATCGCGACGATTTCGAGCCCGGCACGCGTGGCTCCAACCACCTCGTTCTGCTCTGCGAAGACCTCGAGGGCTATCACAACCTCATCAAGCTCGTTTCCGCTGGCTTCCTCGAAGGTTTCTACTACAAGCCGCGCATCGACTTTGATCTTCTCAGCAAGCACTCCAAAGGACTCATCGCTCTCGGCGCTTGTCTGCGTGGTCCAGTCACCGAACTCATCGTCGACGACAAGTACGATAAGGCCCGCGAAACTGCCTATCGTCTCCGCGACATCCTCGGCAAAGGCAATTTCTTCCTCGAAATTCAGGACCAGGGCTTGCCCATCGAAAAGGGTGTCAACACCCAACTCGTTCGCCTCTCCAAGGAAACCGGCATTCCCCTCGTCGCCACCAACGACTGCCACTATCTCCACCACGACGATGCCCACGCCCAGGAAGTCTTGCTCTGCATCCAGACCGGCAAGACCATGAGCAGCGAACAGCGTATGCGTTTCGCCACCGACCAGTTCTATTTCAAGACTGCCCAGGAAATGGCTCAGGTCTTCCGTGAAGTTCCCCATGCGCTCTCCCGCACCGTCGACATCGCCGCCCGCTGCAACGTCAAGATCGACCGCATCCCTAACGCGCTTCCCGAATTCAAAGTTCCCGCCGACCACACGCCCGGCAGCTATTTCGAAAAAGTATCCCGCGAAGGCTTTGCAAAACGCGTTCCGCATCTCGAACGCCTCGCCAAGCAAGGCCTGCTGAGCAATCCCCTCTCCGAATACGAGAAACGCCTCTCCTCCGAAATCGAAATGATCAAGAAGATGCACTATGAGGGCTACTTCCTCATCGTTTGGGATTTCATTCATTACGCGCGCGCTCAGGAAGTTCCCGTCGGCCCAGGCCGTGGCTCCGCCGCCGGCAGTCTCGTCAGTTACGCCCTCCGTATCACCGACGTCGATCCCCTGCAATACAATTTGCTTTTCGAGCGCTTTCTCAACCCCGAACGCGTCTCCATGCCCGATATCGATATCGACTTTTGCATGCGCCGCCGCGGCGAACTCATCGACTATGTCACCCACAAATACGGCCGAGACAATGTCTCCCAGATCATCACTTTCGGCACTATGGCCGCCAAAGCTGCGGTTAAAGACGTCGGCCGCGCCATGGACATCCCTTACGGTGAAGTCGATCGTCTCGCCAAACTAATTCCTGCCACGCTCGGCATCGATCTCGAAACCGCCCTGAAAGAATCTCCTCAGCTCAAATCCGCCGTCGACGGCGACGAAAAATTCAAGGACCTGATGAAAGTCGCCCTTCGCCTGGAAGGCCTCTCGCGTCACGCCTCCACTCACGCCGCCGGCGTCGTTATCTCGCCTCAGCCGCTCACCGAACTCGTCCCCGTCTACAAAACGAACCGCGACGAAATCACCACGCAGTACGACATGACTGCTCTCGAGCGTATCGGCCTGCTCAAGATGGATTTCCTCGGCCTCACCACGCTCACCGTACTCCACGACGCCGTCAAAATGGTTCAGCAGAATCGTGCTGTCTCCATCGACCTCGAAAGCCTGCCCCTCGACGACGAAGCCACTTACAAGCTTTTCTCCCGTGGCGACACCACCGCCATCTTCCAGTTTGAATCTCACGGCATGCGCGACATTCTTCGACGCTATCAGCCCTCCCGCATCGAAGACCTTACCGCTCTTAACGCCCTCTACCGTCCTGGCCCCATTCAGGGCGGCATGATCGACGATTTCATCAATCGCAAACACGGCAAAACTAAAGTTGCCTACGAGCTTCCGCAACTCAAAGATATTCTTGACGAAACTTACGGCGTGATCCTCTACCAAGAGCAGGTCATGCAAATCGCCAATCGTCTCGCCAGTTTCTCCCTCGGCGAAGCTGACATCCTCCGCCGCGCCATGGGCAAAAAGAAAAAGGAAGAAATGGCCGCGCAGCGCGCCAAATTCCTCGCCGGCTGCGACAAAAACAAAATTCCCGAAAAAAAGGCCGCCCGCATTTTCGACTTGATGGAAGAGTTCGCCGGCTACGGCTTCAACAAATCGCACTCCTGCGCCTACGCGCTCCTTGCCTACCAGACCGCCTATCTCAAAACGCATTATCCCGTTGAATTCATGGCCGCCTTGCTCACTTCGGAAACCGGCAACGCGGAAAAGCAGGTGAAGTACATCAACGAATCCCGCGGCATGGGCATCCCCATCCTCCCGCCCGATATCAACGAAAGCGATCTGTTCTTCACTCCGGTCGGCGATTCCATCCGTTTCGGCATGGCCGCCATCAAGAACGTCGGCGAAAACACCGCCAAGGCCATTCGCGAAGCCCGTCTTACCCAGGGCCCCTGCACGTCTCTCTACGCTTTCTGCGAACGCATCGAATCCCGTTTCCTTAACAAGCGCGTCTTCGAAAGCCTCATCAAATGCGGTGCTATGGACTCCCTCGGTCCTCGCGAATCCATGCTTGCCTCCGTGGATGACGCCATCAACGCCATTCAACGTGCCATGCGTGCCAAGGAATCCGGCCAGCACGGTCTCTTCTTCGGCGGCGGTTCTAACGAACCCAAGGTTCACTTCGGACTCCGCGACGCCCCGCCTTGGTCCGAGGAAGAGCGCCTCGCCAGTGAATACGCCATGCTCGGCTTCTACGTCTCCGGCCATCCCCTGGAAAAATACGCCTCACGACTGAAAGGCCTTGGCGCCATTTCTCTCGACGAGGTCGAGGGCCAGCGCAACGGTAAGGAAATCGCCGTCGCCGGTCTTATCGTCGGTACTCGCCCCATGCGCTCCAAGAAAGGTCAGCGCTGGGCCATCTTCACTTTGCAAGACATGACCGGCGTACAGGAACTCCTCGCTTTCCCCGAAAGTTTTGGCCGCCTCGAAAATATTCTCAAACCCGGCCAACCGCTTCTCCTAAAGGTCCGCGTCCAAGTCGAAGAAGCGGGCACGCGCCTCTCGCTCCAGGAAGCCCGTCGCCTCGAAGCCATCGCAGAAACCAATTGCCCCGCCGAATTTCGCCTCAAACTCGACCTGCAGCGCCTCAACGACCATGCGCTCGCCCAGCTCGAAGAACTATTTTCCAAGGCCGCCGGGCCCAGCACTGTTGTCTTTGAGGTCAAAGCCAACGACGGCACTACGGCTGTAGTGCAATCTCAGCGTAAAATACGGGTCACGCCTGACTTCATCGCCGCCCTGGATCGCATCTGCGGCGACGATGGCATCCAAAGGATCTCCTAGTGCGCGCTCCCGCTGGCTCGTTGATCGGTTTGTCCCGGTGCTTCACCCTCGCCTTTAAGGGTGGAACCTGGGGTTTGCTTGTGTAGTGGCCGGTCTTTAGACCGGCCAGCGCATTTTCACACGCGTGTAGCGGCGGGTCTTTAGACCCGCGGTTTTCAAGTCTTGGGGTATGCTTGTGAAGCGGTCGTAGCTCACAGCCTGTATGGGCAGCCGCTGTCGTCAGGGCACGGCTTCAGCCGTGTCAGCTAACACAGAGTCAACCCGGCTTTAGCCGCTGAGGGATTAAGTGGACAAGAAAGCGAAAAAAGGTCTCGAGACCGTCGACCGCCAAAAAGAGATTGAGCGTCTCGAGAAAGATGTGGAAGAATTGCGCCGTCTCTCCGCCAACAGTTCCGACGGGGAAGCCGAACTCGAGCGCCTGAAGCACGAAGTCCTCGAGCTTCGTCGCGAGTTTTACACGCATCTTGGCCCGTGGCAGCGTGCCCAGATCGCCAGGCACCCGCAGCGTCCTCACACGCTGGACTGGATCAATCTGATGATCACGGATTTCATCGAGCTCCACGGCGATCGCGGTTTTGGCGACGACAAAGCCCTTGTCGCCGGTCTCGGCAAGTTCCGCGGCCGTCCTGTCGCGGTCGTCGGCCAGCAAAAGGGAAGAGACACCAAGCAGCGCGTCGTCCGCAATTTCGGCCAGCCCAAGCCCGAAGGTTACCGCAAAGCCCTGCGCGTTATGCAACTCGCCGCAAAGTTCGGTCGTCCGGTTCTCGCTTTCGTGGACACTCCCGGCGCTTATCCCGGTATCGACGCCGAAGAACGCGGCCAGGGCGAAGCCATCGCTCGCAACCTTCGCGAAATGGCCCGCCTTCCCGTGCCCGTCCTTGTCACCGTTACCGGTGAAGGCGGCTCCGGCGGCGCTTTGGCCATTGCCGTCGGTGATCGCATCAACATCCTCGAAAACGGCTTCTATTCCGTCATTTCTCCTGAAGGCTGCGCCTCCATCATCTGGCGCGACGCCGCCAAGGCCGAAACCGCTGCCATCGCCATGAAAATCATGGCTCCCGATCTCCGCGATCTCGGCATCGTCGACGAAATCATCTCCGAGCCCGACGGTGGCGCCCACAGCGACTACGAATCCGCCGCCAAGCTCCTAGGCGATGTCCTTGAGCGTCAGCTCCTCGCCCTCACCAACCTGCCTCCCCGTCAACTAATCCACGACCGCTACGAAAAATTCCGCCGCATGTGCCAATTCTTCGATCTCGCCTAGCAGCGCGGGCCCCCAGCTTCCGCCCGTGACGCCAAACACGCACTTCCTCCCAACGATCAGCGGAATTTCGATTGCCGAATTTCGGCCTCGCCACCCACCCCCGTACCACATTCGCCACCTTCTCCACATCTTTCATTGTTACCTTCCAAGCTCGGCCCTACTCTGATTAAGCAGCGCGTGACTCAGCTCCGGGAATACTCCGCACCGTTTGCAAAGGAAATGACCTCGTCATGTCGGAACCCTTTCGTCCCTACGAAAAGCTCGTGGATATCATTATCTTGGGTAGAAAATTCCAGGTCCCTGAGCGCAATTCTTTGCTGCGTTGCTTTCAATTCATCAGCCCGGAAACCATTCCCTATGGCCGCTTCTGCTGGAATCAGGACTGCCAATATTGTCGCGTCACCTGCCAGCTTCCCGATGACGACGAGCCTCGCGAAATGCTTTCCTGCAAATTCATCGTTATGCCCGGGATGGAAATCACCGATCTCAGTCAGGAATTGAAGTGGTGCCTGCGCGCCAAGCTTCCCGCCGACGCGACGGTCTCCAAATAAGCCAACCTTGTTCTTTGTTCGCAAAGGGCGCTGCGTTGCTGCGCTGCTCCTCCGCATCACGCCCAACTTTTCTTACGGACCGAAACCGCGATTCATATCCCACAAGGGAAAATGCGGCAGCGCCTTCACCGGATCCCCCTGAAACTCTTCGGTCTGCGCAACAAGCTCGCGCACCCGCTTGCGCGCTGCGGAAGCCACCTCCCGCCTGCCCAACACCGGGATAGCCCTCGTCGGCCATCCTGCGTTCGAATTCGTTATCGAACTCAACCGTGTATGC
>Ga0335073_10008717_pt1 | contig 14237 bp, 15 predicted proteins | sample Lox_Sample_22_FD_207093 | JGI IMG/M metagenome (GOLD analysis project Ga0335073, IMG submission 207093) | Soil microbial communities from Loxahatchee National Wildlife Refuge, Florida, United States - Lox_Sample_2.2 | ecosystem: Environmental > Terrestrial > Soil > Wetlands | place: USA... | reverse complement strand
CTCGATACCTGCCAGTTCATACCGCTCGATGATTGCCGAGGCGTTGCGCAACAGAATCTCGCCGTTACCACCCCACGCGTTCGTCAAGGCACCATCGCGGGCAACGTACGCGGCTGATTCCCTGAGACCCGCTCGCAATGCCTCATAGAGCGGCAGATTGCCTCTCGGTATTTCAGCGAAAATTTGATCGGCGACGCCTTCGCCGCGCAGAAACGCTTCGAGTTCGCGGCGGCCGCCCGCCCAATCAACTTCAGGTTCGAGATGCGCGATCGTATTATCGAAGTCGAAGAGCCAAAACTTCGCTTTCGGATTCGGCTTCACCGTGGCAGGACTCACGCTAGCCTCGCGCGATTATTGCGCGGATTTCTATTTGCATCCGCACGATACCGTATCTGTATGCTGCCGGAGTGGACGCGAGATCATCGTATAGCGGTCGAATTCGATCAGCCGGCCTCCAGCGGGTGCAATTCCCGCCAACAGTTTGATCGCCTCAAGTCCGGCAATCATCGCTACCAGGCCAGGATTCTCGCATACTCCATCGAAGGGCAAATCGATTCCTGCATCGGTGCATAGCAGACACGGTGGGCGCGACGGGATTACGGCGATCGTCGGGCTGGGAGCGAGCCGCGCAAAAATAATCGCCGCGGCCGCATGCCGCGTCGCAAGATCGCGTATTCGGCCAGCGATTTCCCGATCGCTTCCGGCCGTCAATAGAAGGTCGCAGCGGTCGCCTGTTTGACTCGCCTCAACGAACTCTACGTCGGGATTCAAATCTCTGAAGCGCTCTTCTAACCGTACCACCCTCGCTGTGTCAGCTTCGGTATCCAATCGAATAGTGCCGACGCCTGCGCCCACAAGGTACGGCAGAAGAGGATCAAGCTCGTCTAACCTACCTGCCACAGTGATGTTTGCGGATAACAGCCGCTCCTGGGCCGTGCCGCTGAAGCCCTGCGTGATGATCTGACGGCTGTAGCGTTCTATCTGGCGGCCGGTGAGCATTGAGAGTTGCCGCGCAGGCCCGTTCGAAATCTATTCGATGACGTTCTTCTCGATCGGTTCGACCGTCAGTCCGGTCTGGCGCATCCACGCGATCGCGCGTTCGATTTGGTCAAGCGTGCCCTCGAACTCGACCGCCACCAGTCCCATCTCTTCCGAGACGCTGGCCCCGCGAATATTGAAAACGAGGTCAAACTTCTTCACCAGCTGATAAAGAATCGGCTCGCGAATGAGCGTCCTGGGATAGCTCAGATAGTAGCGTTCGCGGATACGTTCCATTTGTTGATGAAGCGCGCCAGATTCTCGGGGCGCCACTGCCGCCATCCGATCCATAGATTGGTTGATAGATACTTGTCGCCGAAATCGCTGAAGATAGTCACCACGCAGCCTTCGTGCAGCGTGCCCGCTAGCTTGAGCGCCGCCACCATTGCCGCCCCCGACGACTGCCCGACTAGAACGCCTTCGGTCTGGCCGAGCGCGTAGACCATGTCGTAGGCATCTTCGGTGCTAACCTCCAGCCGGCCGTCGAGTTGATTTGGATGGAAAATGCCGGGAACGATCGACGACGCCATATGCTTCAGGCCTTCCAGCCCGTGCATCGGATCGTCTGGCTCGACGCCGATTACCCTGACGTTCGGGTTGCGCAACTTGAGATAGCGCCCGGTACCCATGATCGTGCCGCTGGTGCCCATGCATGCGACGAAGTGGGTGATGCCGCCATTAGTCTGGCGCCAGATTTCGGGGCCGGTGGTCTCGAAATGGGCCTGCGGATTGGCCTCATTATTATATTGGTCGGGCTTGAAGTACCGCTCGGGATTCTCGTCGAGTAGCTTGCGGCACAGGATGATCGCGCCGTCCGAACCTTCCAGCGGATTCGAATAGATCGGCTTGGCTCCGAAAGCCTCAATAATCCGCTTGCGCTCGACACTGACATTGGACGCCATCACCAGTTCAACCGGATAGCCCAGCGCCGCTCCGACCATCGCAAGCGCGATTCCGGTATTGCCCGAGGTCGAATCGAGGATCACCTTCCCGGGCTTCAGTTCGCCGTGCGCGAGACCGATCTCGATCATCTTGCGGGCTGCACGATCCTTCACTGAGCCGCCGGGATTGAAGCCCTCGAGCTTGGCGAAAATCCGCACGCCCGGACGCAATAGCCCTTGCGTCAGGCGTGTGATCTCGAGCAGCGGCGTGTTCCCGATAAGGTCGAGCACGCTCGCGGCGCGCTGAATCGGAACCGTCTCGCGCTCAGACGCCGCCGGCGATTGCGGGAACGATTGAGATGTCGTCGCCATCCTTGACCGTCGAGTTTAGCTGATTAAGAAAGCGAATGTCGTCACCATTCAGGTAGATATTGACGAACCGGCGCAGCTCGCCGCTGTCGTCCAGAAGGCGTTCGCTGATTCCCGGATGGTTGCGCTCCAGATCGGTGATCACCGCCCGGATCGAGTCGCCGCTGGCATTAACCTCATCGACACCAGCGGTGAAACGGCGTAATGGTGTCGGTACGCGTACCTTGATTGACATGGTTCTGGACTAATCCTCCTGCAAGCCGACCCACAAATTGCCGGGTCATCTAATCCGTTTATGCGCTGCGCCTGGGTTGCGCAAGCCGTCACGCCGCGGCACCGGCGAGAGCGCGGCGCGTGCCGTTGAGCCGCTCGAACAGTGCGTCGAACTCCTTGAGCCGTGCGTCGATTACGAACGGCTGCTCGATCGCGTCGGCGACCGCTTCGAGCGTCTTGTAGCCATTGCCGGTGATCGACACGACCACGCTTTCGTCAGCATTGATCCGCTTCTGACTGAGCAGCTTCATCGCGACCGCCAGCGTGGTACCGCCGGCTGGCTCGGCAAAGATTCCTTCGGTGCGCGCCAGCAACTTGATCGCCTCGATGATCTCCGGATCGCTGACCTTCTCGCCCCATCCGCCGGATTCACGCACAGCGCCGAGCACATAGAAGCCGTCGGCCGGATTCCCGATCGCGATTGATTTTGCGATCGTGTCCGGTTTGACCGGCGTAATCAGGTCAGTCCCCTTATGTAGCGCGTTGATAACTGGCGACGATCCCGCCGCCTGCGCCGAATGAATCTTGAAGCTGCCCTCTTTGATCAGGCCGACTTCCTTCAATTCTTTGAACGCCTTGGCGACCTTCGGCAGGATCGTTCCACCCGCCGTCGGAACGACGATATTCTGCGGCAGCCGCCATCCGAGCTGTTCCACAACCTCGAAGCCAAAAGTCTTGGCACCCTCGGTGTAGTATGGACGTAAGTTGATATTGACGAAGGCCCAGCCGTACTTGTCGGCGATCTCGCTGCATAGCCGATTAACGTCGTCGTAATTGCCGCGAATCGTGATGACCTGCGCGCCGTAGATCGTCGAGCCGACGACTTTACCTCTCTCGACCCCCTCAGGCATGAAGATCACACACTTCAGCCCCGCCCTCCCTGCATGAGCAGCTACTGACGTGGCAAGATTACCCGTCGACGCGCACGAAACCGTGGTGAAGCCGAATTCGCGGGCCTTGCTGATCGCGACCGAGACCACGCGATCCTTGTACGATAACGTCGGATGGTTGACCGTGTCGTCCTTGAGGTAGAGCCGCTTGACCCCAAGCTCGGCGCCGAGACGCTCCGCCCTGACCAGCGGCGTGAAGCCCGAGTTGAGTCCGATCGTCGGCTCCCCTTCGACCGGCAACAATTCGCGGTAGCGCCACAAATTAAACGGACGGCGCTCGATCACGCTCCGCGTCAGCACCGCGCGGATTTTCGCATAGTCGTAGTTGACTTCGAGCGGGCCGAAGCAGGTCTCACATACGTGCAGTGGGCTGACCGGATATTCCTGGCCGCATTCGCGGCATTTCAGATTCGTGACGTAGCTCATCGCATCCTCATTTACCTGGCCGCCGGCAATTCGGCGGAGGTATGCGGCTGAGCGGCGCCGCATCCGCATCCGGATCGGGCCGCAATAGGAGTAGGGCGTATCCGCCCGCTAGTAGAACCGTCGAGGGTCAGCATCATGCCCGCCAGCGTGGGCATTCGACCGTTCGCCCACGCCATCGCTTCGGCCGCCTGCACTTCGCCAATCGCTCCGGCGACCGGCCCCAGAATGCCGGCATCCCTGCAACTGGCTGCATCAGCTTCGTCAGGCGGATCCTCGAACAGGCATCTTAAGCATGCGCTATGGCCTGGCAGTACCGTCATCGCCTGACCGGACAATCCGAGCACCCCGCCATAGACGAAGGGCCGTCCGAGCGCGACGCACGTGTCATTGATCAGGAACTTGGCTGCCGGGCTGTCTGTCGCATCAATTACGAAGCCGAAACGGCGGATGATTTCCTCAGCGTTGTCATCGTCCAGACGCAGCTCCATCGGCTCGATTGCGCCGTGAGCATAATTCCGCGAGAAATAGGCCGCGGCCGCCATCACCTTGGGGATTCCAATCGAAACCTCGCCGTAGATCATCTGGCGCGCCAGATTGGACAACTCGACCGGATCCGGGTCCATCATCGCAAAGTCGCGAATCCCGGCCCGCACCAGCGCGAGCGCCGCCGGTACTCCTAGCCCACCCGCACCCACAATCAGAATTCTCTTATCTGCCGGCATCGCTTAATCGTCAGTCCTCAACGTTCATGGCCCTAAAAAACAAAAGCCCCCGTCCATGCGATAAGGACGAGGGTTGTTCAGAACTCTCGCCTTATCTTCAGGGTATCCGTATTGGATTCCCGCAGGATTTAGCACCAGCACCCTTGCGGGCCGGTTGCTGCGGCATCGTCGGGCCAGTCCCTCCGCCGCTCTGGATAAGGCCAATATGCAGTCTACAAATTAGATAGATTTGCCGATGGTTGTCAATCACCTGACTTACATAGCCCACGCTGAAGCGCGTGACCTCTAGCGCGGCCCCTGCCGGCGGCGACGTTTCCTTGCGGTAATCTCCCGCCGGTGCTTTAAGAAAGCTGACAACGACATCAACGCGGTAAAGCGCAGGCGCGTAGGTTACTTGAATTCCGGCGCGGCGTCCGAGGCTCAAAGATTCACGCGGAGGCGAGTCATGCGAATTGGATTTATCGGCTTAGGTAACATGGGCGGCCCGATGGCGCTCAATATGATCAAGAAGGGCCATACCCTTATCGTCAACGACGTCCGGCGCGAGATGGCCGAGCCGCATCTAAAAGAAGGCGCGCAATGGGCTGATAGTGCCGCCGCAGTCGCCGCGCAAAGCGAGTTGATCGTGACCTCGCTGCCCGGCCCCAACGAAGTCGAATGGGTGGCGCTCGGCGAAAGCGGCATCCTCAACGGGATCGAGCGCGGCAGTGTCTATGCCGATCTCTCGACCAATTCGCCGACCGTGATTCGCCGCATACATGCAGCCTTCAGAGAGAAGGGCATCGCGATGCTCGACGCTCCCGTTAGTGGCGGCATCCCAGGCGCGCGCAACGCGACACTTTCGGTGATGGTCGGCGGCGACCAGGCCGTTTATGAAAAGATCAAGCCCGCCCTCGACGCGATCGGTGACAAAGTCGCCTACATCGGCGAGATCGGCGCCGGCGCAGTCGCCAAGCTGGTGCATAACATGATCGCGATCTGCACCGGACAGATTTTTGCCGAGGCCTTCACGATGGGCGTCAAGGCCGGCGTCTCTCCCGAGGCGCTTTTAGCGGCAGTACAAAACGGCGCTTACGGGCAGGGCATGATGCTCAAAGGGATGCTGCCCAAAATGGTCTTCAAGGGCAACTTCGATCGCGTCACCTTTGCGCTAAAGCTCGCCCGCAAAGATTTGGGACTCGCCACCGAAGTCGGACGCGAGACCAACACGCCGATGCCGCTGGCGAGTATCGTTGAGCAGGATTTTCTTACCGCTCTGGCTCACGGACTCGGCGACAAGGATTCGTCCGCTCTGTTTACGGTCCAGGAGGATCGCGCAAACGTCAAAGTTCGCAACTAGCAGCGAACCTGGTAGCCAACTCCATTAGTCAGAGAGAGAGGAATAGTCAGATGGCCGACGATCTAGTCAAAAAAGGTTTCGAATTGCGCACGAAGTTGTTCGGTGAAAAAGCCGCGCACGCGGGCGATGATTATCTCAAGACTTTCGATGAAGGCTTTGCCGATTTCCTCAATCAGCAAGTCTTCGGCAATATCTGGACACGCCCCGGGTTACCAACCAAGACTCGTTCGATGATCACGATGGCGGCCCTGCTCGCGCTAGGACGCGGCCCCGAATTACGCATCCACATGCGCGGGGCGCTCAATCTCGGCATTACGAAAGAGGAAATCAAGGAATTGATTATTCACCTGTCGCAATACAGCGGCGTGCCGACGGCAGTCGAAGCGATCCGGGTTTTCAAGGAAGTTACGGAACCGAAGAAGGCCTAACCAACCGATGTGATGTCTCGTATCGCGGGATCGGGTAAGTACCATGAAAGTAGGATTTCTCTGCGTCGTTAATGAGTATAGCGTCGATCCCGCGAGCCTCGCGCGCAAAGCCGAGCAACTCGGTTTCGAATCCGCGTGGGTCCCCGATCACGCCATCATCCCGGTGCATACCAGCACGCCGCTTCCTGAGTCGCAGCCCGGGCAGGGCCAGATTCCGGAAATCTACTCGCACATGTGCGACCCGTTCGTCGCGATGTCGATGATGGCTGCGGTCACCACCAGGCTGAAATTCGGCACCGGCGTCTGTCTGGTGCCGGAGCGTCATCCCTTGGTGACCGCTAACGAAATCGCCACGCTCGACGCGTTTTCCGATGGCCGCGTGCTGTTCGGTATCGGAGCAGGATGGCTTAAAGAAGAGTCCGAAATCCTCGGAGGCGATTTTCCTCATCGATGGAGCCAGACGCGCGAATATATTCAAGCGATGCGCGAGCTGTGGAGCAAGGATCAAGCGTCGTTCGAGGGCAAGTACGTCAAGTTTCGACCGGTGCGGCTCTATCCTAAACCCGCGAGCAAAGGCGGCCCGCCCGTCCTCATCGGCAGCAAGGATCGCAATGCGCTCCGATGGGTCGCGCGATGGGGCGACGGCTGGTGCCCGATCTTCTATTCGCCAACCGAGATGCGAACGCATCTGGGCAAGTTACGCGAAGAATGCAAAGCGGCTGGAACTGACTTTGATCGTCTTGATATCACGATCTTCAAGCGTGAGTTGCGCGGCGACCGCAATGCCGTGCGGGCTGGACTGCGGGAATATGAGGACGCTGGCGTGCATCGTTTCGTCCTGATGCTGATAGCCAGCCGCCTCGACCGTCAATCCTACTCGGCTGAACTGGAACGGCTCGCTGCATTATATCTTTGACCGAAACTGGATTACTCACTTGGCAATCAGGAGTCAGTCATGCCGCTCGACCCGCAAATGAAATGGGTACTGGATCAGCTGGCCGCATCAAACCAGCCCGCCTTCCATCAAATGACGCCTGAGGCTGCTCGTGCGCAAATGGCGCGGCGTGCCGCACCTGAACAGCAAATTCCCTCGGTCAGCATCAAGGATCGTGCCGTGCCGGATCCGGGTGGCGAGATTCCGGTTCGCATCTATACTCCCGAGGGCACCGGACCTTTCGGCGCGCTGGTCTACTATCACGGTGGCGGATGGGTGCTCGGTAATATCGCGATGACTGACCTCCCGTGCCGGCTTCTCGCTAAGGCTTCGGGATGCGTCGTCGTCTCGGTCGATTATCGTCTCGCGCCTGAGCATAAATTTCCGGCCCCGGCCGAAGACTGTTACGTTGCCGCAAGATGGCTTTCGGATAATGCCATCAGCTTGAGCTGTGACCCATCACGCATCGCGGTCGGTGGCACCAGCGCAGGCGGCAATCTCGCCGCGGCAGTCACCTTGATGGCGCGGGATCGAGGCGGTCCGTCAATCGCTTTCCAGCTTCTGATCTATCCCGCGACCCGTCGCGACCTCGACACTAAATCGCATCAGCAATTCGCGAGTGACAATTACTACATTCTGTCGCGCGCCGACATGGAATGGTTCTGGGACCATTATCTTGCTAGCCCGGCTGATGCCGCGCATCCCTACGCCTGTCCCGATCGCGCCGCGACTCTCAAAGGCCTGCCGCCCGCACTTACGATTACGGCTGAATTCGATCCTCTGCGCGACGAGGGTGAGGCCTATGCCTCCCGGCTGCGCGACGAGGGCGTGCCGTCAGTGCTCAAACGCTATAACGGCGTAACGCATGGCTTCTTCGGAATGCCGCTACAGCTCGATCAGGCCAAGCACGCAATCGAAGAAGCAGCAGCAGCGCTGCGCTTGGCGATTGGCTAGGGTCGAATTAATTACATGAGCACTTCGGCTGTGTCCCACAACTGGGAGTTCCGCTCGTGTCCTGTCCCGAAGTGCAGGTCGCCACTTTTCCCGTAGGGCAAGAAACGGAACAAGAACCGCACGCTGCGGTTGCTGGTGCTGTGCACGATGTATCCAGTCCGGATGAAAATGGAGAGCCTGGGATCGCTAGCGGGCTTAGGACGCACGAGCAAATCGATGTCGCCATCCACAATATGAGAGCCAAAGCCGCAAAGGCTCGCATTCCCATTACTCCTCTCGCCTGAGACGGCCTCGAGACGATCTTTATCCCTTGTCGTCGAATTTCTGGAAATAGCCGCCGAGGTCAGTTACGTCCTTTGGCTTCGAGACCGGGCGGTAGCTCCGCGGCGTGTTGGGCAGATTGTGGTCTTTGGTTATTGGTTCAAGGCGATCATTCAGACTCGCGAGAGCTTCGGCTAGCTTCTCGTCGTTGCGCCACTCCTCGTCGGCGTTGTTGCGCACACGCGTCCCCATGAAGTCATAGCGATGCCAGTAGATTGTCCGCATCGTGACGTCCGCTGGGTCGGCGTCGAGATGCTCGTAGGTCCATTGTTCGTTGAAATGGATGCCCTTGTCCTCAAGTTCTATCGGACTGTTAAGGCTGCCATTGGCGTGGTCGGGCGTCCCGAACATTGCGACCACTTGGTTGCGCGTAACTCGGCTCATACGTCGAAGCTCTCCGGGAACGGACACTTGTGCTGCGAGATATGGGCCTCGTAATCCGCGCGGAATTGCTTCAGGAAGGCCCGGGCCGCCCACGACGCGCCGTCGGCCAACGCGCAGATACATTTGCCGTCCATGAATTGCGTGCAGTCGGATAGCGCATCGAGATCGCCGGGCACACCTTCGCCTCGCTCGATTCGCTTGAGCATGCGGTAGGTCCATCCGGTACCCTCGCGGCATTGGGTACATTGGCCGCAGGATTCATGCTCGAAAAATCGTGCAACGACCAACGCTGCGCGCACCATGCACGTTCGATCGTCCATGATAATCGCGCCCGCTGTACCGAGTAGCGTGTTCACCGATTTGAGTGACTCATGATCGACCGCGACGTCGATTTGATCAGCGCGCAGGATCGGCATCGAGACGCCACCCGGGATGACGGCCTTGAGTTGCCGCGAGTCGTCGATTAGGCCACCGCCATATTTATAGATCAGGTCGCGCATTTTTACGCCAAGCGGCATTTCGTAAATTCCCGGCCGCTTGATGTGCCCACTGATGCCGAACAGCGTATGACCAGTACTGTTAGGTGTCGGCGCGCCTTCTTTTTTGAACCAGTCCGCGCCACGCATAATAATCATAGGGACGTGCGTGACGGTTTCCGCGTTATCAACGGTGGTCGGACGGCTCCACAACCCGCGCTCGGCCGGGAATGGCGGACGCTTGCGCGGCTGGCCCTTCTTGCCTTCCATCGACTCGAGCATCCCGCTCTCTTCACCGCAAATGTATGCACCCGCGCCGGGCTGAATATGAATATCGAAGCGGCGGTTAAAGCCAAGCGCGTTCTCGCCGAGAATACCGGCGGCATAGCAATCTTCAATCGCCTTGCGCACGATCCGGTATGCCTCGACATATTCGCCGCGGATATACATGAATGCCGCGGTAGCCTGAATCGCCATGCATGAAATCATGATCCCTTCCAGCGTCTGGAAAGGATTACGCTCAAGTATGTAGCGATCCTTGAAAGTGCCCGGCTCACTTTCGTCACAGTTGACCGCGAGGTAACGCGGACCGCCGTCGGGCGCCGGCATGAAAGTCCATTTTAGGCCGGTCGCGAAACCAGCGCCGCCGCGTCCACGCAAGCCCGCCTCACGCACCAGCGCGGCGATCGCTTTCGGCTCCATCCCACCGGCTTTGACCACGGCCTGCCAGCCACCGGCCTCGCGATAGGCCTCGAGGGTCAGCCGTTTAGTGCCATTGGGCGGCAGCAGATAACCATCGACGCCCTCCGGTATCGTCGCGATATCCGGCTCGGCCTTCGTAGCCTTGATCGCGCTTTCAGGCGAATCGAGCAGTGTCGCGAGATAGTCCGGCGTCACCCGTTCGAGATACGGATTACGATTGACTTGAACCACCGGGGCGGTGCCACACGATCCCAGGCATTGCACTTCCGCGATACTGAAGCGCGCGTCGGTCGTGGCGGTGCCGGATTTGATCCCAAAGTGCTTTTCGAGCTGATGAACCAGGCCGCGAGCGCCGCGCAGGCTGCATGAAAGATTTGTGCAGACCTGAAGTACCGCCTTCGCTGGCGGCAAATTATACAAAGAGTAGAAGGAGGCGACTTCCGCGACTTCGCCCGCGCGCATCCCGAAATGCTCGCCGACTTCGCCGAAAACTTCGCGCCCGAGCGCTCCGGCGTCCGCCAGCGCGAGATGCAGTGCGTAGAGCAGAGCCCCGCGCGCATGGGGATAATGAGTAATTTCCGCGCGGATTCTTTCGTGAGTTTCAGCCGACAGAGCCATCAATTCACCGATCGCATTCGCCGCCAATCATGTTCATCATATCGAAGGTCGGCACCACGTCCGCGAGTTGCCGTCCGATAATCATGCGCGACAGGGTGGACATATTCATGAAGCTGGGCGGGCGGCAGCGGCATTTCCATGGCTTGCCGGTGCCGTCGCTGACGATATAAAAGCCGAGCTCGCCGTTCGCCGCCTCAACCGCATGATAGACTTCGCCGGGCGGCCCGTATGCACCTTCGGTCACCAGTTTGAACTGATCGATCAGCTCCTCCATCCGATTGAAGACGCGTCCCTTGGCTGGCCAGCGCACGCGCGGATCGTCAGCGTCGACCGGGCCGTCCGGGAGCTTGTCGAGGCATTGGGCAATGATCCGGCGGCTTTGGCGAATCTCTTCCATCCGCACCAGATAGCGATCGAAATTGTCGCTATGCTCACCGACAGGCACGTCGAAATCGACCTCTCCATAAGCGAGATAGGGCTGCGTGCGGCGCAAATCGTATGCAACGCCCCCCGCCCGTAATAGCGGACCGGTGACGCCCGACGCGATCAGATCAGCGGCAGACATTGTGCCGGTGCCTTCCATCCGGCGTCGGAAAACCGGGTTTTCCGTCAGCAACTTGTCGGTGTCGTTTAACAGCTTAATCGCCTGATCGAGCTTACCCGTCGAAAACGCCTTGAAGCCCTCTGGCAGATCCGCCGAGACGCCACCGATTCGGATAAAATTGCTGGTGACACGCCCGCCGCACAGTGCATCGATTTGATCGAGCACCAGCTCACGTCCCTCTATCAGGTAGAGCATCGGCGTGTAGGCCGCAAGTTCGAGTGCCGCGGCGCCGACGCAGAGCATATGGTCGGCCATTCGGGACAACTCGCCGCCGATCATGCGGATATAATCACATCGCGGCGGCGGCTTGATATCGAACAGCTTCTCGACCGCCAGACAGTAGCCGACGTTGTTCAGAATCGCCGAACTATAGTTCAGACGGTCAGTGTAAGGAATGTTCTGATAATAGTAACCGGTCTCGCATTCCTTCTCGAAGCCGCGATGGAGGTAGCCGACTTCCACGTCAGCATAGACGATCCGCTCACCTTCCAGGTCGATCGTGAGCTTAACCGTTCCATGAGTTGACGGATGCGACGGGCCGAACTGCATCCGCATCGGCGGAGTATGCAGTTCTTCAATATCGCGGCCGTTAGTTTGGGCGACGAGGTTCTTTGGCGCCGGGTCCGACATAAGCCTGAATCGGTTGCTCGTGATGTTTGTGGTAGTCCTTGCGCAGCGGATGCCCCACGAATTCTTCGTAGAGGTAGATGCGGCGCAAATCCGGATGGCTGGTGAAATTGATCCCGTACATGTCGTAGGTTTCGCGTTCCATCCAATCCGCCGCTGGCCATAACGGCGTCAGGCTTGGAATTGATGGATCTGCTTCGGTGACGCGGCATTTGATCCGCAGGCGATGAAACAACGACGTGGAGGTCAAATGATAGACGACAGCGAATCGTGGAAACGGTCCTGGCGCGGGCAACACCAATTCGTGACGGCGCTGCGGACGGCGGCGAACGACCGCGCGATTCTCGTCCCAGACCGTCAGCTTGGTCTCGAAATCGTCGGGCTGGCCCAGGTAATCGACCGCGGTTACGTCAACGAGAAAGTCGAACGCCAAAGCGGGATCATCGCGCAGGAATTTGGCCGCTTCGAGCAGCCGTCCAGGTGCGACGTGAATACGATCGTCACCGCGAAACGTATGATGCTCGAGTACTAGCTCGCCGAGCCGATCCACCACCTTGGACAACAGCGGCGATAGCTCCGGTGCCGGCGCGGGTTGTACTTCGGGCGTACCGCCTTTCTCATCAGCCGGCATAATTATGAACGATCATAATGGCGCCGGAGATAGTCGGTCCGGACCTTCAGTTTTTCCACCGGCACCAGCAAATCCTGCTTATGCCAATGAGAACCCTCTCGTGAATAGCTCGCGATTTCGAGCTGGCGGCTCATGATTATCGCCTCTTCGGGGCACGCCTCTTCGCATAACCCGCAGAACATACAGCGCGACATGTCTATATCAAAGACTTCGGGATAGCGCTCGACTTCGTCTGCGGTCTCGGCGGGGAAAATTGTGATGCAACTCGTCGGACAGGCCCACTCGCACAGTCCGCATGCGACGCATCGTGGTTTGCCATTTTCCATCTGCGCGAGTACCGGCATGCCACGGAGTGCGGGCGGCTGTACCAGCCGTTGCTCCGGATAATGAATCGCGAAATCCTGACCGCCGGTCGCAAATGTGAAAAGGTTGCGGAAGAAATGCCGCGTCGCCACCCACATCCCGGCTAAAATCGCGAGCCACGGGCGGACGTTGGAATACGGCTGCGCAGGCCGCTTGACCTTGACAATCTGTACGGCCATCAGACGCTCAAGCTAAGGCCGGCTTCCAGCTTATCGCCGAGCGTCAAACGGGAGCTTATCGCCCTCCTGCCGCGTGCGCCGGTTGCATACCGGTCACGACCGGCGCACCGGCTGGACGCCAATGGCCTCGAACGGCGAGGTTCGACACGATGAACAAGGCGCCGCCCCCGACTGTCACCCACATCCAGCTCTGCCATCCGTAATGGGCTGCAACCCACAACAGCAACGGAGCCGAGAAGGCGATCCACGTGCGGTAAACCATCTGAAAGAACGACCATCCGGTCGCCTGGATAGCTGGCGACAGGTCTTCGAGAAATTCCGAGAAATAAGCGCACCACGGTATATATGCCGACGCCAACACTCCGCCCAGGACTAAAGCGATCAATCCGGTTTCAGCAGGGGGAAGCGGCGGAAAGAAATTCTTCACCCACCAAAACAGTAATCCAACGCCAACTAATGATAGTACGATTGTTATCGGCTTGCGAACCCGCAGCCAATCCGAGAACAGGCCGGCGGGCACCAGCATCACAAGATTAATGAACCAGAAACGCGCTGTCACCCGATCTGCTACCGCCGGCGAATAATGATACGCTTGCGTGAACATCAGCGGGCCGAAATTTTGTATTGTGATCGCAGTCGTCAGGAACGCCACCACGCCGATTACCAGCACCCATGATTCCCAATGACTGAGTAATTGCCCGAAACCAGCCGCGGCCTCGCCACTCTCAAGCGGAACCTCGCCTGATTCGTAAGCCGCTCCGGTCGTTTCGCTGTCGACGACCATCAGTCGAAGCTCCGGCGCGAGATCTTTCAAGCCGAACAGCACTGGCATGAATAGACCGATCGCGAGCGCGCCCATGATTACGATTTGTGATTGCCAGGTATGGAATAACGGCAGCGTCAACGCCGGGACGTAATTCCACAGCCAGAGGCAGGCGACGGCTCCCAGTGTCAGAAGGCCGAAGGCCGCGCCGCGTCCCGTGCGCGGCGACATATCGCGGGTCAGGCCGCCCAACGCGCCCCAGGCCAGGCCGGCGACGAGGTTCATGGACCCGCGAATCAGGACGAACGACCAGAA
>Ga0335073_10008716_pt1 | contig 14237 bp, 13 predicted proteins | sample Lox_Sample_22_FD_207093 | JGI IMG/M metagenome (GOLD analysis project Ga0335073, IMG submission 207093) | Soil microbial communities from Loxahatchee National Wildlife Refuge, Florida, United States - Lox_Sample_2.2 | ecosystem: Environmental > Terrestrial > Soil > Wetlands | place: USA... | reverse complement strand
TTGCCACGGGGTCATGCATCCGGATCAGGTCCCACGGCACCATCACATACGGACTGTGACCAAGCGCCATCATGCGGCCGAAGGCCATGTAGTCAAGCGAGTCGGTCGAGCCGACCGGGGGAAGCACGGTGAGGATGGCGACCACCACGGCAGCCGCTACGAGCAGCACCCTGACGGACGGCCGGGCGCCCCGACGGACCGCGATCAGGCCGGCTGCAACGCCGATACCGCCCGCGATCGCGCTGAGCCACAGCGCGACGGCGACGTCGTTCAGGGGCAGATGCCAGCTGCTCAGCTCAAACGGGGGGCCCACTCTCGGCATCGGCAGGGGAGGGCCCATCCAGGACTCGCGCGCCAGCGATGCAGCCACGATGACCGCCAGCGAGGCCCCGATACCAGCCGCGGCCAGCCACAGATACGGGCGGACCCGGCGGCTGGGTAGCGCTTGCTCTGCGGAGGCCGTGGGCGCTGACTGCAGCCGCGCATGTCCCTGCACGTCAAAGCTCATGCGAAAGTTCAATCCGCCTAAAAAGAGGAGTTTGCCGAGCCCTGAAACTCAAGGAAGGGAGTAGTTTGCCCCCGCTACCCCAGTGCCCACACTCCGTGACCCGGAGCTGGCGCGTAATGATCTCAATTTATCAGTAGCCGGGCGGCTTTCTACGCCGAGGATGCAGAAGCGTAATCGAATAACGCGCGCGCCTTTCTGCGGCGTTGCCGGATGAGAATAGTGCCGAGCGCGGCTCCGGTAACCAGCGCGATGACGTGCCCGACTGCCGAGACCTCCAGCTGGCTCAGGCCGGCGAAGATGTGACCGATGAAGATCAGCAGCACGAAGTCCAGCGCGGCCGCCGCCCGGGCGAGCCAGCCGCCGTACAGCAGTGCCACCGCGATGGCCGACACAACGACGTAGGACATGCCTACGTCGACCAGGAACCTGTCGGTCTGCGGCAACTCGCCGTGGGACACGCGGTAGCCGACGATGCCCTCGCTTACCAGGCTGCCGATCAGGTGAGCCGAGGCACAGGTCACGGCCGTCCGCCAGTTGCCGAGCGCATGATTGGCACCGAACAGGGCCAGGGCTATCAGGGCGGGCCATGCTAGCAGGTAGCCCTGGGTGAAGAAGGGCGATGCAGCGAGGGAGCCAAGTGGGTCGTGCTCCAGGTTGTACACACTGGTGCTAGCCGACCTGAGCACTGCGGCCTGGCTGGATGGTGTTAGGAACACGTAGGCGATCTCGGCAGCGCAGACAGCGGCCAGGTAGAGCCAGGCAACGGCGTACCTGCCGAAAACCGATCGCATAATCCGTCCTTGCATGCCCCACAGACTAAAGCCATCAGATATGAATTTGCAGGTAAAGTAAAGCTCGCGATGCGTCCGTCAAATTCACTTACTGTCAATGAACGCGTCACGGGAGTACGCGTTAATAGCAAAGGCAAGGTAATCGAAGTCTGCCTTTAACCTCGATCTTTCCTGATCTTGGGTTGCTGACCTGAGTGTCCGGCCGACTGGTCCTTTTCAGTGGCGGGCGTGGCTGGCGGCCCGGCTGTCGCGCCGGGTCGGCGGGAGTCCACGGGTCCCGCGGGTGCGCCTTGGCAGGTGACAGCACGGACTGATCGTCTAGGCGGTCAGGCGGCGGAGCAGGCCAGGGAGCCCAGGCGGCACGAAGGCCTCCTCGCTCGCCTCGATCTCATCGGCCGACCACCAGCCGTAGCCGATCACCGTCTGCTGCTCAATCTCTTCGAGCCCATCGCGGCTGACCTCGACCTCACCGACCCGCAGCACGAAGTACTCCTCATGCATGGCATACCTGGTGCCGTCGAAGCTGAACGTGCAGTCCCGGCTCCAGACGGCCGCACCGAGCTCACCGGGAGCTGCCGTGATGCCAGCTTCCTCGGCGAGCTCCCGGGCTGCGGCATCCCTGATCTCCTCGCCGGCGTCGATCCCGCCGCCGATGGTGATCCAGAACGGCTCGGCGGGGCGGGCCGGGTCGAAGGCGTGCATCATCAGCAGCCGGTCCTGCGCGTCAAGCACCAGCACCCTGCCTGCAATCCGGGGGACGATCTCGCTCTCTGGCACGGCGGCCACCCTATGCCCCGGGCCGCCCGAACTCGCAGGGCCTGGCCTCGATCTAATGAGATCTTGAGTCTGGGCCTTGATGCGCGGGGCTTCTGGTTTGTCAGTGGCGGGCGGTGCCGGGCGGCCCGGCTGTCGCGCCGGGGTGGGCGGGGTTCCACATGCCCGCGGGTTCTCCCTCCTGGTCGTCGGGACTGCGGGGTCTTTGTCAGCCGGGCGCCAGGGCGTGGAGCCTGGCGATGCCAGCGGTGATCTGGATGGCCCACGGCCAGCGTGCTGCCAGGCGCAGACGCAGTTTGCGGCTGCCGCGGACGATCCGCCCGGCGCAGGTGAACAGGCGCAGCCGCGGCTGCAGAACGGTGGCCCCTGCGATCTCAGGGCCTGGGCAGTCAGGCCGCGACCAGCTCGGTCGGCTCGGCTATGACGTCCACGAGTGCGCCGTTCCGCATGACCGTGATGGCCAGCGGGCGCCCGATCGCCTCGCTGAACATTAGCTTCTGCAGATCTTGCGCCCTCGTTACCGGTCGCCCACCTGCTGTCAGGAGGAGATCGCCGGGACGCAGCCCGGCCCTGGCGGCCGGTCCGTTCGGCACGACCTCGGCAACCCGCAGGCCATTGGTCCGTCCGAACCGCTGGTGTAGCTTCTCCGGCAGTGGCGCGGGCACGCTCACGATGCCCAGGTAGGCGCGCCTCACCTTGCCGTCGCGCATCAGCGCTCCGATGATCTTGCGAGTCGTCGTGTTGATCGGCACCGCGAGGCCGAGGCCAACTCCGGCGACGGCGGTGTTAATGCCGACGATCCGGGCGTTTGAGTCGGCAAGCGCGCCACCCGAGTTGCCGGGATTCAGGGCGGCGTCAGTCTGGATGACGTCTTCTACCAGGCTGCCCCTGCCGCCTGCGCCCGTCGGCAGCGACCGGCCGAGCGCGCTGACCACGCCAGCTGTCACAGAGCCAGTGAGGCCGAGCGGGCTGCCGACGGCGACGACTAGCTGGCCAACAACCAGATCGTCCGCTTCGCCGAGTACGGCCGGATTGGGCGTCGGTGCGTCAGCGCGCACGACCGCGAGGTCGGACAGCGGATCGGCGCCGACGACGCGGAAGTCTGCGCTGGTGCCATCGGCGAACAGGGCGGTGCCGTGCTCGGACTGCCCCACCACATGCGCATTTGTGAGCAGGAACCCGTCTGGCGTGTAGATCACGGCTGAACCGAGGCCCTCGCCGCGGTAGCGGCCGCCGGAACTTCGGACGCGAAGACTCGCGACGCGCGGGGTCAGCTCGGCCGCGACTCCGGCGACTGTCCTGGAGTAGGCGTCGAGGGGTGAGTCAGATGTCATGTTGCGCTCCACATCAGGATTACAACATTACACCCAGGGGGAACACCGCCGTGAACCCCCGAAAGCCGCCGGGACGCTCCAAAAGCCAGCGGTTCTTTCCGGGGGTGCGGCCTAGCGGCCGCTCACTGCTGAAAATCGGGCTTGAGCCAGATCTTCTCGCGCATGTACTTCTTCACCCTGGCGATGTAGTGAAGCGCTTGCGGCGTTCGCCAGCGGCCCGCGTCCCAGCGCCCGACACAGCCCCAGACGTCGCCCTTGTGATACTGGCTGCCCCTCGGCACGGTGTTGAGCCAGGTTTCGTAGCCGTTGTAACAGGACCGCCAGATCGCGTAGGCGGCGTCAGCGTTCATCGCGGTAGACCTGGCGATGGCCGGCCAGCCGCCGGGCTCATAGGGATAGCGGTTCTGCAGGATGCCGTAGCTCTGCGGGCACTCGCCCGGCCTCCCGTCTTGCCCGAGCTTGTGTCCGGCCAGGCACTTGGATGCATCCGTGCCCCAGTCGCCGAGCTGCTTCTGCCGCCACCAGCTCTCAACGGCCGCCTGGGCGAACACGATGTCCTGGTCGATGCCCCACTTGCAGGCGGCCCATCGCAGTATGTCGATCGTGGTGCCAGTGAAGTTGCCGTCGATCCGCCGGGCAAGCCTCTTGCCCTTGGAGCCGTCCTCGGCTAGGAACTTCGCGCTGACGTGCCGCCCGCGTCGGTGGTTGTAGGGCGTGTTCGCGTGCTTGTCCTCGGCCTGCGGCGAGGCGTTGACAAGCTTGGCGCAGTGCGCGTCGCTCGGCAGCTTCGCGCCCGGTGGCAGGGTGTGGAAGTACGCAGCCTTGACCGCCGATCCAGTCGGCTTGGCGGCTGCCGCGGGCAACGGAACTAATCGGGCGGCAGTCGCGGGCGCTGCCTGCAGGATGGCAGCCGGCCCGGCTATGACGGATACGAGCAGTGTGATGATCCCGGCTGAACGGCGGATGGTTGGCTCACTGCCATAGCTCATGTACGCAAGGTCTACTACGTTCGCCGGAAACCGGCACCTGGTTCGACGCGATCCCAGTCATCAGAAATGCCTGGCAACCAGGTGGGAACGGCTGTCAATCTGGGCGCGTGGTCGACCGCCTGTACGCAGAGCCCTCGCTGGCTGCGTTGTATGACCTGTTCTGCCCGTGGGATCCGCGCGGTGACTTTGGCTTCTACCTGCCGCTGCTGATGGAGGCCGCCAGCGTGCTCGATGTGGGCTGCGGTACCGGCATGCTGCTGCGGCGGGCCAGGGCGGAAGGTCATGCGGGCCGGCTGTGCGGGCTGGATCCGGCGGCCGCGATGCTTGACGTGGCTCGCGACGCGGGGGAGGGCGTCGAGTGGGTGCTCGGCGATCTGTCGTCGGTCAGCTGGAACGGCGAGTTTGATCTGATCGTGATGACCGGGCACGCGTTCCAGGTGCTGACCGGGGATGACGAGGTGCGCCAGGCGCTGGCGGCGGTGCACACGGCGCTGACGCCGGCCGGTCGGTTCGCGTTCGAGACTCGTAATCCGCTGGCGCGCGGCTGGGAGGAGTGGATACCGGAGAACGCCGTCGAGGTCACTGATGGTTCCGGTGCTGTGGTCCGGCAGGAGCATCAGGTGGATCTGCCAGTGCGCGGGGACCTGGTGTCGTTCACGACCACGTACTCGAGCCCGGCCTGGCAGCGGCCTCAGCAGAGCCGCAGTCAGCTGCGGTTCCTTGTCGCTGACGCGCTAGCCGCGTTCCTGGCCGGCGCCGGCCTGGAGGTAGCGGAGCAGTACGGCGGCTGGGACCGATCGGCGCTCGCGGCGGGCAGCCCCGAAATCATCACCATCGCCAAGCCCTACTGCTTGACTGGATCGAATATCTGTTCGATAGTGATGTGATGGGAACGGCGGTAGCGCAGGTCATCTCGCTATCTCCGGTGCGCCACCGAGATGACGTGCTGACCGGCGAGGGTCTGCTGCCAGTCCTGCCGGCGCTGCGAGAGCTGCTGCCTGGCGGCGGGTTGCAGCGCGGGTCGGTGGTGACATCGGGGGACTGGGGACTGCTGTCACTGGCACTAGCCGCGGAGGCGGTGTCTGAGGGGGCGTGGTGCGCGATCGTGGGAGTTCCGACCGTCGGCGTGCGGGCGGCGGTCGAGGCCGGGCTTGATCCGGACCGGATGCTGCTGGTCGCTGAGCCCGGTCCTGGCTGGGCTCAAGTCGTGGCGTCTCTGCTGGATGGATTCGACATCGTGTTGCTGCGCCCGCCGGAGCAGCCGTCGGCTCAGCTACGGCGCAAGCTGGAAGCGGCAGCGCGCCGCTACGGGAGCGTGCTCGTAGTCGCCGGGGACTGGCCTGGCGCGCAGTCCCGGCTGCTGATGACTGACGCGGAGTGGACCGGGATCGGCGCAGGGCACGGGCGGGTGCGCGCTCGCAAGGCACTCCTCGTCGCGTCCGGGCGCGGTGCGGGGGAGCGGCCGCGTTCGGCGTGGCTGTGGCTGCCAGGTCCGGACGGCAGAGTCACGGCGATGGCGGCTGACAGCACGCCCGGTACTGGCGCGCAGGACGGCACCGGCACGTACGGGGCCTAGCTATGAAAAGTGACACCTCAGCGGCGCGCCGGGTGCTCGTGCTGCGCTGCCCGGACTGGCTCGATGATGACGGCAGTGATGACTACGGGGGCAGTGACAGCGCAGGCAGTAACAGTGCGGCGGCGCGTGCCTTTGAGCGGGTGGTTGCCATCGTGGAGAACTTCTGCCCGCAGGTTGAGGTGCTGCGGCCGGGTGTCTGCGCGATCGCGACCCGCGGCCCGGCGCGCTATTTCGGCGGAGAGGCGCAGCTGGCCGCTGGGCTCGCCGAGGCTGTCGCCCAGGCCGGTGTTGCCAGCCAGGCTGGTATTGCCGACGGGCTGTTCGCTGCCGGACTGGCTGCGCGTGCTGGGCCGACCGGACTTCTGGTACCGCCGGGTGAGACACCGGAGTTCCTGGCCGGGCTACCGGTGGGCGTGCTGGACATGCCCGAACTCTGCGAGTTGCTGCCGAGGCTGGGTATCGAGACACTCGGCCAGCTCGCCGCGCTGCCGTCAGCCGAGGCCGCCAGCCGGTTCGGACCGCCGGGCAAGCTGGCCAGCCGGCTCGCCCGCGGGCTCGACCCTCGCCCGCTGATCCCGCGGCCTCCGGCTGCCGATGAGTCCGTGCAGCAGGAGTTCGACCCGCCCGCCGATCAGTCTGAGCCGGTGATCTTCGCGGCCAAGGCACTGGCTGATCAGATGCACGACCGGCTGGCGGCAGCCGGACTTGCCTGCGTGCGGATCCAGGTCCAGGTGCGTCTCTCAGACGGGCAGGAACTCAGCCGGATATGGCGGCATGACGGGCTGCTGTCCGCGCTAGCAGTGGCCGAGCGCGTTCGCTGGCAGCTCGACGGCTGGCGGAGTGCCAGCGGAGATCGCGCACCGGACCAGGATGGCTGGCCAGGCACGGCCGGGATCACGCGGCTGCGGCTGGTCCCGGACCAGCTAGTCCGCGCCACTGGACGACAGCTGGCACTGTGGGGCGACGCGGTGCCCAGTGACCGGGTAGCGCGCGCGGCCATCAGGGTTCAGGCGATGCTTGGTCACGCCCAGGTGACCCGCCCGGTACTGGCCGGCGGCCGCAGGCCAGCCGATCAGGTGCTGCTCGTCCCGTTTGGCGATGCGGAAACCCCGCAGCGCCCGGCCGATCGCCCGTGGGCGGACCAGATCCCGGCGCCATCCCCGGCCACCGTGTTCGACGTGCCGCTGGCGGCCAGCGTGACCGATGATTCCGGTCAGCCGGTGACTGTGAGCGGACGGGCCCAGCTGTCCGCGCCGCCGACCTGGCTGTCGGCAGCCGGCGGGCCGGCCAGGGCGGTGACCGCCTGGGCCGGGCCCTGGCCGATCACCGAGCGGTGGTGGGATCCGGTACATGCCCGCCGTCAGGCCAGGTTCCAGCTTGTGACCGAAGACGGGACTGCCTGGCTGGCCGCCCTGCAGGATGGCCGCTGGCTGATCGAGGCCAGTTACGACTGAGAGCCGTCGGCGGTCTACTGCACGGCTCAGTCACCTGACTCAAGCCACGGAGGCGGCCAGGTCCTAGCGTCGAAGGACCAGAGGCGCACGCTTGACAGGAGAAACGGCATGGACATCGACCTGGCCGGCCGGACAGCTGTGGTCACCGGGGGCAGCAAGGGCATCGGGCTGGCTGTAGTCAGTCGGCTGGCCGCTAGCGGCGCCCGGGTGATCACTGGTGCGAGGAGCGCGTCTGAAGAGATCGAGGCGCTCGGCAAGGAGAAGCAAGTGATCTTCGCCGAGGTCGACCTGGCCGATCCAGGTGGCCCTGCGCAGCTGGTCGCGATGGCCGGGGACCGGATCGACATACTGGTCAACAACGTCGGCGGAGCCCAGGCCCGCCCTGGCGGCTTCCTGTCGATCACCGACGATGATTGGGCCGCGAGCTTGACCCTGAACCTGCTAGCCGCGGTCCGCGCTACCCGGGCGGCACTGCCGGGAATGCTGGCCTGCGGGGCGGGCGTCATCATCACGACCTGCTCGGTCAACGCTCGCTTGCCGGACCCGGCGGTACTCGACTACAGCGCCGCCAAGGCCGGGCTTGCTGCGTTTGCCAAAGCGCTGTCCAAGGAAGTCGGGCCGCGAGGGATCCGCGTCAACACGGTCAGCCCAGGCCCGGTCGCCACCGACTTGTGGCTGGGCAGCGAAGGTGTCGCGGCAACCATCAGTCAGGCCACCGGAGCCACTTCGCGCGACGTCGAAAGGCAGGCCGCCGACGGCTCAGTTACCGGCCGGTTCAGCCAGCCCGCCGAGGTCGCTGACCTCATCCTCTTCCTGGCCAGCGACCGGGCAGCTAACATCACGGGGTCCGATTTCATCATCGATGGCGGTCTTGTTCCGACCTTGTAGATGGTGCGCTGCCTGTGTCAGGCTGCGTGGACGCTGTCAGGCAGGTATCCGACCTGCTTCAGGAACCCGAACTGGTCCTGCAACGTCAGGATCTCGACGACCTTGCCTTCCCGGAAGTGCCAGATCGCCGTGTCGCGCACCTCCACGCGCTTGCCGGTCGCTGTTACGCCGCCGTAGTCGCCGGCATGGGTTCCCCGCCAGATGAGAGTGACGGCGAGCTTGTCTCCTGAGACGAACAAGTCCTCGATGCTCGTGCTCAGATCAGGGAATCCCGTCAGCCGGTCGCGGATCCTGCCGACCGGCCCGGCCACGCCGACGTGGACCCGGTTGGTCCGCAGTTCTTCGCTGAAGATCTCGTCGGCCAGCGCGAGATTTCCCGTCCATCCTTCGGTGAACCATTGCCGGGCAATCCGCATGTACTGCTCGCCGGTTTGCGGTTCGGCCATGCTCGCCATGACTACTCCTCGTGCCTTCGCGCGTGACCTGACAGGTACCTGGCAAGGCTTGCCCGCGCGACGCTGCTCGCGCTTGTGTCACCTGACTGAAAGTCCGGCGGTTCGGGCCGATGAAAGTGGCGCTTAGCTACCGCGCTGGGGGTTCAGCAGCCACGTCGAGGGCAGCGGCGAGCTGGTTGCGCGACGTTACTCCCAGCTTCGGGAACAGCCGATAAAGATGCGATCCAACCGTTCGAGGTGAGAGGTAGAGCTGCTGACCAATCTCGCGGTTCGTCATTCCCGTCGCCGCCATCTGGGCTATCTGAAGCTCCTGAGTCGACAGCTGATCACGCGCAGCTGGAACTCGGCGTCGGCTTTGCTCGCCAGATGCACGCAACTCCTGACGCGCGCGTTCGCCCCAGGGAGCACAGCCCAGTGCGTCGAACACCTGTCGCGCAGCCCGCAGCGGCGCGCGCGACTCGCTGACCCGCCGGTGGCGGCGAAGCCAGGCCCCGTAGGCCAGCTGCAACCGCGCATGGTCGAACGGACTATGCCTGAGATCGCTCCGCAACGCCAAGTTGTACAGCCGCTCGGCGCTGTCGTCAGCTGCCAGCACGGCACGGGCGTACACCAGGCCGCTATGCAGCGTCGGCGACGGCGTGCGTTGCGCGAGCGCTTCAAGCTCATCGTGAATCGGAACCGCGACATGGCGCTGTCCGCTGTAGGCCGCCGCATCCGCAAGGTAGGTAATCGACATGAAGCGGGCGGCCTCGTGAAACGCCGGATCACTGTGCTCAAAGATCCGAGTGAGGTGCTCCAGCGCAGCCAGGGGCAGGCCGGCGCTCAGCGACGTCACGCCGCGCACGAAGGCGATCATGCAAATGAGATCGTTCAAGCCTTGAGATAGCGCCGTCTTCTCAGCCTTGGCGACCAGTGTTTCCGCAGTCTCTGCGTCGCCCCGCAGGCCACGAAGCGCGGCGCGCGCGATCAACGAGCCCGTCAGCCACCAAGACTGCCCTACCTCGTCGGCGAGTCTGCTGGACTCGTCCACCAGCATCTCAGCTGAAGCCCAGCTGCCCTGGGCAATCGCAATCCAGCTCCGCATCACAAGCACCTGGGCGAGGACACCCAATCGGCCCTCTGCCCGCAGCTGCGCCGTGGCGCTTCCCAAGAACCTGGCCGCGACGTCGTGGTCGCCGATCGCGCGTGCAGCCATGCCCGCCAGGTACGCCTCGTCAGCATTCAGCTGGTCGGCCGATGCTTCGATGGCAGCCAAGCGCTCGGTTACCACTGAACCCCAACGGACGGGTCCTGCCATCGCCAAGATCACAACGCGTCCGGGATGTGTCTCGGGGACCCGGAGCCGCTCAACTGCGACCGCCACGCGATCCCGGACCCGCTCGCCGCGGTTCGAACGCCAGCATCGAGCCGCGGCGCCGAAGAGAAGGTGAAGCGCAAGGTCGCCGTTCCCGGCAATATCGGCCACCTCGGCTGCGTCGACCAGTGACTGCGCTTGGCCGTCATCGTCGGGGACAGAGTCCGCAAACGTGCTGCGCAGCCAGGTCAATCGCGCTCGCTGCTCACCGTCCGGATTCAACTGCTCAGCCTCGGACACCAACCGCTGCACCAGATCGGAATCGCCCGCTTCGAATGCAAGCTCGGCTGCCCTGAGCAGCCTCGAGCATCGCCGCGACGAATCTGCACTCAGACCCGCCGCGCGTCTGGCGGCGGCGACAGCCACCGCAATCGCACCACGACGAGCAGTCCGGACTGCAAGCAACTCGACTTCGCGGGCGACGGACTCGTCAGGCCCGACCGTCGCCGCAGCCGCGTGCCAGAGCTTCCGGTCCGGCTCGTCGTTGAGCACAGCCGCCAGCGCAGCATGCGCTTGGCGTCGGCGCGCGGCGCCCACTGACTGGTAAATCGCCGAGCGAACCAGCGGGTGGCGAAAGGTGATCGATCCGTCGACGATGTTCGCCAGGCCCGCTCCTTCCGCGGGAGCCCATGCGTCGAGTTCAACCTCGGTCCCGCAGAGCAAGGACGCGGCGGCCAGCAACTCAGCAGCTGAGGCACGTTCGTCCGCAGCGGCCAAGAGCAAGAGGTCGCGGGTTTGCACTGACAGTCCGGCCGCCTGCTGCGCGAAGACGCGTTCGAGCCTGGACGTCAGCGACACCGTACCCGGCGCGCCAGCGTCGCCGAGCCGCAGTGCATCTGGCAGCTCCAGCAATGCGAGCGGGTTGCCGGACGCCATCTCCAGGACTCGTCGCCGCAAGCCCGGCGTAAGGTCCCCCGCCGAGGCGTTCAGCAGCTCGCCGGCTGCCTCGGCGTCTAGGCCGCCGAGCCGAAATTCCTGGAGTCCCGCGCCATCGAGCGTGCAAGCAACGCCGTTTCGCAACGCGACCAACACTGCGATCGGCTCTGCATCCACGCGGCGGGCGATGAACGCGAGAGCGCTCGCCGTCGGCTGGTCAAGCCAGTGTGCCTCATCGACCACGAGCAGCAAAGGCCCGCTCTCAGCCGCGCAGGCGAGCAGGTTCAGGGCCGCGAGCGCGATCAGGAACGGGTCAGGGGCTGGGACGTCGATCGCCCAGAACGCAGCCGACAGTGCATCACGCTGTGGTCGTGGCAAGCGATCCAGGCACGTCAGCACCGGACTTAGCAGCTGATGCAGCCCTGCGAAAGCCAGGTCAGTCTCCGATTGCGCCCCGGCCGTGCGCAGCACGGAGACGCCATTCGAACGTGCCGCCGCTGCCGCCGCTGCCAGGAGCGCGGTCTTCCCGATGCCAGGATCGCCGCGCAAGACGAGCACCCCGCCTCGCTCGGGAATCCTGGTGACGAGCCGATTGAGCATTGCAACCTCGGCCTCGCGGCCGAACAACGGTGAACCCGGCGAGCCGAGTCGCTGTCGCTCAGATCCCGCTGAAATCCCCAGCCTAAGCTGCTGAATTGCCATCACAACCACCCTATGCGTCGCCGCTCCGACGGTCAGCGAACTTGAGCCGCGCCGGGTGGCCGGAGGAACAGTCAACTGACTCAAGCGGAACCCTCCCGGCTCCTCCCAGGATGAAGGGCATCTTCCCCTACCACTTGACGGGACACGCACATGACTGATCAACCGCTTCCGGTCATCTTCATCCACGGCCTCTGGCTGCACCCGCTCTCGTGGGCGGGGTGGGTCGAGGAGTTCGAGTCCGCCGGCTACCGGGCGATGGCACCCGCCTGGCCCGGCGTACCGGACACCGTGGCGGCGGCCCGCGCGAACCCGGACGGCATCGCCGACCACGGGATCGACGACGTGACCAGCCACTATGCGGCGATCATTGACAACCTGCCGGCGAAGCCCATCCTTGTCGGCCACTCCTTCGGAGGCATGATTGCCGAGAAGCTGCTCGGCCAGGATCTTGCCGCAGCCGCCATCGCCATCGACGCGGCCCAGATCAAGGGCGTGCTCCCGCTGCCGCTGTCGTCGCTGCGATCAACCTTGCCGGTGTTCCGCAACCCCGCCAACAAGCACCTGGCCGTCTCACTGACCGCGCAGGAGTTCCGCTACAGTTTCGGTAATGCCATAGACGCGGTCGAATCCGACGCGCTGTACCAGCAATGGACCATCCCGGCGCCAGGCCGGCCCCTGTTCGAGGCAGCCGCGGCAAACTTCTCTTTGCATTCCCCTGCCAAGGTCAACACGACGATCGACAACCGCGGCCCACTGCTGCTCATGATGGGCGGCCAGGACCACACAGTCCCGGAGGCCATCACCAAGTCCACTCTCAAGCAGTACCGCCACTCGCACGCAATCAACGACCTGATCGAGTTCCCGGACCGCGGGCACTCGCTGACCATCGACCACGGCTGGCGCGACGTCGCCAGCGCCTGCCTGGACTGGCTCGATAAGCATGGTCTGTAGGCCCAGGACACCCTGGGAGTGCTGCGGTGATCACCCTCGCTGACCACGCCGGGATCCACCATGTTGTACTGGCGTCACGTCGTGCCGCTGCTGACCCCCCATTTACACCGTCGTGGCGGTCGATAACCGTGGCTTCGGCGGCTCGGAGCGCCCGCTGACTGGCTACGACACCGCCACGATGGCCAGCGACATCGCTGAGCTGGCGACTTACCTGGGGTTCGCCCGCTTCCGCATCGCCGGCGAGGACTGGGGAGCGGCGATCGCTTACGCCGTCGCCGCCTTCCACCGTTCTCGGGTGCAGCAGCTGGTGTTCCAGGAGACGCTGCTGCCGGGATTGCCCGCCAGCGAGCACGACCCGTCGCTCGCCCTCGATGATGGCCGAACCGGCTGGCACTTCAGCTTCTTCAGCCTGCCGAACCTACCGGAGTTGCTGTTGACGGGACGGGAACGGTCATTCTGGGCGTACTTCGCCAGGCGCCAGATGTGGGACCCCAGCATGCTCACCGAAGACGACATCGACGAGATGGTGCGCTCGGTCGAGCAGCCAGGCGGGACCATGGCCATCCTGGAGCTATACCGCGCCCGGCAGGTCGACGCCGAACAGAACCGGGCGCATTACGCTGACCCGATCAGCTGCCCGGTCCTGGCTGTCGGCGCCCAGGCCTATCTTGGCGAGGAGGTAGCCAGGCAGCTGGCGCAAGTGGCGTCCAACGTCCGCGGCGCCGTCATATCCGAATCCGGGCACAACATCGCGTTGGAGAATCCGGAGGCCCTAGCCCGCGCCTACCTCGACTTCTTCACCGCTCGCTGAACCCACGTCCGGGCCGACCGGGCCCGCCGCGCCAGTCACGGGAAATCGGCCCGCCCGCCGGATGGCCGGCCGCGGCCCTCATTGATAGGAGATCGAGAGCTCGTCAAGGAGCGCCTTCAGCGCCTGGGCGGCGCGGCGGAATCCTTGCGGGCCGCTGAAGCCGCCGTAGCGCCCAGCTTCTCCCAGATGCGGCTCCAGTGATACGTAACCTTCGAAACCGGAGTCCCTCAGCGCACTCAGCGTCTCGCCCACCTGGCCGTCACCCTGCCCGGCCGGTACCACCTCACCCGTCGCGGCCAACGCGTCCTTGACCTGGAGGTAGACAAGATACGGCCGGAGCAGGCCGTAGCCTTCCGTATGCGGCTGGACCCCGCACTGGACGAAGTTCGCCGCGTCGAACGTTGCCCGGAAGGCAGGCGAGCCGACGGCGGTGATCAGGTCGGCACAGCGCTCGGGACGATCGCCGTATATCTCCTTCTCGTTCTCGTGGGCCAGGATCAGCCCGCGGTCTTCGGCGATCTCTGTGAGGGCGAACATGCGGTCGATGACCTGCCGGCGGTGGCGCTCTGGCGGTGCCCCTGGCGGGACGAAGAACGAAAAGACGCGCACGATCTGGGTGCCGAGCTCGCTGGCAATATCGGCCACGCGTCGCATCCGCTCCAGCTCCGGTCCGAGCGGCGCCTCGAGTTCGATCTTGCCGATCGGTGAGCCGATCGCCGACACACGTACGCCGGCGTCGTCAAGCGCATGGCGGAAGCTTGCGAGCTGGCTGCC
>Ga0335073_10008714_pt1 | contig 14239 bp, 15 predicted proteins | sample Lox_Sample_22_FD_207093 | JGI IMG/M metagenome (GOLD analysis project Ga0335073, IMG submission 207093) | Soil microbial communities from Loxahatchee National Wildlife Refuge, Florida, United States - Lox_Sample_2.2 | ecosystem: Environmental > Terrestrial > Soil > Wetlands | place: USA... | reverse complement strand
CTTTTCGAGGTGCGCAGCCATTTGGAATAGGGCCGGGCAACGCCCTCGATATCGGCGTTGAGCGGCGCGTCGTATTGCTTGTGATAGGTGGCATGGTCGCCGATGACGTTGACGACGGGCGAGCGAGCGCGGCTCGCATTGTGCAGATTGGCGAGCCCGTTGCCGAGGCCCGGCGCGAGATGCAGCAGGGTCGAGGCGGGCCGCCCGGTCATCCGGGCATAGCCGTCGGCCGCTCCCGTCACCACGCCCTCGAAAAGCGCAAGGACGCAGCGCATCTCCGCGACGCGGTCGAGCGCCGCCACGAAATGCATCTCCGACGTGCCGGGATTGGTGAAGCAGACATCGACGCCGCTCGCCACCAGCGTGCGCGCCAGGCTTTCGGCTCCATTCACCTTGCGTCTCCTCAATCTCCGCGGCGGGTGTTATGAGACGCATGACGCCGGAAGCGCAAGGAGCCGATCATGATCATCGTGGTGACCGAGGCGGGCACCGTCGACCTTACCGAACGCGACGATTTCAAGAACTTCAAGATCGCGGTCGCAAAGAAGGACGCAAGCGCCGAGTTCATTGCCGGCGCGTTGAAAGGCATGGCGACGCCCGAGCCCGACGGTAAGACGGCCTGGGTCTCCGCCGCGGCACTGAAGCAGGGGCAACCGGCCGACTGGATCGCTTCGTTCGACAAGATGGTGGAATCGGTCCGCCGCTTCGGCTGGGTCCGCGACGACGGCACGGTGCGGGCGCATATCGAGCGGGCATAGCCTGGGCGAGACCGTGGGCCGGGGTTCCAGCGCAATCGAGCGGAAAGACCGACTAAGGCGGCGCGACGTCATCGGCCTGATCCCGGCGGCCGCGCTCTGGCCCGCCCTTGGCCTACATGCTTCCGAGAACGTGAAAGTGGTCGGCGTCCTGGCGGGAGGCATGGCCGGGGACGAGCTGATGCAGAGCTACCTTCACACCTTTCGTGAGGGGCTCGGCTCATACGGCTGGGTCGAGGGTCAGAACCTCCGGTTCATTTATCGCTACGCCGGAAATGATCCGAATTTGATGCGCCGTGGCGCACAAGAGCTGGTTCGTCTATCCCCGGATGCGATTTTGGCCCTTCCGGCGCCGGTTGTGCCGTTCCTCCAAAACGAGACGAAGGCTATTCCGATCGTATTCGTTTTTGTGATCGACGCGGTCGCGCTTGGATATGTGGCCAGCCTGTCGGCGCCCGGCGGCAATATCACGGGCTTTTCCAATTTCGAGCCTGGGATGGGCACCAAGTGGCTCGAGCTGCTGAAGGAAATTGCGCCGGACATAACCCGTGTCGGGTGCATGTTCAATCCCGCGGTGGATAGCGTCTTCGACAAGGTGGTGGTTGACGCCGTCAAGCGTGGGGGCTCTCGTTTTCGTGTCGAGGTAACGCTCGAGCCCGTCCGCAGCGATGACGAAATCGGTGAAGCCATGCGCTCATTGGCTGGATCGGGCGGCATGATTGTCTTGCCGGGCATCTTCAATGTGCTTCATCGCGACGCGATCATCGCACAGGCGGCGCAGCATCGCGTCCCCACCGTCTATGGCTTCGATTTTTACGCGCAAGCCGGCGGGTTGCTCTCTTATGGGGAGATACCGTCGGAGGAGTTTCGAGGTGCCGCTCGATACGTGGATCGCATCTTGCACGGCACACGGCCCAGCGATCTTCCGGTCCAGTTGCCGACGAAGTTCCGGCTTGTCATCAACGCGCGCGCCGCCAAGGCCCAGGGGTTCGCCATCTCGCCGGCGCTCCTTATCCAAGCCGACGATGTGATCGAGTAGGATTGGGCTGCTCCCAACAAATTCCCGGGCGAACCGCGCTAGACCGGCTCGGCGTCGATCAGCACGAAGGCGACATAGGCGGGCTCGTCGGTGCGGACCGACCAGGCGTGGCTGGTGCCGCGCTGGATCAGCACGTCGCCCGTCTTCATCAGTAATTCGCCCTCGTCCATGAGCGCCCAGATCTCGCCTTTCAGCACGATCGCGTAATCGACCGTGTCGGTCTTGTGGAAGCCGGGGTGGCGCTGGTTCTGGGTGTCGCGCTGATAGCCTTCGATCATCGCGCTCTGCTGCTGGCCGCCGCGTTCGCGGATCGCGGCGATGCGCTGCTTGTCCGGCAGATATTCGATGACCCGGAAATTCGATCCGTTCTTCGGCGGCAGCAGGCGCGAGGCGTGGAGCGTCGGGTCCTCGGTCCCGGCGTTGCTCGCGGGCGTGGCGCGGGTCTCCCACAGCTCGGTCACCGTGACGCCGTTATTGTTCGCGTTCACCGAAGGTGCCGCTCCGTCCATGACGAAGATCGATTTGCCGGCGGCGTTGTGTCCCGTGACGATACGGCGGACGGGCGGGCTCATGGGTTCCTCCCTCGACTGGCCTGGGTGATGAAGTCGGCGGCGCGCTCGGCAATCATGATGGTGGGCGCGTTGGTGTTGCCGCGGGTGATCTCCGGCATGATCGAGGCGTCGGCGACGCGCAAGCCGTCGATGCCTCTGACGCGGAGCCGGGTGTCGACCACGGCGCCGGGATCGCTGCCCATCCGGCAGGTGCCGGCGGGATGGAACACGGTCTTGGCGAAGCCGCGCACATGCGCCTCGAGCGCTTGGTCCTCGTCGGGCGTCGCCTCGCCGGGCAGGATCTCGCTCGACACGATCCGCGCCAGCGAGGGCGCGCGCATGATGCGGCGCGCGAGCCGCACGCCACGGACCAGGGTCGCGACATCCTCGGGATGCGACAGGTAGTTGGCGCGGAAAAGCGGCGGCGCGGCCGGATCGCGGCTCTGCAAGCGGACCTCGCCGCGCGAATGGGAGGCGAGCGTGTTGGGCTGCACCGTGATGCCGTGCGCCTCGGGCGCGGTGCGGCCCACTTCGGTGCGCAGCATCGGCAGGATGTGCATCTGCACGTCGGGCCTGCCGTCGCCGTCCAAATCGAAGAAGCCGCCGCATTCGACGACGTTGCTGGTGGCGAGTCCGCTGCGGAACAGCGCCCATTCGATGAAGTGGCGGAGCGCGCGAAGGCCCTTGTTCTCGCCGAAGACGCTGATCGGCTCTTTCAGAAGGCCCCACACCGGTACCGACAGATGGTCCTGGTAATTGCCGCCGACGGCGGGGCGGTCGACCACCACCTCGATCCCGTGCTCCTTGAGATGGGCGGCGGGGCCGATGCCAGACAGCATCAGGATGCGCGGCGTCGCGAGCGCGCCTGCGACCAGGATCACCTCGCGCCGCGCTGCGGCCTCGACCTCGCTTCCGCCTGCCCGATAGGCGACCCCGGTCGCGCGCCGTCCATCGAGCAGCACGCGCGTCACCATGGCGCCGGTGCGCACCGTGACGTTGGGGCGCTGCTCGGCCTCGCGCAGGTAATAGCGCGCGGTGCTGCCCCGCTCGCCGCCATGCATGGTGACCTGATAGAAGCCGACGCCGTCCTGCCGCTCGCCGTTGAAGTCGTGGTTGTACGGCACCTCGTGATTGAGCTCGGCGCCGGTTTCCTGCGCCGCGCGGATGAAGGCTTCGCTCAATTTGTGATGGTAGGGCGTGTCCATCACCTTGAGCGGGCCGTCGGTGCCGTGCAGCGCGCCCGCGAGCCGCGAATTCCCTTCCGCGCGCCGGAAATAAGGCAGCACGTCGTCATAGCCCCAGCCGGTGCAGCCCGCCGCGCGCCAGTCGTCATAATCCTCGCGCTGGCCGCGGATATAGACCATGCCGTTGACCGAACTGCCGCCGCCCAGGGTGCGGCCCTGTGGCACGGTCAGCGTGCGCCCCGCGGCGTCGGGCTGAGGCTCGGTCTTGTAGAGAAAGCTGCGCTCGGTGCCGAGGACGCGGTCGAACCCCGCCGGGATGCGCACGAAGATCGTGTTGTCGGCGGGCCCCACCTCGAGCAACAGCACGCTGACGTCCGCGCGCTCGCTCAAGCGCGCCGTCAGCACGCACCCGGCCGATCCGCCACCGACGATGATGTAATCAAAGCTCGCGGCCGGCGCGGCCATGGGCTCAGGCTGGTTTGCCGGAAAGGAAGGCCTCGATCGCCGCCGCCACGTCCCGTGTTTTCTCATAAGGGAGCATGTGCCCGGCGCCGTCGATGGAGATGCTCCTGGCGCCCGCGATGCCGGCCGCGAAGTCGGCGCCATAGCGTGCCGGGACGAACGCATCGCTTGCACCGAAGAGGATCAGGGTCGGTGCCGCGATCCGGTGCAGCCGGCGCCGCAATCCGCGGTCCGGTATCGGCCACAGGATCTTGGTCAGCGACGTGAGGTTGCGGGTCAGCGCCAAAAGCTGCTCGACCTGGTCCTGGCCCGCGGCGGAGGCCGCGATGCGCGCCGCATGCGCGTCGCGCGCCGCCATGTCATGCCATAAAAGGCGGTCCATCTCGCCGACCGGGACCGCGAACACGTCGGCGACCGGATAGGCGTCGTTCCACAATCCGACCGACGCCAACAGCACGAGACGCTGCGCGCGATCGGGGAAATGCGCCGCCAGCTCGGCCGCGACCATCCCGCCGAAGGAGTGGCCGACGATCGCGAGCGGCCCGAGCCCCAGGCCGCGCAGCAGATCGTCATAGTCGAGCGCCAGCTCGTGCACGCTGTCGATCTCGGTCAGCTCGTCGAGGTCGTTGAAGCCCGGCGCCACCGGCGCGACGATGCGGTGGCGCGCCGACAACGCTTCGAGCAACGGATCGGCCGCGTCGACCCCGCGCGGGCCGTGAAGCCATAAGAGCGCCGGCCCCGACCCGCCGTCATAGACCTGCCAGTGTCGCCCGGATTTGAGCCGGACGGACTCGCTCTTCAGCATGGCGGCCTCAGGCGACGGCGACCGGGCGCGGCTCGGCGGGCGCAAGTCCCGTGTCGCGCGGCCACCATTTGTCTTCCCACTCGCCGAACCGCTCGCGCATGCGCGGGATGATCTCCTTGGCAAAGCGCGTCGTGTTGTAGAGCGTCGTTTCGCGCGACATGTCGCCGAAATGGAGCAGTACCATGAGGTGCCCGACATGGAGCTTCTCGGCAAGCTCGGTGAGCTTGGCGACGACGGTGTCGGGGCTGCCGGCCACGACGTAGCCGCGGTCGAGAAAATCCTTCCAGCCCAAATTCGCCAGCTCCGCACGCGAGCCGGCGCGGCGGGTGATGCGCGCAACCTGGCTTTCGATGCCGGCGCGGATGGTGGCAAGCGAGGTATAGCCCGGCGGATTGACATAGCCCGCGCCGACATGGAGGCAGTTGCGATAGAAATATTTCGCCGGCTCGGCATAAAGCCGCTCGGCCTCGGCGTCGCTGTCGGCGACACCCACGAACTGCAGGAACCCGGCGCGATAGGGATTGCGCTCGGCATTGTGGCGCTCGACCGATTTCCAGAATCCGTCCAGCACCTTTTGTGCTTCCTGGTAGCCGAAATAGCTGAGATTGGCGTAGAGGAAATCGTTCTCGACGCACCAGTCCCAGGTCTCGACGCTGGCGCCGCCCGGCACCCACACAGGCGGATGCGGCCGCTGCACCGGGCGCGGCCACACATTGACATAGCGAAGCTGCGTGTATTTGCCGTTGAACGAGAAGGTCTCGGGCTCGCGCCACGCCCTGAGGACGAGCTGCACGCCCTCGCGGTATTTCTCGCGCAAGGTCGCGGGCGACTGGCCATAGGCGAACACCGTGTCCTGCGGCGTGCCGACCGGGAATCCCGCGACGAGGCGGCCGCCCGACATGACGTCGATCATCGCCATCTCCTCGGCGACGCGGGTCGGCGGGTTGTAAAGCGCGACGGAATTGCCCATCAGAACGAGCTTCGCCTTGCTGGTGCGCCGGGTGAGCGCCGCCGCCATCAAATTGGGCGACGGCATCAGCCCATAAGCGTTCTGGTGGTGCTCGTTGACGCAAATCCCGTCGAACCCGACCTTGTCGGCATATTCGAGCTCGTCGAGATATTCGTTGTAGCTGCGATTGCCGACCGCGGGATCGAACAGATCGACCGGCACATCCACCCAGACCGAGGGATATTTGTCGTGAAAATCCTCCGGCAGCTTGGGATAGGGCATGAGATGGAAGAAATGGAATTTCATCGGCGTCTCCCGCGCTCGCGCTTTGGCGGCAGTTTAGTGGCAAATGGACGGGCTGTCATGGCGCGCCGGTCGCCGCGAGGGCGACGGTGGTAGGTGCCATCCCATTATTCTATATTTGTGCCCTATAACGGGTCGATCGACATGCGCTCGCTGGACGACATCATTCGAGCATTGCGCGGCATTCAGCCGGAGCTGCGCCAGCGATACCCGATTCGGGCATTGGGCGTGTTCGGTTCCTATGTGCATGGGCAACAGACCGAGACGAGCGACCTCGACATCCTGGTCGATCTGAACGGAGGAATTGGCTTATTTGGGCTCGCCGGATTGCAGCAGGATTTGACCGACGCTCTTGGGATCAAGGTCGACCTGGTACTCAAGGACGCGGTCAGGCGGCGGATCGGCCAGCGCATCATGTCCGAAGTCGTAATGCTGTGATCCCGGCAGAGCGCGATTTTCTCGATTATCTGCAAGATATTCTTGTGAATGCCCGCTTGCTGAAATCCTTCGTCGAGGGTTTGTCCTTCGAGGCGTTTCTCAGTGACGAGAAGTCGCAATATGCCGTGATGCGCGCCGCCGAGGTTATCGGCGAAGCCGCCAAGCGCGTGCCGGCCGAGTTTTGCGAACGCCATCCTGCCATTCCCTGGCGTAAAATGGCGGGAATGCGTGATTCTCATTCATCATTATGGGATGGTAAGCCCCCAAGTGCTGTATACGACCGCGGTTCAAGACGTTGATGTCCTGATTGAACGCTTACCGGCGATCATCGCCGAGCAAGGTCTTACGTAGCGGCCCCGACTTTCAGGCGCTCTCGACGCGCCGCGTCCGATGGCCGCTCACTTCGGCGCCCGCTTCGGGCGCGAGGCGAAGGAAGATCAGGATCGATGCGGCCGACACGATCGACACGATGAAGAAGGCGTAAGGGAAATCCCCGGCGCTCAAGCTGGCGTCGCCGCGCGCCATCATGACGAGGTGGAGGAAAAGCGCGGCAAAGCCCACGCCGAAGCTCACCGAAAGCTGCTGCATCATGCTGACGAGGCTCGTCGCGCGGCTCATCAAAGGGGCCGACACGTCGGCATAGGCGATGGTGCTGACGCAGGTGAATTGCAGCGAGCGGAAGAACCCGCCCACCAGCAGCGCGCCGAAGATGAGCCAGCGCGGCGTACCGGCATTGAAGAAGCCATAAGATAAAAGGAACAGGCTCGCGACGATCGAATTGCCGATCAGCACGCGGCGGAACCCGACGCGCCGGATGATCGGGGTCGCCGTCGCCCGCATCGTCATGGCGCCCGCCGAGCTGGCGAAGGTCGTGAGCCCCGATGACAGCGCGGTCATGCCGAACCCGACCTGCAGCAGCATCGGCAACAGGAACGGGATGGCGCCGGTGCCGATCCGGAACAGCGCGCCGCCCGAGATCGACGCGAAGAAGGTCGGGATCCGCAGCAGGCCCAGATCGATGATCGGATAGGACACGTTGCGCGAATGAAGGAAATACAGCACGCCGCAGATGAGCCCGCCCACGATCAGCGCCCCCACCACCGCGATGGGAAGCGCGCCGCGCCCGACCGCCTCGAGCCCGAAGGTCAGGCCCGCGAGCCCGACGCCGGCCAACACGAACCCGCGCACGTCGAGCCGCCTGACATCCGGTTCCTTGACATCGAGGATGAACAGCCGGCCGAGCGTGATGCCAAGCACGCAGATCGGCAGATTGATGTAGAAGATCCAGCGCCACGAGCTGTAGGTGACGATGAAGCCGCCCAAAGGCGGCCCGATCACCGGTCCCAACAGCGCCGGCATGGTCATGAAGGCCATGGCGCGGACCAAATCCGATTTTGGCACCGTGCGGAGCAGCACAAGGCGCCCCACCGGCACCATCATGGCGCCTCCCATGCCCTGGACGATCCGCGACGCGATCAGCATCGGCAGGTTCTGCGCAAGCCCGCACCCGGCCGAGCCCAGCATGAAGACGGCGATCGCGCTGCAAAAGACCGGCCTTGCGCCGAACCGGTCCGCCATCCAGCCCGACACGGGAATGAAGACCGCCAGGCTGAGAAGGTAGGAGGTGATGGCGAGATTGAGCCGAAGCGGGTCTTCGTGAAGCTCCCGCGCAATCGTCGGAAGGGCGGTCGCGATCACGGTCGAATCAAGATTTTGCATGAAGAGGGCACATGCAACCACAAGCGGTACGATTGTCTCCCGCGGCGGCGCCCTCATATCAACCGGTCTCCATCCCTTCGGCCCGACGCTACACGAAACGCGTGCGCCGCTGATACGATAATGACATAGCCCCTGGCGCCATCGCGCCGGTGTCGATACAATTCTAAACAATCTTTCACGCAACGATACAAAGACCGTGGTATCGTTGGGTCTTTATAAGGGCCGGCGTCTTAAGACCGGGAGGGAGCAGCTTATGGACGAACCCTTCACCTCGCGTGACGCGGAAGCCAACCAGATCATCGAGGAGAACGCTATGCTCGATCATCTGGTTCGCACGTTCCATCGCGAGCCTTTCGTTCCTGCCGCGCCGCGCCGGTGGCGGGCGCAGCCGGGCTTCGAGCGCATGCGCATGGAAGGCGGCTCGCGCCGCTGATCCGAGAAGCATCGGTCGGTGCGCGCGGCACCGGCCGATGCCTCGATCATCAAAGCCACTGACGCGCATCGCTGCGCCGAGGCGTCGTCGTCCCTGATCTCCCGCAACCATCTGGCACGAAGCGCGCGAGCGGATTATCGTTGGTCCGCCGATCCCAAGAGGATGCGAGATGGAGCGGAAATTCTTCTATTTCTCGGAGATGGGCTACAACGCTTACCCGACCGAGGAGGCCGAGGCCTACGGCTATACGGCCCTCATGTTTCCGAACCGCATCTTCGATGCGGGAAAGGCGCGGGAGCTGTGGCAGATGTTCCTGCGCGAGCACGAATTCGCCTCCGAGGTCGGGTTCGACGGCTCGGTCTGCAACGAGCATCACAACAACGTCCTGTCGATGCAGAACAGCGTCAACCTGTCCGCGGCGGTGCTGAGTCAGCGCATCAAGGGAACCATCGCGCTCATCGGCAATCCGCTGCCGATCCATGACAACCCGGTGCGCGTCGCCGAGGAGATCGCGATGCTCGATCTCATTTCGGGCGGGCGCATCATCTCGGGCTTCGTGCGCGGCACCGGGGTCGAGCAGCTCTCGACCAACGCCAACCCCGCCTATAACCGCGAGCGCTTCGAGGAAGCGTTTCAGCTGATCAAGAAGACGTGGACCGTGCCCGGCCCGTTCCGCTGGGAAGGCAAGCACTATCACTTGCGGGTCGTGAATCCGTGGCAATTGCCGTTGCAGAAGCCGCACCCGCCGATCTGGGCCGCGGGCATCTTGAGCCCCGAGACGGTGCGCTGGGCGGCGAAGCAGCGCGTCACCTATCTCGTGCTGGGCAGCGCCCTTGATGCGACCGCGCAATGCCGCCAGATCTATCACGAGGTCGCGGCCGCCGACGGCTGGACGCCGGGCCCCGAGCATTTGGGCTATCTCATCCACACCTGCGCGCTCGACACCGACGAGGCCGCATTCGAGATGGGCCGGCACCATTTCGGCATCGCCGGTATCGGGCGCGGCGCCTCCACCTGGACCGGCGGCTTGCAGGGAACCGGATCGGCCGGCGTCACGACCGGCGGCCCGCACCCGGAATGGATGGCGCCGCCGGGCTACATGTCGAAGCAGGCGAAGACCGGCGCCATGGCGACCGAGCGGCGCGCCTCGGAAGGAAGCTACGAGGCCGCCAACCGCGCCGGCCTCATCGTCACCGGCAGTCCCAAGACACTCATTCAGAAATTCAAGCACATCATCGACCGGACCGATCCCGGCTACATCACCTTCTGGGCGCGCGAAGGCAAGAAGCCGCATGAGGCCTGCATGCGCGGCATCGAGCTTCTGGGCAAGGAGATCGTGCCGGCGCTGCGCGAGCACAAATCGGCGCTCGTCACCGGCAAGGAGGTGACGCCATGGCCGCAGTGACCGAGGCGATCATCAATGCGGCCGGCATCGCGGTCGAGCTGAGGCGCGGCGGCGCGGGCGCGCCGCTCCTTTTCCTCCATGGCGAGCTCGGCTGCCCCGGTTGGCTCGATGCGTTCGACCGGCTGGCGCAGTCGTTCGACGTGATCGTGCCGTCGCTGCCGGGCTATGGACGGTCCGAGCGGCCCGATTGGATCATGGGGACGCGCGATCTCGCGACCTGGGTCACGTGGCTCACGCGCGATCTCGGCATCAACACGCCGGTCAATCTCGTCGGCTGCTCCCTGGGCGGCTGGGTCGCCGCCGAGATCGCGACCATCGCGCCGCGCTTCATGTCGAAGCTGGTGCTGGCGGACGCGATGGGGCTGAAGCCCGACACCGGCGAGATCTTCGACTATTTCCTCGAATCGGGACCGACCGGCCTGAAGCGCGCTTTTTTGAAGCCCGAGCAAGCGCCGGAATATCAGCGCTTCTGGGGCAAGCCGCCGACGCCCGAGGATCTGGACCTGATCGAGCAGCATCGCGAGATGACCTGCCGCGTCGCGTGGAAGCCCTATATGCACAGCCTCACCCTGCCGCATCTTTTGGCCGGCGTGACGGTCGAGACCCTGATCCTGTGGGGGCGCCAGGATGCGATCGCGCCCCTTGCCTGCGGCGAGCTTTATCGCCGCGCCTTGAAGCGCTCGCGGCTCGAGATCATCGACGAGTGCGGCCACCTTCCCGAGATGGAGCGGCCCGCGGCTTTTGCCGCGCGCGTGAGCGAGTTCCTGAGGGGCTGAGAGGCGTCGCCACCCACCGCTCGAGCTCGCGCGCGACATCGGCAAAGGAATAAGCCTTCGGGTCGACCGCGAGCTGAATTGCCGCTCCCATGATGAAGGCGGTGGCGACGAAGGCGCCCGCGCGCGGATCGAGATCGCGTCTCAGTTCGCCCGCCGCAATGCCGCGGCCCAGCAAATCCTCGACCAGCGTGTTCCAGTGCCCGAGGATGGTGCGCAGCGCGCGGCGCGCGACGGCATCGCGCTTCGCGCGCAGGGTCAGCTCCATCATCACGGTCATGAGCCTCGGGTTGGCGCGCACGCTTCGCCAGGCGCCGGCGAAATGCGAGCCGAGGGTCGCGCCGCCTTTTTCGCGCAGCGCGGCTTCGCGCCATTGCTGCGCCAGGAACTGATCGCGCAGATAACCCGCGAGCGCGACCAGCAGCGCCTCCTTGCTTCCGAAATGGTAGTGAAGCGTCGCCACGTTGACGCGCGCCCGCGCCGCGATCTCGCGCGTCCGCGCTCCTTCGAAGCCCCGCTCGGCGATCAGCGAGAATGTCGCATCGAGCAGATCGCGCCGGCGGCGGTCGACAATCCTGGTGTTGCGCGCCATGGCGGCGATGAGACCAGGGGCCGGCCGGGCTTGCAAGCGCCACTCGCGATGGTTAGATTGAAACCAATCATTTGATTGGTTTTATGTCATGGACAAAAAGGAGCCGCCGCCATGGCCATTCCTTCATCCGCACCGCAGCGGCCGGTCGCCCGCGAGGCCCGACCGAGGTCGCTGTCCATCCGCGACAAGGCGGTGCGCAAACTCATCGCGGCGGGGGGCCATGCCTATTTCGCGGCGGTGCGGCTCCTCTACCGGCTGCAATTCCCATGGCGCGGCAAGCTCGGACATCTCGACCACATCACCATCCCGACCACGGACCTTCGCGTGGCCGAGGAATTCTATGTCGGGCTTCTGGGCGCCCGCGTGGCGCTGCGGATCGACCGGCCGATGCTGATGCGCATGGGCTGGTCCGAGGCGGAGATCGAGCGCAACCACGCCGTCCATCTTTCGGTGATGGTCGGCGGCGGACCGCGTCTCGACCTGTTCGATTATCCCGACGGGATGCCGCGGGCCGCGATGCATCCGCACATCGCGATTGCGGTCGCGCCGGGACATTTGCTGGCGTGGAAGAATCGCTTGAGCGACCGCGGCGTCATCGTGGTGGGTCCGACCCGCGTCGGACCGCCGGGACAGGCGTCGATCTATTTCGATGATCCGTTCGGCAATCACCTGGAGCTGGTGACGACCGGCTTTGTCGCCGAAGACGTCCCGGCGGAGATGCCGGACCGTTCGCGGCTCAGCTACGCCTGGCGCAGCGCCGGGATGACGTCGCGCGCATAAAGCTCGAAGGCGGCCATGCGCAGGTCCGGCGTCGACTGGCGCGCCATGGTGCAAAGGAAATGGCCGGCGCCGGTGCACCGGCATTGCGACATGATCCCTTCCGCCACCTCCCGCCCCGATCCCGCAATGAACTCGTCGTCGCCGACCGAGAAATTGTGGGTCGGCCCCGGCGCGTCGGGGAGCGGCGATTCCGTGAAGCGTGGATCGTGATGAAGCGCCTCGCGATAAGCCCTCAGCGTCTCGCGCGCGGTCGTGATCGCGTCCTCGGCGCGGCGCGCGATCACGACGTTGCGGCGGATCGCGAGCTGCTCGGGGCCATGGGGGTGGCCCGCTTTGCGCGCCTCCTCGCGATAGGCATCGAAGATCATCTCGATGCGGTCGATCGGATGGAACCCGGTGCAGATCTTGGCGCCGCGCCGGGCCGCCTTGCGCGCCGATTCGGTGCTGACGACCGTCACCCAGCGCGGCGGCGCCGGCTGCTGCAAAGGCCGCGGGCGGATGCGCAGATCGTCGAAGTTCCAATATTTGCCGTGATGCGAGACCACCGGGTTCAATAAGGCCGCGTCCAGGATCTCGATCGCCTCGGCGTTGCGGGCGTTGGCTTCTTCGACAGTGAGCCCGACGCGCGCCATTTCTTGCGGAATGCCGCTCGCGGTGCCGATCTCGAGCCGCCCGCCGGTCAGATGGTCGAGCATGCCGATCTCCTCGACCACCCGCCACGGCTCGTAATAGGGGAGCGTCACCCCCATCACACCGAGCCGCAACGCGCGCGTCTGGGGCGCGACGGTCGCGATCAGCAGATGGGGCGAGGGGCTATAGGTCAGCCCGAAATGATGCTCGCTGAAGAAGATGCCTTCGAAGCCGAATTCTTCGGCGCGGCGCCAAAGATCGAGGTGCCAGCCGAAATAGTCCGCGGCGGCGCGCGGCGAGACATCCTCGTTGCGCCCTGCCGGCGCGCCGAACAATTCGAAAATCCACGGCCTGATCATGGAGCGCCCCTTCGGGGGGCAATTCTATCGCGCCGCGAACGCGGTGTCTTGCCGGCCGAAATCCGTCAGTGGCCGAAGAAAATGAGCTGCACCACCCGGGCGGCGTCGGGAAGGGGCACGACATTGATGCGCCCCGTCCCAAGGATGAGGGCGATCTCGCCTCCCAGGATCACGGCAAGCACGGCGAAGCCCCAAAAGGCCTCCCACGGGCCGAATTTCCCGTCACGCATCGGTTTTCTCCCCGCACCGGCTTAAGTTATAACGGCGCGGGACGACGATTCATACCCGTGTCAAGCAAAGAAAAAAGAAATGGCACGGATGTGACGGTGTAATTACCTCAGGCAACACTACAAAATCGCAACGCGCCGGATCAGATTTTCAGTAGCCGCTTGGTGTTCTCGGAGAAGACCTTGTTCTCATCGGCGGGCGAAAGGCCGATTTGCCGGATCACGTCCACGCCCTGCTTTTTCAACGGCTTCAAGGGAGGCGCGTCGGTCCCGAACAGGAAATGGTCGGCCCCCACCGTCTCGCAGGCGCAGCGCGCCGCCGGCGGGTGGTAGCAGGTGGATTCGAGATACATCATCTTGAGGTAGTGGCTCGGCGGATGCTTGATCAGCATCGGCTCGTAGGAGCCGAGGAAATAGGCCTCTTCCTGGAGGTTGTAGGCATAATCCATGCGCCCGATCATCTCGCAGATGCCGCCGCCCAGATGGCTCCCGACGAGTTTCAGGGTCGGGAATTTCTCGAAGATCCCGCGCACCAGGAGCCGCGAGATCGCGAGCGCATTGTCCATCGGCCGCCCGACGCTCGAAGCGAGGCGGTAATCCTTGAGCCGTTCTTCGCCGAAGCCGACGGACGGCGGGTGAATGACGACCGGAACGTCGAGCTCGGTCGCCAACTGGAAGAACGGCAGGTAGTCGTCGTCATCGGGGTAATGGCCCTGAAGGCTCGATAGGATCCAGGCGCCCTTGAGCCCGTCCTCTTTCACGGCCCGTTCCCATTCACGCAAGAAGGCGTCGCCGCCAAACGGCACGGTCGTCGCGATGGCATAGATCGACGAAT
>Ga0335073_10008713_pt1 | contig 14240 bp, 11 predicted proteins | sample Lox_Sample_22_FD_207093 | JGI IMG/M metagenome (GOLD analysis project Ga0335073, IMG submission 207093) | Soil microbial communities from Loxahatchee National Wildlife Refuge, Florida, United States - Lox_Sample_2.2 | ecosystem: Environmental > Terrestrial > Soil > Wetlands | place: USA... | reverse complement strand
GCGAGGATTCGATCCTCATGGCTGGCGTGACCTCATCGGCCTGGGCGTCCTGCACGGATCGTGCGACGGCGTCGGATGCGAACAGATCGTGGCCGGTCTGATGGCAACGAGCATCGGCGGCCTGCCCGGCCCCGTGCTCGAGGCCGAGCTCGCCGTGGCCAGTGGCTCTCGCGAGGCCGCTGATCGCCTGCGCTCCGGTGCGCTCGTGACCAGCGTCGCACCCGGTCCCGGCGGACGCACCGTGGTTGCCGGCGGCGCAGTCGCGGAGCTGGTCGTTTCCCAGACGGACGGACGCGTCCTGGCTCGCGGCAGGCTTCCACCGGCGCCGACGACGGTCGAGCTCGACAACGGATTCCTAGATCGCGTGGCACGCGATGAGGCCGATACGGCGCGCGGGCGCCGATGGCTGATGGCCTCGGCGATCGTGGCCGGTCTTTGCCGGGGCGCGCTCGAGCGCACCGCGCGACATGCCCGCGACCGTGAGCAGTTTGGCCGTCCGCTCGCGTCCTTCCAAGCGGTGCAGTTCAAGCTCGCGGAGTGCGCGCACCTCGTCGAGTCGCTCGACCTCATGGCGCTTGACGCGGCGCGGCGGGCCGACGCGGCCGACGGCAAGTCGGAGGTCGCCGCGGCGCTAGCGTGGCGCTGGGCGCACCGGGTCTCCCGTACCGTCGAGCGGCACGCGCATCAGGTGCACGGGGCGCTCGGATTCAGTCGAGAGCTCGGTCTCGTGGAGCTGACGTGGCCGATGTACTGGTTGCGCACGTCGGTCGGCCTAGCCGACACTCACTCGCTCGTCCTGGAGCGCAGGCGGCGCGCCGGCGAGGCCCCCGCCTCGACTGTGCTGGGTGGGTTCGCGGCGTGAGCGTCGATCTGGAGGTCCGAGCGAGCGCGGCGATCGTGACGATGAACTGGCCCGAGCGTCGCAACGCGCTCGATCCGGAGCGCGCGACAGAAGTCGCCGGCGCGATCGGAGAGGCCGCCAGCCTCGACGTGGCCGCGGTGGTCGTGACGGGCAACGGCGCCTTTTGTAGCGGCGGCGACCTGCGGTACTTCGCGGCGCTGGCGGCGACGGCCACGCCCGAGGACGTTGCCGATCAGGTGTACGGTCGCGTGCAGGCGCTCACGCGAGCACTGCGCGACTCTCCGCTGCCGACGATCGCCGCGGTAGACGGGGCGGCGGTAGGGCTTGGACTCGATCTCGCTCTGAGCACCGACCAGCGTTTCGCCGGGCCGCGAGCGGCGTTTGTCCAAGGCTGGGGCGCGCTCGGCCTCATCCACGGAACCGCCGGCTTCGCCTTTCTCGAGCGCGAGCGCCCCGGCGTCGCGTGGAGGCTCCTCGCGACGCAGGAGCGCGTGGATCGCGAGGCCGCCGTCGAGCTCGGCATCGCCGAGCGCGGCGAGCCGACCGCACTCGAAGCCGCCGTCGAGCGGGCCGGACGGCTAGCCGCGCTCCCGCGCGCGACCCGCGAGGCCTACGTCTCGCTGGCGCGCGAGGTTCGCTGGCCCAGCGACGACTACTTCCGCCGGTGCGCCGATGTCCAATCGCGTCTGCTCGTCTCGGAGGAATTCCAGACCGCAGCCGCTCGCGTGCTCGCCTGATCGAGTGCAATACGCGGTAAGGATCCAGGACACCTCGAGCCCGGAGCGCGTGGCCTCCGCGGCCGCGCTCGCCGAGTCGCTCGGCATGGTCGGCCTGTGGTGCGGCGAGGCCGGGCGCGACCCGTTCCTGCCGCTCGGGTTCGCATCGGCGGCAACCGAGTCGCTGCTCGTCGGAACGGGAATCGCGGTCGCCTTCGGTCGCTCGCCGTACGTAGTCGCGCAGACGGCGTGGGATCTCCAGCGGATCTCGCGGGGACGTATGCGGCTTGGCCTCGGGACACAAGTGCGGGCGCACATCGAGCGACGCTTCGGCATGCCGTGGCCCGGCGGTGCGCGGGCGATGCGGGAGTACGTCCTCGTGGTCCGTGCGGTGTGGCACGCGTTCCGGACGGGTGAGCGCCCGTCGTTCGAGGGTGACATCTGGCGATTCACCCTGCTCAACCCGGAGTTTGTGCCTGCGCCGATCGAGGGTGCCGGCCCGATTCCGGTGTGGATAGCCGCGGTCGGGCGGACGAACGCGCACCTCGCCGGCGAAGTGGGAGATGGGATCCACGTCCACGCCTTCCATACCGAGAGCTTTCTTCGCGAGGTGCTCCTACCGGCCGCGCGGCGGGGTCGCCAGGACGCCGGCCGTGCCGAACCCCTGGAGGCCACCTGTCCCGTCTTCGCCGCGATCGTCCACGAGGAAGACGAAGTTCGCGAGTATCGCGATTACTTTCGGCGCCAGATCGCGTTCTACGCGTCGACGAAGGAGTACCTGCCGGTCCTCGCGCACTCCGGGCTCGAGGACATGCACCCCCCGTTGCGCGAGCTCGCGCGCGAACGCCGCTGGACCGAGATGGCGGCTCGTGTCGATGACGAGGTCGTTGACGTGTTCGCCGTCCTCGACGAGCCGGTCGCGCTAGCCCGCAGGTTGCGCGAAAAATACGACGGCGTACTCACGGAACTGGCTCTGTACCGGCAAGCGGGTGAGGAGGCGACCCGCGAAGACCTCGCGACGCTCATCGCTCACCTCGGCGCCGGACCCGGTGAGACACCGGGTAGGATCCGCGCGCCTCTGTCGACGCGGATCGCCTCCCCGGAGATGCCGTAGGCCTCGACGAGCTCAACCGCGATCCGCGACACATAGTGCGGCGGCATCCCGGAGCGGTTGAGCGTGGGCATCCGGGCCCGGACCGATTCCGGGAGCTCATCGAGCATCCGGCGCGAGAGGGGCGTGTCGACCGATCCGGGATGGACGACGTTGACGCGGACCTCGTGGTCCGCGAACCGCCGGATGGCGGCGCCCATGACGCCGGTCAGGCCGGCTTTCGCGGCGGCGTAGGCCGGCGAGCCGAGCGTTCCGTCCGCGGCGGCGATCGACCCGAACAGCACGATGCCCGCATGCGGACTCCAGAGGGGCCCGAGCCCGAAGACGAGGTGGGCCGGCGCAAGGAGGTCGATCTCGAGCGTGCGCCGCCACACCGGCTCGTCCCATCCATCCTGCGCCTCCGCGCTCATGATGCCGGCGGCGAGGATCGCCCCGCCAAGGGACTCGGCTCGCTCAACCATCCTGGAGATCCACTCCGAGCGAGCCGCCGTGTCGGCGAGGTCAAGCCGCGACCATTCGTGCGCGTCGACGTCCGGGGGAGCGGCGGCGATGTCCAGTCCGTGGACGTGCCACCCCCGCTCGACTGCCATCTTGACGCACGCAGCGCCCATGCCGGATGCGGCACCGGTCACGAGTAGGCGCCGGGGAGGGTGATCGTTCGACATCTGAGCATCCACGAGTATCGCTCCCCGGCCGACCGTTCGGTAGGGAAAGGTGTATGCTACTCCACGAGATGGAGATCGATCGATGACGGTGACGAGTGGGGTCGGATCGGAGCTTCTCGAGGCGACGGACGAACAGATCGACGACGCGATCGATCACGCCGACCCGATGGTCTTGCGCGGACTGCTCTACCAGCTCACAGGCGACGAATCCATCGCCGCGATCGAGTCCACCAGAAATCTTCGCGGTTACGCGGAGTTTCCGGTTCTGGCGCGCGAAGAGGATGAGGAGCTACTCCGGCGCAGAGCCTCCGAGTTCCTGAAGGACTACCGCGATGCCGGCGCGCCGCAGATCGACCCTGGGCCGCCGGAGCGGTTGCCGCAGAGCATCAGCCTGCTCGCAGGCGAGGTGATCGAGGGCGACGCGCTGCTGGCGTGGACGGAGGAACTCGCACTCGACCCCTGGGTGCGTGCCTTCGACTGGACCGACAAACCGGAGCCCGAGAAACTCGAAGGCTTCTCGGTCACTGTCATCGGCGCCGGCCTCGCCGGGTTGACCGCGGCGCTCATGCTGAAGCGAGCGGGGGTTCCGTACACGGTGATCGAGAAGGACTCAGGCGTCGGCGGGACGTGGCACGAGAACCGCTACCCCGGCGCACGCGTCGACACGCCGAGCCGCAGCTACACGAATATCTTCGGCGTCGACTTCCCCTATCCGGGGGCCTACTGCCCATGGCCCGAGAACAAGAAGTACTTCGACTGGGTCGCCGACAACTTCGACCTGCGCCGCGACATCGTGTTCGACACCGAGGTGCTCTCACTGACCTGGGACGAGGAATCGGCCACATGGGAGATCGAGATCGACGGCCCAGGTGGCCGCGACGTTCTGCGCTCGAACGCGGTCATCACGGCGGTCGGCTTTCTCAGCCGGCCAAAGATCCCGGAGTTCGAGGGGATGCTCGAGTTCAAGGGGGAGTCGTGGCACACGGCTCGGTGGCCCGAGGGCTTGGATCTCACCGGCAAGCGATTCGCGGTGGTCGGCTCTGCGTGCAGTGCGTATCAACTCGTGCCCGAGCTGGCGCGAGAGGCGGAGCACGTCGTCTTGTTCCAGCGTACTCCACAGTGGGTGTGGGGGATCGAGGGTTACACCTCGTTGTTCCCGCCACAGGTGAACTGGCTCGACCGCAACTTCCCGTACTACACGAGCTTCATGCGCCTGCGCACGATGGTCCGCCTCGCAGCCTGGCCGCGCATGACCGACATCGATCCGGAGTTCGAACATCCGTATGCCGTGAGCGCCTTCAACAAGGGGATGCGGGATGCAGCGCTCGGCTTCCTGGAGCAGAAGATCTCCGACCCCGAGCTGCGCGCGAAGATGACTCCCGCTCACCCACCATGGTCGGCGCGCCCGGTGATGGCCGACCTCAAATACAGCATCTACGATGCCGTTCAGCGCGACAACGTCACGCTAGTCACGGACGGCATCAAGCGGATCAACGCCACGGGCCTCGCGGGCGGAGACGGAACCCAATACGACGTCGACCACATCGTCTATGCGACAGGGTTCCACGCCACCACGTACCTGTTCCCGATGACGATCCGGGGCAGAGACGGTAGGACGACGAGTGACTTCTGGAGAGAGGGTGGGTCGCGCGCCTATACCTTCTCCATGATTCCGGGGTTTCCCAATCTCTGGATGCTTTACGGGCCGAACACGAACGGTGGCCTCGGCCCGAGTTCGTTCCACGAGCTGACGATGCGCTACCTACTGCAGTGCATCGAGCGCATGTTCCTCGAGGACAAAACGTCTATCGAAGCTCGCGAAGATGCGTACTGGCGCTACAACGAAATCGTCGACGAGCGAAACAGCCGCAAGGTATGGAGCGATCCGCGGGCGAACAACTACTACTGGACCGAACACGGTCGGTCCTCGACGATGTGCCCGTTCGCGTTCAACGAGATCTTCCGGCTGCTACGGCATCCGAATTTCGAGGACCTCACTCTTCGTAGCGCAGTTAGCTCATGACCTGGCCGCCATCGACGTTCCAGGTCTGACCAGTGACGAACGACGCGAACGGCGAAACGAGGAAGCGGACTACGAAAGCGATGTCGTCGGGCGTGCCCGCTCGGCGCAGCGGGAGCGTGTCGGCATAGCTCTGCAGTAGCTTGGCGGCTTCGCCTCCGTCGGTAGCGCCGACGTGCTCACCGATGCGGCGCATCATCGCCGTGTCGATCGGTCCCGGCGCGACCGCGTTGACGCGTATGCCGTGCGGACCCAGCAGCGACGCTACCGCCATCGTGACGTTTGTGAGCGCGGCCTTGCTAGCGCCGTAGGGGATCGAGCTACCGCGCCCGGTGCGGGCGGCAATCGACGTGACGTTGACGATCGCGCCCGAGCGGCGCGGGATCATTGTCGCCGCGGCGGCCTGGATGCAGAAGAACGCGCCAGTGGCGTTGACCCCGAGGACCGCCGACCAGTCGCTTTCGTCGTACTCGAGAAGATCCTTAGCCAGGTGGATGCCGGCGTTGTTCACGAGGATGTCCAGCGGGCCGATCCCGGCAATCGTGGCCTGGACGGCACCACGATCGGAGATGTCGAGGTCGATGCGCTCGAACGGCGGGTCGTCGCCGCACTCCGTCCACGCCACATCGACACCGTGGACGCGGGCGCCAGCCTCCGCGAGGCGTCGTGCTGTCGCCAGGCCGATCCCGGCGCCCGCGCCGGTGACCAGGGCGCGCCGACCGGCGATGCCCCAGTCGAGGCTCATCGGCCAGCCCACGCGTAATAAGCGCAGAAACCCAAATTTGACCTGTCCCTTCAGTAAAAGGTAATAGCGGCCGTGCCGAGCGTCGACGTCTCGGGCCCTGGCTCGGTCTCCACCCGGACGGCGAGGGTGACGGATCCGTCCTCGGCGACCGCAGCCACCTCACCGCGACAGACGAGAGTGCGACCAACGGTGGCAGCCGATACGTGGCGGTACTGGAGCCGCGTTAGCCTACCGCCCACCGACGCGGCCCACGCGCTGCAGAACTCGCTCAGGTACGCGCTCTGCAGCGGTCCGTGCACGACCAGGTCTGGAAGACCGTCTACCTCGCGCGCGAAATCGCGGTCGTAGTGGATCCGGTGAGCGGTTCCCAGAGCAGCGCTGTACAGGAAGAGATCGACCTCGGTGGGCGTACGGGAGAGCGGCTCAAGCTGGTCTCCGACCTGGATTTCATCTCGTGTCATATCAGCGAAAGACCGAAGTCGAACGTTCGACGGAGGCAGTGACACCGCCGCGCTTCTCGTACCGGCGCTCGAACACGATGAAGTAGAGCTGCCCTGATCTGCCTGACTTTGAGTAGATGTCTTCGATGCTCGTCCGGACGACGACGGCGTCACCCGCCACGATGTCGGCGTGGAAGTGAAGAGTGGTCTCTCCGGCCATCGCGCGCTTCACCGGCAGCGGAGGTAGTTCACCGAGGTAGAGTCCATCGGCACCCATGAGGTCGATTGGAACGATCGCCGTCGTGAGTGCCCGTAGCGCGATGCAGAACATCGGCGGGGCAACGAGGTCCGGGTAACCGGCCGCCCGAGCCGCCTCGACCTCGACATGAACCGGATTAGCCGCCCGGGTCGCGTAGGCAAACCTGCGGATGTCGTGGCGCGTGACGAGGATCTCCTCCGAGTCCCACTGACGGCCGATCCAGGCTGACGCTTCCGCGAGGTCAGTCATGCAACCGAGCGCTCGAGCGCGAGCGCGTCGGCGATGACCGGGCCTGACGGCCCGAACACCACCGGATTGAGGTCGAGTTCGACGATCTCCGGGGTGCGTGCCGCCCACCACTCCGAGATCCGCACCGCAAGTGACGCCAGCTCCGCCCGTTCTTCCTCGTCGAGCAGCTGCCGCAAGGTGCCCGAGCGCTCAACTGCACGTCGTGCCGCCTCGTGGCTGGCGGGCAGCAGGCAAAACTCGAGCGGCGACCCTCCAAACGCCCGCCCGCCGGCACCAACCGCCAGCACCGGTCCAAAGCCAGCGTTGTCGCCGATGCCGACGATCACCTCGCTCCCGGTCGGCACCATCTCCTGGACCAAGATGCCACTCAGCCGTGCACCGGGCACGCGCTCACCGACCGCCGCCTGGACTGCACGGTAGCCGCCGCGCACCTCGTCCGACGTCCGCAAACCGAGGCGCAGCGCGCCAACCGCGGCCCGGTGCGGCACCTCGGACGAGATCGCCTTCAGAGCCACGGGGAATCCAATCTCCAGGGCGGCGTTTACCGCGGCCGCTTCATCTGCCACGAGAAGTTCGCGCGGCGTGGGCAACCCGAGCTCAAGAAGCTCGGCCTTGACGACGTCCTCGGTGAGGACCGCGAGCTCACCATCATGGGAAAGCCGCGGCGGAGGCATTGGAACTCCCGCCCGACCCGCATCGGGAACCGGGGCGAGCGCAGCCGCTATCGCCCAGAATCCGAGCGGCGCGTCGTCGAAACACGGGATTCCGACCTGTTCGAAGGCGTCGGCGACCTCCGCGGAATTGCCCAGCCACACCCCGGCCTTCACGGTTGGTATCTCAGCGGCGGCGGCCGCCAGGGCTCGCGGGAACTCAATGAGGTGCGATGACCGCCCGACCCCGATCGGCACCACCGCGTCGACGCCCGGGTCAGCGGCGATGACGCGCACGACCTCCTTGACTCGCTCGAGCTCGTGAGACATCGCCGCGGTGACGTCGACCGGGTTTCGGCACGACGCGAAGGGCGGCACGAGCGCCGTGAGCGCTTCCGTGGTCTCCTCGGCGAATTCGGCCAGTCGCAGGCCGCTCCGTTCGGCCGCATCCGATGCCAGCACCCCTGAACCACCGGAGCTCGTCACGATCGCGACGCGGTTACCCCTGCGACGAGTACCCGGCCGGCGCACGAGCATCCGGGCTGCCGCGATGACCTGCGTCACCGAATCGGCCAGCACCACTCCCTCGTCCGACAGCATGCTCCGCAGGAGCGCGCCGTCCGTCGCCACGCCGCCGGTGTGTGACACGGCTGCGCCCGACCCGGTTTCGGTCGCTCCACCGTGCAGGAACACGACTGACTTATCGGCCTGACGTGCGGAGACGATGGCGCGCAGGAGATCGCGTCCATGCTCTACGTGCTCGCCGTACACACAGATCACGCGCGTCGCCTCGTCCTGAGCGAGGTACTCGATCACGTCGGGCAGAGCCATCACCGCTTCGTTCGCCGTGTTGGCGATGAGGCCAAAGCCCAGGCCTCGTTGCACTCCGAGGATGTACATCACCGTTCCGATCCCACCGCTCTGGCTGACGACCGAGACGGGCCCGTTCACGAGCGGTTCTTCTGCGACGAAGCTCGCAAAGCTCGGCGCTGCCCGCGCCGAGAGATTGACGAAGCCCATCGTGTTAGGCCCGAGCACGGCGATGCCGCGCTCACGCGCCACGGCGATCAGCTCTCGCTCGCGCGGGACCCCGTCGCCTCCGATCTCAGCGAACCCGCTGGAGCAGACGATGGCGTTGACGATGCCCCGGTCCGCGAGCTCTGACAGCGTCCCGTTGACCCGCTCCGCGGCCACGCAGATGACTGCCAGTTCCGCGGCCTCGGGAAGGGCGGCGATGCTCGGATAGCAGGGCAAGCCCAACACCGTCTCGTTGCGGGGGTGGACTCCGGTGACGTCGCCCGGGAAGCCAGCCGTACGGAGGTTGCGAAGCACTACGTTGGCCAGGCTCTCGGGCCGCTCACTCGCACCCACGACGACGATCGACGATGGGTCGAAGAAGGTCCGCAGGTCCAGGGCGTGAGTCGCCCCGCGCTCGGCGGTGTCGGTCATCACGCCGGCTCCAGGGTGTTCAAGCCCCGGATCACGTCGTCGCAACCCGACACCAGTTCGCCGACGACATCAGACACTAGGCGCCGCTCATTCATCATCCCAACCACCTGCCCGACCGAGATTCCCATCACCTCGGCCTCGAGCCCGTTTTGCGCGATCCGAGCGACGACATCACGGACGAGCAGCCCCTGGAGCGGTGGCGGCAGCGGCGCGACCGCGTCGGATGCGGCCCAAGCGTCGATCCACGGGCTGCGCAGGTGCCGGACCATCCTCCCGGAATGGGCGCGGGTGATTACAGCGTCCTCAGAGCCTGCCGCGAGCAGCTTGTCCTTCAACGCCTCCTCGATCCCGCATTCGAAAGTCGTCAACCAGACAGAACCGGTCCACACCCCGGCCGCTCCCAGCGCCAGGGAGGCGGCGACGTGACGCCCCGTCCCGATCCCTCCGGCCGCCAGCACCGGCGTCTCACCGACGGCGTCGACGACTTGCGGGACGAGTGTGAAGGTTGAGATCGACCCGATGTGGCCGCCGCCCTCGGTCCCGACCGCGATCACGACGTTGACGCCCGCTTCGACCTGCTTGACCGCATGGCGTGGATGACCGACGAGGCCGCCTAGAAGGATGCCCCTGGCGTGGGCCTCCTCGACCACATCGGGAGGCGGCGGACCCAGCGCGCTCACGAGCAGCGATACGGGGTGGCTGAATGCGATCGTCACTCGTTCCCGGGCTCGCTCATGCGTGTGAACCTTGCCCTCCGTCGGCATGTAGTCGGCATCCGCCCTCGCCGGGGGAACCGAGAAACGCACCTCGAGCGACTCGACGAACCGGCGGTGCTCCTCGGGAATCCTCTCCGCGAGTTCCTGCTCGCCGCTGTCCTCCGCGCGGACCGGGAAGAGGAGATCCACGCCATACGGCTTGCCGCCAACCTCGGCATCGATCCAGTCGAGCGCGGCGGCGAAATGCTCGGGGTCGTGCGGCGTCCCCGCGAGGACGCCAAAGCCGCCCGCGTTTGTTATCGCCGCGACCACCGCCGGCCACGGACTCAGCCCGAAGATAGGCGCCTCGATCCCCAGGCGGCGGCAGAACGCAGTGCTCATGTCTTCAATCTCCATTGCGGTAGGGTCACCTCTCCGGGGACGAACTCGACCTCGACCGGTAGGCCGACGGCAAGCCCTTCTCCGCGCGAGCCGAGCAGATTGCCCAGGACACGAATCCCGGGCTCGTCCTCAAGCTCGACGATCACGACGACATACGGCACGTCCTCCGCGAACCCGGGGTGCATTGGGCGGCCGATCGTTGTCCAGCTGTAGATCCGGCCAGCGCCACGTGTAACCACCCACTCCCGCTCGGTCGAATGGCACCGGGCGCATGCGGGCCGCGGTGGCCACCGTTTCGTTCCGCAGGACGAACATCGCAGGATCGCGAGCTCCGAAGACGCCGCGTGCTCCCAGAACGGCGCGTAGTCGGGATCCTGCGCGTCGGGGAGTGGCTTCGGAACGGCCACGGCTACATCTCGCTCGTCAAGAGGGCGATCGTCCCGTCGCCGAAGTCACCCCAGCCGGTGACCGCGATCCAGCGCGGGTCCGCGAGCTGCCGACCGTCACACTGGCCCCGGAGCTGACGGACGGCCTCGTTCACATGATTGATGCCGAGCATGTGGCCTTCCGACATCAGCCCTCCGTGGGTGTTCACCGGCAGCGCGCCGTCGAGCCCGATCCCCTGGTTCGCCACAAACTCCCCGCTTGCCCCGCGGTCGCAGAAGCCTGCCTCCTCCAGCTGATGCAGCAGTTCGAACGTGAAGCAGTCGTAGATCATGGCCGCGTCGACGTCCGCCGGCGTGATCCCCGCTCGCGCGAATGCGGGCGGAGCCGCGTATGACAAGCCGATTCGCAGCGGATCCTTGCGGCTGACCGGGTCGTCGGGAGACTCGGGATGCCCCTCGCCGTATCCGCCGACACGAACCGGCAAATCCGTCAGGTCGCGCGCACGATCCGCGGTCGTGAGCACAAACGCCGCACCGCCGTCGGTCTCCAGACAGCAGTCGAACATCTGATACGGGTCGGCGATCATCGGTGACGCGTGGTACTCATCGAGCGTCATCGGACGGCCGAACATCATCGCCCGCTCGTTGAGCTGCGCGTGTGCGCGCATCGTCACCGACACGAGGCCGAGCTGGTCCTTGGTCGTCCCATGTTCGTGCATATGCCGGCGACAGAACATCGCGTAGTGCTGGGCCGGCGTCGACCAGCCGTATGGGTGCTCGAGTTGTGCGCGCAGCCGCTGGTTCGGTAGCCCGACAACCCGTGCGCTCACCTTGGCTCCGGACCGCCCGTTCCTACCCGCGTAAACGGCGACGGTGTTGGCGAGGCCGGCCTCGATCGCTGCGGCGGCGAGACCGAGGCAACCGACGGGTGTGGCTCCGCCCATCTGTACGGTCGCCGTGAAGTGGACGTTCGGAAGACCGAGGCTGGAGATGATCTCCTCAGAACGGACGCTCGGGCCCGCCGGAAGGATCCCGTCGAGCTCCGCCGGTGCTATCCCCCCGTCCTCGAGCGCCGCCAGAACCGCCTCCACCGCGAGCGTTACCTCGGTGCGACCGCTCGCGCGTGAGTACTCCGTCTCCCCCACACCAACGATGCAAGCCCGCCGGTCCGTCACGCTACTCGCCAAACGGGCTCGGGAAGCCGGTGCGCGCCGTCGCGGCGCACCCGGTCAGGATCCTCGCGGAGCAAACGAGCGAGTCGCGCGCGATGCCAAGCTGCGGACCCCCACGCGCCCTGCGCGCGCAACGCACGCCGGTAGAGAAGCTCCAGGGGGTAGTCGGTGTAGTAACCGATACCGCCGTGGAGCTGGTGTGCCGTCCGTACGACGGCGCCGACCGCCTCCGACGCTTTCACTTTTGCTAGTGACACCGCGCGGCAGGCGTCGAGTCCCGAGTCGAGCCTCTCGACCGCAGCCTCCGTGAGGATGCGCGTCTGTTCGACGTCGCGATACATGTCGACGCAGTGGTGCTGGACGACCTGGAAGCGAGCGAGCGAGCGACCGAACTGGACGCGTTCGTTCACGTAGTCGAGCGTGAGCTTGAGGGCTGCCCGTCCGATCCCGAGTAGCTCGGCGGCGCTGACGGCGGCGCATCTGTCGATCATCGCCTCGATCGCCGGCCACACCGGTTCGCCGAACGCGAGGACCGCGTCGGGCTCGATCGGGATGCCGTCGAAAGAGACCGCGTACTGCGGGTCATCGTTGCTGGTCCGCATCGCGCTGAGCTCCACACCCGGCTGGGCGGGGTCGACGAGAACAACCGCCAAATCGTCTCGACCTGGCCCTCTCCGACACAAGCAGACGAGCGCGGTCGCGTCGGCCGCGTACGGCACGAAGAGCTTTGTCCCCGAGAGGCGCAGACCACCGCCCCGTGCAACCAGCGCGGTACGGATCACGGTCTGGGAGAGCTCGCGTCCGGGCTCGTGCACCGCCGGCGCGAAAAGCGCCGTGCCATGCGCGAGCGGCTCGAGCAGGTGGTCCCGCTGATCCGCGTCTGCGGTACTCGCGATCAGCGAACCGGCGCCAACCGCGCAATCGATCAGTGGCGTGAGCACGCCGGCCGCGCCGTACGCCTCCGCCACCAGCGCCGCTGGCGCGAGGCCCACCGCGCTGCCGCCGACCTCCTCCGGAAGCCCTGCCCCGACCCATCCCAGGTCAGCCATCGCCTGCCACCTCGCCCGGTCGTAGGTGGCCGTTCGGCCCGCGCTCTGAGCGACACGCTGCGACAACTCGGCTGCGATGCGCGCGACCTCGGCGAGCAGGACGCCCCGGTCGTCATCCTTGGAAATGTCGCCGAACAGCCTCGGCAGATCCGGGCCCGCCGTTGTCGGGACCTCGCCGGGCGCGCGCGAGCGGCGCATCCCAAGCGCGCGCGTGGCCAGGATGTTGCGGCTCACGTCGAAGCCGCCTGCCGCGAACTGAAGGACAGTGTGTTCGCGATATTCGCGCTCGACGGCGCCGTCGAATGGGGTGTGCACGCCCGCACCGCGAACCTGGGCGTGGGGCCCCAGCTCGTAGATCCCGACCACGTCGGCCGCCCGCGCTGCCTCCTGCCCGAGTAGCGCGGCGAGCGTGCCCGCGTGACCCGGTGCCTCGCGCGCGAATAACGAGTGACAGTACAGACGGGCCGCCTCGACCTCGACAGCGATCCCTACGATCCGGTCACACGTCCCGAGGTCTTCGACCGGCCTGCTGCCGTCGGCGCGTCCGGCGAGAGCGTAGGCAATCAGCCGATCGAGCTGTCGGTCGAGCCGGCCCGGCTGGGCAATCGTCGCGCGCTCCAAGTCGATCGCCCCGATGACCGCGGTCCAGCCCTCGTCCACCGCGCCCACCACCATCGATCGTGGCACGTGCACGTGGTCGAAATACACCGAGTGATGCAGCCACCCGGCCATCGTTTCGTGCTCCGCAATCTGCACGCCCGGTTCACGCATGTCTACGATGAACAAGGTGAGTCCGCGGTCGCGTTCACTGGCCGGATCCGTGCGGGCGATCACCAACCCGAAGTCGGCCCGGTCGGCGTAGCTTGAGTACATCTTCTGGCCGGTGACGGCGAAACCGTCACCATCCTCCGACGCCGACGTTTTCAGGTTGGCCAGATCCGAGCCGGCCTCCGGCTCGCTGTAGCCGAGGAAGAACGTAACCTCGCCGCGTCGGAGGAGCGGGAGGAAGCGTTCCCGCTGCGCCGGGGAGCCGAATGCGCACAGAATGCCCGGCACGTATGAACCGGTGGGGTCAACACCGGGCGCGCCGTGGTACTGCAACTCTTCGTTGAGCGCGAGCTGGAAGCTGGCCCCGCTACCGCCGAACTCCGCCGGCCAGCCGCGATCTAGAAAGCCACGCTCACCCATCCGGCGGCGAAATGCGGTGGAAAACTCGGCGCTCCACCCGTTATGAGCGCGCGGACTGCCGTGCTCGCGTCGCACCTCGGCGGTCAGTTCGACGGCCAGGAACTCGCAGACCTCGCGACGAAAGACATCGACCGCATCGACGCCACCCTCCGGGGACGGCGCGATCAGATGCCGGACATTGC
>Ga0335073_10008711_pt1 | contig 14241 bp, 12 predicted proteins | sample Lox_Sample_22_FD_207093 | JGI IMG/M metagenome (GOLD analysis project Ga0335073, IMG submission 207093) | Soil microbial communities from Loxahatchee National Wildlife Refuge, Florida, United States - Lox_Sample_2.2 | ecosystem: Environmental > Terrestrial > Soil > Wetlands | place: USA... | reverse complement strand
GTTCCGGATACTTCCGAAATCGACCTCGTGGTCAACACCGGCCATGACCAGGCTTACCTCAGCGTGGATGGCCAGGTCGGGATGCCGATGTACGACGGAGACCGCGTGCGCTGCCGCAAGTCCGCGAACCAGGTGAAGTTGCTGCGGATTCAGGGAACGTTCTTCGATGTTTTGCGCGCAAAACTGAAATGGGGTCAGAGATGAGACTGCTGAAAACCTCCCTATTCCTCTCGCTGGGTATGACCTCGTGCTTGGCCGCGGCGCAGTCCAAGCCCGTCGCCGATCTGATCGTCTCCAACGCAAAAATCTGGACCGTAGATCCCACTCATCCGAAGGCGGAAGCCGTGGCCGTTCTAGGAGACCGCATCATTGCCGTCGGCGCGAATACGGAGGTCGCCACCCTGCGCGGGCCTGAAACGCGGCTCATCGACGCGCATGGCAAGTTGCTGCTCCCCGGGTTCAATGACGCGCATGTGCATTTCGAAAATGGCAGCATGGATCTGGATGAAGTCCAGCTTAACGACGCCACAAGTACCGAGGAATTTGCCCGCCGCATTCGCGAACGGGTGGAAAAAACTCCCAAAGGAGAGTGGATTCAGGGAGGAGGCTGGGACGAGACCAAGTGGAGTCCCGCCAACCCGCCGACCAAGGAACTCATTGACTCGTTTACTCCTGACACGCCGGTCTTCGTAGGCCGCTATGACGGTCATCAGGCACTGGCGAATTCGGTAGCCTTGCGGCTGGCCGGAATCACGGCGCAGACGCCCGATCCGCCCGGTGGCGTGATCGTCCACGATGCGCAGGGGAATCCCACTGGCGCGCTGAAAGACGCGGCGTTGTCGCTGGTCATTAACGTAATTCCGCCGCTGACCCACGAGCAGCGCATGCGGATCATCAAGCGCGGCCTGGCGTATGCCGCGCAGCTGGGCGTCACCAGCGTGCAGGATATGAACGACGAGTCCACCGACAGTTTCGCTGACATTGCAGCCTATGACGAACTGCTGCAAAGCGGCGAGCTGACCACCCGGTTTTACGTGGCCGCGGCAATCTCGGACTGGAAGAAGGAAGCCGACCTGGGAGTTCGCCACTCCTTCGGGTCGCCGTTCTTGCGTATCGGCGCGCTCAAGGGATTCGCCGACGGTTCACTGGGCTCGCGCACGGCGTATTTTTTTGACCCCTATTCCGACGACCCCAATAGCGTTGGCTTGCTGGGCAAGCAGATGCATCCGCTCTCCCAGATGCAGGAATGGATCACTTCCGCTGACGCAGTGCGGTTGCAGGTGTGTATCCACGCGATTGGAGACCGGGCCATCTCCACGATTCTCGACATGTACACGGAAGCGCTCAAAGCCCACCACGGTTCGGAACGCCGCTTTCGCATCGAGCACGCGCAGCACATGGCTGCCAAGGACTTCGACCGCTTTGCCCAGCTCGATGTAATCGCCTCGGTGCAGCCTTACCAGGCGATCGATGACGGCCGCTGGGCCGAGGTCCGGATCGGACACGACCGCGCCAGCCGCACCTACGCCTTCCGCACTTTCTTGAATCACGGCGTGCACTTGGCGTTCGGAACCGACTGGGATGTAGCGCCGCTGAATCCGCTGCTTACCATTTATGCCGCCGTTACTCGTGCGACGCTGGATGGTAAGAATCCCAAGGGTTGGTTTCCGGAACAAAAGCTCACGGTCACCGAGGCGCTTCAGGCCTACACCATGGGCTCAGCCTACGCAGAGTTCCAGGACAAGGAGAAAGGGTCGATCACGCCGGGCAAGCTGGCTGACATGGTGCTGCTGAGCGACGACATCCTCTCCATCGATCCGGTCAAGATTCGTGACGCGAAAGTGCTGCAGACGATCGTTGGCGGCAAAGTCGTGTGGGATGCTGCTCATCCCGTGAAGTATTGAGTTTCCTATCGTTCGGGAGAAAGTCACATTGACTGACCTTGTGCACAGGGCGGAATGTACTTCCGGACATCTTGACGCACACTGCGCGCCGTTCTAAAGTGCCCTCCATCTTTTTCCTCCGACCACGCGACGATCGGAGCCGAAGCGTTCACATCGTCCGGCGGGTTGCTTCGCAGTGGGCCCAAGAGCAACCCAGCCTGCGCCAGCAGTGACGCGGAACCGTTGGGGAACCAGCGCCGGTCCCTCCACAGTAACACCACTTCCTAAGATCACGGCCGGAGTGTGCCTTGCTCCGTGCGTTGGAGGTTTCTATGAAACGCGCAAGATTTCTGGGTGGCGCTGTATCTATCTCGCTCCTGGTACTGGTTTCCGGAGGGCTGATCAGCGTGCGCAGCGACTCGGCGCCGCCGGCTCCCACCGGCTTCACTACCCCTACCCTGCAAAATAATCCCGGATCGCAGAGCGTTAGCAACGGCATAGTCGAACCGTCCGGCGACACCTTCCAACTCGATCAGTCAGTATTCGAAGAGGAGGAGGGAACCGATACCGGCCTGGGCCCGGTTTATAACGCTCGCTCCTGTGTCGACTGCCATCAGAGTCCAGTGAGCGGGGGAGTGAGCCAAGTCTCGGAACTTCGGGTCGGGCATTACGACATTCACGGCAACTTTGTGAATCCGACCATCACGATTAACGGCGGTCTGAACACAATCGCGAATCGCTCCCTGATCAATGATCGGGCTGTGTGTCCACAGGCCTCCGAGCGCGTGCCCTTGACCGAATACGTCCGCGCGCTGCGGATGTCTCTCAATACCCTGGGTGATGGCTTTGTGGAGGCGATTGCTGACAGCACTCTCCAGAGCATCGCGCAGCAGCAACCGGGTCAGAGCGGAGGAAGGATCGTTGGGGAATATATCGAGGTGCCGGTCGTGGAGGCGCCCGGCCAGACCCGCATCGGCCGCTTCGGCTGGAAAGACCAGCACGGTAGCATACTTTCCTTCGCCGGGGATGCCTATCTCAATGAGCAGGGCATCAGCAACCGTCTGAACCCGACTGATACCACCACGGTCTGCAAAACTGACACCGATCCGGAAGACCAGCCCGACGCCATCGGCATGGCTGACATCGACCACTTCGCCCAGTTCATTCGCGGGACGCAGGCACCACCCGTGGATCCGGTGCTGATGGCGACGGCGGATGCACAGGCCGGCCAGACGTTATTCACCCAGGTTGGGTGCAACATCTGTCATGTGACGTCGATCACGACGGCTCCCGCCGGGACTGTCCTCAACGGAGGAACCTACACCGTTCCCGATGCCTTGGGGAACAAGGTCATCAATCCTTACAGCGATTTTCTGCTGCACAACATCGGCACCGGAGACGGTGTACAGCAGAACGGCCCTTCCGATACCACCTTCAAGATGCGCACCGCTCCTCTTTGGGGCTTGCGTACACACGTGCGGCTGATGCACGACGGACTCTCCGGTTCCCGCACGGAAGCCATCCTTCGGCATGGAGGAGAAGCCAGTGGCGTCCTCAAGAGCTACCTGGGACTGAGCGTGAAGCAGCAGAACCAGCTCCTCACCTTCCTCAATGCGTTGTAGGGTAGCTGGCGGAGAGCGGGGCAACCGCTCTCCGCTTAGTTTCTACGGTTAGGGGATTTCGTTTCGTAAGAGCTCGGCCGCGGTTTCACGCCGGCGAATCACTTTCGCCGACTTGCCCTGGACGAGTATTTCGGCCGGCCGGGGGCGCGAGTTGTAGTTGGAAGCCAGGACCATTCCGTAAGCGCCGACATCGAGGATCGCCAGCAGATCTCCCGGCTCGGCGGCGGGTAATCTTCGGCCGCGCGCGAAAAAGTCTCCGCTCTCACAAACCGGGCCCACCACGTCGACCGTCTCCGCTTGCGATCCGTCCAGAGATCCCACGGGAACGATCTCGTGATGAGCCTGGTAAAGCGATGGTCGCAACAGATCGTTCATGCCGGCGTCGACGATCAGGAAATGCTTGCCATCGTTGCTCTTTTTGTACAGCACACGCGTAAGCAACACCCCGGCGGGACCCACGATGCACCGGCCCGGCTCGAGCAAAAGGTGGACGCCCAGACCTCGCAGGGGTTCGAGCAACGACTTCGCGTAAGAGGCGACTTGCTCCGCAAAATCCTGCGCGGAATCGCCCTGGTAGGCAATGCCAAGGCCACCTCCGGCATCGACGTATCGGATCGGATGACCCTCCGCACGCAACGTGCTTACCAAGTCCGCCACACGCTTCAGGGCTTCGGTAAAAGGACTAGGGTCCGTGATCTGCGACCCGATATGAACGCTCACCCCCGCCACGCGCAGGTGCTTGCTTTTCGAGGCGAGATGGTAAAGACGAGTCGCTTCCGAGATGGGAACTCCGAACTTGTGCTGGTGCAAGCCGGTCGAAATGTAGGGATGCGTTTCCGCTGGAACGTCAGGATTGACCCGCAGCGCCATCCGTGCCGTTTTCTTCCGCCGGTCGGCGCACTCGGCGAGTTGCAGCAACTCCGCTTCGCTTTCGACGTTGAACAGAAGAATGTCGGCTTTCAGCGCCGCCTCGATTTCGTCGCGTCTCTTGCCGACTCCGGAGAACACGACCCTTTTCGCAGCCGCCCGGCTGACCCGCAAAACTCGTTCGAGTTCTCCGCCCGAGACCACGTCGAAGCCGCATTTCATCTGGGAAAGCAACCGCAAGATCGCCAGATTCGAGTTGGCTTTGATGGAATAGCAGACCGTGTGCGGGACCTGGCGGAAAGCCAGGTTGAAAATCCGTATTCGCTCACGGATCATCGATCCCGAATAGACGTAAAGCGGCGTGCCGAATCGCTCCGCCAGGCTGGGAAGAGGAACACGGTCGACGTAGAGAATGCGCGCATTCGCAGCTTGGGACCGGGATCGTGCGCTCTGGCGATAAACGAACCCGGGGCGTACCTGCTCCATGGGAGTGGAAGGGCTCACTTGCGTTTGCCGGCTCCGCCTTTTACCCGGATGGCGACCACCGTCTGGTCGTCGAATGCGTCTTGTCCGGCCGCGTGTGCAGCTACCGCTTTAAAAATCGACTTGACCACTGCTTCAGGCGAGGCGTCCCCGCTATTGGCCACGATTTGTTCCACCCGCCCGCGCCCGAACAGATTCCCGGCTCCATCGGCCGCGTCCAGAATGCCGTCGCTGAAGAACACAAACATATCGCCGGGCTTGGCCTCGAACGTGAACTCGTCGTAGTCGGCATCATCGAAAAGGCCGAGCGGCAGCCCAGTCGCCTCGATGACTTGCACCTTCCCATCGTGGCAGTAAATGGGGCGGGGCAGGCCGGAGTTGGAAACGCGCAGGGTCCGGTTCTTGTCGTCCCAGACCGCGTAAATCAGCGAGACAAACTGGCCTTCGATGCGGCGCTCTCCCAGCGAAAAGTTGACGGCAGCTTGCATCTCCGCTGGCCCTGGCTCCATCGGGGCATGCGACCGGAGAATGCCGCTGACCAGCGCCGCGTAAATCGCCGCCGGGGCTCCCTTCCCGCTCACATCCCCGATGACGATCGCGCAGCGGGAAAGAGAATAATTTACGAAGTCGTATAAGTCGCCTCCGATGGCGCGCGCGGGCACAAACTTGGCCGCGATGTCGAGATTCGCCAACTTCGGCAGGGACGGCGGCAGCAGTCGGAATTGCAACTCACGCGCCAGGGCCAGGTCACGCTCCAGGCGCTTTTCCTGCCGGGCGATTTGTTCGTAGAGCTGCGCATTCTCGATCGCAATCGCGATCTGGGCTGCTAACGTAGTGACGGTCCTCTTGTGATCGTCGGTAAAGAAGCCGCGGCGAGTGTGCTCGAGGTCGATCACGCCAACTACTTTGTCCTTGTAGATCAGTGGAACCGCCAGCTCCGAGCGGGTTTCGGGGTTCAGGCTGATATAACGCGGATCCTTGCTGACATCCGGGACCAGAACGCCCTGCTTCTTGTCCGCAGCATAGCCGACCACGCCCTGCCCCATGGAAATGTCGTGCTTGAGCTGGATGTTTTCCTGAAACCGGAGGGAGAAGCGGTGCTGCAACTTCTGCCCCGTCGAATCGACCAGCAGAATGCTGAACATCTGGTAATCGATCAACCGGCTCAGCAGCTCGGCGATCCGCTTCAGCAGTTCATCCACGTTCAGGATCGAGGTCAGCTCCCGTGCAATCTCGTTGAGCAAAACCAGGGTGCGCGCCTGCCGCGTGGTACGCGTGTAAAGGCGGGCATTCTCGATGCCGACTGCCATGCGGGAGGCAATCAGCGTCAGAAGACGTTTGTGTTCTTCGGTAAAGTGATTCGGCTGCGGGGACTCGATGTCGATCACACCGATGAGCCGATTTTTCACGATCAGCGGCACCGCCAACTCGGAGCGCACGTTCGGCACAGCGGAGATGTAGCGCGGATCCTGCGAGACATCACCCACCAGAATCGGTTCGCGGCGTTGTGCCGCCACCCCAGTCACTCCTTCCCCGACCTTGACCCGGGTCCGCTCGGCGACCTCGCGGGTATAGCCGACTTGAAAGCGGAAGCGCAGTTCCTGGGTTTTTTCGTTCAGCAACAGGATGGCGAAGATCTCGTAGTCGATAACTTTGCGGACCAGTTCGGCTACCCGGCGCAGGGTAGTATCCAGATCGAGCGTGGTGTTGACCACGTCTGCCACTTCGAGCAGGAGAGGATCGATCTTGGACTGGAGATCAGCCTGGGTCGCAGCCATTTCCACATTTTCCATGATAACAGCCGCTCAGGATCAGCCCTGGCGGGGCACGATGCAGATATCCGGCAGGTTCCGGTATTTTTCCGCATAGTCCAGTCCATAACCGACGACAAATTCGTCGGGGATGGAGAATCCGACGTAATCGGCCTGAATGGGCATTTTGCGCCGCGAGGGCTTGTCGAGCAGGGCGGCGATGCGCAGGCTCTTGGGCTGGTGCGCGAGAAAAATCTTCTTCAGATAAGTCAGGGTCAGCCCCGTGTCCAGAATGTCCTCAACCAGGATCACGTTCCGGTCTTTGAGACCCTGATCCATGTCCTTGGTAAGTTTGACCTCGCCTGTGGAATCCCATCCGCTCTTAAGTTCCTGCGCCGGGCTGGGCCGGTTGCCATAACTGGATACGCCGATGAAGTCGAAAGTCGCGTCCAGCTGGACCTGCCGCGCCAGATCGCTGAGAAAAATCGCCGCGCCCTTGAGCACTCCCACGAAGACAACCGTCTGCCCCGCGAAGTCGCGGGTGATGTCGGCCGCTATCTGAGCCACGCGCTCGGCAATCTGCTGGCGCGAGAGGAGAACCTTCAGTTTGTCCACGGCGAGCTATATTAAACTATGCTCTCGGCAAGGAGCCAGAAGCGTTTATGAACCTGAAAGGCGTCAAACTCACATGGCTGGGACACGCCACGTTTCGCGTGGAGACTCCCGCCGGGAAAACCATCCTGATCGATCCCTGGGTGATGGGCAATCCCATGTGTCCCGACAAAGAAAAGAACGTCAAGAAGGTCGATGTGCTGCTTTGCACCCACGGCCACTTCGATCATATCGGCGACGCCGTGGAGATCGCGAAGAAGCACAATCCCGCCGTAGTCGGCATCCCGGAACTCTGCGGCTGGCTGCAGAAAAAGGGAGTGAAGCAGACCGCGGAGATGAACAAGGGCGGTACCCAAACCGTCGGAGACATCAAAGTAACGATGGTTCATGCCGATCATTCTTGCGGAATCAAGGATGGCGATGAGATCGTTTACGGCGGCGAGGCATGCGGCTATGTGATGGAACTCGCCGGCGGCCTCAAAATCTATCACGCCGGCGATACCAACGTATTTGGCGACATGAAGATCATCCGCGATCTCTATGCTCCGGAGATTGTCATGCTGCCGATTGGCGATCACTACACCATGGGACCGCGCGAGGCTGCCTATGCGTGCAATCTGCTGCAGCCGAAAAGCGTCATCCCCATGCACTTCGGCACGTTCCCGCCGCTGGTCGGGCGTCCGGCCGATTTGAGAAAGCTCGTGCCGGGAGTAGAGATTGCCGAAATGAAGCCCGGCGAAACCGTCAGCTAAAAGATCATGGAGGACGGGCGTCCGCGTCCGTCGAGCCGTCCACTCTAAGACTGGAGCTCTTGTGCCCACAGAGAAGGAATTCAAACCCCGTTGGCGTCATCACGGTCACATCACCAATCCCGAGGTCGATGACTACCTCTATTCGTTGTTGCCGGCTCGGGACGAGGTCCTGTCGACGATCGAAAGCGAAGCTACCAAGCGCCAGATCCCCATTGTTGGTCCCGTGGTCGGCCGCATCCTGTATCAGTTGGCCATGTTGATCGGGGCGAAGACGGTCTTTGAAATGGGGTCAGCCATCGGATATTCGACTCTGTGGTGGGCGCGTGGGGTCGGGAAGAATGGGAAGGTCTATTACACCGACGGCGACCGCAAGAATGCCACCGAGGCTCGCAAATACTTCGAGCGAGCCGGTGTGGCCGACCGTATTCATGTCGGTGTTGGTGACGCCCTGGAGCTTCTCTCCGAGCAGAAGCAGGAATTCGACATCATCTTCAACGATGTGGACAAGGAAGACTATCCGCGCGTCTTCAAGCTTGCGGCTCCGCGCCTTCGCAAGGGCGGTCTTTTCATTACCGACAATGTCTTGTGGAGCGGCCGAGTGGCGGATAAAAAGAACACGGAAGCCTCGACCAGGGCCATCCAGGAGTTGAATCGCCTGCTTTATGCCTCGCCAGACTTCTACACGACAATCCTTCCGGTGAGAGACGGGCTGGCTGTGGCCTTCAAGAAATAGGTTATGGGTCTGTAGTTCATTCCGAGGAGCGCGGCGAGGAGTAATCGGTTTTCGCGGGCCCCACTCTCCGAGCGCTCAGATCGACTTCACTGGAATCGCCGTCAAGTCGTCCACCAGCCCCACTTCCTTCTGCAAGAACGGCTCGGCATAAGTCACGCCACCTAACATCCCATAAAAGCGTGCCATGCTCTCGATGCGGGACCGAATCTCGGCTTCGGCAGGAAAGAGATCCTTTCCGGCTTCTTGATCGCTGAATTGCGTCTTGTAAGCCATCAGAGCCTGGAAACGGGTTTCAAACTGATCGCTGATATCGACCACAAATGTCGGCCGAATGTCGTAGTAGAGGGTCGCGTAGAGAATCTTGAAAGGCCGATGCGGCGGCAGAGGATCGTCCTTCAGTCCCTGCCGGGTCACTACCAGCTTGGCCAACCCGGCGAGAAAGCAGGCCTCATATCCCAGGGTCGATGCCGTGTAATGGTCCGGATGACGGCCCTGCCAGTAGGGCAGAATAACTACCCGCGGCCGGTGCTCGCGAATGACTCGCGCGACTTTCAGGCGGTTATCCCATGTGTTCTCGACGCGCCCGTCGGGAATATCGAGAGCGAGTCTCCACGAGACCTGAAGAATGGTGGCGGCCTGGTCGGCTTCTTGCTTGCGGTCCTCAGCGCTGCCGCGCGTCCCCATCTCTCCCTGGGTCAGGTCGAGAATCCCGGTTCGGTAGCCGCGCTGCGCCATTTTCAGCAGCGTGCCCCCGCAGGTTTGCTCTACGTCGTCGCGATGGGCGGCGATGGCCAGAATGTCGAGCGGTGTGGCGGGCATGGTCTTCAGAAATCTTCGCAGTTACTTTTACCACACGGGCGCGGAGATTCGGCGAGCGTCACTTCTTTCTTTCTACCAGATAATGCGCGATAGCCTTCAACGCCTCGGCACGCTGCCCGAAGCGGTCGAGGGAGCGTAGAGCCGTCTCCACCAGAGCATCAGCCCGCTTAAGTGACTCCTCGATCCCGAACAAGGCGGGATAAGTCGCCTTCTCTGCCGTCGTATCTTTGCCGGCGGTCTTGCCCAACTGCTCAGATGTTTGGGTGACGTCGAGTACGTCATCGACGATCTGGAAGGCCAGCCCGATCGACTGCCCAAAAGATCGCAGATCCACTAAGGCTTTTTCCTCCGCCCCAGCGAACAATCCGCCACTCACCACGCTGGCGGCGATCAAGGCCGCCGTTTTGGAGCGGTGAATGTATTCCAGTGTGGCCAAGTCCGGTTTAGTATGCTCGGCCTCGAGGTCGACCACTTGTCCGCCGATCATGCCATCGATGGTTCCCGTGCCGTGAGCAATCACTTCAATGATGCGAACCCGCGCCTCCGCCGGACAATTTATCTGTGCCAACACTTCGTAGGCTTGCGTCTGCAGCGCGTCCCCCGCCAGAATCGCAATCGCTTCGCCGAACACCTTATGGGAGGTCGGACGTCCGCGGCGCAGGTCATCGTTGTCGAGCGCGGGAAGGTCGTCGTGAATCAGAGAGTAGGTATGCAACATCTCCAGCGCCGCACCCAGCTCTTCAATACCCGGAGGTAGGGAACCCGCCACCATCCGTCCCGCTTCCATGCACAGGATCGGCCGCAAGCGCTTGCCCCCGGCAAAAACGCTGTGACGCATGGCCCGGTGAATGGAGGTCGGATGCTGCGTTGCCGGGGGGAGCAGGCGCTCCAGCGCGGCGTCGGCCACGGCTTGGCCCTGCTGCAAGGTAGCCTTCAGCATGACGGTTGAGTATAGCAAGAGTGCGCGAAGCCTCTGGTTGACGCTTCTGCCGACTTGCTGCGAAATGAATTGTCGTCGCGGGGGACGCAAGCCGGAACAAAAAGAAAAAGGACGCCCGCAGGCGTCCTCGCCAGAAAAAGGTTGTTTTATGCGGCCAGAGAATGGGACAGCTGGGTACAGTTCATTGCGGCCCGCACGATGCTGGTCGTGTCGGACAAGCGGCAGACATCCTCAGCTCCCGCATTCAAGGCTGCAGTCCACATTTCCTCGTCGGCACATCGGTGTGTGCACACGATATGAGCTTCCGGAAAATCCCCGGCAAGACTTTTCACATCGTCGAGCGAGGCCTCTTCCATATTCAGAATGGCCACCTTTGCCCGGTGTTTCGCGATGTCGGTCCGCACCTCACCCACGTCGTGCGCCAGATGTATAGAACCGAGTGAATCGGAAAGGAGTGATACGAGAGACTGCGCGGCTCCCGCGTCGCTCAGGAGGAGAACAGCATTGAGCGCCTGCATACTTCCCTCGAACTTCTACCGTTTTCACGGTCGCTCTGCCGAAACAGCTCTCGCGGCTGGTGGCGTTCGCTGTCACGGACGTTAATACAAACGAGCGGTGAATAACCAAGGCAGCCTATCTTCGGCTGGACGGGCCCTCGGTTAACGGCTCAAACGCTTCCGCCTGGAGCTTCCCATTCTGCTTTAACAGGATTTCCACCTTGCCTTCGGCCTCTTCCAGTTCCTTGCGGCAAGAAGTGGAAAGCTGCATACCCTCTTCGAACAGCGTCAGCGATTTCTCCAGCGGCACTTCGCCTTTTTCCAGTTCCTGGACAATCTTTTCCAGACGCTGCAAACAATCTTCGAATTTGGGCAACGGGATTACTCCGTTCTGTTGATTTTAGTCCACTGCGACCCAGATTGCGTCCAGTGAAAATCTTAATTTAACGAAAATTTACAAACCCTTATACCGAAGCGGGACGAGAGGAACCCAGAGCCTCTAGAACATCGACGGCGGAAGCATACCGGCCAAGCGGAGCGCTGATCTGCGCCCCTTGGACCATCTCCCGGGCTGCGATGAGCATCTCGCGCGCAATGGCCACTCCCTCCTCCCGCGCTGCCTCCGGGGTCTGGGCCCGCGCCATGCGTTCCAAAATGGAGTCGGGAACCGAGACCCGCAGCTCGTTCTTCATGAACTCGGCATTCCGCACACTTACCAAGGGCCAGATCCCCGCTACCACAGGAATCTTATGGTGCTCAATCCGGCGTAGGAAGTTCTCCAGCAGGGACAAATCAAAGACAGGCTGCGTTACCACGTATTCCGCCCCGGCTTCCACCTTATAGGCAAACCGGCGAACTTCTTCGTCCATGTCATTCAATCCTGGGTTGGCGCCGACTCCGATGACGAATGACGTTCCGGTACCGATGGGGTTGCCGCCTAAGTCCAATCCGCGGTTCAGGTTATGAACAATGTTTACCAATCCGATGGAATCCACATCGAAGACCGCCGTGGCATCGGGGTAGTTTCCCATTTTGGGAGGGTCCCCGGTGATGCAGATCAGGTTGCGAATGCCCGTCGCCGCCGCTCCCAAAAGATCGGATTGAATCCCCAGAACGTTGCGGTCCCGGCAGGTGTAATGCAGGATGGCTTCAATGCCAACCTCCTTCTGGATGAGCAGCGACAACGCCTGATTGCTCATGCGGGCGGAAGCGCGCGGGCTGTCGGGAATATTAATGGCATCGACCCCGACGGATTTGACGAAGCGGGCCCCTTCTACCTCTTTCTTGATATCGGTGCCCTTGGGCGGAACGATCTCCACCATGGTCACGAACTCGCCTGCCGCCAGCTTCGCCCCGAACCGGGATCGTTTCCCCAGCGGTGTTGTGGGTGCGGCGGAGACCTTGGGAGCGCTCACCGAGGCCGAGGAACTGGTCTTGGCTCGGGCTTCGCCCACCCGCAAAGCGGACTTCATCACCCGGATGTGGTCCGGCGTGCTGCCGCAGCACCCGCCCACCAGCCGCACACCAGCCGCCACGAACTTTCGCGCGTAACTCGCCATGTATTCAGGCGAGCAGAGATAAATATTCCGTCCTTCGACGGAGCGGGGGATTCCCGCATTGGGTTGTGCCGCCAGGGGAAGGGTGGTCAACGCCCGCATCCGCTCGATGCCATCCAGCATCGCGACCGGACCGACACTGCAGTTGCAACCAACCACATCCGCACCCCACTCCACTAAGCGCGGCGTAAAGAGCTCCGGCGTTGAACCGTCCAGACAGTTGCCGTCTTCATCGATCGTGACTTGCGCCACAAGCGGGAGTTTGGGAGCCACTTCCCGTGCGGCCAGCATGGCTTGCCGAAGCTCCTCGAGGTAGCCAAAGGTTTCCAGAATCAGCAGATCTACGCCACCCTCGACCAAGGCGGTGATCTGCTCCCGGAAGGCGTCGCACGCTTCCTGGAATGAAGTCTTGCCAAGTGGCTCGATGCGGATTCCCAGAGGTCCTACAGAACCGGCCACCCAGGCGTCAAAACTCTTGGCCGCTTCCCGTGCGAGTTGTGCCCCGGCCAGGTTGATGTCGCGCACACGGCTGGCCAGGCTGTGGCGGGCCAGGCGGAAGGAGTTCGCCCCGAAGGTGTTGGTCTCGACGATTTCGGCGCCGGCCTGCAGATATTCGTGGTGAATTCCTCGAATCAGGTCGGGTTGAGACAGGTTGAGCTCGTCGTAACAGCGGTTGATGAAGATACCCTTGCTGTATAGAAGAGTACCCATCGCCCCGTCGCAGAGCACCGGGGATTGTTTCAGCCGTGCCAGGATATCCGTTGCCATCTGCTTGAGGATACAGGATGGAGCCGGATTTTTGCATTTCACGAAAGTCTCTGGCTCCGCTGGTCCAGGCGCTTCTCCCGCTCGAAACCACCCGCTCGGTGGCTCTGTTATAATCCGCTTTCTTGCATCTAAATCACTGTCCTACTTGCCCTTCGGAGTCAGAGGTTTGAACAAAACCTTCATCGGAGTCGTGGTTCTTGTCGCCGTCAGTGTGGCCATCGTAGCCTGTGGGGGAGGAAGCAAGTCTTCCAGCAGTCAGCACAAAGTCAGCGGGCTCAAATATCGGGCGTTCGTGTCCAATCCCCTGTTCCCCGCGGGGGTCAGCAATACCCCGGTAATTAACATCGTGGATGCGACCCAGGACCTTCTGTCTCAGTCCACGATCAGCCTGATCGGTACCACTGCCAGCGCCGGACTCATGGCAGTTTCCCCGGATCTTTCCAAGACCCTGGTTTTCAGCCAAATCGGCAACACGATTGCGGTGGTGGATAACACCACGGAAGCCATTGCTACGGTTACCGGCTCTACGGCCGGAGTTCCAGCCATTGCGTTGCCGGGTTTGACGGAAAGCATGTACGTGGCCAAGGACAACGTCACGGCTTACGCGGCCGTCCCGTCCGCTCCTGTCACCGGCCAGTCACCGGGGGCCGTTTTTGCCATCGATACAGGTTCCGGAAACATTCTCGCGACGATCCCGGTCCCGGGTGCTCACTTTATCGTCCCCAGCCCGGATGGAACCAATATTCTTGTGTTTAGCGATGGCTCGGATTCGATCACGGTAATTTCCACCGCGCTCCTCGGGAGCAATGAGAACCCCGTAACCACAGTCAACGGATTTGATCGCCCGGTTTGGGCCATCTTTATCGATAGCGCCGATGCTTATATCTTCAATTGCGGTTCGGAATGCGGGGGTGCAGCGGCTGGCATTGCGACGTTCACAATCGGTGACTTCGGCCCG
>Ga0335073_10008710_pt1 | contig 14241 bp, 13 predicted proteins | sample Lox_Sample_22_FD_207093 | JGI IMG/M metagenome (GOLD analysis project Ga0335073, IMG submission 207093) | Soil microbial communities from Loxahatchee National Wildlife Refuge, Florida, United States - Lox_Sample_2.2 | ecosystem: Environmental > Terrestrial > Soil > Wetlands | place: USA... | reverse complement strand
TGCAGGAGCAAGACGTCCTGCGCGGCAGTCGACACCAGCGGTTACATCGTCACTTTCAACGGCCGACGGTGGACGCTGCGCCATCGGGTTAAGACCGCTGGATGGGGCCTGGAAGCCGTCACCTGCACAAGCTCGACGCAGTGCCTTGCAACCAGCTACGACGGCGACGTCTACGCCTTCGCCAGCGGGCGCTGGAGAGTTTCCTACCGGACCGGGCATCAGCGCGACCTCGCGGACGTGTCCTGCCGGAGTGCCAGCTTCTGCGTGGTCGTGAGCCAGGACGGAACCGCCGCTACGCGCACCTGACCGTTGGCCGGCGCCGTTATGACCGCAGCGAGAGCAGGTGGGCCCGGTAACCTGTGCCGAAGCTGGTCGGGCTGCCGTCGTAGCTGGTGATGAGGCTGGGTCCCGACCCGCAGCCGAAGTCCGCGTTCCAGGCCCATGCCAGGTAGCTGGCCGACCGGGCGTCGAGCCACGTCATCAACGGATCGATGTAGTCGTCGGCACAGTCGTTCTCGCCGATCTCCCCGGCGATGAGCGGCACCTTCCTGGCGACAGGGGCTACCTGACGGTTCCAGCACGAGCTCACGTGACAGCCGCCGAAGTTGTAGGCGTGCCAGGACACGGCAAGGTTGTGATCCGGGTCCCTGGGCTCATACCTGAGCCACCGGCTCAGGTCGCTTGAGTAGCCGAGCCCGCCCAGCATGATGACGTTCTTAGCGCCGGTGGCCCTGACGGTGCGAACGAGGGTCTGCATGCCAGCCACGGAGTACGAGATGCCGGTGCAGTGCCCGCCGTGCAACCAGCAACGCCACGCCTCGCTTTCGCTGGCCCCCGGCGCGGCCTCTGGATACGGCTCGTTGAACAGGTCGAAGATGACCGAGTCATCGCGGCTGAAAGTTCGCGCCACTGAGCGCCAGAAGGGCACAGACTCGGCGGTATCTGGCATCGGCTTCTGGCACACGGCCCGGGCCGACGAGCAACCGGCTGACGGACCGGCATAGGCGCCGTCGGTCCAGTGCAGATCCAGGATCGCGACGAGCCCGTTGCGGTTCAGCAGGCTCACGTAAGCCTCGACAGCCTTCTGGTACTTCGCGCCGCGGTACTTGCTGTTCACATAGGACTCGCCGGTCCAGCAAGCCTCGTTCAGCGGTATCCGGACGGCGTTGACGTGCCACTTCTTCATGGCGCTGACCGCGGTCTGGTTCATCGGCCCGTCCCAGATGCCCCACCCCTGAACGCAGGCGTACTCACCGCCGGAGCGGTCCACGCCATGCAGCACGACCAGGGCGCCGCGCGCATTGACCAGTCGATTGCCCGACACGTGCAGGCTCGGTGCAGTGTCGCGTGCGGCGGTGGCGGTTTCAGCCGCGGTAGCAGCGACTGACGGTGACACGAAGCCTGCCGCAAGGAGCGCGGCAGTTGCGCCGAGGCAGCTCGCTAACAGGGCAACGCGGCTGGCCTTCAGTCCACCTGGCATCATCTGGAACGCCCTCGCTATCGGACGGGCTCGAAGTTCGCAATCGGATTATTCAGGAACGAGCGGTTAGGCGAGGCGCTTTTCACCGCGCCACGGTTCTTGTTCCGCGGGCTGCAAGCAGGTGGTGCCGACAATCTGGCCGGCCATTCCACAGCTCTCGCGCATCCGGTGGGCCGCTGCCCACAGCACGGCTGCCCGCAAGCCGGTCCGGCGGTGCTTTCCGTCATCGTCGGTGCCGGAGGTGGTGCAGTATGGCTCTCGCCAGGACGCACTCGATCGCACTGGCCGGTGTCCAAGGCCACGTCGTGGAGATCGAGGCCGATATTGAGAACGGCCTGGTCGCGCTGCTGCTCGTCGGGCTGCCGGATACGGCGCTCCGAGAGGCGCGGGACCGGATCAGATCGGCGATCGTCAATAGTCAGCAATCCTGGCCGCAGCGGCGGATCACTGTCGGCCTGTCGCCGGCCAGTCTGCCCAAGCGAGGCAGTGGCTTCGATCTCGCCATAGCGGTAGCCATTCTGTCCGCGGACGGTGTCGTGAATGATGAAGCCCTGGCCGGGACGGTGTTTCTCGGCGAGCTCGGTCTTGATGGCCGGATCCGTCCGGTACCAGGGGTACTACCGTCGGTGGCGGCTGCCGCTGCTGCCGGCTTTGGCCGGACCGTTGTCGCTGCGGAGAATGCCGCGGAGGCAGCACTTGTGCCCGGGATGCGGATTGTCGCCGCAGCCACGCTGAGCGGACTGCTCGGCTGGCTACGCGACGGCGACCCCGACGTGCCTGGCTGGGACGTGCAGATCGTGGACTCCGGCGCCGGCCTGGCCGCGTCGGCGCCCGCAGGGGCTGGCATGTCGCCACACGGCGATCTGGCCGATGTAGTCGGCCAGCCCGTTGCCAGGCGGGCAGCGGAGATTTGCGCGGCGGGCGGTCACCACATGCTGCTGCTCGGCCCGCCCGGCGTTGGCAAGACGATGCTGGCGGAGCGACTGCCGGGCATCATGCCGCCGCTGGAGCCGCCGGCCGCGTTAGAAGTGAGCGCGATCCACTCGGTGGCGGGCGCGCTGAAGCCGGACCGGCCGCTGGTGACCGAGCCGCCGTTCTGCGCTCCGCATCACACTGCTACGAAGGCAGCGATCGTGGGTGGTGGCAGCGGCGTCATCCGGCCTGGTGCGGCCTCGCTGGCTCACCACGGCTGCCTGTTTCTGGATGAGGCGCCGGAGTTTGACCGGGACGTGCTGGACGCGCTGCGCCAGCCGCTGGAATCAGGGGAGGTTGTCGTGGCACGGTCAGGGCTCACCGCCCGGTTCCCGGCCCGGTTCACGCTCATCCTGGCCGCCAACCCGTGCCCGTGCGCCAGGAGCACGGCAGGCGGGTCTCATTGCACGTGCACGCCGCTAGTCCGGCGCCGGTATCTCGCCAGGCTGTCCGGGCCGTTGCTAGACCGTGTCGACGTCAAGGTGGACCTGCTGCCGGTCGGGCGAGCTGAGCTGCTCAGCGACCGGCAGCTGGCCGAGCCCAGTGCCACCGTTGCAGCGCGGGTGCGGGAGGCGCGACTGCGGGCAGCCGCCCGGCTGCGGGACACCCGGTGGCGGCTTAACGCGGAGGTTCCTGGCAGCGAACTGAGGCGCAGTTTCCGCCCGGAGCCCGGCGCGCTGGCACCGCTTGAGCTGGCAATGGATCGCGGTCAGGTTAGCGCGCGTGGCGCCGACCGCATTATCCGGATGTCCTGGACGCTGGCCGATCTGGCCAGCCGGCCACGGCCCCGGCTGGCCGAGGTCGGCGCTGCCCTCGGCTTGTGGCTGGGGACAGGGCTCTGAGGCTGGCCGCTGCCATGCGGAGACGGTTACCGGTGTCGTCCGTGCCGGATGTTGCCAGCACGGCGGAGAACTTGTGCCTGGTGCCTACTCAGTCACCGACATCTGAGCGTCCGTGAGAGACCGGCGCAGGAAGGCGTCGATCCGCGGCCGCAGGCTCGCCGCGTCCAGGCCGTGCGCCGCGGCGTGCTCGGCCGGCGTGCCGTAGCGCCGCAACTCGGCGCGGCCGACCCCGAGACCGAGCGTCCTGTGCGGGATATCGCTGAGCGCCTCGGCCACGAATGGCACAGTGGTGCCGGCCAGATACGGCTCGACCACGACGACATCTGGCTTGCCGAGAGTTGCCCGCAGTGTCGCGGTATCGAACGGCCGGATCGTGGCCGCGTACAGGATCGTCACGTCGAGGCCCGTTGTCGCGGCCAGCACAGCGTCGGCCACCGGACCGACCGCGATGACGGTACCTGACCGGCCGGTTCGCAGCACCGTGAATTCATCGGGCTGCACGGGGTACGGCGCGGCGTTAGCCGGAAGCGACAGCCGGACGTAGACGTGTCCGGTCGCGGCGATGGCGTCGCGCAGCAAGACCTCGGCTTCGTCCGGGTGGCCCGGAACGTGCACCGTCCAGCCGGGCAGGGTGTCGAGCAGCGCGATATCGCCAGGTGCCATATGCGTGCGACCGTAGAAGGGATAGTCATAGGACCCGCCCGCGCTGACGAGCACGGCGCCGACGCCCTGGTGCACGATGTCGAGCTTGATCTGCTCGAAAGGCCGCTCCACGAGGAACGGCGCGAACGTGTGGGCGACCGGCCGCATCCCCGTCAGTGCCAGGCCGCTGGTGACACCGATCAGCAACTGCTCGCGAATGCCCAGGTTGATGACCCGTTCGGGATGCCGTCTCCGGGCCGGCGCGAAGGCGTCCGCCCCGATATCAGCGGTCACCACCGCAAGGCGCGGATTGGTGTCCAGGAGCTGACTTGTGACCTGCTCGAATCGGCCGCGCATGGTGTCCATCGATGTTGCTCCCGTCACTTCGGCTCAGGTTCGATGACGGCGACCACAACTCGTGGCCTGCCCGGATGCGGCTCGCTTAGCGCCGCCGCCAGCGCCTCATGATCACGTCCGCCGACGCGGGCGGCGGACCAGCCCTCCCTGCTGAACCTGGTCTCCGCCCCGCCGGACCAGCCATAGGACGAGCTTGAATTGTCGACGACTATGACGGTGAGGCGGTCCAGGCCGACGGCGCCGGCGAACGCAACCGCCTCGTGGTTCGAGCCCTCGTCGAGCTCGCCGTCCCCGATCAGGACGAACACGCGGGCGCTTGGCCGGCTCTGCGCGCTGAGACCGAGCGCGACGCCAACGCCGATAGGCAGGCCGTGGCCGAGCGAGCCGCTAGCGATCTCCACGCCACTGATCAGATTCCGATCGGGATGGTGGCCGAGGATCGAGCTGAAGGTGCCGAAGCCAGGCAGGGCGGCCGGATCAATGAAGCCTTTTGCGGTCAGCACCGCATAGTAGGCCTTGGGCGAGTGGCCCTTGGACAGCAGGAACCAGTCCCGGTCGTCGTCGTGCGCAGTTTCGGGGCTCACCCGCAGCACCCGGTCGTACAGCACCCAGAGGACGTCCAGTGTTGAGTCGGCAGAGTGATCGTGTTTCTCGTCGCCGCTCATCGCGGCCATCAGCTCAGGCAAGTCCGCGAAGGAGAGATTCGTGTCGGCAGTTGCATTCCTCATGCTTGAGATGTTGCAACTTAAAGTGAACTTTAAGTCAAGAACCAAATGCCATACCCTGAGGCCGTGGCCGCATCCGGGCATCCTGACCTGCTGACGATTTCCGAGCTCTCGGCTCGCAGCGGGGCTGCGCCGTCAGCCCTGCGGTATTACGAGCGGCTTGGCCTCATTCGTGCGACGCGGACAGCCGGCAACCAGCGCCGGTATCCGCGGCACATGCTGCGCCGGGTCGCCTTTATCAGGGCCGGCCGTCGGCTCGGCCTTGAGCTACGCACGATTCAAGCCAGCCTGGCGCTGCTGCCCGAGGACCGCGCCCCGACGCGGGCCGAGTGGAGCCGGGCCGCGCGGAGCTGGCAGGCCAGGATCGATGCGAAGATCTCCGACTTGCAGCGCATGTCGGAGACGCTGACGAGCTGCATCGGCTGCGGCTGCCTGTCGCTGCGCCGGTGCTCGCTGTACAACCCGGCGGACACTGCGGCCCAGCTCGGCGCAGGCGCGCGCTGGCTGCTCGGCGACGAGCCGCCAGCCGATGCGGCACGATCTGGCTCATCGCGGGTCCTGCTCAGGCGCCAGCGCCCTGGCAACGAACTGCGCCGGCCGCACGTATGACTCGCTTGTCGCCGGGAAAACCGACTGGAACAGCTTCTCCTGACTCTTAGCCACCACCCGGCCGCCTGAGCAGGGAGGGCGACATAAGCAACGAGGAGGGCGGGCCCGACAAGCCCCGCGCACACCCGCCCGACAGGGCAGGGCTATCGGCGAGCCTCGAGCGCGTCGTGCGGCGGTTCATTGCCGCCATCTCAGCCGTGACCATGACAATACGGAGCAACGGGTCGTCAAGCTCCGTTGCCGCCCGGGCGAAGTCCCGCATCCCGCCTGCCTGGCGGCGTCCGCGCCGGCTGATTCTTGCCGGGACTGTGCTGGCCATCATCGCGATCATCGTCGCGACGAGATCTACATCTCGACAGCCCCCGCCCGCAGGTACGAGGGTCTTCCCGATTGGCAACCAAGTCGCGCTGCGCTTCCTCCACTCGACGGGGAGCGTGCATCTGGTTCCCGGACCGGGCGGGCAGGTCAGCATCACCGAGCACCGGAGTGGCATGACCGAAGCAATTCACACTGCCTATCACCAGCAGGGCAACGCGATTACCGTCACCGTCTCGGTTGAGAATGGCCTGCCCCTGGCAACCTGGGTGGACTTCAACGTGGCCGTACCCCAGGGCACGAATGCGAATGTCGCCGTCCCTGCCGGTACGCTCTCGGCGGCTGGCCTAACCGGCAGTTACACGCTGCACGACACCAACGGATCGGTCTCGGCGGCGAACGTGAGCGGGACTGTCGCCCTGCAGACGACGAGCGGCGCCATCTCGACCAGCCAGGTGCGTGCCCAGGTCAGCGCCGTGACGGACAACGGCACTATCACGACCAACTCGACACGCCTGCGCGGGCGCTCGCTAATGCGGGCGCAGACAGGCACGATCAATTTCCACGGCAGCCTGGATCCGGGTTCTGAGGCCGAGTTCAGGAACACCAACGGCGCCATCGGCATCACTCTGGCCCGTGGCTCGTCGGCTGTTGTTGCCGCACGGACTCCTCAGGGTTCGATCAACTCTGGATTCCCGTCGCTGCGCGTGGTCTCGAACTCCGGCGGGCGTGTCGCCGATGGCCGTATCGGACGGGGCGATGCGGCGCGCCTCAGCATCGAGACCACAGGTGGCTCGATCGACCTCAACCGCGGCACCTGACCAGCCCCGCCGGCAGCCACGGCAGGTACCCGCTGTGCAGCGCTATGGCCAGAGCGCCTCCACGGCAGCTGGCATCCCGTCCAGAGCCGCCGGCCCAAGCGAAGCCAGCTGGAGGATGGAGCCGGGCACGACCGAAGCAAATACCGCGGCTATCGCTTCGGCCGGGACATCGGATGTCAGGCTCCCGGTGCGCTGGTGATTGCGCACGATTTCGGTAAGGTCGGCCCGGATCTGCGCGAGGAGGCCGGCGAAGCGGCTGGCCAGCGCGGGATTCCGCAGCGATTCGGACCAGGCGAGCACGGCGAGCCTGGCCAGGCCGTACTCGGCGTCCTTGGCTCTCATAACCGTGATCATGTCCGCGAGCACGGCTCCCATCGCCCTGCCGGGCTGTCTGCTGTCCACGTCGTGGACCATCGCGACGACATCCCGCATGTTCTCTTCGGCAATCGCGATAATCACGTCGTCCTTGCTCGCGAAGTACCGGTAAACGGCACCGGACGACAGCCCCGCCTCGGCGAACAGATCCTGCATCGACGTGGCGTGGAATCCGTCCCGCAGAAAGCAGCGTCTGGCCGCGCTCAGGATCTGATCGCGACGCGCATCTCTGTACTCGTCCGTGACCTTCGGCATCTCCGACCTCAGGGCTGTGTGGCTGGCTGACTGGGTGTCTGGATCTCGATCACCCTCCGGGCCTGAGCTGCGAACCGCACCGGGGCGTGGTGGCCGACGATGATGGCCGCGATGCCAAGCATGCTCCAGGCGAGAAGGATGCCGAGGTGGCCTGATGCCCCGTTTCCATTGAAGTAGGCCGTACTTCGGAGCAGGTTGGCGGCAGCGCCAGGCGGAAACCACTGGCCCAGGTGATCGATCGCGGCGGGCAGCAGCTGAGGCGCCGAGGTACTGCCGGAGAAGGCGTTGCCGACGAAGATCATGAGAGCCGCGCTGACGCCGAGCCCGGCAGCTCCTATCAGGGCAACGAGTCCCGCCGTCGTGGTGGCCATGGCGAACACGGTGAGCGAGAGGGCTCCCCAGGTAGCCCAGTGCTCCTCCGGGAGCGCGCCAAGGAAGCCCTGGGTGATGAGGTAGGCGCCGAGCCCGGCAGTGGCGGACACCACCGTCAGCGCGAAGACCTGACGCCAGGCCGGCCGGAATCCGAGCAGCAGCGCGATGACGGCCGCCACCATGACGCTGCTGATGCTCAGCGGCACGAGCGCCGAGCCGAGAGTCAGCTCGCGCGGATCGCCGGCCGGTGCCGGAACGACATCGACCTGGGTTACCCGGACGCGCGACGACGGATCACCGCTGGCTGCGGCTTGCCCGGTCTCCTGGTGCGCGAGCTGCCGGCCGACGACGTCGAGTAGCTGGGCGACGGCCGGGCTCGCAGCGCTGGCGTCGAGCACGGTGACCCGGCGGCGGCTGAACGCGAAGGCGCCGTAGATCGCGCGATCCTTGATCGCCGACCGGGCTGAGGCCTCATCGGCATAGTGCCGGAACGTGAAACCGCCCGGCTCGGCCTGGCTCAGGCCGGCCACGGCCCCCTCGCTGGCCGCGTTCACTCCCACGATGCCGACCGGTACTTCTCGCGGAGCGATGCGGGCGACTGGCCACCCGAATGCCAGGACCGCCAGCGAGATCATCACCGGCAGCGCTACCGAGATGATGAGCAGCTGACGCCACGGCGGGTGCCCTGCCAGGGGATTCCGCATGGTCGGCCTCCAATCAAAGCGAACGCTCGTTTTATTTTAGCATACGAAAGAAACGGGGCTGTTCGGCTGGCCGGGTTTGGCTAGTTATGCGGCTTTGCCGCTGGGGTGCCGGTGATCAGGCTCAGGCCTGCCAGAGAACGCGGTGGACGGGAGGCCGTCGGCCCGGCGTGAGCTCGCCTGCCATGCGCTGCTCTAGTCGCTGACGATGCCCGCGTCGTGCGCGAGCAGTCCGGCCTGAGTGCGGTTGGCGCAGCCTAGCTTGTCCAGCATTCGCGAGACGTAACCCTTGACGGTCGCCTCCGACAAGTAGAGCTGTGCCGCGATCTGGGCATTCGACATTCCGGCACCGAGGCAACGCAGGACTTCGACCTCTCGCTCCGTCAGCGACACCATCAGCTTCCGTGCCCGGTCTCGCGTTTGCTGGCTGTCAGCAGACGCCGCAACCAGGCGGCGGGCGGCGGCAGGAGAAAGCACCATGTGTCCTTCGGCTGCTACCCGGACGAGCCCGATCAGATCCGCGGGCGGCGTCGATTTCACGAGGAAGCCAGCAGCGCCGGCGCGGAGCGCTCGCAGCACGTGCTGGTCGGCGTCGAAGGTTGTCAGTACTACAACGGCAGGCGGGGTCGCGAGAGCGCCGATCCGCTCGATTGCTGCAATGCCATCGACGCCAGGCATGCGCAGATCCATGAGAACGACGTCGGGTCGGGCCCGTGTGACTGCCTCGACACCGGCCGCACCGTCGTGGGCCTCGTCCACCACCTCGATGTCGTCGGCGGAGCCGAGAATCGTGCGCAGGTGCGCGCAGACCATCGGCTCGTCGTCGACTACCACTACTCGCACCATGCGGTTCATGCCGCAGGTTCGGCGGTCGGAACGTACGCGGGCAGGGTTGCCTCCAGGCGGTAGCCGTCATCGGGCGTCGGGCCTGCTCGCAGGGTGCCGTGTACCAGCTCTATGCGGCGCCGGAGGCTCGCGATGCCCAGACCGGATCCGGTAGCGGCCAGGTCGGATGCGGTAGCGGCCAGGCCGGATCCGGCAGCGGTCAGGCCGGGGCCGGGGTGACCGGACGGGGGCGTGTTGCTGACTGCCACCGTGACCTGGGAACTGCCGTAACTGATCTGCACGTGCACCGAGGCGCCCGGCGCGTGCTTGCGGACGTTGGTCAGCGCTTCGCGCACGATCTGGTACACCGTTCGTCCGACGACCGGGGATGCGAACGCCGGATCACCGTGCTCGTCGAGCCTGGCCTGCGTGCCGACCGCTGCCGATTCGGCGACCAGTGCGGCTATGCCTGGTGTCGAGGCCGTCTGCTCGCTGCTGGGTGGCGCATGCAGCAGGCCGACAAGGTCACGCAGTTCGTCCAGCGCCTGGCAGCCGGCCGTGCGCAATTCCTCGGCGGCTTGCCTGGTAACCTCGTCGGTCGCGGTGACACCCAGCGCGCCAGCCTGCAGAACCATGAGGCTCACCCGGTGCGTCACGACGTCATGCATCTCGCCGGCGAGCCGGGCGCGCTCGTCTGCCCTGGCCTGCTCGGCTAGGAGCCGGCTCTCGCGCTCCGCGCGCTCTGCCCGGTCCCGGAGCGCCTGAACCATAGCGTGCCGCGCGGTGTAGTACAGCGCGAGCAGCGGTCCGACGGCTGTCCTGAGTACGCCGAGCGCGATGATCTCCACCGACGGTTCCCAGACGCGCGCCACGAGAAGCGTGAGGGTTCCGACCGCCGCGTACGCGGCGCGCTTGTCCTTGCAGTAGTAGAACGGCCCGTAGGCGGCCAGCACGGATCCGTAGGGAGCCCAGATGTTTCCCGAGTTTGCGGCCGTGATGAGGCCGGCCGGCTCGATGAGCAGCGAGATCGCCACCGTGAATGCTGCCAGGATGCCGATGACGACCAACGGTGCGCGCCGCCGGGCCGCCAGCGACAGATCGGCCAGAGCCTGAGCGGCCAGCATGACCCAGGCAAGTGTGCCCGGATGCGCGGGCCACCAGGACGCGCCGCCCAGCGTGTTGACGGTGTCAAGCACAGCGAGCCCGATCGCGATGAGCACGTCCAGCGCGAGCCAGTGCTTGCAGATCCACGTTCGGACGTTCACGCGTTTCAAGTTATGTCATGTCGGCTCGCTGGCCTGCTCAGGCGGTTCCTTTGGCCAGCCAGGAAGCTACGAAAGTTGCATGCCGCGGCCGGCGCTCATCCTTTTGTCGGGCCGGGACGCAACCGGCGGGCCTGCCGCCCGGGGTCGGCGCGAGCCTGGAATGGGGCCATGGAATACGCAAACGAAGTGGCAGGCCTGCGCAAGAGCTATGGCGCGGTGCAGGCAGTGCGAGATGTTGGATTCACCGTCCGGTCCGGAGAGCTCGTCGCGCTTCTCGGACCCAACGGGGCCGGCAAGACGACGACGCTGGAAATTCTCGAGGGCTTCCGTGACCGCGATGGCGGCTTCGCCGAAGTGCTCGGACTCGATCCCGGCGATCGCTCCAGCGCCTTCCAGCTTCGCGAGCGGACCGGGCTGGTGCTGCAGGACCTCGCGGTCGAGCCGTACCTTGCGGTTCGCGAGACCATCGCTCGCGCCGCCGGCTACTACCAGGCGCCCCGGGCGGTTGCCGAGGTTATCGACCTGGTCGGCCTTGCCGGGCAGGAACGGCGCAAGGTCAGGGTGCTGTCGGGCGGCCAGAAGCGGCGGCTCGACCTGGCCCTGGGTCTCGTCGGTGACCCTGAGCTGCTGTTCCTGGATGAGCCGACGACCGGGTTCGACCCGGCTGCGCGCCGTGATGCCTGGCAGGTCATCCACCAGCTGCGCAGCACGGGAACCACCATCCTGCTGACCACGCACAATCTCCAGGAGGCTCAGGCGCTGGCCGATCGGGTCGTCGTGCTGTCCGCCGGCTCGGTCGTTGCCAACGGTGCGCCGGATGCCGTGGGCGGCCGTGATACCGGGCGCACCTGCATCAGCTTCACGCTGCCGGCCGGCTGCGACATCGATGACTTGCCTCTGCCCGCACATACCCGGAACGGCGTCGTCGTCGTGGAAACCGGGAACCCGACGCAGGCGCTGCTGGAGCTGACGCAGTGGGCGATTGGGCACGGCACCGTCCTGGCCGGGCTGGCCGTGGACCGGCCAACCCTCGAGGACACCTACCTGGAGCTGACGAGCGATGGCACGTCGGCGGACACACTCGAAAGGACAACGCGATGATGACTGCAGCCCTCGTGCCGCCGCCTGCTCGTCCGGTGCGCCGGCATCGTGGCTTCGGCCTGGTGGTGCATCAGGTCTGGTACGAGCAACTGTCGTTCTGGCGTAACCCGCAGAGCGCGATCTTCACGTTCGCCTTTCCCGTTGTGTTCGTCACCGTCATCGGTGCGCTGCTGGCTGGCGGGGGCCGCAGCTCATACTTCGGCGGCCTGTCGGCGCTTCAGTACTACGTTCCGACCATCGCCGCCCTGTCAGTGCTGGGCTCCTGTTACGGCCAGCTGACTGTCGCGCTGGCGCTGCGACGGCAGAACGGGATGCTCAAGCGCGTGCGGGCGACGCCGCTGCCAGCCTGGGCATACTTCGCCGGGCTGCTCGCCCACTGCGTGGTGGTGAGCTTTATCGACGTCGCGCTGATCGGTGGCATCGGGCGTCTCTACGGTGTTCCGCTCCCGTCGAACTGGTTCGCCATCGCGATCACGCTGCTGCTGGGCGCGGGCTGCTTCTGCGGTCTGGGCGTAGGTGTCGCATCAGTGATCGCGAACGCGGACGCCGCTCCCGCAGTGGCCCAGCTCACCTTGTTCCCGCTGCTGTTCATCTCCGGCACCTACCTGCCGATTCATTCTCAGATGCTCAACCGCGTCGCGGGCTGGCTGCCGGTTCGGCCGTTCAATGAGGCGCTGATGGGTCCGCTGGCGCTGCACACGGGTCCGGACTGGAAACACCTCGCCGTGGTCGCGACCTGGGGCTGCGCCGGGGCCGTGATAGGCATGCGGCGGTTCCGCTGGACGCCGAGCTCGCGGTGAAGCCGGAAGCCGGCTTAGTTCGCGGTGAAGCTGGCTTAGTTCACCGTGACTGTTCCGACGTGAGCCCGCTCGAGCGTCTTGCCGGCAGAGTCCTGGACGAGCCCCTCAATCGTGTAAGTACCGGCTTGCGGGGCCGCCGTCCAGGCGTAAGAGGTGTTCAGCGTCTGTTGCGGCGCGACATTCTGACCGGTCAGTGACTGCGAGCCGACCACGGCGCCGGCGGAGTTGAGTATCTCGGTGACCAGCGTCAGGTTGGCGGCCATTGTCGAGCCGAGATTCTTGTAGTCCAGCGTGATGTTCGTCGACGTTCCCGATGCCGGCGGATCGGGCGAGATCGCCTGCAGGGAGATGTCAGGAGATGTTGCCGGGATCGCCGACGGGGCCTGGGTGGCGGGACTGGCCGGGGCCGGGGCGGCCGGGGCCGGGGTGGTCGGGGCCGGGGTGGTCGGAGCGGGGCTCGCCGGGGCTGCGCTGGACGGCGGCGGGCTGGTCGGACTGGCCGGAGCCGGACTTGTCGGGGCCGAGCTTGCCGAGAACCGGTGGCCGCCGGTCACATTGACCGAGAACGACTTGGTCGCCAGGCCCTGGCCGCCGTGCCACAGCTCGAAACCCGCCTCGACGTCGATCAGGTACCACGACGGCTTGATGTACCCGCGGCTCACCGCGTCGGCGATGAGCGGCTGCAGGTCCAGGTTGCTCACCGAGGTGGTGCCGCTGGTCATCGTGTAAGAGACGGTGTTCCAGCCCTGATTGCCGAACCACACGTCGTAGCCGCGACCGCCGACGCTGATGTTGCTGGCGACCTTCGAGCCGAAGGGCTGCACCGGGCCGTTGTGGTTCAGCCAGATCATCAGCTCGGTGCCGTTGGGCTGGCCAGTGGTGGTAGGCGCCTGGTTAAACCAGACGTCGTAGGCCACGTCGTAGTCGCTGCTGCCGCCAGGCTGCGCGGTGCTCCAGGTCGTCGTGACCGTGCCGGGGCGGATGTCAGAGACCTGGATGGGAAAGCCGCTGCCGGGCGTGCAGGCGCCCCAGTGGCAGCCCTTGTAGATGGCCGCGTAGCCGCCGGGGGCGCCGTAGGTGGAGTTTGCAATCGACGAGTTCGCCACGGTGAAACCGGCGCTGCCATCGGTGCTGACGCACTCTGGGGCGCTTGAGCCCCATTCGTTGTTCTCAACCGTGTACGCGCGGCCGGCCACCGGGCGGGTCTGCTCCTTGCACAGCGTCGTGCCGCCCGCCGCCTGCGATGACGCGGCTGGCATGGCCACTGCCAGGAGACCGCCAGCGACCAGCAGTGCGGCAGGTACTGCGGCGGCACGGGTGAATGGGGCCAGTCTCGTAAGTATCGACATACAGGCACAAGCGTAGACAGGCACCGAACCTGGTATCGACGTACGAAAGACTGAGGTTTGGGTAGATCAGCTGAGTGAGCTCCAACTACCGCAACTGACGGAGATAGCCGCGCGGCTGCCGAGGACCTGTCAGAGGGGGCTCAGCACTGTTCGACGGTCTGGCGGGGTGTCCACAGCTACGCGGCACTCTGCTCGGGTAGCCGGGCAGTCGCACGGATAAATCTGTGGCGACGTCAGCAGTCATCTCGCGATGATGGCCGGCGTGGATGAGGTCGAGGTCGTCGTCGCCCATAACGAGGCGCCACCTTGCGTGTCGGTAATGTGTTCTTGAAAATCGATTCTCGTCGAGACCGAGCCCTGCGATGTTCGCCGACGGGCTGTCGGTCTCCCCGGCCCGCAGGGAACGCCACCGTTCCGCCAGGTGATCGCGGTGAC
>Ga0335073_10008709_pt1 | contig 14242 bp, 12 predicted proteins | sample Lox_Sample_22_FD_207093 | JGI IMG/M metagenome (GOLD analysis project Ga0335073, IMG submission 207093) | Soil microbial communities from Loxahatchee National Wildlife Refuge, Florida, United States - Lox_Sample_2.2 | ecosystem: Environmental > Terrestrial > Soil > Wetlands | place: USA... | reverse complement strand
CGGTTAGCAGCCAGCGTCTCCGCTACTGGCCTTTGATCGTCGGATAGCCCTTGTCCACCCAATCCGTTCCGAAGTTGTCGGCGATGTACAGCACCTTCACGTTGCTGAAGCCTAGCTTTTGCAGTTCATGAAAAGCGGGGCGAACGTTTGGGCAATGGCTCCACGGACAGCATCCGCAGTACAGGACGATGTAGATGCTCTTGGGCAGCGTCTTCACACGCGAGCGCAGAGCCTGCGCGCCCTGCGGCGTCGAAGCTGAGCCGATGTACTCTGCGCCGGGAATGTGCGCCTGCATGTAGAGCAGTGACGGGCCAACATTGAGAATCAGCGGCTTTTCACCGGTGGGAGCTTGCAATGCCTTGACCAGTTCTTCCGGGTTGATGAGCTGCGGGCTTCCGGGGGGAAGCTCGGATTGGGCAAAAGCAAGACCGGCAGCCACGATGGCGAAGCTGACAACCGGTGCAAGCTTAGCGCACATTCTCATGTGATTTCCCGGCAGGGTTGGGAAGCTCGCAGGATGTCTTGTTTGTCTTGGACCCGACCGGGCCCGAGCGCCTGGCTCAACTAGAGATGCCGAACCTGGGCAGCACCCACTGGGTGACAACGACATATCCGGCAAGGATGAGGACGATTACCAGCCAACCCGGCATAGGCACCTCCCAGCTCAATTATGCGCCAGAAAGCCGATCTTCGTACTGAGCCTTTCGTTGTAGTGCGCCGGCGATTCACGCTCTTCCGCCGCCGAGTGTCGATTACGAATGACGCGGGGCTTCACTGGTACGTAACCCGCTTCTCGCCCTTCACCACGCGCCCAATCGTGTAGCCCTTTTCGCCGCAGCGGTCGAGGATGGTCTGCGCCTTCTTGAACTTCTTCGCCGGCACCACCAGGATCATCCCGATCCCCATGTTGAAGGTGCGCAGCATCTCGTCCTCGGGCACGTTGCCGATTTGCTGGAGGTGGGTGAAGATGGGCGGCACCGGCCAGGAATGCAGTTCGACGATTGCGCCGGTGCCTTTGGGCAGCACGCGCGGCAGGTTCTCGGTGATGCCGCCGCCGGTGATGTGCGCCATGGCGGAAACGGCCTCGGCGTCAAGCATGCGCCGCATGATGGGCCAATAGCTGCGGTGGGTCTTCATTAACTCGGTGCCCACCTTGCCCTTGATTTCGCTGACGTAGGACTCAGGCGTGTAATGCGCGGTGTCGAAGAAGAGTTTGCGCGCCAGGGAGTAGCCGTTGGTGTGCAGGCCGGTGGAAGAAAGGCCAATCAGCACATCGCCCGCTTCCACGGTCTTGCCGGTGATGATCTTGTTGCGATCCACCACGCCCACGATGAATCCGGCCAGATCATACTCGCCGTCGGCATAGAAGCCCGGCATCTCGGCGGTCTCGCCGCCGATGAGCGCGCAGCCATTATGCTTGCAGGCATCGGCGATGCCGGCGATCACCTTCTCGGCCACCTCGGCTTGCAGTTTGCCGGTGGCAAAGTAGTCCATGAAGAACATGGGCGTGGCGCCCTGCACCGCAATATCGTTGACGCAGTGGTTCACCAGGTCGGCGCCGACGGTATGGTGCAGGTTCATCTCGAAGGCGATCTTCAGCTTGGTGCCGACCCCGTCAACGCTGGAAACCAGCACCGGGTCGGCGAATTTCTTCTTGTCGATGGCGAACAGCCCGCCAAAGCCGCCGATCTCGCTGAGCACGCCGCGGTTGAAGGTCTTGTGGGCGAGATACTTGATGCGCTGCTTGGTGCGGTTGGCGCGCTCAATGTCGACGCCGGAATCGGCGTAGGTGATGGTGCGGGGTTCGGTCGCGTGCGTTGGCAAAGGTAGGAATCCCGTTCCGAAGGCGCGTCGCCGCAGAATTGTTATGCGGAGTGTTCATTGTAGCAGTTGTCAGTTGTCAGTTGTCAGTTGTCAGTTGTCAGTTGTCAGTTGTCGGTTGTCGGTTGGCGGTTGCCAGTGGTTGGTGTGCGGGATTTCCCATCCGTCTAAACGGCGGCGCCTCTGTCGATCTTTGCTGACAACCGACAACTGACAACCGACAACTCCTTCATCCCGGCTGCTGCTGGGTCATGCAATGCAGCGCGCCCAGTCCCCAGATGAAGTCGCGGCAATAGATGCCGACCACCTCGCGGTCGGGAAGCGCTTCCGCCAGAGTGCCGAGCGCGACACGATCGTTGACGTCCCCAAAGATCGGAACCAGCACTAGCTTATTGGCGATATAGAAATTGGCGTAGCTGGCGGGCAGGCGCTGTCCTTCGAAATACACCGGCTTGGGCATGGGCAGTTTGATCACCTTCAGCGAGCGGCCCGATTGATCGCTGGCCTTCTTCAGCCAGCGGAAGTTGTCGCTGAGCGGCTCGTGGTTGGGATCGTCGGGATCGGGCTCATAGGCCGTTACGACCGTGCGCGGCCCGACGAAACGGGTGATGTCATCCACGTGCCCGTGGGTGTCGTCACCGGCGATGCCGCGCTCCAGCCAGATCACTTTCTCTATGCCGAGATAGTCTTCGAAAAGTTCCTCCAGATGCTCCCGCGCCAATCCCGGATTGCGCTGCTGCACTTCACTGAGCAGGCATTCCTCCGTCGTGATCATGGTGCCGCGACCATTCACCTCGATGCTGCCGCCCTCCAGCACGATGCGGTGCGGCTGGCCATCAACGCGAAGCTCAGGCTGCCAGACGGGAATGCGCAGGCGACGGGCAATCTCCAGCCCTGCCGGTGCGTCGAGCTGCCAGTCGCTGTATTTGGCCCAGGCATTGAAGCGCCATGCCGTGGCTGCCACCGCGGGCAAATCCCGTTTGCGGGAATCGCGGCGCACGAAAATAGGTCCGAAATCACGCGTCCAGCCGCGGTTGGTGGGAATTCGCCAAAAACGGATGTTGCCGGCGCGTTTACCCGGATCGGCGGCTCGTTCCGGGAGGACATGCGAGCGCACCAGTACGCGCCGGGCTTTGACCTCCGACGCTTCGTCGTTCACCAGAATGTTGACCTGCTCCACCCGCGCCAGATGGCGAACGATCTCGGCATAGATCCAGGGAACCGCCTCAAACTTGCCCGGCCAGTCGGAGCGGTTGTGCGGCCACGCGATCCAGGTGGCTTCGTGCGGCTCCCACTCGGCGGGCATACGATAACCCAGAGCGGCGGGAGGGTCGGAAGTTTGCCTCATTTTCGGCACGGTTGATGCTGACCTATCGTCTGACGCTTTTCCATATCATTAGAACAGACGACACAACGAGCAAGGCGCCGATGGCGTCCGTCAGGTAATCCAGCCAGTCGGCCTCGACGCTCAGCGAGAAAGCGCCGATAGCGGCAACACAGTTCAATGCCGCCATCAAACCGAGTAGGCACATCGGTAGAAAGTATTTCGGATGCTGTCTTCCCAATCGGTAGAGAGGGTAAAGCGGAATTAACGAGAGCACTCCGATTATGAAGCCGAGGGCCGGATGTCTTCCCAGGCGTGCGAAGACTTGCGGGTTGAAGATGAGCCAGACAATGGACGAAAAGAGTGCAACACTGAAGATCAGCACGAGGGTAAGACGACGATTGTACTTAGGTTCTATGCCGGCGCAGTCGTGCTCCGAGGGGCTTGTAGGCATAGGGGTTCACTGCATGAATCTTTGCGTGATGGCCGCGTAGGCATCCACCCGCCGGTCGCGCCAGAACGGCCAGTTGCGACGCACATCTTCCATGCGCCGCAGATCGACTTCGGCGACCAGCACCTCTTCCCCGTCGTGCGGCGCCTGCGTGATAACTTGCCCGAAGGCATCAGCGATGAACGAGCCACCCCAGAACTCCAGGCCCTTGCCCGGTGCCTGGTTGCCGCGAATGTTGCCGGTCTCGAATCCGACGCGGTTCGGCACGGCGACATACACGCCATTGGTGATCGCGTGTGCGCGTTGAACCGTTCGCCAGGCGTCGTACTGCGCCTCGCCGTACTGCGCCTTCTCATTCGGATGCCAGCCGATCGCCGTGGGATAAAACAGCACATTCGCCCCCTGCAGCGCAGTCAACCGCGCCCCCTCGGGGTACCACTGGTCCCAGCACACCAGCGTACCGAATTTCGCAAAGTCCGTTTCGAATGTCTTGAAGCCGAGATCGCCCGGCGTGAAGTAAAACTTCTCGTAGTAGAGCGGGTCGTCGGGTATGTGCATCTTCCGGTAGACGCCCGCGAGTTTCCCGCCCGTGTCGATCACGGCAGCGGTGTTGTGATAGATACCGGGTGCGCGGCGCTCAAACAGCGACGCGACGATCGTCACCTTCAGGTCGCGCGCCACATCGCCCAGGCGCTTCGTCGCCTTCCCGGGAATTGGCTCGGCGAGATCGAACAGCGCGACGTCTTCGCGTTGACAGAAGTATTGCGTCTGGAAGAGTTCGGGCAGGCAGACAATTTCAGCGCCCTTTTGCGCCGCCGTCCGGATGTGCGCGATGGCCCGCTCTAGGTTTTCATCCGGCTCCGGCGTACACGACATCTGAACCACACCGATGTGGAAATTGCGTTCAGGCAAAGACGCCTCCAGCGAGAACAAGTGGCAAGGATAGCATCCTGCACATTGCAGAATTATGACTACTCTCACATCGCCGGTGCCCCAGGTTAGCGTCAATAGGAAGGACGCAAACCCGGGGCACCGACGCTTAAATTCACCAACTCACATTTGCTCGGATGCGAGCAGATCCTCAATCGATTCGCGTTTGCGTACGAGCCGGACGCGCTTGCCATCCACCAGCACCTCCGCCGCTCGTGGGCGCGTGTTGTAGTTCGACGCCAGCGACATGCCGTAGGCCCCTGCGTCCAGAATCGCCACCAGATCGCCTTCCTCCACGTGGCTCGTCTCGCGGCCGCGCGCCAGGAAATCTCCGCTTTCGCAGACCGGCCCGACGATATCGACCTTTTCCACTTTTTCCTTCGCGCGCCTGACCACGGGCACGATCTCGTGATACGCGTCATACAGCGATGGCCGAATCAGGTCGTTCATCGCTGCATCAACAATCACGAATTGCTTGCCATCGTTCCGCTTGCGGTAGATCACGCGCGTGATCAGGATCCCCGCCGGACCCACGATCGCCCGCCCCGGCTCCAGCAGCAGATGCACTTCGAGGCCGCGCAGCGGACGCATCACGGCGCCCGCATAGCCTGTGGTCTCGGCAGCAAAGTCGGACTCGGGAGAATCGCTGTAAGGGATGGCCAGCCCGCCGCCGGCATCGACATATCGAATGTCATGTCCCTCGGCGCGCAGAGAACGCACCAGCAGCGCGACCCGCTGGAGCGCCTCCGCGAAAGCATCGATATCGGCTATCTGCGAGCCAATGTGAACGCTCACACCCGCGGCGCGCAGGTACTTCTTCCCTGCTCCCTCGCGATAGAGGGCAGACGCGTCGCGCCAGGGCACTCCGAACTTGTGCTCATGCAGCCCAGTCGAAATGTAGGGATGCGTGTCGGCGGCGACATCCGGATTTACCCGGATGGCGAAATTCACCGCCTTGCGCAGGTGTGCGGCGCGCGCCGCGAGCCGTTCCAGTTCGCTCGCGCTCTCGACGTTGAAGAGAAGAATCCCCGCACGTAGCGCCTGGTCGATCTCGTCGGCCAGCTTGCCCACGCCTGAGAAGACGACCTTTGCGCTCGCCTTCTTATCGGCCGCCAGAACGCGTTGCAACTCGCCGCCGGAGACGATGTCGAATCCCGAGCCGAGCTTCGCCAGCATGCGCAGAATCGACAGGTTCGAATTCGCCTTCACCGAATAGCAGATGGTGTGCGGAATATCGCGGAAGGCCTCGTCGAACGTGCGGTAGCGCTCGCGGATGGTTGCCGCCGAATAAACGTACAGCGGCGTGCCGAAGCGCTGCGCCAGCCGCGATAGCGAGATCGATTCCGCGTGCAGCTCATGAACGGAAGCACGCAACAGACGCGCTTGACGAACGTAGGTGAAACCTGGCGGCCGTTCGGGAAACACGTCGTCGTTCACTTCTTCGCCGCCGGTCCTTTCACCTGCAGCACCACAATCGTCTGATCGTCGAAGGCCTCAACCCCTTCCGCATGGCTGGACACCGCCGTGAAGATCGCGTCCACCAACTCTTCGGCGGTGCGGCCACAGTTGGCTTGCGTGATCTCCTCCAGCCGATGGCGCCCGAACATCTCGCCCCTGGCGCTGGTTGCGTCCAGGATGCCATCGCTGAAGAACAGGAATACGTCGCCGCGGCGACAGCGCAGACTCAGCTCGTCGTAGGTGGCGTTCGTAAACAGGCCCATGGGCAAGCCCGTCGCCTGAATCTCTTCCACTTCTCCGTCGTGACAGTGAATCGGGCGCGGCAAGCCGGAGTTAGCCAATTGCAGCGTCTGTTGATGATCGTCCCAGATGGCGTAAATCATCGATACATATTGCCCGTCGATGGGCCGCTCGGCGAGGGAAAGATTGATCGCCTCCAGCATGGACGCGGCGCTGGGCTCTTCAATGGCGTGCGAGCGTGCGATGCCGCTGACCAGAGCAGCATAAATCGCCGCCGGCGCGCCCTTGCCGCTCACATCGCCGACAGCGATGCCGGTGACGCCGTGACCGCTGTATTTCAGGAAGTCGTACAGGTCGCCGCCGATCTGGCGCGCGGGAACAAAGCGGGATGCAACCTCGGCATTCTTGAACACCGGCAGCTTCGGAGGCAGCAGACGGAATTGCAACTCGCGCGCCAGCGCCAGGTCCTGCTCCAGGCGCTTCTCCTGGCGCGCAATGCGCTCGTACAGCGTCGCATTCTCGATGGCAATGGCTACCTGCGCCGCCATCGTGGTCATGATACGCACGTGGTCTTCATTGAAGTAGTTGCGGCGCGTGTGCTCAATATCGAGCACCCCGATGACGTTGTCCTTGTAGATAAGCGGAATCACCAGCTCCGAGCGCGTCTCGGGATTGGCTTCGATGTAACGCGGATCCTTGTGTACATCGGACGCCAGCACCGGCTCGCCGTGCTGTGCCGCATAGCCGACCAGACCGCAACCCAGCGGAATGTCGTGCTTGAGCTGCACGCTCTCTTTGAAGCGCAGCGAGAAGCGGTGCTGCAAGGTGCTGCCGCTGGGATCGAGCAGCAGGATGGAGAACATCTGGTAGTCGATGATGCGCGTCAGCAGGTCGGCAATGCGCTGCAGCAGTTGATCGACGTTGAGGATCGACGTGAGCTCGCGGCTGATCTCGGTCAGCAACGTAAGCTGCCGCGCCTGCCGCGACACACGGGTGTACAGTCGCGCATTTTCGATGCCCACGGCGATGCGCGACGCGAACAACGTCAACAGCCGCTTGTGCTCTTCGGTGAAGGCGCCAGGCTGGGCGGCTTCCACGTCGATAACGCCGATGACCTTGTTCTTGGCGATCAGCGGCACAGCCAGCTCAGAGCGCACGCCGGGCGCGGAGTCGATGAAATTCTCCTCCGCGGCGACATCGTTCACCAGCACCGGTTGCCGCAACTCGATCGCGCGCCCGGTGATGCCCTGGCCGACCTTGATGCGGATGCGTTCGGCGACCTCCGGCGGGTGGCCCACCTGAAAACGCACCTTCAACTCCTGGGTTTTGTCGTTCAGCAACAGGATCGCGAAAACCTCGTAGTTGATGAAGCGCTTCAGCATCTCCGCCACGCGCTGCAGCAGCGTGTTGAGATCGAGCGTGGTATTGACCGCGTCGGCGACCTCCAGCAGGTAGGAGTCGAGGGTGGACGAAACCAGGGGCTGTGGGAGAACGGAGGACATCGCGGCTCTGCCTCCGATGATAGCAGTCGTTTGCGCGAGTTGCGGCTTGCATCCGCGGCCAATAGAATTCTTGCCTGCGAGGAACGCGATGGACCTGCAAGGCAATCAGCTCACCTGGCTCGGGCACGCAACGTTTCGCATCCAGACCAAGGACAAGGTGATCGTCTACGTCGATCCCTGGCTCAGCAACCCGCTCTGCCCGGAAGATGAGCGGGACGTGAAGAAGTGCGACGTACTGATTTGCACGCACGGCCACTTCGACCACATTGCCGACGCGGTGAAGCTTGCCCAGCAGCATAATCCCATCGTCGTCGGCATCTTTGAGCTTTGCGCGTGGATGCAGAAGAAAGGCGCCAAGCAGATCGCGCCCATGAATAAGGGCGGCACGCAAACCGTCGCCGGTATCAAGATCACCATGGTCCATGCGGTGCATTCCTGCGGCATTCAGGACGACGACGGCAGCATCGTTTATGGCGGCGAAGCGTGCGGTTATGTGCTGGACCTGCCTGGGGGCGCCCGGCTCTACCACGCCGGCGATACCGCGGTTTTCGGCGACATGCAAATCATTCGCGAGCTCTACGCGCCGGAGATCGCGCTGCTGCCCATCGGTGATCATTTCACCATGAGCCCGCGCGAGGCGGCGTACGCCTGCCAACTGCTCAAGCCGAAGACTGTCGTACCGATGCATTTCGGCACATTTCCCATGCTGACCGGACGGCCGGGCGAACTGAAGAAACTTCTCGGCCCCGGCGGGCCGGAGGTGCTGGAAATGAAGCCGGGACAAACCGTGTGATGGCAAGACAGTGGTTGAAAGCCAAGAATGTCATTAGTGGAAGATTGTCATCACGAGCGAAGCGAGGGATCTGTTTTCCTTCCGAGTCACGAAAAGCAGATCCCTCGCCTCGCTCGTGATGACAATTTCGTGATACGCATGGCATTGGCGCGAAACAACAGCAACGTCATTGCGACGACAAATTAGGACAAGCATGATCAGCTTCACGGACCAACGCGTCGAAAACTACCTCTATGCCATGCTGCCCCCGCGCCCGCCCGTCTTGCAGGAGATGGAGCGGCAGGCGAAAGAGCGAGGCATTCCCATCATCGGGCCAGCGGTTGCGCGGCTGTTATATCAGTACGCCCGGCTCATCAACGCCAAAACGGTTTTCGAGATGGGCTCGGCCATCGGCTACTCCACCATTTGGTGGTCGGAGGCGGTGGGCCCGGGCGGCACAGTCCACTACACCGACGGCAGCCGCAAGAACGCCGACGAGGCGCGCGGTTATTTCCAGCAGGCGGGCCTTGCCGACCGCATCGAAATTCACATTGGCGATGCGCTCGAGCTGCTCTCTGAGCGCAAGGAGCAGTTCGACATCCTCTTCTGCGACGTCGATAAGCACGACTACCCACGCGCCTTCCACATGGCGGCGGCGCGCGTGCGCAAGGGCGGGCTGTTCCTCATCGACAACACACTGTGGAGCGGACGCGTAGCGTATGCGGCAGGCAATCCCGATCTGCCGCGACCCGAGCCGGACAAGACAACCGAAGGCGTGGTCGAGTTGAATCGGCTGCTGTACGCCTCGCCGGATTGGTACACGACCATCATCCCGCTGCGCGACGGCGTGACCGTGGCGACGAGAATTTAGGCCGATGTTGGATTCCTTCCAAGCCGACATTCTGGCCGTCGCCGCGCATCGCGACGACGTCGAGCAGACCTGCGGCGGCACGCTGCTGAAAATGGCCGAGCGTGGCTATCGCACCGCTATCCTCGACCTGACCCAGGGCGAGATGGGCACGCGCGGCACCGTCGAAGAGCGCTCGCTGGAAGCCGGCGAGGCTGCGCGCATTCTCAAAGTCGGCCATCGGCAGGCGCTGGAAATTCCCGACGGCCGCGTCGAGAACACCTACGAGAACCGGCTGAACGTGGCTGCCGCTATCCGCCAACTGCGGCCACGCGTGCTGATCCTGCCCTACTGGCAGGCGCGGCATCCCGACCACGCGACCGCAGCGACACTGGGCTACGAAGCGGCATTCCTCGCCGGGCTGGCCAAGCTCGACCTCGGCGCGCCGCCGCACCGGCCGTTCAAGATCATCTACGCCAGCCTCTATGCCGACGTGCGGCCTACGTTCGTCGTCGATATCTCAGAGCAATTCGAGACGCGCTTCGCCGCGCTGATGGCCTATCGTTCGCAGTACGAAGATCAGGATGCCGGCAGCGGACTGTTTCCCCGACAGGCAGAAATTCGCGAGCGCATTGCGGCCATGGCCGGTTTTTATGGGTTGCTGGCGGGTGTGCGCTACGCCGAGCCGTTCGTGTCGAAAGAGGTAGGATTAGTCGATGATCTGCTCGCGATTCCTGTGCAGTCTATCTGACACGGGTTACTAGGCGTCAACATGCGTTCCTCAACGCAGGCGAAGCGCCGTAGGCGCGACATAGGTTAGCCCAGCGCTTCAGCGCTGGGCTAGCGTCAATATGATTTTGAGTCGCGTAGCGACGGAACGCATGAGCACGCGGCTTAAGCCGCGTGGCGGTCGGTGTCGTGCCTACGGCACTCGCACCCGAATCGTAATCTTCCCCAGCCGTAAACGGCTGGGCTAACCTATGCCGCGCCTACGGCGCTCGTGTCTGACGCGGCTAGCTCGCCAGCGGAAACTGGCTGAGCACGAACGACAGCGCCTCTTCGCGACTGTGCAGCGAGCCTTCCAGTTGCGCATCCTCAATCGCCGACAAAATCTCGCGAAATTCCGGTCCCGGCCTATATCCCAGCCGGATCAGGTCGTCGCCGTTGAGCAGCGGCGCAGGCCTGATCTCCTCCTCCGGTGTCTGCGCCCGCCGCTGCCGAACGAAGTCGTACATCCCGAGATTGCCGTGACTGCTCAGGCAGTCGATGCGATGCAGCTCCAGGTGCTCGTCGAACCCAGGCAAGCGCAGGAAGCGCTTGAGCGTTGACTCCTTCATCTGTTGCACGTCGGCGAAGCGCATGTGATTGGCCACCAGCGCGAGGATCTGCTTCGTATCGTCATTCGAAAAATGCAGCCGATGGCAAATGTCTTCCGCCATGCGCACGCCCACCTCGACGTGGCCGTCGAAGCGGATGCGGTCGGGCGCAACGCGAAAGGTGGGCGGCTTGCCGACATCGTGCAACAGCACGCCCCAGGCCAGCGGGCGCGAGCATCCGGCCGGCAGCTTCTCCAGCATGAGCAGGGTGTGCACCCAAACATCGCCCTCGGGATGAAACTGCGGCGGCTGCTCGACGCCTTTCATGCGCTCGACCTCAGGCAAGACCTGATGCAGCAGGCCGGTCGCGTCTAGCAGTTCGAAGGCGGTGCGCGCGTGGCCTTCGGTGAGCATCTTCGTGAGTTCGTCGCGCACGCGCTCGCGGCTGACCTGTTGTATCCCAGGAGCCAGCCTGCGAATGGCCGCGAAAGTCTGCGGCTCGATGGTGTAGCCAAGCCGCGCGGCGAAGCGAACCGCGCGCAGCATACGCAGCTTGTCTTCCGTGAAGCGACGTTCGGGATCGCCGATAGCGCGGACGATGTGCGCGCTCAGGTCGTCGCGGCCTCCCACGAAGTCCAGCACGCGGTCATCGTCCAGCGGGTCCATCAACAAACCGTTGATGGTGAAATCGCGCCGCTGCACGTCCTCTTCGGGATTGTTGGAGTAGCGCACCTGGTCGGGATGGCGCCCATCAGAATAGGATCCATCGCAGCGGAAGGTCGCAACCTCGACGTAGTTCGGGTGCTGGGAGGGAGTGGGCGCTCGCGGCGCATCCGGCGGTGCGGGAACCAGCACCACGCCAAACTGCGCGCCGACGGCGTAAGTCTCCGGGAAGATGCGCATGACCTCGGGAGGAGTGGCGTCTGTAGCCACGTCGTAGTCGGCTGGCGTGACGCCCAGCAGCGTGTCGCGCACGCAGCCACCGGCAAAGTACGCCTGAAACCCGCGCCGTCGCAGCTCGCGAACGATGTTGGTGGCATGGGCACGCATCTTCGAATTGATGATAACCCGCCGAGACGGTGCGCTGGAGGCCCGGTCTACCAGCGCATCACAGCTTCCGCTATCGCGCCCGGTTTACACTAACCTGGTCGTGCGCGTCGCCATCGACATCCGCCGCATCACCGAGTTCGGCGTGGGGACTTACACCCGCAACGCCATCCGCACGCTTGCCCGGCTAGATCACGATAACGAGTACTTGCTCATCGGTAATCCCAACAAGCTCGGGCCGCGTGGCCAGATGGGTGATCTCGGACAGCTTCCGCCCAACTTCACCGTCTTACCCGGCCAGCCCAATGAGTTGTCGCTGGCCAGCTATCTGGAGCTGCATCGCATCCTGAAGGACAACCGCTGCGACCTGCTACACGTGCCGCATCTGTTCTGGAAGCCGCAGGGCATTCCTTGCCCCTACGTGGTTACGGTGCATGACCTGCTGGACCACATGTACCGCGTGAACAGCCACTCGGCCGTGAAACGCAACCTGCACTTTCAGTTCACCAAGCGCGTGTTGCACCACGCGGCGCGGATTTTCGCCGTCTCGAACTTCTCCAAGGCCGATACCGTGCGCATCTTTCACGTCGCGCCGCAAAAGATCGAGGTCATCTACAACGCCATCGACGACCGCCTGCTCGCGGGTCATGCCAGCGAGGCTGAGCGCCAGTTCATCGCCGAGCGCTACCAGGTCAACTGCCCGTTCCTGCTTTATGCCGGGCGTATCAGCCCGCATAAAAACGTGGTGCGCATCATCGAGGCGTTTGCGGCGCTCAAAGGCGAGTTGAGCAAAGAAGGGCGATTCGGGGACCTGAAGCTCATCATCATCGGCGATGAAGTCTCCAAGCACCCTGACCTGCGGCGCGCCTGCGTGAAAGGCGGCGTGCAGAACGACGTGCGCTTTCTGGGATTCGTGCCCATCGACGTGCTGCGCATCTTCTACGACCAGGCGAAGATCTTCGTCTTCCCGTCGTTGTATGAGGGATTCGGGCTGCCGCCGTTGGAAGCTATGGCGCAGGCCACACCGGTGGTCACCAGCAATACATCGTCGGTGCCCGAGGTGGTGGGCAATGCGGCCGTGATGGTCAATCCGGAAAACGTCTTTGAGATCATGCGAGCACTGCACCGCGTGCTGCTCGACCAGCCTCTGCGCGAGAAGCTGAAAGCCCGCGGCGTGGAGCAAGCGAAGAGGTTTTCCTGGGACGCCAGCGTGCACCGGATGCTGGCGATTTATCGGGAAGTGGCGAGATAGCCATGAGCCACGAGCTTCGAGCCACGAGCGATCGACGCTGCGAGCTGCACGCGTGTCGCAAGCCAATTTGAGGCCTGCAAAACAAATGCCCGCTCGCCGGAAGGGTAGGGCTTTAGCCGGGTTTAGTTTTTTCTGTACAGGTAGAGGGGGCCTTTCAGGCCCGCGTCTAGGGCGGCATTCGCGAACAAAATCTTTGGTGTCGAACCCCTTGTCGCCGCCCACCGTAATCGCTCCATCGCCCGGAACCTAGGCCGCCACTTTGGGATTCGAGTCGGTTTCAGCCGACGGCGGAGTGCCGCCCGCTCAAGCGGGCTCACCTGGGATTAAACTCACTCTGGCGCTGCGCTGAAGCGCCGCTCTTACCCTCACAACAAAACCTAAACCGCTTGAGCCCGTGCCGAACCGGGCGTTGGAGCGTGGGCTTCAGCCCGGTTCACCGTGGCTAAAGCCATTCTTCATACATCCGCTTTTAGCCGGGCTGAAACCCGGCTCTTCCACCGGCTCGGGGCTCGCGGCTCGGGGCTCGCGGCTTTCTCACAGCCGGCAATCGCGGCTGGTCACGTGATAGAGAGGGAAAGTCCCGTAATCTTTCGCCAGCGGCATCTGCCCGACATACTCACAGCGGAAGTCGTGGATCATTTGTGCGGCCACAAGGGCGGCAAAGTTCTTACTGGCATAAACCTGCCCGGCCGGTGTCCTGGGTTCGATGCGGGCGCCCTGGCTCATATGCACGCCGGTGAAGTCTACGTGTTCGGTGATTGGGTCCAAGATCTCGAAAACCGGCCCGGCATGCAGGGCGATGCGCAAACTGAGTTCTTCCGGGAGACCGGCCGCGGCCCAGTTGGTGCCGACAATGCGGTCGCGCAGCTCCAGGGCAAACTGTCCCGCGTCCGACAGCGTTTCGAAAACAATGCACAAGCCGTCGCCCCAGGTTTTCTGCAGCAGCGGCCGATGCAGCGAACGGTGAATCACATCGGCAATTGCGCCGAGAAAATCCCGTGAGAAGATTTCGACCTGGTCCTCGTTCAGGCGGCTGAAGTTCACCGCGTCGGCGAACAGGATGGCGCGAACGCGTTCCTTCGACGAAGTGATGGGCCGCTGCTGTCCAGGCATAAGTCTGGCGGCCTGCAAGAACATACCCTGCGGCTTGCGCACCAGATCTTCGTTGACCAGCTCGGCGTCCAGCGATTGCGCGTGCAGCAAAGCCAGACCATCGCGCAGCAGCTCTGTGTATTGCGTATTGATCTGGCTCGATTTGGTGCGCAAGCCGCTGGCGACCAGT
>Ga0335073_10008708_pt1 | contig 14242 bp, 14 predicted proteins | sample Lox_Sample_22_FD_207093 | JGI IMG/M metagenome (GOLD analysis project Ga0335073, IMG submission 207093) | Soil microbial communities from Loxahatchee National Wildlife Refuge, Florida, United States - Lox_Sample_2.2 | ecosystem: Environmental > Terrestrial > Soil > Wetlands | place: USA... | reverse complement strand
CGGCCTGCCGGTAGTTTGCCGTTACCGCCGACAGGTTCTGCAGCATCAGGCCGAACTCGGCGGCGTGATCTTCGCTGCCGGTCCCCGCCCAGCTGAGGTAGTCCAGGTCAAGCAGCGCATACGGCTCGCCCCGCTGCTCGAGCAGGTAGGCGATCTCCTGGGCGACCGAACTTTTCCCTGACCCGTAGACCCCGGTGAGCAGGACGCCCTCGGCTCTGCGCGTATTCACCAGCAAAGATTAAGGCCGCGAGGACGGGCGGAGCCGAATTTCAGTTGTCCTTACTGTCCCTGGAGGGCAGCCTGTAACGGTGATTGATCCGGCAATCGAAAGCCACTATGGCACCGGCTACGAGCGGTCCCGCCTTTTCCCTGACGGCAGGCCGTCGCTGGAGTTCGTCAGATCGATGGAACTACTGGAGCGGCTGCTGCCTGCTCCGCCCGCGCGGGTACTGGATGTCGGGGGTGGCCCCGGTACGTACGCCGCGCCACTCGCCCGGCTCGGGTACCGGGTGCACGTGGTGGATCCGGTGCCGCTGCACATCGAACAGGCGCGCGAGGTGGCGGCCGCCGATCCTGGCGCCGGCTTCACCGCCGCCCTGGGCGATGCCCGGGAACTCGCCGAGGCGGATGCGTCGCAGGACGCTGTACTGCTGTTCGGCCCGCTCTATCACCTGACGGCCGCGGCGGACCGCGCGCACGCTCTGGCCGAGGCTCACCGGGTGCTCGCCACGGGAGGCACGCTGCTGGGCATGGCGGTAGGCCGGTTCGCCTCGCTCCTCGACGGGCTGTACAGAGACTGGCTCGACGATCCGGACTTCCGCCCGATCGTCGACCAGGACCTGGCCGACGGACAGCATCGCAACCCCGATCCGGTGGGCAGGCCGGAGTTCTTCACCTCTGCCTACTTCCATACCTCCGGTCGGCTGGCCCAGGAGATCGGGCAGGCTGGCTTCACCGGAATGGCCGTCTACGGCGTCGAGGGCCCGGGCTGGCCACTGCGCAAGGAATGGGCCGATCCACGACGTCGCGAGCACATCCTCTTCGCTGCACGCTCGGCGGAGAAGCAACCCTCGCTCATTGGCTTCAGCCCCCACCTGATCGCCGCCGCGACCAAGCCGTAGACACCACCAGGCGGCATGCGGCGCTTCCGCTGCCGGCGACCGAAGGACACGATGCCCCGGAACCGGGGCGCCGCGGGAGCAGTCCGCCAGCTACCGGGCGGCGTTCTCTGGCTCGTCGCCGCTGGCGATCATGGACAGCAGGGTCAGGGCGTCGTGGTCACGGCTGCCAGGTTCGGCCTGGTAGACGCTCATCCGCTGGCCGTCGGCCAGGTAGAGGACCTCGTTGGTCAGGGTGAACTCACCGACTTGCGGATGGCGGAATGGCTTGGCCTCCCCGCGCCGCTGCCGTACGTCGTGCCGCTGCCAGAGCCGGGTGAACTCGGGGCTGCCGTCGAGCAGTTCCGCGATCAGCGCGGCGACGGCCGGGTCGTTGGGTGTGTCGGCGGCGAGCGAGCGCAGGTGGGCGGCGGTTGTCTCGGCGGAACGCTCCCAGTTGGCGAACAGTTCCCTGGATGCCGGGTGGAAGAACGTGTACCGGATGGTGTTGCGCCGCTCGGGCGGCCAGTCCGCCAGACCAGGGAACAGGGCGAATGTCTCGGGGTTGGCGGCCAGCAGGTCGCTGGTGCGGGTGAGCACGTAAGCCGGGCAGGGCCGCACTGCTTCGAGGAGCAGGCGGACGCCGGGCCGGACCACCCGGCTGGCCGGCGGCGAGTCGCGCGCCGTGCGACCCGAAGCGTGGTTGGCGAGCGCGTAGAGGTGGGCGTTCTCTTCCTCGTTCAGCCGGAGGGCACGGGCAAGCCCGTCCAGGATGGGCCCGCTGGGGTTGGTCTCCTTGCCCTGCTCGAGCCGGATGTAGTAGTCGATGGACAGTCCTGCGAGCGCGGCGGTCTCCTCGCGCCGGAGCCCGGGCGTCCGCCGGGTACCGGGACCCGGCGGCAGGCCGACATCGCCGGGCAGCAGCCGTGCCCGGCGGGCCCGGAGGAAATCGCCCAGTTCGCTCGGCCCCGGCATCCCTCCAGTGTGGCATCCGCCGCTGCGACCAGCCTGGCTCTGTCACTGCCAGGAACAGGGCAGTCTTCCTGCGCACCGCCGAGCGCGGCACCGCTGAAACGTGAACCGCCGGGACCCGGCGGGACCCGGCGGGCACAGGGGATGGCAGCAGCTGGCCCCGGTCACCCATCTTCCGCGCATCCCGTGTCGTGTCCGCCGGCTCATGTCGGCGGGGTGTATTGGGTCACCTGCGGGGTGAACTGGGCCAGGTCGTAGATGCCGAGGTTCTGCTCGATGCTGGTCACCCGGCCTACCATCTTGGTGAACTCGTCGGTGCCGAATTGCTGGTGTTCCAGGTCGGCGAAGTGCTGGCCGAGGCTTGCCAGTTCCCCCGCTGGGACGATCTGGCGGAAGGCGGGGAATACCACGGTGTCCTCACGGGCCTCGTGCGGCTGATACATCCGGTCGAACGCCTGCATCGCCGCCGCCAGCTGCGCCCGGGTGCCCGGGCTGGCCACGCCGCTGGCGGTGGCCTGGCGCAGCAGGAACTGGGTGATCACGCGTCCCCGGGCGTGCTGGACCAGCAGCGTGGTGACGGTGTCGGTGTGCCGGCGGGCGCTGATCAGCCGGGGGAATACGTAGCCTTCCTCCAGGCCCTCGTGGAACCCCTCGATGTAGTCATGGATGATCAGGGCCGCGCTCTGCAGGTCCTGCGCGTCCAGCGGCCCGCCTGCCTGGATCCGGGCGGTCATCTCCCGGTAGCACAGCAGCACCCGCTTCAGCACGCCGTGTTCCCGCATCAGGTCATCGTCCGGCGCGATGGCGGCCGGGCCGGGTGAGGCCGCCGGGGCCGCCGGTGACCCGCTCAAGGCCCAGCCCGCGCCGGCCGTCACCGCGCCGGCCGCCAGGCCGGCGCCGGACAGCAGGACGGCCCGCCGGCCGGGACGGCCGGGTCGCTGACCGGTGCTCATGACGCCGGGATCTCCGGCTGGCCCGAGGGCCGGATCACGTACCAGTAGCCGCCGTTGACGTCGCCGTCCTGCCCGGTCGCCTGCCCGGGCTTTACGTCACCGGCGTACGTGTACAGCGGCCAGCCATCGTAGGTGACCACGCGCACGCCCGTCGGGCTGGGATCGGAACCCAGCAGCGTCGACTTCACCCCGGTCCCGGCGGCAAGCCCGACCCCGGACGGGAGCATCAGCGGCGGCCATGTCCCCAGGCAGGAGCCGGTGCACGTTACCGACCGGCGATGGTCCGGGGCGAACATGTACAGCGCGTAGCCCTTGCTGTTCACCAGCACCGTCCCGACACCGGGCAAGGACCGGGCCATGACGGTCACTGTGCCCCCGCCGGCCCCCGTGGCACCGGACGCCGAGCTTGACGACGACGATCCGCCGCAGCCGCAGGCGAACAGGATAACCACTGCCGACACCAGCGCGAGTCCTGCGCGTGCCCGCACCGCCGAATTCCCGCCCGGATCCGCCGGGCGACTCTTCTGCATCGTCGCTGCCCCCTCAGCCCGTTCCTCCGGCCGTCACCGCCTCCCCGCAAGCGCTGGGCCCGCCGCAACTCTCCATGAGGTATGACTACGGTTCGTAGTTGTTAGGGTTGGCTAACTAGCCCCCACCGCGGGATACCCCGCGGGGTTCCCTGGCACACACGGCAGGACCCGCCAAGCCGGGCGGTCGCGGGCGTGAAGAGCCATAACGATCTTTCGGGCGCAGCAAAAAGCGACACACCGAACCCAATATCACCGCACTAAACGGCGGCGCTGCGCGCTATGACCGAAGGCTTGCGTCAATCAGTCGCCGTGCTCGCACCTTCACTCAGCCCGCCGATTCTTGATGCTCCGAATTCCTGGCCAGGCGGATCAGCCCGGCGGGAGTGGGCCGGAAACCGCAGGCACCGAAGTAGAACGCGGAAAGGTGCTCACCGAAGTCGACGTGCAGCCACTCGCAGCCCGCCGCCCGTGCCTGCCGTACGGCATGTCCTACCAGCGCGGTGGCAATGCCTTGCCGCTGATGGCTGCCGGCAACCTTGGCATCGAGAAGGAAGGCGTGATCGCCGCCGTCCCACGCCACATTGACGAACCCGACCAGGTTCTTCCGGCCGGGCAGGCGAGCGGTCACCCAGCCCAGGCTGTATGGCCGGATCTGATCCCACCAGCCAGCCACGGGGCGACCGCCATGTGCCTGAACCAGCATCACCATTTCCGCGTCAGTGACCGGCCCGCGCCATCGATACTCAATCGGCTGGCATGACATGTGCGGGATCGTCTGGCAGGCGAAGCGCAGATGTCAACACCGCGGCGCCGCCGGCCATCGCCGCTGGATGGCTACGGCGCCGTTCGAAGCCTTGCTTTGCCGGCTCAAAGGGATCCGCGGGTGATCGACGCAATCGGAGGGCTTGCGGCTCTTTCATTGAAGGGCCGGTCCGCGGCATCCTCTGAGGATGGCGGCGAAGTCTGTTATAGCCGGGAGCTGTCTGCTGCTGACCTTCCTGTGCGCAGCGTGCGGGTCGGCGAGCCCTCCCGCGCCGTCGACTCTGTCGGCCACTACGGCGCCGCCGACGGGGGCGGCGCCTGCCAGGACCGCCACTGCTGTACCGCCAGCGACGGATCCTCCGGCCACGGCCCCGGCATCGCGCTGCCCGTCGTACCCGGTGGCCACCTACGGCATCGACCCAAACCAGGTGGCCGACACCGGCGGCGGCGCGCAACTGGTCACCGTCGTCGCCTCCTCACCGGCGAGCTGGGCCGCGACGTTCACCGCCTGGGCCAAGACATCCAACGGCTGCTGGAGCCCGGTGTCGTTTGCCACGCAGCCCGCGCAGCCCTTCCGGGCCCAGACCGGCCATGGCGGCCTGCTGCCCATCTCACAGCGCGTGCCCGGCGACTTTGCCACCCCCACTGGCCTGTTCCCCTTCGGCACCGTCATCTATGGCAACTCGACCACCAGCCCGGCCTCCCGCTACCCCTACCACCACCTGGCATGCGGTGACTGGTGGGACGAACAGCCCGGCAGCCCGACCTACGACACCTTCCAGCATGTGCCCTGCACGATCACCCCGTCCTACGGCGACGACTCCGAAGCCCTCTGGACCGAGATCCAGCCCTACCAGCACTTCATCGACATCCAGATGCCCCACCCACCGGACAACGGGGCTGGCATCTTCCTGCACGACGACATGCCAGAGGGATACACCGAAGGCTGCGTGGCCCTGCCCAACGCCGAGCTCGATGCCGTGCTCCGGTGGCTGAACCCCGCCGACACGCCGCACATCCTGATCGCTGTCAAGTGAGCCCGAGCGCCCAGCGCCGCCGTTGTGACAAGCTCGATCTGCGGTGACCGGACCCGTGGGTACCGCGCGCAATCCGCGCCGCGATGCGTTGGACCGCGGTGGACGGTCCTTACCGGCGCGGGCGGTGTATCCGGGCAGCCAGCTGAAGAGTCCTCACTTCACCGCGATCGCGTCGACCTCGATGAGGAACTCGGGCCGCGCCAGCCGCGCCACGCCGATGAGCGTGTCGGCGGGCTTGTGGTCCCCGAACAGCTCGACCCTGGCGTGCTCGATGACCGGCAGGTATTCGGGCCTGTAGTCCACCACGTAGATGGTGATCTTGGCGACCTGATCGGGGCGTGCGCCTGCCGCGGCAAGCGCGCGGCCCAGGTTCCCGTACACCTGGCGCGCCTGCGCCGCGAGGTCGCCGGGGGCGACCGAGTTGCCGTGGACGTCCTCGGGCTCTTGGCCGGCAATGAATACCGTCGTGGTCCCGGCCGCGACGACGACTTGGGTATACGTGGCCTGAGGGGGCAGGTCCGCTGGGTTGATGAGGCGGATGGTCATAGTTCCAGTCTGCCCAGCGCGCGTTCTGGCCGCCGCGAGATCACCTTCGGCGCGCCACGACACAGAGTCGGCGCGGTGGCGCTGCGAGCACGCGACGGCTAGCGGCCAGTCAGGCCGGCGAAGATCTCAGCGACCGCGGCTGGCGTGAACTCCAGCGTGGCGTCACCTACCGACAGCTCCAGCCGCTGCACCGCTGGATCCGGGGTCGGCGTGCAGGTCGGCGGGACCCAGATGCCCTGGTCTTCGGCGAGCCGCCGGGCGGCCTTGGCGTAGTCGTCCCTGGCAAGCCGCAGCAGCAGGTGCATCATCGGGACCTGGGGCGGATCCGGGACCACCGTGATACCTGCAATGCCCGACAGCGCGGCCGCGATCGCCCGGGCATGGTCGAGATACCGGGGGAACTTCGGCAGCCGCTCGGCGAGCAGGGTCAGGGCGGAGGCCGCGTTCGGCCACAGCCCGTGCAGCGTGCCGCCCATGCGCTGCCGCCACTCCCGCACCTGCCCGATGACCTCGTCAGGGCCGGCAACGCAGCACCCCGGAAGTGCCCCGATCCCCTTGTAGAACGATACGTAGACCGTGTCGAACAGGGCCGAGATCTCAGCCGGTGGCCGTCCGTACCCAGCCGAAGACTCCCACAGCCGCGCTCCGTCCATGTGCGCGGCGGCACCACGCTCACGGGCCCACTCGACCTGCGCCGTCAGGTCGTCCCACGCTGGCTGCTGGCCGCCGATGTCACGCTGCGGCAGCTCGAGCAGGAGAGCGGCGGGCGGCTCGGCGACCGCGGCCAGGTCCTCCATCGTGATCAGCCGATCCCGCTGCCCGGCCGGACGGCCGATCAGCCCGTGCAGCCGCTGGTACGCCTGTCCCTCGTGCTGCTCAAGATGGCACATCGGGTGGAAGACGACCGTCCGGCGATTGCGGGCGTCCGCGTGCACCCGCAGCACGGCCTGCTGGGCCATCACCCCCGACGGCACAAACACCGCGGCCGGCTTGCCCAGCACCCGGCAGATCTCGGCCTCCAGCTCGGCAACCACACCGCCCTGGCCGTAGGTGTCCATCACGGTGCCAGCCGGGATAGCGGCCAGCATCGACGCCGCCGTGGCCTGCCCGTGGCCCTGGACCGACCTGGTGCACCGGCGCCGCAGCGCCATCAGCTCTTCTTGCTCAGACATCAGCCGACTCTACACAAAACCACCAGTGAGCACGACGGACACAATCGCCGCAAAGCTGCTGAGACTGCGAAGCCAGCACCACGTTCAGCTCTGGGGGGCCTCCGCGGCCTTCACCAGGCCTGCCACGATGACCGGGTACAGCTTGCGCAGCGGCCGGTACACCAGGCGGCCCATGATGGTCCGGTCCCACGATGCGCCCCAGCGGATGAGGGTGCCGTCGGGTGAGGGGGTCAGCGTGACCTCGGCCCGGTAATTGCGCACCGGGATGCCGCGCAGGACGGTGTAGGCCAGCCGCTTGCCAGGCTCGACGTCGAGGATCTCCTCAACCGAGACGGGATACCGCAGCCCGTACCGCTTTGACCCCTCCAGCCAGTAGACGGCGCCCTTGCCGTTCGCGGTCGTGTCGCCCTTGCTCCGGTAGCCGGCCTTGCGCCATGGTCCCCACTGCGGGTACACCATGACGTCGCTGAGCAGCGACCAGACGACCCCGGGCGGCACATGAGCAGTCTGCTCTGCCGCAGCTTCCACCTTGCGCATATAACAGGTTCTACCGTCCGCCGGTCAGACCGTACAAGAGCAAGCCGACTTCCCTGTCCGCCACCGTGACCCGGATCCGTCAGCCCGGGTGACGGGCTGGTGTGCTGCCGGTCAGGCCTGAGCTCGTACCGACCAGGCCGTGGCGCAGATGTGGAATGGCGCCGGCGGAAGCAGCTGCTCGCATCGGGCCCGCAGGGCATGGCGCTGCGTCTGGCCTAGCTGGCTGACGTAGGCGCCGGCCGGCCCGACGCCAAGAGTGAACGGCTCCCACCAGTCGGTGAAGGTCGCGAACCGGATCTGGACGGTCAGCGACCCGGACTCGATGTGGTGCAGGCCGGCCGCGCCGCACAAGTCCGCGAGGTCGCCCTCCCGCGTGCCGGCAAGCCCGCCCTCACCGCTTTCGGCCGGATCGAGCTCGTGCACGGCCTGCCAGAACGCGGCGAGCGGGCCGGAGCCTCCGGCGTGATCCCACACGCAGGCGGCGACCAGGCCGCCGCGGCGGGTCACCCGCGCCATCTCCGCCAGCCCGCTGACGGGGTCGGCCATGAAGTGCACCACCAGCTGGGCCAGCGCGGCGTCGAAGGTGCGGTCAGCAAACGGAAGCTGCTCGGCGACCCCGCGCTGCACGCTGACCTGCGGGAAGCGGTCGCAGATCGCCGCGACGAACGAAGCTGATGGATCGATCGCCCAGACAGCACCGCTGCCAAGCCGCGCCACCAGTTCCGCGGTCAGCGCTCCCGGCCCGCAGCCGACGTCCAGCACCCGCTGACCAGCCCGCACATCTGCCAGCTGCGCGAACCGCGCAGCCAACGGCTCGGAAAAACGACCCATGAACCGGGCATAGGAATTCGCGCCAACGTCAAAACCCACCACGCCAGGGTAGGAGGAATTGATCGCCTTAGGCGGCGACGTCGCCCGGCTCGAGCAGGGGGCGCCAGGCTTCGCTGATCCACGGCGGCAGGTACATCTCGTCCCACAGCCGCACCAGCTCGGGCCCGTTGACAAACGTGCAGATGTCTTCGAGAGTCCCCTTCACGAGCACGATCTCGTAGAAGTCCCGGCGCCGGCGCCCGTCCGACAGGTCCCACCAGACGCTTCGCAGGTTGGGAGCCTGCCAGAACAGCCGGGCGGGCATGCAGACGACGCCTTCGAGCATGCCGCGCAGCTCGCACAAGGAGGCGGGCACTGACACGTGCCGGCGCCCTCCGCTGCCCCACCCCGGGTCGTCGGCAGTAATCACACTTGTGCTATTCCCCGCAGGCGGGCACCTATCCCTCGTAGTAGCGGTCAGCTACGGCGAGCGCCTCGCCAGAATGCCCAGCTCCTAATTGGCAGGATGAGCAAGTGGATCCGCCCGCCCGGGCGGTGAGCCCGGGAAGGAGAAGTCATGGCAACGTTTACCCGCCCGGACGATCTGCAGGAAGCGGAGTTCGTCGATGTGAACCTGCAGGCAGCGACGTTCGTCGACGTGAACCTGCACACCGCCCAGTTCCGGCGAGCTGACCTGTCTGGCGTCGTGATGCGCGCGGTCGATGTGCGCGGGGCCGACATCGACGCACCAGGGCTGGACGACGGCGAGAGCTTCCTGCGCGTCAATGGCGTGGACGTGATCCCGCTGGTCGAGGCGGAGCTCAACCTGCGCTTTCCGGGCCGCGCCAGCCGGCGCGCCACAGACCCGGATGGCCTGCGCGCGGCCTGGGCCGCCCTCGAGCGGGCGTGGGCCGCCACCCTGGAACGGGTCGCGGCGATGCCGGCCGGCACGGTCGATGTTTCGGTCGACGGCGAGTGGTCGTTCGCGCAGACGCTCCGCCACCTGGTCATGGCCACGGACGCCTGGCTCTGCCGGGCGGTCCTGGGCATCGAGCAGCCGTTCCACCCCGTCGGCCAGCCCAACGCCGAATACGAGACCGACGGCAACGACATGTCGGTCTTCGCGACGCTCACACCGTCGTATGCCGATGTGCTCGAGGTCCGAGCGGGCCACGTCGCCATGGTGCGCGACTTCCTCGCCACCGTCACGTCAGAAGACCTGGGCGCGACCCGCAGGCACACGTGGGCACCCGAATTCCCCGTGACCGTCTTGTATTGCCTGCACGTGATCCTCCGGGAGGAGTGGGAGCACCATCGCTACGCCGTCCGCGACCTCGACGCGATCGACGCGATGCCCGAAGCGGCTGCCTATCCGTCGTAGTGGCGGTCGGCTGCGGCGAGCGCCTCGTCCAGAATGCCCAGGCCCTCCTTGGCTTCTGCGTCCGACACCGTGCACGGCGGCACCACGTGCAGCCGGTTGTAGTTAATGAACGGTACGAGGCCGCCAGCCTTGCACGCGGCCATCAGCTCGCCCGTCGCCTCCGACGCACCGCCATAAGGCGCGAGCATGGCGCGCGTGTCCCGGTTGGACACCAGGTCGAGAGCCCAGAACACGCCGAGCCCGCGGACCTCGCCGATCACCGGGTGCCGCGTGGCCAGGTCGCGCAGGCCCGGGCCGAGCACCTCTGCGCCGACCCTCGCCGCGTTCTCCACGATGCCCTCCTCCTTCATCGCGTCGATGGATGCGACGATGGAGGCGCAGGCCAGAGGGTGGCCCGAGTACGTGAGCCCGCCGGGGAACACCCGGTCGTCGAAGGTCGCGGCGATCTCATCAGAGATGATCACACCACCGACCGGCACGTATCCGGAGTTTGAGCCCTTCGCGAACGTGATCAGGTCCGGGACCACGTCATGGGGCTCGAACGCGAACCAGGTGCCGGCTCGGCCAAAGCCGCACATGACCTCGTCCGCGATGTACACGATGCCGTACTTGTCGCACAGGGCCCGCACACCGGCCAGGTAGCCGGGCGGCGGGACCAGGATCCCGGCCGTGCCCACGATCGTCTCGATCAGGATCGCGGCGATCGTGGTGGCGCCCTCGAAGATGATCACCTGCTCCAGATGCTCGAGGGCGCGCTGGGTCTCCTCCTGCTCGGTGGTGGCCCAGAAGGCCGAGCGGTACAGGTACGGGCCGAAGAAGTGCACGTGACCGGTGGCGAACTCGTTCGGCCAGCGGCGCGGGTCGCCGGTCGACGTGATGGCCGCTCCGGTGTTGCCGTGGTAGGAGCGGTAGAAGCTCAGCACCTTGTTGCGGCCGGTGTGCAGCCTGGCCATCCGGATCGCGTTCTCGTTCGCGTCGGCGCCGCCGTTGGTGAAGAACACCTTCTCCATGCCGTCCGGCGCGAGCGCGGCAATCCTGCTCGCCGCCTCTCCCCTGGCCTCGTTCGCGTGCTGCGGCGCGATCGTTGAAAGCTTCGCGGCCTGTTCCGCGATCGCGGCCGTGACCTTGGGGTGCTGGTGCCCGATGTTGACGTTCACCAGCTGGCTGGAGAAGTCCAGGTACCGCTTGCCGTCGTAGTCCCAGAAGCACGAGCCCTCGGCACGTGCGATCGCCATCGGCGCCAGGTTCCGCTGCGCCGACCACGAGTGGAAGACGTGCGCGCGGTCCATCGCCAGGACCTCGGCGCCGCGCTCCGGGTCGGGGGTGTATTCCGTCATGACGCTCCTCCTACCGGTTGACGGGGAAGCCGAGGCTGACGCCGCCGTGGCTGGGGTCCAGCCACCGGGACGTGACCGCCTTGCCCCTGGTGTAGAAGTGCACGCCCTCGGTTCCGTGCACATGCGTGTCGCCGAACAGCGAGGACTTCCACCCGCCGAACGAGTAGAACGCCATCGGCACCGGGATCGGAACGTTGATGCCCACCATGCCGACCTCGACCTCGTGGGTGAACCGCCGGGCCGCGCCGCCGTCGTTGGTGAAAATCGCGGTGCCGTTGCCGTACGGGCTGCCGTTGATGACCGCCATCGCCTCGTCGTAGCCCGATGCCCGGACCACCGAGAGCACCGGCCCGAAGATCTCGTCCCGGTAGCAGCCCATCGCGGGCGTGACGTGGTCGAGCACCGACGGGCCCAGCCAGAAGCCGTCGGCCCCGCCGCCGGTGACCGGGTGCGTGCGGCCATCGACCGCGAGCGTCGCGCCCTCGGCGACGCCGGAGTCCAGGTAGGACGTCACCTTGTCCCGGTGCGGCCCGGTGACCAGCGGGCCCATCTCGGACGTCTCGTCGTCACCGGGGCCGACCTTCAGCGCCGGGATCCGGCTGGCGATCTTCTCGACGAGCTCGTCGCCGATCGGGTCGACGGCGACGACGACCGAGATCGCCATGCACCGCTCGCCGGCCGAGCCGAAGCCGGCCGAGACCGCGGCGTCGGCGGCGAGGTCGAGGTCTGCGTCGGGCAGCACGACCATGTGGTTCTTGGCCCCGCCCAGCGCCTGGACCCGCTTGCCGTTGGCGGTCGCGGTCTCGTAGATGTAGCGGGCGATCGGCGTCGACCCGACGAAGCTGACGGCCTTGATGCCGGGATGGGTCAGCAGGCCGTCGACCGCTTCCTTGGCACCCTGCACGACGCTGAACACCCCGTCCGGAAGCCCCGCCTCGGCGAGCAGCTCGGCCACCATGATCGACGCGGACGGGTCCTTCTCCGATGGCTTGAGCACGAACGCGTTTCCGCAGGCCAGCGCGATCGGGAACATCCACATGGGCACCATGGCCGGGAAATTGAACGGGGTAATCCCCGCCACTACGCCGAGCGGCTGGCGGATGGAGTACGCGTCAACACCGGTGGAGACGTTCTCCGAGAACCCTCCCTTGAGCAGGTGCGGGATGCCGCAGGCGAACTCGACCACCTCGAGCCCGCGGGCGACCTCGCCGGCCGCGTCCGATGCCACCTTGCCGTGCTCGGAGCTGATCAGCGCGGCCAGATCGCCGCGGCGCTGCTTGATCAGCTCACGGAACGCGAACAGCACGTCGGCCCGCTTGGTCAGCGACGTTTCCGCCCAGCCCGGCCAGGCGGCGGCCGCCGCCTGCACCGCGGCGTCGACCTCGGCGGCCGAGGCAAAGTCCACGGTGCCGGTGACCTGCCCGGTCGCCGGGTTGTAGATGTCACCGCGGCTGGACGCCTCGCCCGTCCACGGCTTGCCGCCGATCCAGTGCGACACATGCTTCATTGCGCGATTCCCCTCGTCCTGGTCGCCTCCATAGCCAGTCTGCTGCCGGACCGGGTCCGGGCGCTAGTGACACTGTGTAAGCATGGAGGGGTTCTGGGTTTACTTGATGTTAATGCCGCTTCCGTGCCGGGAGGTCTTCGCCCCATGCTGCCGACCGTGGCCGAGGTGCTGGCCCTCGATCCGCTGCGCCGCGGCGCGCCCCGCGTTGTGGCCGCGGCCGACGGCCTCGACGCCCCCGTGCGCTGGGTGCACGTGATCGAGCTGGCGGAGGCCGCGCACCTGCTGCGCGGCGGCGAGCTGGTGCTGTCCACCGGCATCGCGCTGCCGGACGACCCGTCCGGGCTGACCCGCTACGTCGCCGACCTGGCGTCGGTCGGGGTCAGCGCGCTGGCCGTCGAGCTCGGCTCCCGCTACGCACGCAGCCTGCCGGCCGCGCTGGTATCGGCGGCCTCCCGGCACCGGCTGCCGCTGATCATGCTCGAGCGGGAAACGCAGTTCATCGACGTGACCGAGGCGGTACACGCGCTGATCATCGACGCTCAGCTCGAGGAGCTGCGCGCCTCGGAGCGGCTGCATCAGGTGTTCACCGACCTCGCGGTGTCCGGCGCGCCAGCGGCTGAGGTGGTGCGGCAGGCCGCTGTGCTGTCCGGGCGCCCGGTGATCCTGGAGAACCTGGCGCATCAGGTACTCGCGTGCGAGGCAGCCGGGCAGGACACCGCGCGGCTGCTCGCCGGTTTCGCGGCGCAGTCCCGCGCGGTCGCGCCGCCCGGGCGCACGGGCTACGACCCGGCCTCCGGCTGGCTGGTGACCGTGGTGGGCGCGCGCGGCGAGGACTGGGGGCGGCTGATCATGGCGCGCGGCAGCGCCCCGGAACCGCATGACGTGGCGCTGGTCGAGCGCGCGGCCACCACCCTGGCGCTCGGGCGGCTGCTGGACAGCCAGCGGGAAAGCCTGGAGCGCCAGGCGCACCGCACCATCCTCGGCGCGTTCCTCGGCCACGGCTACGCCGATCCCGCCGACGCCGAGGCGCGGGCGAGAGCCCTCGGCGTCCCGGTCGCCGGGCGGCGGCTGCTGCCGGTGGTGGTCCGGCTGGTCGGCGGCGGCGGGGAGGGGCTCGAGGCTCAGGCGCGGGCACTGCAGGTCGCGGACGCGACGGCCGCTGCGTGCCGGGCCGGGCGGGTGCCCGCGCTGGTCGGCTCGCTCGACGACACCCGCGTCGGCGCGCTGCTGGCGCTGCCGCAGCGTGCGGACCCGGACGCGGTGCTGGGGCGGCTGGCCGACCGGCTGCGGCGCCGGCTCGGCGACGACGACGTGATCAGCGCGGGTTCGGTGGTGGACTCGGTTCCCGAGGTGCAGCGGTCGTTCCTCGAGGCCGAGCAGGTGGCCGAGGTGGCCGCGCGCAACGGCGGCGGGCTCGCCTTCTACCGGCTGCCGGACCTGCGGCTGCGCGGCCTGCTGCACCTGCTGCGCGACGACCCGCGGGTGCAGGCCTTTGCCGAGCGGGAACTCGGGCCGCTGCTGCGCCGCGATGACGCGGCGGGCAGCCAGATGCTCGCCGCGCTCACCGCGTACCTGGAGGCCGGGGGCAACAAGGCGGAGGC
>Ga0335073_10008707_pt1 | contig 14243 bp, 11 predicted proteins | sample Lox_Sample_22_FD_207093 | JGI IMG/M metagenome (GOLD analysis project Ga0335073, IMG submission 207093) | Soil microbial communities from Loxahatchee National Wildlife Refuge, Florida, United States - Lox_Sample_2.2 | ecosystem: Environmental > Terrestrial > Soil > Wetlands | place: USA... | reverse complement strand
CGAGTTGGTCAGAATTACACGGCCGCACAAATGGAACTCCCCCTCTCTTCGCGGGAGGGGGTAGGGGGGCAAATACTGCAACGGCGCGGGTAATCGCACCTCCCCCCAACCCCCTCCCGCAAGGCGAGGGGGAGGTTCTTCCTTTGGCATCAGGCGCCATCGAGCACTTCCCGGATTTTCTTGGCGAGATCGGCCTCGGTGAACGGCTTGATGAGTAACTCGACGCCCGGGTCCAGCCGGCCCTGCCGCACCGTGGTGTCGCGCGTGTAGCCTGTGGTGAGCAAAACCTTCAGCTCCGGCCTCCGCCGGCGCGCCTCCTCGGCAAGCTGGCGACCGTTCATCCCGCCGGGCAGGCCGATATCGGTGAACAGCAGCCGAAGGTTGGGACTGGCCTCCAGCGCCCGCAATGCAGCCGAACCGCTGGCAGCCTCGCGCACCTCGTAGCCGAGCTCCTGCAATGTTTCGCGGGTAAAGCTGCGCACGTCATGCTCGTCCTCGACGATCAGGATCGCCTCATGATGCTTGCCTAGCGGCAGGGCCTGCGGTGCGGCGGCGCTCGTGTCCAGCTTCTCCAGCTCAAAGAAGCGCGGCAAATAGAGGCTGACGGTCGTCCCCTGGCCAATCGTGCTGTCGATCCGCACGTGCCCACCGGACTGGCGGACGAAGCCATAGACCTGCGACAGGCCCAGCCCCGTGCCCTGGCCGATATCCTTAGTGGTAAAGAATGGATCGAATGCGCGGGCGAGCACCTCCTTGGTCATGCCAGTACCTGTGTCACTGACCGTGACCAACACATAGTCGCCGGGGCGCACGTCCTCCTGCGTCAGGGCATAGGACTCGTCCAGCCGCACGTTGCGCGTCTCCAGCGTCAACCTGCCGCCGTGCGGCATCGCGTCGCGTGCGTTGACCGCCAGGTTCACCAGCGCGTTCTCCAACTGGTTCTCGTCGGCAAAGACGCGCCACAACCCCCCGGCCAGCATGGTGTCCACCTGGATCGCCTCGCCCAGGGTGCGACCGAACAATTCCAGCATGCCCGCCACGAGCCGGTTGAGGTCGAGCGATTTCGGCGTCAGCGGTTGGCGGCGCGAGAACGCAAGCAGGCGCTGCGTCAGCGTCGCCGCGCGGCCGGCGGCGCGGGTGGCGGCGGCGATCAGGCGGCCCGTCTCGGTGGCGGGCGCTTCGGGCAACCGACGGCCGAGCCGTTCCAGATTGCCGAGAATCACTTGCAGCAGGTTGTTGAAATCGTGCGCGACGCCGCCGGTGAGCTGGCCGATCGCCTCCATCTTCTGGGAGTGGCGCAGCGCCTCCTCCGCCCTCTCGCGTTGCGCGATCTGCGCCTCCAGCGCCTGGTTGGCTGCGGCCAATTGCTCCGCGCGGCGGGCCAATTCCTCGTTGGCACGGCGCTGGGCCCGATGGGTTACACCCAGCACCGCGACCACCACCGAAGCCATGGTCATCAGCAGGCCGATCACGCCGTAGCGTTGCAGTCGCAGCGCGAAGGGCTCGGTCAGGCTACGCAGATAGACGGTGCCGAGCGAGATGCTCCCCTGCACCACCGGCACGGCCACCACCAAGTGCTCATTGCTGAACCGCGGCGCGGCGGGGCGGGCGGTGGATGGCACCGCAATGTCCGGGGCGGCGCGATAGCTGACGAAAAGCTTACCGGAGGCATCGTAGATCGCGGCGGCCTCGATTTGCGGGTTGGCGCGGATCGCGTTGACGTATTCCTGCGCCGCCTGGCGGTCGTTGAAGGACAATGCCGCGGTGACCGTGGCGGCCAGAATGCGCGCCTGGACGCCGACCTGGTCGGCTTCTTGCCGTGCGTTCGCGCGATCCACGTAACGCGCCATCCATACGCCGGCGCTGAGCAATACAATGACCGTGGCCAGCGCAATGACCGGCGTGGCCCGCCACAAACGGGGCACGGTTGGCGATGCTGGAACTTGCTCGCTCATCGGTTGCTGCCGGTCACATGAACCGCCAGGCTCAACAGCTTGGAACTGATGATCAGGCCATCGGCCTCGGCGGTTGAGTTATCGATGGCGAAGCGGACCCGGCCGTCCTCGATGACGAAGTTGATGATGCCGGTGGCGGCGGGATCGGTGGCCCCATCGGTCACCGTCAACACGGGCATGCCGCGGACCGCTTGCAGATTGGCGGCAACCTGGGCGGGCGGGCCGGTCAGATACATCACAGAGCATCGGGGATCGCCAGACACGCTGGAGAGCCGGCGGATCACGATCGGGTGGTTGTTGACTTGTTCGCCAGCCGTGACCCGATCGAGCAGGCCACCGACCGGGTCATCACCGACCGAGCATAGGGTGAAGGCGCCGTCGGGAAACTCGGTGGTGGGGTTGGGCCAGTCCACGAACGGGGCGAACTTGTGAAGATACGTGGCCTTGATGGCGTATTCGAGGCTTTGCCCCTGCGCGCGGCTGCCGGGCAGCGGGCCGGTTGCCAGCAGGCAGACGAGTGGCCAGACGGCAAAGCTCGGCCAGCCCCGCCGTGCAAGGATCGCGGTCCGAGGTGGTCCGGACTGGCAGCAACGGCTGCGGGGTCGCACCGCGCGCCGGCATGCACCGTCTTGCGTGCGGTCCCTGCGACTCACGGGCTGCCTGCTTGCCTCCACCGATGCGATGCTGGAACACCGCGCCAGCTACGGATAGCACTTTTCCCATGGTTACAGCAGGATAGCAACGCTCCGAAACATTCCGGCCGAAGCCGGATTTCAGCCGAGAAGGTCGAAGGCGGCCTGATAGGCGCGCAGCACATCCGCGCCAAAACAGGCAAAGATCACGGTGGCAATGCCCGGAGCGGACTCGAGACAGGCGGCCGTGGTTTGCACGGCGATGTGGGCAGCGTCGGCCACCGGGTAGCCATAGATGCCACAGCTTATCGCCGGTAAGGCGATCGAGGTGATGCCGTGCAACACCGCCAGCGCCAGGCAATTGCGGTAGCAACTCGCCAGCAATTCCGGCTCGCCATGACGGCCGTCGCGATAGCGGGGCCCGACGGCGTGGATGACGTATTTCGCCGGCAGGCGGTGGCCGCGCGTGAGTCTGGCTTGGCCGGTCGGACCCGGCAGCGCGATGGATTGCGCCGTCCACCCCGCCGCCGCCGAGCAATGTCTGGTTGGCGGCATTGACGATGGCGTCGACGGTGAGTGTGGTTATGTCGGCCTCAATGACCTGAATACCGGCCTCCGGGGAATTCCTCAGCCCGCCTTCGCTTCACGCCGCCGTGCGTGCAGGATGAACTCGGTATAGCCGTTCGGCTGCGCGCGGCCCTGGAAGACCAGATCACAGGCAGCCTTGAACGCCACGCCATCGAAGCGCGGCGCCATCGGCGTGTAATCCGGGTCGCCGGCGTTTTGCCGGTCCACCACCTCGGCCATGCGTTGCAGCGTCGCCATCACCTGGCCTTCGTTGGCGATGCCGTGAAGCAGCCAGTTGGCAATGTGCTGCGACGAGATGCGCAGTGTGGCGCGATCCTCCATCAGGCCGACGTCGTGGATGTCCGGCACCTTGGAGCACCCGACGCCGTGGTCGATCCAGCGCACCACGTAGCCCAGAATGCCCTGGCAATTGTTGTCCAGCTCCTGCTGGATCTCATCGGGCGACCAGTTCGGCCGGTCGGCCTGCGGCACCGTCAGCAGATCGGTAAGGGGCGCCCGCTGCCGCGAGGCCAGCTCGGCCTGGCGCGCGGCGACATCCACCTCGTGATAGTGCAGCGCGTGCAGCGTGGCCGCGGTGGGCGAGGGCACCCATGCAGTGTTGGCGCCGGCCTTCGGATGCACAACCTTCTGCGCCAGCATGTCCGCCATCCGGTCGGGCGCCGCCCACATGCCCTTGCCGATCTGCGCCTTGCCGCGCAGACCGCAAGCGAGGCCGATGTCGACGTTCTGGTCCTCGTAGGCCTTGATCCACGGGGTGTTCTTCATGTCGTTCTTGCGGATCATCGCCCCGGCTTCGATCGAGGTGTGGATCTCGTCGCCGGTGCGATCCAGGAAGCCGGTATTGATGAAGGCCACGCGATGCATGGCCGCGGCGATGCACGCCTTCAGGTTGGCCGAGGTTCGCCGCTCCTCGTCCATGATCCCCATTTTGATGGTGTAGCGCCGCAGCTTCAGCAGCTCCTCGACGCGGGCGAAGAGCGTGTCGGTGAAGGCGACCTCATCGGGGCCGTGCATCTTCGGCTTGACGATATAGACCGAGCCGTTGCGCGAATTCCGCAGCGGGCCGGTGTTGTTCAGGTCGTGCAGCGCGATCAGCGTCGTGACCGCGGCATCCAGAATACCTTCGGGGATCTCGCGGCCGTCGGCATCCAGAACCGCGTCGGTATGCATGTGGTGACCGACATTGCGGACCAGCATCAGGCTGCGGCCGGACAGCGTCAGCGTGCCGCCGCCCGGCCTCTGATAGCGCCGGTCGGTGTGCAGGCGGCGCGTCACCATGTGGCCGTTCTTCTCGAACGTGTCCTCCAGCGTGCCGAGCATCAGGCCGAGCCAGTTGCGATAGGCCAGCACCTTGTCCTCGGCATCGACGGCAGCGATGGAGTCCTCCAGGTCCTGGATGGTGGTGACCGCGGCTTCGAGCAACACGTCGGCAATGCCGGCAGGATCATCGCGACCGATCGGGCGGGCGCGGTCGATCTGGATTTCGACATGCAGTCCGTGATGGCAGAGCAATATGGCACTGAGGCCGCTGGCGTCGCCGCGATAGCCGACGAAAGCGGCAGGATCGCGCAACCCGGTCCTCGTGCCGTCATTCAGGGTGACCAGCATCGCGGCACCGTTCAGGGCATACGTCACGGCATCGGTGTGGCTGCCGGCGGCAAGCGGCGCCACCTGGTTCAACACCGCTCGGGCGCGGGCGATGACGCGGGCGCCGCGTACCAGGTTATAGCTGCCGCCGCGCGTCGCGCCGCCGTCCTCTGGGATCGCATCGGTGCCATAGAGCGCGTCGTACAGGCTGCCCCAGCGGGCATTGGCGGCATTCAGCGCGTAGCGAGCGTTGGTCACCGGCACCACAAGCTGCGGGCCTGCGATGCTGGCGATCTCGGCGTCAACATTGGCGACATCGATCGCGACATCGCGCGGCTCCGGTTGCAGGTAACCGATCTCGCGCAGGAAGGCGGCGTAAGCCTCGTGGTCGATCGGCTGGGCCGGGTGGGCGCGATGCCAGTCATCGATCTGCTGCTGGAGCGCGTCGCGGCGTTCGAGCAAGGCGCGGTTGCGCGGGGCGAGTTCGCGCACGATCATGCCGAGGCCCTGCCAGAAGGCGTGCGGCGCGATGTTGGTCCCCGGAATCGCCTCGGTCACGACGAAATCGTGCAGGATGCGCGCGACGCGGAGGCCGCCGGCCTCGACGTACGGATCTGCCGCCGTGACATAATTCATCGTAGTTCCTTTGCTGTCCTTTGGCCTGGTCGGAGCTCAGTGCCCAAACCGTCATGCTGCGGCGCAGCGTAGCACCGACGCTGCACTGCAACAATGCGGATCGGGTCAGTACTGCTGCCTGCAATCAGGTCGAGGCACGCTCCAGGATGCGGAACGGCACAAGGACGCGATCGGTTTCGCCCGGTGGCGCGCCACCGAGGCGCCGGAGCAGGAAGCTGGCGGCGGTGCGGCCGATCTCGGCGCCTTCGACGCTGACAGTCGAGAAGGGCGGTTCGTTGGCTGCGCCGAGCTCGAAATTGCCGAAGCCGCACACCGACAATTGCGCCGGAACGGCGATGCCGCGGACCCGCGCTTCCGTGATGGCGCCGAACGCCAGCATGTCGGAGCTGCAGAACAATCCGGTGCGACCCATCAGCATCGGCGCCAGCGCGGCCATGGCCTGGCGGCCGGCGGTGATTGTGCTGGGCGCGGGCAGCACCGGCTCGGCCAGCACGCTGGCGCCGCGCTGGCGGACCGTGTCGGTGAAGCCGCGGCGGCGGGCCTGAGCACGGGTATCAGCGGCCGCGAAGGCGGCGAAATGGGAGATGCCCTTCTCGAAGAACAGTTTTGCGACCGCGGCGCCGGCCTGCACGTGGTCGAGGCCGACCAGCATGTCCACCGGCTCCGGTGCCACGTCCCAGATTTCGACCACCGGAATGCCGGCCTCGGCCAGCATCTGACGCATCGGCGGGGGATGCTCGGCGCCGGTGACCAGCATGGCATCGGGCCGGCGCGCCAGCAGCCCACGCACCAGGTCCAGGCCGGCAAAATCGTTATAGCCGCTGAGCGACAGCATCACCTGATAGCCGGCGCCGCGCATCGTATCGGTGAAATGCTGGACCATCTCGACGAACATCGGGTGGGCGATGGTGGGGACGATGGCCGCCACCATGCGCGAACGGCGTGAAGAAAGGCCGCCCGCCACCAGGTTGGGCACATAGCCCAGCTTCTCAATGGCGGCGCGGACGCGGGCTGCGGTGGTGGGGGACACACGATCCGGCGTGTTGATGACGCGCGACACCGTCATCGGCGCCACGCCGGCGGCGGCGGCCACATCGCTGAGCTTCACGGCCGAGCGCGGGCCGCGATCCGATCCGGCCAACTGGCGGCCTCCGTCCCCGTTCAGGAAGCGAGGCCCCGAGCGTAGCGGCCGGACACAGGCCCGTCATCTGCGATCGATCGGCGGGGCGCATTTCCCTGTGGACAGCTTGTGGATAGTTAGGCGCGCCTGGGTGCGCGGATGGTCATGAATGCGACGGCTGCGCCGAGCAATTGCACGCTCCCGCCGCCGAGCATTGCCGCGCGCAGGCCAGTGGCGCCACCGCCCCACAGCGCGAAGGTGGCGCCGAGGAACGCGACGCCGAGCGTTGCCCCGGCCATGCGCGCAACGTTGATCAGGGCGGAGGCGGTGCCGGAACGGGCGGCAGTCACGGTATCGACCGCAACCGACATCAAGGGGCCAGTGTTGAGCCACATCCCGATCCCGGTCAGCGCCAGGCCGACGGCGGCGAGGGCAAGCGGTCGTCCCGCCTGGGTGGCGGCCAGCGTCAGCAAGCCGCAGGCGATGATCGCGGTGCCGCTCGCGATCATGGTGCGCACGCCTGCGCGCTGCGCCATGTGGCCAGAGCGTGACGAGACCAAAAAGAACAGCAGCGCGCAGGGCAGCAGGCCGATGCCAGCACCTTCCGCGCTCAGTGTGCCGGAAGCCTGCCAGACCAGTGGCAGCAGGAAGATCAGGCCGTAGATGCCGAAGGTCATGCTGGCGGTGGCGCAGATGGCGCCGCAGAACGCCTTGCTCGAGAACAGGGGCAGCGGGACCAACGCGGCGTCGCCGGCGCGGCGTTCCAGCGCGAGGAAGCAGGGCAGCGCCGCGGCACACAGGATCATGGCGGGGATCCAGGCAGTACCGCCCTGATGGCCGTCGATCGCGGCGAACACCAGGCCGCCCAGGGCAACGGCGCCGGCAATCTGTCCGGGCAGGTCGAAATGGCGGCCGTGCGGGTCGGCGCTCTCACTGATGACGGAACCGGCCAGGACAAGCGCCGCCAGTGCCAGCGGGACGGACAGCAGGAAGACGCTGGGCCAGCCGAGATATTTGATCAGCAACCCACCGATGGTGGGGCCGATGACGAAGGCGAGCCCATTGCAGCTTGCCCAGATGCCGAGGGCGCGGCGGCGCTCGACCGGGTTGGTCCAGACGACGCGGACGATGGCGAGCGAGGCTGGCAGCAGCAATGCGGCGCCAGTCCCGGCAGCGATACGGGCGGCAATCAGGAAGCCGATAGTTGGAGCCATCGCGCAGGCGAGCGACGCCGCAGCGAGGATGGCGGCACCGGCCTGGAACGCGCGCCGGCGGCCGTAGAGATCGGCGAGCAATCCCCCGGTCAGGAGCAATACCGCGTAGGTGAGGTTGTAGCCGTCCAGCACCCATTGCAGCGCGGCGACGGACGCACCGAATGCGATGCCGATCGGGTGGATGGCGAGGTTCACCACCGACGTATCCACCTGTGCCACGAGGAGGCCCAGGCAGAGCGTAAGGAGTACAACGGCACGGCGGCCGGCGACCGATGCCGTGATGGCGGGAGCGGAGGGGTAGAGCGACATGCAGCAGGGCCTCTGGGGTCGTGGTCGGTTTGGCTCCCCAACAGGTAAGGCGGTGCTGCTGACACCGCTTTGTCAGCATGGTGGAGACGCTTCGGCGGCGGCCGAAGGCTGTGGCTCGAGGGATAGGCGAATGGTGAGTTCCCGTCCGCCGGCGCGGTCCGGCCGCAAGGCGGACCAGGGGCGTGGGAAGGGATTGTTACAATCCGAAGCCGTGGGACGTCCCGGTTCCCACCTCGCGATCTTGCCCGCTTTATGGCGCAGGCCCCCATGGGGCTCTTGCTTATGAACCTCATGCAATCAAGAAGAAAGATGCAAATACAGATGTGATGTGTTAAGAAGGTTGGCCATGTCGCCTTCCCGGCCGATCTCGCGCCGCATGTTGCTGGGCCGTCTCGGCACCGGCACCGGCATCGTTGGCACCTTCCTGCTCCCGGATTGGATGCACGGCGCGATGGCCGCCAGCATGGCGTCCCATCGCCGCGACGCCCATTCCTCCCTGGCACCTCGTCTCGACTCCGTCCCCTCACTGCCACTGGTGATGCTGGACCCTGGGCATGGTGGGAAGGACCCCGGCGCCATCGGCACCTCCGGCACCTACGAGAAGCATGTATCGCTAAGTGCCGCACTGGAACTGCGGCATTTGCTCGAGGCCAGCGGCCGCTACCGCGTCGCTCTTACCCGCGGGCGCGACGTCTTCATCCCGTTGGAGACGCGGGTCGCCATCGCCCAGGACCATGGGGCGTCCTTGTTCGTCTCGATGCATGCGGATGCGCTGGCGGACCATGCCGTACGCGGCGCCAGCATCTATACCCTGTCCAATACCGCCTCGGACGCGCAGACCGCCGCGCTGGCCGCGAGCGAGAACAGTGCGGACCGTTACGGCGGCCTGCCGATCCCGCACGTGTCGCCGGAGGTGGCTCGCATCTTGGCCAGCCTGGTGCGGCGTGAGACGCGGGTCGGCTCGGTACGCTTCGCGCGCGACCTGGTGGGATCACTCGACCAGGATGTGCCGATGCTGCCCAACCCGGAGCGCCACGCCGGCTTCGTGGTGCTGAAATCGGCTGATATCCCCAGCGTGCTGGTGGAGATGGGCTTCATGTCCAACCCGCGCGACGAGGCGGAGCTGCGCCGTCCGGAGCATCGCAAGCTGATCGCGGTGGCGATGAAGCGGGCGGTGGATGCGTTCTTCGAGGCGCAGACAAGGATGGCCGCGGGGTAGGATCTGGGCGCGGCGGTGGTGGGCTTGAGAAGACCACCTCAAGTTTGAGTTTCGGCGATTCCGCGACAACCCCTGGCTGTCGGCTCTTGCCGAGCCGACGATGGCGTTAATTTTCCGGGCGCCTGGCGCTGCCGTGCTGGCGGACCGCGGCCGCGGCGAGGCGGACGACGTTTGTCACGACAGCCGCAGTTATAGGTGAGGCGACCCACGCTGACGACGAAGCGAAAGCCGGCCACAGTCGGCGAGATTCTCCTTGAGTAGCGCATGCAGCCCATGGGGCTAACGCAAGCGGCCCTGGCCGAGGCAATGGAGGTCCAGCGTAAGCACGTCAACGGGTTGCGCAGCGATCGTCAGGACGTTACCGCGCCGACCGCGCTGATCCTGTCGCGCCTATTCCGGGATGCGCCCAGCCCACTGCTGACAGCCCGCTGTCAGCAGGCGCCGTGCGAGAGCAAGAATCGCAAGGCCCGAGCGGGTGGCTGGTGCTACGCTGTGCCGGTTATGCCCGACCATGGATTTGCCGTATTCTCAACCGCTATCGGTTCCTGTGGCATCGCCTGGGGACCGCGCGGCGTAACGGGCGTCCAGTTGCCGGATCGGACCGCCCAGGCAACGCGTGATCTGCTACGGCGTCGCCACCCGAATGCGGTCGAGGCGCCACCGCCGCCCGACATCCAGCAGGTGATCGATGCCATCGTGGGGCTGTTGCGAGGCGAGGCGCGAGACCTGTCGGGAATCGCGCTCGACATGGCAGACATCCCACGATTCCGTCAGCGGCTGTACGCGTCTTTGCGGGGCATCCGGGCGGGCGCGACGATCTCTTACGGCGAGTTGGCCACGCGGCTTGGCGATGGCTGCACCGCGAGGGACGTCGGCGAAGCGATGGGGCAGAATCCGTTTCCGATCATCGTGCCCTGCCACCGTGTGCTCGCCGCCGGCGGCAGGATGGGAGGGTTCTCGGCACCAGGCGGTGTCGCTACGAAATTGCGCATGCTGGAAATCGAGGGCGCCAGGATTGGCGAGGCCCCCACTTTGTTCGCAAACCTGCCGTTGATGGCGCCGCGTCGCCGGAAATAAGCGGCCAGCCCACCTGGCATGGCGAGGACCGCGAGCGAAGCGTCGCGCAACGAAGCAACCTGGGTCAGGCGCGCTCGGGCGCTCGTGTATCGACTTGGACGAGATTGCTTCGTCCCGCCGCGCTTTGCCCGCGGGCCTCGCAATGACATGGTGCGCGGCTCCCGCTGCGACAGTCGTGAGTACTACCTCCCCAACGTCGGCATCACAAACTCCGGCCCGCGCCGCGCGCCACCGGGCCAGCGCTGCATCACCGCCTTATAGCGCGTATAGAATCGCACGCCCTCAGGTCCGTAGATGTGATGGTCGCCGAACAGGGACCGCTTCCACCCGCCGAACGAGTGATATGCCATCGGCACCGGGATCGGCACGTTTACCCCCACCATGCCGATCTGGATCGCTTCCGAGAAGTCGCGCGCCGCGCCGCCATCCGCGGTGAAGATCGCGACGCCATTACCATACTCATGCGCGTTGATCATGCTTGTTGCACCGGCCAGGTCCGGAGTGCGCACGACGCTGAGCACCGGGCCGAAGATCTCCTCGCGGTAGATGCGCATGTCGGTCGTCACGTCGTCGAACAAGCAGCCGCCGATGAAGAAGCCGCTGTCGTAGCCTTGCAGCTTCAGGTCGCGGCCATCCACCACAAGCTTGGCACCCTCCTTCACGCCCAGATCGACGTAGCCCTTTACCTTGTCGCGGTGCTCTTTCGTCACCAGCGGCCCCATCTCGGCCTCGGGGTCCACGCCCGGGCCGATTTTCAGCGCGCGCACCCGCGGCTCTAGCTTCTGCACCAGCTTGTCGCCGACATTGCCCACCGCCACGGCGACCGATACCGCCATGCAGCGTTCCCCTGCCGCGCCGTAGGCCGAGCCCATCAGCGCATCCACCGCATCGTCAAGATCGGCATCCGGCATCACCACCAGGTGGTTTTTCGCGCCACCCAACGCCTGCACGCGCTTCCCCGCCGCAGTGCCACCGCGATAGATTGTCTCCGCGATCGCGGTGGACCCCACGAAGCTGATGGCGGCGACATCAGGGTGGGCGATGATCGTCTCCACCGCCTCGCGCGCGCCCTGCACGACGTTGAACACACCGTCGGGCAGGCCGGCCTCATGCATCAGTTCGGCAAGTTTCAACGATGCGCCCGGATCCTTCTCCGATGGCTTCAGAATGAAGCAATTGCCGCAGGCCAGTGCCACCGGCGCCATCCATAGCGGCACCATCAGGGGGAAATTGAACGGGGTGATTCCGGCGACCACACCCAGTGGCTGCCGCACCGACCACGCATCCATCCCGGTGGCGATCAGGTCGCTGTACTCGCCCTTGATCAGATGCGGGATGCCGCAGGCGAATTCCACCACTTCCAGACCCCGCGTCACTTCGCCGTCGGCGTCGGACAGCACCTTGCCGTGTTGCTCTGTGATGATCGCGGCGATCTCCTTGCGATCGCGCTCGAGCAATTCCTTCAGCTTGAACATCACGCGGGCACGGCGCAGCGGCGGGGTGTTGGCCCAGGCCGGCCATGCGGCGGCGGCGGTGGCCACCACCTTGTTCACCTCATCGACGCCAGCGAAGGCAACGCGGGCGATCGGCTCGCCGGAGGCCGGATTGAACACATCGCCGAACCTGCCGCTGGTGCCCGCGGCATGCTGCCCGCCGATGAAATGGCCGATCTCGCGCATGATGGTTCCTCCGCTCTCGCGGCGCCCGGATTAGGCCGAATTCCGCCCCGCCGCCAGCCGGGGGATCGGCGTGGCACGACCGTATCACGGAGCATGCAAACTGGCGGCGCCCGCGCCCGCCGCGCCGACGGAGATTGACGCATGGCAAACGCGACCGCATCCCGTTACATCGCGGCCGGCCTGGCCGCGGCGGCGGTCTTGGCATTGGCCACCCCGCATGCCGACGCGCGAGGCTGGTCGTTCCGCGGGCCGCGCAGCGGGCCGTGGAACCACTCGGTCACGAATTATAACAATGGCGGCGGCAATTTTGGCCGCACCGTCACGACCACTCGGCCGGATGGCCAGACCGCCACCAGCTCGTTCAACCGCAGCGTCAGCAACGGCACGATCACCGACAGCCACACCTACACCGGCTTCAACGGCAGGACCGCCTCGGGCACGCTGACGCGCACGCCAGGCAAAGGCGCCACCGCGACCTATACCGCACGCGGCGGGCAGACCTACAGCGCGACCACCACGCCGTATCACAACGGCAACGGGAATTTCGGGCGCACAACCACGACAACAGGCCCCGCCGGCACCGGCACGCGGCAGTTCAGCCAGACCAACAACGGCAACGGCACCTACACCGATTCACGCACCGTGACGGAACCGAACGGCCAGACCTACAGCAATTCGTACACGCGCTACTGACCGCGCGCGGCGCCCGCGACGTATCGCGACCCCAGGCGCCCCGACCACGCACCGCAATCGCCGGACACGCCGCAAGCTGCGGCAGCCATTCGCTGCCTGGAGCCAACTCATGCGCACCCACCCTCACATGCTCAACCATCTGTTCTGGCCCCTCGCCGTCGCTTCGGTGGCGGTTGAGGCCGGCTGCTACATGCTCGTCCAGAAACGCGACTATCCGTGGCGAGAGCTGCTCGCCAGCATCGGCGTTCGTATCCTGCACTTTCCAATGCGGATGTTCGCGCCGCTGGTGGTGACGCCGATTGCCTTGCTGGTCTGGTCACATCGCGTTATCACCATCCCGCTCGATACCACCTGGGGTCTCGGCGTGTTGTTTGCGGGCGAGGAACTTGCGTATTACTGGTGGCACCGCGCCGGCCACGAAATCCGCTGGATTTGGGCAACGCATGTGGTGCACCACACACCCGAGCAAATCCACTTCGCCAGCGCTTTTCGCACCGGCGCCACCGGTCTCGTTTCGGGCGACTGGCTGTTCCGCGTGCCGCTCTATTTCCTTGGTCTGAATCCGCTTGCGGTGACAGGCATGCAGGCCATCAATTTGATGTACCAGTTCTGGCTGCATACGGACCTGGTGGGGCGGCTCGGTCCGCTCGAATGGGTGCTGAACACGCCCTCGCACCACCGCGTGCATCACGCCTGCAACAGCGAGTACCTGGATCGCAATTACGGCGGCATGCTGATCATCTGGGACCGCTTGTTCGGAACGTTCGCGGAAGAATCGGCAACCCGCCCGATCACCTATGGGTTGGTGCATCCGATCGGCAGCCTCAACCCTGTGACGATCATGACACATGAATGGCGGGCAATCGCGAACGATGCGCTACGGGCCGCATGCTGGCGGCAGCGTCTGCGCGTATTGTTCGGACGGCCGGGTGCCGCGACCGCACTACTTCCCACGCCGCAGCCGGCGGCGGCGGAATAGCAGGGACGACGGGGGATTTGGGCGCCCCTTCCGTATCATTCCCGCAGGCGAGGGCGATGCGTATGGGATGGGACTATGCCGGACCGCGATGGCCGCAGGTCGCATGGCCCGGGTTCGCTCCGAGCGCATCCGACCTCGACAGGCGGCCGATGAATCACTCGCGAGCCTATGCACCTGCCCCGGATGAAGAGCTGGTCGCCTGGGCCGGCGGCGGCGACCGCCGCGCCTTCGACGAGATCGTCGTGCGCCACGGCCCGCTCGCCCTGCGCGTTGCCTTGCGCCTGATCCCCAACCAGCAGGCAGCCGAGGACGTGGTGCAGGAGGCCATGCTGAGGGCCTGGGCTCAGGCCCGTCATTTCGATCCGCGGCGGGCGCGCTTCACCACCTGGCTGTATCGGATCGTCGTCAATCTGTGCATCGATCAGCGTCGGCGGCTGCAGCCAGAACCATTGCCCGACGATTTCGATCCCGCCGACGCCGGAGCCGGCGCCGACGAGTTGCTCGCAACACATGAGCGCCAGGCGGCGCTGGCCGGCGCGCTGCGGGCGCTGCCCG